>Ga0207100_1104_pt1 | contig 19886 bp, 13 predicted proteins | sample Alteio_BWMinHeat_82_FD_153520 | JGI IMG/M metagenome (GOLD analysis project Ga0207100, IMG submission 153520) | Enriched cells from forest soil in Barre Woods Harvard Forest LTER site, Petersham, Massachusetts, United States -... | ecosystem: Environmental > Terrestrial > Soil > Temperate forest >...
AAACGGCACTGACGGAAAGACAACCTCATCATGAGTGACGATAAGCTGAAGCCGGCGCCGCTGGCATACGAAAATCCATCCTTCCTGAACAGTCCGGACGGCCGCGTATTGCGTCTCCTGGCCGAATACACTGAACCGCTGTCACGTTTCCGGCGCGAGCAGATCCAGGACACGGTGGTGTTCTTCGGCTCCGCACGTTTTCAGAGCAAGGCAGGCGCGGACCGGAATTTCACTGAATTGGAAAAGGGACCAGGCGTACAGCCTGAGGCCCGGCGAAAAATGGCGCTGGCCTCAGTGGATATGGCGCGCTATTACGAGGACGCACGCCGAATGGCTTTCCTCCTGACCCAATGGTCAATCCAGATTCCGGCCCGCCGTCGCCGCTTCGTCGTGACCACTGGGGGCGGCCCCGGCATCATGGAAGCTGCCAACCTGGGGGCCCAGGAGGCGGGTGGGAAAACCATTGGCCTCAACATTAATCTGCCCTTCGAACAAAATCCGAATCCTTACATCACGCCGGCTCTGAATTTTGAGTTTCACTACTTCTTTATGCGCAAGTTCTGGTTCGCGTATCTGGCCAAGGCGCTGGTGATCTTTCCTGGCGGCTTCGGAACTCTGGACGAGCTTTTTGAAATCCTGACCCTGGCCCAAACCCAGAAGCTGGCCAAGAAGATTCTGGTGGTAATTTACGGCAGCGAGTACTGGAAGCGGCTGATCAACTTTGACGTCATGATTGATGCCGGCACCATCGCTGCCGCCGATTTGGATTTGTTTCACATGGCAGACTCGCCCGAAGAAGGCTTCGAGTTCCTGCGCGACGGTTTGACCAAGTATCATCTTGGGCCCCAGCAGCCGAAGGCGCCCGAAGCCATGCCGGAAATTGCCAAGACCAATCCGTAACCGTCGTCAGTCGTCGGTCGTCAGAAATGGCGGTGAATGAAGACTGACGACTGACGACCGACGACTGGTTTCCTTGCTTCTTTACTACATCACGGATCGCTCACAATTTGCTGGCGACGAAGCCGAGCGTCGCTCTCGATTACTTACGACCGTTGTAGAAGCTGCTCGCTGCGGCATCGACTACATCCAACTCCGCGAGAAAGACCTCTCCAGCCACGACCTCGAAACCCTGGCCAACGAAGCAGTTCGGCGTCTGAGAACCGAGAACCAGAGACTGAAAACTGTTTTTCTAATAAACTCCCGCACCGACATCGCCCTGGCAAGCGGCGCGCAAGGTGTGCATTTGCGCTCGAATGACATTTCCCCATTCGAAGTAAAAAAGATTTGGACTCAGGGTGGAGGAACTCCAACCCGCGTGACCGTAGGCGTGTCTTGTCACACTCGATCCGAAGTTGGCCGAGCCGCACAGTCAGGCGCGGACTTCGCCGTCTTCGGGCCAGTCTTTCAGAAGGGAAATACATCTACCCGCCTCACCGGCCTGGATGCTCTCCGGGAAGCTTGCCAGGAACAGATTCCGGTCATGGCTCTGGGCGGCATTACCCTAGAAAACGCGGAGGGTTGCATTCTGGCGGGCGCGGCCGGAATCGCGGCCATCCGGCTGTTTCAGCAGAATGAAATGCATGAAGCGGTCGCCGCTCTCCGCCGATTCGAATGAGGCGCTGGCAGTCGGTCGCCAGCCGTAAGGCCAAAGGGTTGGCCGACGACTGACGACCAACGACCGCCTTTCAACTCTTAATCGTCTTCGATTCCTCGTCCCAGGTCACTGCGCTTTTGCGGAAGTACGATTGGTTCGACATGTGGCAAGCTAGAGCTGCGTGATGACCGAACACTGCGTCTTCCGCCACCGGCTTGCGCGTTTTTACTGCCTGGAAGTAATTCCACAGATGCGGTTTCTCCTCGTCCCATGAAACGCTGCGATAGGTGGTACCTTCCAGCGCCGGTTCCTTGCCCGGCGTGGCATCGTGCTCTTGGTGCCATTTCTTGAAATATTCCTCTCTCATGGCCCGGGGAAAGCCCGATGCGTAGTAGCTGGGTCCGGTGTCGACGCCTGCCTGTGGAGTGTAGGTGAGGCTGTACTCGGTCAGTTCAAGGATGCCTTTGGATCCCTGAAAGCGGTACGTCTCAGGCGTCTCCGTTCCCAGGCTGAGCCGCATATACACGGGAACGTCGCCGTACTTGAACAGTGTGCAATGCACGTCCGGCATGTTCCGGCCATCCTTCCAGCGCAGGATCCCTCCCATGGCCATCGCCTGTTTGGGCGCCTCGTTGATGCCGAGGACGTATTGCATCCCACTCACCAGGTGGACCAGTAGGTCGCCCGCCACGCCCGTGCCATATTCCTTCCAGCAACGCCAGCGCGCAAAGATCAGGGGATCGAAATCACGCTTGGGCACGGTTCCTTGCCAAGTGTCCCAGTCGAGCGTCTGCGGGGAAAGATCGGTCGGCGGCGGATACTCCCAGGCTCCAGTGGGATCGTTGCGGCCGAGCGAACCCTCGACGAGCATGAGATCGCCAAGCACTCCCTGCGCCACCAGCTCCTTCGCCTTGGCGCAAATCACCGAACTGACCCGCTGCGAGCCCACTTGCACGATGCGCCCGTTCTTCTGCGCGGCCGCCACCATCTCCACACCCTCGGCTCCAGTGTGCGACATGGGTTTTTCGATGTAGATGTCCTTGCCCGCGCTGACCGCATCGACCACGACCTGTTTGTGCCAGTGGTCGGGAACGGCGGCCACGATGCAATCAATCTCCTTGTTCTCGAGCAATTCGTGGTAGCGCCGCGTGGTGGGCAGATTCGGACGGACAATCTCTCTGGCAAGAGTATGGCGCCCATCATAGAGATCGCAGGCCGCGACGCACTCCACTCCCGGCAATTCGATGGAGTTGGCCAGCAACCCCGAACCCTGCATGCCGATGCCGATCATGCCAAAGCGCACCCGATCGCTGGGCGCGACGGTTTGCGGCAAGGCCCAAAGCGGGTCCGGATCGAGGAGGATTGTCTTCAGCCCCAGCGATGCGCCTGCCGCCGCAGCACTGAGTCCAATGAACTTACGACGTGAGAAACGGTTCCTGATCATCAAGCCTCCGCCTTTTTAGCTTTTAGCTCTTAGCTCTTAGCCATTGGCTTTAGCCAAAAGCTAATGGCTACAGGCCAAGAGCTCATTTCTTGAGCATCTTAAGTGCAACTTCCTTAAAGAACACAACGTCATTCTCGCTGTGATTCTGCAAGCCGATGTAGCCTTCTTGAGGACGCGGCCCGCGCTCCGGCTCGAAGGAAAACTTTTTCGCCGGCACCGGATCGCCCTCGGTGAACTCCGTCACTTTCACCCCGTTTAACACGACCGTGGTGTGAGGGCCATCAAGAGTGATTTCCATGGTGTTCCACTCCGGCCCGGGTTTGCCAGCATGGGCCAGAGGCTTGGTCATCGAGTACAGTGTTCCCGTGATGTGATAGTCGTCTTCGTTGGATTTCTCCGGCTGGTTGTCGATCTGCACTTCGTATCCGTAATGCACCGGCATCCACGCCTCGCGAGGCTCAATCGGAATGCGGATGTAGACTCCGGAGTTGTCATTCTCATCCCGCATCTTGAATACGACACGGATCACGCAATCGCCCAGCTTCCCGCCCGTCCAGTAAAGCAACCCCATCCCACCGTGGGTGCGGATCAGCCCATCCTCGACGGTCATTTCACCGGGGCCAACGTGTTTCCATCCCACCAGGTCTTTGCCATCAAACAACTGCTTCCATTCTCCCGTCTGAGCCTGCGCGGAGGAAAGCATCCCTGCCATAACCAAAACCGTAACCAGAGTGATTAATGCCAGACGAAGCCGCATAGCTCCCCCTTTCGAGGCGGGAGAAATATAACACCAAAGGGCTGTAAAAGTAGCAGGTAAGTCCTTTTGTCTGAGCATCTGCCGAAATCACGGCGCGAAAAACCATGACCCGAACCCGCCAGTTACCGACGGTCGTTTTTGCTCGAAGCAAAGAGCAGGAAACTGGCATCAAAGCAGATATAATATTTGCGGTACGCTCAGAGAACAATTTCTCTTCCAAAGAAGAACAAATCCGATGTCCATGAAGACAAAGCTCGCGATTGTAGTTTCCTCCGCCGCTGTTCTGCTGTTCATGTACGTGGGCGGATTGGATGGCGTTCGCGCCTCCAACAACGATGGCTCATACCGGCAATTACAGGTTTATAGCGAAGTGCTGTCGCGGGTGCGCAGCGAGTACGTAGAAGAGCCGAACATCCCGCTGGTAACCGACGGAGCGCTGCACGGCCTGCTCGAATCGCTGGATTCAAATTCCAGTTACTTGACGGCCGCCGAGTTCAAAGAATACAAGGCCAATCAGACCGAGGCCAAAGGCGAGATCGGAGCGGCAGTCTCAAAACGCTTTGGCTACGCCGCGGTCATTTCGGTGATTCCTGGCGGTCCGGCCGACAAGGCTGGCATACAGGCCAGCGATATCTTCGAAGCCATCGAGGGTAAGAGCACGCGCGAGATGTCGCTTGCCGAAATCCACAATCTGCTGCTGGGGCAGCCCGGTTCGAACCTGAACGTATCCGTGGTGCGGGCCCGCCGCGCCGAACCACAGAAGATGGTCATCACCCGCGACGTCGTCACCGTGCCACCGGTCACCGACAAAATCGTGGACGATGGTATCGGCTACATCCAGGTAGATGCGCTCAGCAAAGGCAAGGCGCAGGAAGTCGCCGCCAAAGTCCGGGCGCTGCAGAAGTCGGGAGCCAAAAAGCTGATCCTTGATCTGCGCAATTGCGCTGAGGGAGAAGAATCGGAAGGTATCGCGGTTGCGAACCTGTTCCTCAATCACGGCACCATTACTTATTTGCAGGGCCAGAAGTATCCGCGTGAGGCTTTCAATGCCGACGCCTCGAAAGCCATCACCAACCTGCCCCTGGTGGTGCTGGTGAACAAGGGCACAGCCGGTCCCGCCGAAGTCGTGGCTGCCGCGGTGCTCGAGAACGCGCGGGGAGACGTGGTGGGCGACAAGACCTTCGGCGATGGCTCCGTCCAGAAGACGATCCAGCTTCCCGATGGGTCAGCACTGATTCTCTCGGTTGCCAAGTACTATTCCCCGAGCGGCAAGGCGATCCAGGACAGCGCCGTAACTCCAAACATCGTGATTGCGGACAGCGACGACGACGCAGCGCTGCCCGACGATGAGGACAACGCCGCTCCGGCCGACGAAGACAAGAAACAGCCTCCGCTGCAGGACGAACAACTGCACAAGGCGATTCAGGTGCTGAAGAGTAAAACGAGTTAGTCGCAGGTCGGTGGGCTTTGGTGGTTTGTCTTAATCGCGCGCCCCTTGGGTGCGCGATTTTGTTAGCTGGCGTTTTTTTAACTTGTCTGGCTTCATTCCGCTCTGATTTTCACAGCAGCGTCTTCGTTTTAACCAGAAATTTACCTCCTCTTCATCGATTCAAAACAGTCCTCGGATAGGTTAGGCTAAGTCACCCCTCGGACACTTAAAACTTCAGGAGGTTCTATGAGATTACGGCTCCTTTCTGCTTGCTGGCTTGCCCTACTGGTTGCAACATTATTGACCGTCCTAAGGGGCACTGGCCTGGCGCAAAACAAGTGTCAGTTAAAATCACCCAGCGGACGCATTAAACACGTCATCTACGTGCAGTTCGACAACACCCATTTCCTCCGCGACAATCCGAACGTGCCTTCGGATTTGGAACAGATGTCTCATCTGCTCAATTTCATCAAGGACAATGGCACCCTGCTGGCGAATGACCATACCGCCCTGATTTCGCATACTGCCACCGGTATCCTGACCTCGCTCACCGGCGTTTACCCGGACCGCATGGGCCAGCCGGTATCGAACAGCTTCCGCTACTTCAAGACCGATGGCACGACCCGGACTGGGGTCGCCTTCGCCTACTGGACGGCGCCGTTGTTTGATCCCGTGGGCAGCACCACCGACCTGACACCCGAGATGATCAACGAGAATGGCAAGATCGCTCCCGCGCCATGGGTGCCGTTCACCCGGGCTGGGTGTGATTTTGGGGCCGTCGCAACCGCGAACACCATCCTCGAGAACACGGCGATTGACATCCCGACCGTATTTGGCACGGGCTCACCCGAGGCGACCGAGGTCGCGGGCGACGGTGGAGCCGCGGGAACCCAATCATTCGCCGACTTCGTGGGCATCGGAGTTCACTGCGCAAAGCACTCAGCTCTCTGCGCCTCCTCGGCCCATGCGCGGCCCGACACTCTGACGGACGAACCGGGTGGCTATAACGGCTTTAGTGGTCTGTTCGGCGCCGCGTATGTCAATCCGATCATCAAGCCCAGCGGTCCCGTGACCGACCTCGACGGCAATGTGATCCAGGACGCCAATGGACACGCTGGCTTCCCCGGCTTTGACGGCATGGAGGCCACGGTTTCTCTGGGATATGTTGCCCAGATGCAGGAGGCCGGTATCCCCATCACCTATGCATACGTTTCGGACGCTCATGATGGGCATGGCACTTCAGGCAATGTCCATTTCGCGTATGGTCCTGGCGAAGATGGTTACACCCAGCAACTGCAGGCCTACGATCAAGCCTTCGAGAAGTTCTTTGACCGACTTGCCCAGGATGGAATTAACAAGAAGAACACTTTGTTTGTATTTACCGTGGACGAAGGCGATCATTTTGTGGGCGACGCCCCCACTCCCGATGGCTGCGACGGCGTCACCACGCCGTGTGTCTACAACCGCGTCGGAGAAATCAACGCCGACCTGCGGCGCATGGTCTTCACGCAATTCGGCGACGCCAACGTTTTCTCCGTGCATTCCGATGATGCGCCGACGGTGTACGTCAACGGCACCGCCACTCAACCTCTCCGCGACCAGACCGACCCCATCGTCCGCAACCTAGAGCGAGAGACGGCTGGGCTCAGCTGGCTGAACCCATACACCGGCATGGTCGAAAACAACATCATGGTCGCGCAGGTGGATCACATCGGCATGAAGACACTGCACATGGTCACTGCCGATCCGTTCCGCACTCCCACCTTCACTCCGTTTGCCGATCCCAACTGGTTCTTTTTCGCTACCGGAGGGGCCGCATGCGCAACCCCGGACGCGTGTGCCTTCATTCCGGCGCGGACCAGTCAAAGCTTCGCCTGGAACCACGGTGACATTCAGAACGAGATCGCCACGACCTGGGTCGGTTACGTTGGACAGGGTGTCGAAGATTCTGGAGTCGACAGCAAAATCTGGTCCGACCACACCGATGTGCGTCCGACGATCCTGAACCTGGTCGGTTTAAAGGATGACTACGTCCACGATGGACGCGTAGTCTCCGAAGTTCTGCAAGACAGCGCGATTCCGTTCGCTGTGAGGATTAGTCCCGGCTTCGCCGCGCTGGCTCAAACCTACAAGCAGTTGAACGCACCCTTTGGTCAGTTCGCAATGGCCACGCTCAAGGCATCCACCAAGGCGCTGGCGTCGAACGACGCGGGGGACGCAACCTACACCTCAATCGAAGGGCAAATCCAGGCGCTCACTGCGCGGCGGGATGCCCTTGCAACCGAGATAAAAGTGGTGCTCGATGGCGCCGAATTTAAAGGCCAGCCCTTCGGTGTTTTAAGATCTCTCTTGCTGGTCGTGCGGGCCAGTGTGTTGCTTGACCAAGCGAACCACCTGCCTCACTAGAACGCAGGCGGTGACGAGTGCTGAAAGCAGGCATCGCCATACGCGAGACGAGCCTGAGTGCAAGCGCGGGGCGCAGTGGGATCGCGCCCCGGGCGATGCGCTAAGGTGTCCGCCATCTACTGTACTTCGATCGTCGAGACACTTAACGCCGGAAGCGTAATCGTCAGCGACGAGCCGCTCACTGGCATTTGTTGTACCAGCACCGGATGAATCGGGTTCTGCCCTTGCGCCGATGACGCGGTCATTTGATATACCGACGCGGTCCCCGAGAGATTTACTCCATTGATCGCTGTTTGCTGCGATGAGGTGGAGCGGTTGATGGCTACGAAAACAATCCGGCCCGGGTTGGTGGTATCCGAGCTTGCGTAAACGGTCACGTTCTGCACCTTGCTTGAGGTGGCCTGCAGCGAGGTGTCACCGAAGCTGGCGGTCGCTCCATCGAAGCCGCGAAACGCCCGGAAGCCCGCCAGAATATAAGGACAGGTACCCAACGGCCACATCGTTGCCGCGAACACTCCCTGACTGCCAAAAACGCCGAGATTGTCCGCCTGGGCAATGGTTCCGGCAATGTGGTTGTCTCCGCCATTTTCGTACTCGGTAATAGAGATCCTGGTGCCGGGAAATTCGGCATCGATCTTGGCCTGCAGGCGCGGCAGCAGTTTGATCGGTTCTCCCAGCACATCATTCGTGATCCAGGAATTCTCGGTGAAAGTCGGGTCCCACAAGCTGCGCGGGCTTTGCGCAATGGCCTGTACTTGCGCGGCGGTCAGGGTAGAACCGGTCAGATTCGTGACCCGCGTCGAGCCGTCGGTTGCCTCCGAATACCAATGAAAGTCGTAGACGTCAACCAGGGGTTTCCCGTATGTATCGGACGCAGCTTTGATTGCGGGCAGATACTTATCCGGGAACCAGTTCGCCCCGTCGGGAGAAGCTGAGAGTTCACCTTGCCAGTTGTAGATGCCCTGAAATCCGTAATGCACCGGCCCAAAGATCATCAAGTTGGGAAACTGGTCCTTCAACGCCTTGGTGAGTGCGATGGTCTTCGCGATGTAGTTGTCCGACAACATCGGGGAATGCCCCTGGATCTCGAGGTGTGTCGAATTCCACAATTCCGGCTCGTTGTCCAGACTCACAAAGGTGGGGAGCGGCGCATTGGCTCCGAAGATGCCCGCGATCTTCTGGTCCATCGTCCACAGGAACTCGTCCATATATACGTTCGCGTCGCTGGTGCTGGGTGTCTCGGTAAAGGCAGCCGGCGTGATCGTGCTTTTCTTGTCCACTACCTGCTTGAAGCGAGTGAGGTCGGGCGGGTTGGAGGTGCTGACCGGCCCGCTCTCGTCGGCCGATACCAGGCCTTGCAGCTGGACGGTCATTACGCTCGCCATCTCCAGGCTATGATCGGCGGCGACGAAACTGCGCACGGCTTCGGCCGGAGTTGTGCTCGAAGTCAGGAAGCTGTCGTTTTCGTAGAGAAAGTCGCTGCCCGCGTTTGAAGCGTTCGTCTCCCAGTTGTATGCGGTCCAGCGATTACCGCCGGCACGATCGAGCGTGAGGTGTGGCGGAGCTCCGGAGATGCCCGTATAGAAGTTGAGGCCATAGATCCAAGGTGAAATCGGTTTGGTCTTGGTCGGATCGACCGTGATGGTCACATCGGCCGTTGCCGCAGCGGCAGGGGTAGCGCTGGCCTGGTTCGAATTCGCACTCTCTCCGCTCGTATTCAGCGCCGATACAACGTAGAAGTAGGTCGTGCCATTGGTCAGACCGGTGTTGGTGTAGCTGCTGCTGGTTGGTGCACTCACCTGAGTGTACGGTCCGCCACTCGTGGTGGCGCGCTTCACGTGATAACTGGTCGCACCACTGCTTGCGTTCCAGGTCAGAGTAATCTGCTGATTCCCTGTTGTCGCTGCGAGGGCCGTGGGTACGGCAGGAACGGGTGGTGGCGGTTGAGCAGTCGAGACCGGGGTCGCAGAAGCCTGGTTCGAATTCGCGCTCTCGCCCGACGCATTCAACGCGGAGACCACATAGAAGTAGTTCGTACCGTTGGTGAGTCCGGTATCGGTGTAACTCGCCGCGGTCGGCGAGGCTATTTGGGTATAAGGTCCGCCGCTCGTAGTCGCCCGCTTGACGTGATAGCTGGTCGCCCCACTGCTGCCAGTCCAAGTCAAGCCTACCTGCTGACTTCCCGCCGTAGGAGCTAAGGCTGTGGGCGTGGCCGGAGGGGTGGCGGCAGGCGGAGTCGTACCCGTTCCGCTGCTGGAGACTAGTCCTCCACCGCAGCCGAAGGTTAGCCCTGCCAGGAGCAGGACGGCCAGAACCCTCGAGCTTCGTAGAACCATATTGATTCGGCCCTTCTTGACCCAAGCCGCCCCGGCGAAAATCGTAGCCCATGAAAAGCTGCTCCGGTACAGCTTCGGGGAACACCAAAGTGCAAGGCAGCTGTTTGCAGACGGGCCTGGACTTTCGTGTCCATACTTCTGCTGTGGAATGAACATTTACCGCGGAGGGATGCAATTTCAAATATGGTCCACGAAGCCGATAACCTCAATGGAAGGAGCAAGCCCCATTTCTCGCAAGTACGCGAGAAATGGGGCACCCTTGTACTTGTGCCCTCGGGACTTAGTGGCAGGGGTTGAAGAAGTGGAACGGATTAGGCTTCAGAAAGCAGGCCTCGTCGAAATAAAGCCTTGAGCCCACTCTTTGGAATTCCAGGGCTGTGCTTTGTCCCGACCCTGCTCTTTGAGAAATCAGCGCTTGCCGTTCAAAGAAGACGGCGAAAGGGCCGCCCTTGAGCGCTTCGACAATGACTCGTCCTTTCAAGTCGCCGTTGCTGGATAGTTCGAAGCCGAGGATCTGCGCCAGCGTGGGAACAATGTCCGCGTTCCCGAGCGGCGAGAAGTCGACAAAATGGCTCTTGAAGTCAGGCCCGATGGCCGCCATGTTGTTGAACGTGTTGTCACGTCCCAGGCTGCCGTGCATGCCTTGGCCTTGCTGCAGACCCGAGTCCGCGATCTGTACCGAGGTCTGCAGTGGATTGTTTGGATCGGTGGCGAAAGTCTTGAAAGCCAGCGCGATGGTTGGCGTCGGAAGACCGGTTGCGCCGACCAGGTTGATGGAGCTGAGTGGCAGTGTGCCCGGAAGCCGCCCGAAGCTATCGTCCAGGAACATCCCGCCGACGTAATCCTGTTGCGCCAGGAATGCGACGATCTTTTTGGTGGTGTTGATGTCGTGGTCCGGAACATAAATAAGGTCGGAACCACCATTGGCCGCGACAATCACTTTCGCATCAGTGTTGTCCAGAATGTTTCCCGAGGCACCGATCAGAGCATCCCCGTTCGCGGGATGCTGGCGGACTGTAGCGGTCTGCTGCGGAATGGTGGGATCGACCGGCTCATAAACGTTGCCCGACTCGCCCGCGATAATGCTGTCCGGATCGAAGAGCGGAAGGTTCAAGGCATGAGACAGATCAATCGCCACAAAACCGACGGGCAAGAACCCGGTATTGACTTCTTGCCGGCCGGTTGTGTCCTTGTAAATGAATCCGGCAGCATAACTGGAGGTTGCAGTCCCCTCCGGCGTTACATCGTGCTTGCTGATGGTGGCAAAGCCGTGGTCTGCGGTTATGAATATGTCGGTGTTCGCTGCGAGATCGGGATTGCTGTTGATGTAGTCCAGAATTTGCTTCAGGTTGTTGTCCGCATTATGGACCCCAGCCTTGGAGGTTGGTCCGTTGATACCAGGAATCAGGGTATTCAGGCTGTCTCCCTGGTTATGTTGAGTGCCATCGGGATCGCGCGACCAGTAGACCAGGACGAACGGGTTGCCACTCGCCTTGAAGGCCGGCAGGACGGCCTTGGTGGTGGCATCGGCAAAATATTGTTGCTGAGTCGCATTTGGCACAAGCGTTCCCGGAGTGGTGTTGTTGCCCGAAGGTTGCACCCGCAACGGAGTGACAAGAGGCAACCCCGCATTGGTCAGCGCGGTGATCGCGTTGGCCGGCAGCGGCACACCGTTCGCGGTTCCGGTTGCGTCGTCGATGAAAATCGTGACCGGCGTTGGAAATGCCTGGCCGACCGGGTTCAGTTGAGTGACGTCCTGAATGGCGACGGGACCAACTTTTCCGATCGAGGCCGTGTTATAGCCGTGGGCGCGTGCCGCCTGCAGCAGCGTCTCCTCGGTCAGGTAGTTGCCGTTGTAGTGGTCATCGAGGTCGGCCAGAATCGGGTTATTTTCGATGAAGGGCGTGTTGGTCCCCGGAGTGCGGCCGAAATTGCCGGTGTTGAATATGGGATATCCCGAATAAATCGTGTTGCTGAAGTCGCCAGTGTCGCCGAGGTAGTGGCCGGTGGCGATGGCGGAACCGTTTGGAGTTGTGAAAGTCGGAAACAGGGCATGGCTGTTTATGAAATTGACTCCCTGGTTACGCACACTTAAGAGCGTAGGCGCGTCGGTGGAGTTGACCGAACCGGGTCGCAGCCCGTCGGCAATGAAGATAATCGCGTTTCGATGTTTCTTAGGGTGGGAAGATTCCGCGTAGGAATAAGGATAGGGTGAGAAGCAGGACCGCGCCTGCAGAAACGGCTCGTACAGCTAGTTTCATGGAGATTCTCCTGTGGACTGACCGTAGCAAGCCCAGGTCAACGGAAGGTTACAGGCGTATTAAAGGAATTTGAATTTAGAGCGCGGGTAATTCCCGTCACGTTAGGTGGCGGTCAGCATAGCGACAATGCGGTTGGCAGTAAATATGCCTACGTTCAGTCCTCAAACGCGACGGGCAACTCAAACGACCGTTCGTTTCCCAGCTCCCGGCAGAGTTAGTTGCAGACTCCTGCGATTTTGCGGATGGTGGAGCGGTCCTCGGCTGCCTTGATCATGAAATCGGCCACGTCCGCGCGCGAGATCTTGAAACCAAAACGAGGCAGGTGGCCGTAGCGCACACGATACGTTCCGGTGTAGGGCTTGTCGGTAAGTTCCGGAGGACGCACCATGGTCCAATCGAGTTCGCTTTCCGCAAAGACCCGCTCCATCGCGGATGCGTCGGCGACCGTCCGAGGAAACAGCAACCTTCCCAGGAGGTATGCCGGCGGCAAGACAGAATCCTTGAACAGGAAAGCGACGGACTCGACCACAACACGACGGACTCCGGCGTGAAACATGGCGCCAGTCAGGGCCACAGCGAACTGCTGGAGAAGGTGTGCGTCGGCCTTCGATACGGGTACCCGCGGGCCGAAACCCGAGAGCACGGCGTCGTGACCCTGAATGCTCTGCTCAAGGTCGAGAGAATTGAGCAGATTTCCCTTCCGGATGGCGATGCGATCTCGAAATGCCTTGAGTCGATCCGGCGAGCGAACCAACGCCGTCACCGAATGACCGCGTTCGATCGCCTGCTTGACGATCTCAATTCCTGTGCCGCCTGTGGCCCCCAGTACAACCAGCTTCATATGTCCCCCTTAAACCAGAACAGCTGACGCTCTCGGATCGGAGTCGCCTCGGCTTTCATATTAGATATAGATAACTATACTTAATAAAGGATGCTACAATTTTCCCTGTTGGCAAGAATAAAAAAGCGGGCTTACAAATCATTGGTTCGCCAGCGCCAGGCGGGTCACACCCGCCGCCGCATCGTAGAAGCTACCCGGCGGCTCTTGCAGACCGAAGGCTATGCTGGGATGACCATCGAAGCGATCGCGCGGCGGGCGGAGGTCTCTGCCCAAAGCGTGTATGCCATCTTCAAGTCGAAGACGGGAATTCTTACCGAACTACTCGACCAGTCCAGCTTCGGGGTCGATTACGAGGACGCCGTACGGCAGGCCCGGAGCGCGAGCGATCCCGAAACCCGGTTGCGAATGGCGGCCCGCGTGGCCCGGCAGATTCGCGGCGCGCAAAGCGCGACGTTCGACCTGATGCGGGGTGCCGGGGTGGTGGCCCCCGAACTGGCAAAGCTGGAACAAAACCGCGAGCGTCTACGCTACGAGGGGGAAGCAGGAACGATCACCTTCCTTCGCGAAGCAGGCAGGCTTCGACCGGGGCTTGACCAGAAGACCGCACGGGATATCTTCTGGATGCTTACAGGAGGGGATGTGTACCGCATGCTGGTGCGCGAGCGTAAGTGGTCACCTCAGAAGTATCAGGATTGGCTAGCCGACACACTCCTGCACTCCCTGCTCGCTCCCGTGGACTCGAGCGCGGGCAACGAGAAGTGAGGAATGATGAGTTGAGACGAAGAAAGCAACCCCGGTATCGACGTGCTTAAACACGCCCCCGCGCGGAATCGTTCCTTGTGATCCTCCCGTGACCACTCACAACACCCAACCAGGAGTCCGGCGCCTGCGCACCAAGGTTCCCGACAGAGATCGATTGAGATCAGTCTCGAACACGGCCAGTCGCGCTCACCGGCCGCCACGGATCGCCGCTATTACCACGAGTCGCAACATTAACTCCCCGTGCCGCCAATTCAGCTACGAGGTGCTCGCGGTCGATCCAGTCTGGCGGCACAATGCCCTTTTTCGCAATCTTGCCGGCGAGCAGCATTTCAGCGGCTATGGCTGCCGGAATTGCGGGAATGATCTCCCCTCGCTCACGGGCCCAAACGCACCACTCGATCTCCCGACTCTCCCCGTTGGACACACCTTCGACGCGAATCCAGACTCCTCCTTGCGAAGTGCCAAACAAGGCGGCAAGCGCAACGACGAGCCGACTCGGCGCAACTAGGAATCTGGTGGGCATGCGCAACTTGTTGCGTAGGACTGCGATCCAGGAGAACATGGCATTGAGAAACCACAGTTCCGATCCGATGCGAAAATCAACGCTTCTCGTTCCGAAATAATGCGGCTGTACAAAGTAGTCAGCAATGTCCACAACCCGATAAACCTTTCTCTTGCCCATCGGCTCAGGGAAGTCCACGTGGCATGGGTTGCTCCACCCGCGAGCGGATGCATCTCCGAATTGCTCGCCTGCCGTCGCCAACAAGCACTCGAAGGAGCCAGGGCCACGCGGATGCTTCGTGCCTGGCGAGATTGCAATCTCCACCGCTTGAATATCGCCGACTTGCGATTGGCTGAATGCGGTCAATTGCGATGTGAGTCCGGGCACGACAGAGCAGCCGATGAAGGCTGCAATGCCTGCTTTTTCAGCGTCAGGTGCGAGGCTATGTGCCGCGTCCACGAAGGCGCGATCATCCGCAATGTCGATGTAGGAAATCCGCTTCTCAATACACGCGCGCAAAAGCGACTGCGGCATCCGTTGGAACGGTCCGCCACAAAGGATCGCAATGCTCGCGCCGTCGATAGTACGCAAGACAGAACCGTAATCAGCCAAATCGGATTCTGCGAACTTGACTCGCAGTTGATCGGAGCCAAAGTTTACGTGTTTTGCTGTGCGCGACGCTACGAGAATATCGGCATCGGTATGCCGGAGGAGTTCTTCGACAACCAGTCGTCCAAAGAAGCCGTTGCCGCCGTAAACCACGATGCGTGGCCCAGTGCGCTCGCGTCGCTGAAAACCGGACTGGTCTAACGCATACTCCCGTTCTAACAGTTTGGTGTCACATTCGAGAATGTCCCGCTTTTGTGCCAGCAGAAGAGGCTTGAGCAGCCAGAACACTGGTGCCAATAGGAGCGGGAAAGTGAACGTGATATGTTCGGTTTGAGCCAGACTGCCGTCCGAACCCTCAAGCCTGCCTTCCACTCTCGCGCTCGCTAATGGCATGTGGAACTCGTACCAGTAGCGGTCGCTGTCGACAGGGCCGCCGCGCGCCAGAACCTCCTGCCGCAGGCCGAAGAAGTGGCTCGTCATGCGGTACGCGACATAATCGGGCCTTTGCTCGCGAATTCGTATTCCGCGAAACCAGCGCCGATGGACGACCGGGACGTGTTCGAGATCCATGATGTTCTCGAAGACGAGCCGACGCGAACTGCGCAAATGATGGCGGAACTCGACCGTCCACTGCATGTCGCAGGAATTCTAGCTTGGTACCCCGCTCGCGTCATCCATGAGTGGCGATAGCGGCTCCATGAGTGTAATCGCCTGGTTACAACAGGTTGAGATTACAACAGGTTGAGAATTACTCAGCCAGACGAACTGGACGATGGTTTAGTGGGGAGTGACCTACGCCCCCTACTTCAGCTTCGCGTACTCAGCCTTGGCTTCCTTCAGGATGGGGATGTCGGGGTCGGCGTCTTTCCAGAGGGCGAAGAAATCTTGATAGGCTGTTTTTGATTTGGCGGTGTCCCCAGAGAGGGTGTAGGCGCGGCCCAGGCCGAGATGGGCGAGGGCACCCAAAGGAAAGTTCCACGAGATACTTCGGTGATCGATCATCTTTTGGAATTCGGCAGCCGCTGCGCCGCCATCGTGAGCCGTCAGGTACGCTTGCCCGCGAACATAAATCGGGTACATCGTCGAAGGCTGAAAGGGGGACGGCGACCCGAACTCGTAATTGGCCGTTCCCTGCAGCATCTCAATCGCCTTGGCGGCATTGCCGCGGTTTAATTCCAGCATGGCGCGGAGCGTAGGCAGCCAGTAGTTTTGCATCATCGTACCAACAGGAAACGCAGTATTCAGGGTGTTGACGAGCTCCTGCGTACGCCCCGCCTCGCCGTCACGTGCGAAGGCCAGCGCCGCCACGATCTGCACATCCCGCCCGGGCGCCACCGCCATACTTGAGTTTGCCAACTGTCGTGCCTGTGCGAGATTTCCAAATTCAGCTTCTCGCACCGCCTCATTTGCTTCCCACAAAGCCGCAGTCTCCTTGGCGTCGTTGTGGCGCGCCATATCCGCTGCCTTCCGCGCCAGCTCCCGAGATTTGTCCAACCTGCCGAAATAAGCTTCCGTATCCGCCTGCATGGAAAGGAAACTGTCTTCGACGCCGGATCTTCCGGTGGCCCATGTCATTTGCTGCCGCATCACGGCAGCATCGTTTTGCTCGAACCCCAGAACGTAAATCCCCTGGCGTAGATTTGCGTCTTCTAGCTTATGGGCCAGCGCTTCATCGAACACGCTCTTGGCCTCGTCGATGCGATTCAACGCGATATAGAGCTCTCCCAGGTTGCCGTACAACAACGGCGAGTCGGGACGCAGACGGATGGCTTCTCTCCCGACTTCCGTGCCTTTCTCATATTGCCCGGTGACGGTGTAGTCGTAGGCCAGGTTTGCGTAAGGCAGATAATCCCGGGGATAGCTCTCTAGCCACTGCTGATATAGCTGATTGGCCTTCTCCATCTCCCCGGTTACCTCGAGGTAGTACTGAGAGGCGATGTAGAATTTTTCCCGTTCACTTGCCCGTTCCCGCAGCTCGTACGCCTTCTTGATGTTCTCCAGGGCGGGGCTTGCCTGTCCTTGGTTGGCATAAGCCCGTCCCAGCGAAGCATACGCCCGGGCAAAATTTGGATCGAACTCGACCGCTCGTTTGAAAAAGGGAATGGACCCGGGTTGGTTCTCTAAGTAGGTTCTCTGCCCTTTGGTATAAGCTTGCAACGCTTCCAGCGAAGGTGTCGTCGCTTCCTCAAGCGGCTTGTCGAACTTCTGCACCGAGGTCAATGATTCACCCAGTTTTTCCCGCAGGCTCGCCGTTGCCTCTCCAACCGCTTTGAGTACGTGCTCGCGGCTGTCAGCTTCCGCCTGCACCACGCCTAAAGGGTCACCGCTCTGGCAGTTGACCGCCTTCAGTCCGATCGCGTAGTGCGTTCCCAGGCTCGCAATCGAACCCGCTAGCACCGCCTTACTGCCAGTACGCAGGCAGATTTCTCGTGCCACTTCCTGAGTGATTCTGCCCGCGGGCGCACGCCCCATCAGCTTCAGCGTCTCGCTCACTTTGTTGTCGGCAAGTACGTTCAGGAACGGAGATTGTTCGAGATCCACCGCCAACGCCTGCTTCAGCGTGTCGTCATAGACCGCGTCCCCAGTGGTGTTGGCAAAATCCGCCAGTACGATCGTGTCCTTCTCGGTCAGCGCGACTGTGGAATGCGAGCGCAAATACAAGCCCCCACCAACCAGGGCGGCAACAAGGAACGTGGCTGCTGGAACCAGAACCTTCCACAGTCTCCTGCCCCCGGTGCTTGTTGCTTCACCCGCTTTCGCCGCGGACTGGGATGAATTGACGGCTACCGAACCGGAACCCGGCGAGGGCGACTGGGCCGCCGGCTGTTGGCTCGTCTCCCTGGCCACTGCGACTCCGCCCGAACTGCCCACCGCCGCCGCGCGCCCCGTATCCGTCTCTCGCTTCAGCCGCTTCAGGTCGGCCCGCATTTCAGCCGCGCCCTGGTAACGTAACTCTCTGTCTTTTTCCAGCGCTTTATTGATGATCCGTTCCAACTCGGCCGGAGCATCCGGATTCAGCCGCATAGGAGACACTGGAGCTCGGTTGAGAATGGCCTCGAAAATCGTCGCCGTACTGTCTCCGCGAAAGGGCAGTTGGCCCGTGGCCATTTCATAGAGCACAGCTCCGAAGGAGAATAAGTCCGTGCGTGCGTCCAATTCCTTGGCCCGGGCTTGCTCGGGAGACATATAGGAGACCGTGCCCACTGCCGAACCTGGGGTGGTCAGGTTCGGGTCTCCGGCTCCGGTTTCCGTCGCCTCGCTGGGCCTGGCTGCTGTGGTGCGTATTTTCGCCAGTCCGAAGTCCAGAATCTTCGCGTGCGTCCCGCGTTTAGTCACGAAAATATTGGCGGGCTTGATGTCGCGATGAACGATTCCTTCCGCGTGCGCTGCGTCCAGCGCATCAGCGATCTCGAGGGCGAGTGACAGCAGCGTATCCAGTTCAAGCGGGCGGTTGCCGATCAGATGCTTCAGTGTCTGGCCATCTAAGAACTCCATCGCGATGAACGCCTGGCCGTTCTCCTCGCCGATGTCGTGGATCGTGCAGATGTTGGGATGGTTCAGAGCAGAAGCGGCTTGCGCTTCGCGTTGGAAACGGGTGAGGGACTGAGGATCTCTAGCGACCTCATCGGGCAGGAACTTCAGGGCGACGAAGCGATGCAGCCGGGTGTCCTCGGCCTTGTAGACGACACCCATCCCGCCACCACCGAGTTTCTCGACAATGCGGTAGTGAGAGATGGTTTGGCCAATCATGGAGTCGACGTATGTTAGGCGGGATGCGAGGGCAAGTCAATGATAGGCATGGTCTTGGCAGCATCTCAAAAGGGTTGTTGGCGTAAAATCGCCGTTACAGTGCGCCGGGCTAAACCGGCATGAAGTAGGGAATGAAAGAGTCTTACAGGAAAGGAGTAGCGAACCACCTGGCCCCGAGTCTTGCGCTGCTACCGCGAGGGACCCAGCGAAGCGTAGACAGGGGATAGGCGGGGTGGGCGATCGAGCTTCGAAAAGATGCAATCCGGACGCCGACGTCTTTGTAATGCGCGGAAGGCAACATGAGCGGGAGCGTTAGCGCGAGTTCCTGCTCAGTCCGGCGTAGTCGAAGACCCCAGACACGCCTAGAAACTTCATGCACGAGAACCGGGAGGCCTCGGAGGCACCTGCGGCCAAACCAGGCGGCAGGTCGGCGGGCGAAGGCAAGAGCCACACGGCTCGCGTGTACGCCTGCGAGGAGTCACACAGCGGCGTAGTACCTATGAACCATTCGAACAAAGACGGGAACTCGTCGGCGGAGAATGGGGAGGGAAGGCCTCTGATCAAGGAGAACGCCAGTCAACCTAACACGCACCCGACACGGAGCGGGGAACATGTGTCCCAGGGGTTGGCAGGCGTGCGGAAAGCAGCACGGGAACACAAGGAAATGAGGTTCACCGCTTTGCTCCATCACCTGACAGTCGATTTGCTCCGAAAAAGCTTTTACTCGCTGAAGAGGAAAGCCGCACCGGGAGTGGACGGGGTCACGTGGCAGGAGTATGAGACCGGCTTGGAAAATCGACTCATCGATCTTCATGGCCGAGTTCATCGTGGAGCGTATCGAGCGTTGCCCTCGAGAAGGGTGTACATAGAGAAAGAAGATGGACGGCAACGTCCGTTAGGGGTTGCGGCCCTAGAGGACAAAATAGTCCAGCAGGCCGTGGCTACCATCCTCAACCAGATTTATGAGGAAGACTTTCTCGGCTTCTCGTATGGGTTCCGCCCGGGGCGCAGCCAGCATGATGCGCTGGACGAGCAAGCGGGCGGCCCGAATCGGACCGATGCAAGGAACCTGCCGCAGCAGTTTCGAGGCTTTATGTTTCCGGCTCTCCGCCAATAACTCGGGGCGCAGGGTTCGTCGTAACCTCTGCAATCCATCCAACTGCTGATAGAGCAGCTCGGCTCGCCGGCGCACGCC
>Ga0207100_1105_pt1 | contig 19761 bp, 16 predicted proteins | sample Alteio_BWMinHeat_82_FD_153520 | JGI IMG/M metagenome (GOLD analysis project Ga0207100, IMG submission 153520) | Enriched cells from forest soil in Barre Woods Harvard Forest LTER site, Petersham, Massachusetts, United States -... | ecosystem: Environmental > Terrestrial > Soil > Temperate forest >...
GGAGCGATGTTCTTGACAGGCTGCAACCACGCAAACTCCACTCTGCCGCAGCCTGCCGGTAACTTCATGCCCAATCAGATGCACGCGCATGTGTCGACTGATAATCCGCCCATGCACTACCATGTCTTGCATAGGTTTCTGGGCGGCGCGGACGGCTACGACCCAATGGGACCCTTGGTTCGAGACTCGATGGGAAATGTCTACGGCACCACGAGGGATGGTGGCCCGTTAGGCAAGGGGACGGTCTTTAAGATCGATGCCGGCGGCACTTTAACTAGGCTTGGCTTTTTTAAAGAGATCGGGGATGGCGCATACCCAAACGGGGGTTTGTTGCTTGATGCGGCGGGCAACCTATACGGCACGGCCGCGCGCGGCGGCACGTCAGACAAAGGCGTGATCTTTAGGCTCGATCCAAGCGGTAATGAGACGGTGATCCACAGCTTCGATGGTTCGGACGGTGATACTCCTCTTGCGGGGTTGACGCAGGACGAGGGCGGCAACTTCTACAGTACTACTCAGCGCGGCGGCGCGCATGGGTCAGGAGTGGTGTACAAGTTGGACGCAAGCGGCAACGAAACGCTGCTGCATAGCTTTGCCGACGACGAATTTCCCAATCAGACTGTGGTGACGGACAAAGCCGGCGACGTCTTCGGCACCACGCCAGACGGCGACTTTGGATTCACAGGGCTTGCTTTCAAGTTGGGCCCGCGCGGGAAGTATGCCGTGCTCCATTCCTTTAGAGGGTACGGGGACGGATTCGAACCAGGCTCGGGATTGATCCGGGATGCGGCTGGAAATCTGTACGGGAGCACTCGTACGGGCGGCTCTGTGGGCGGCGGAATCGTGTACAAGTTAGATCGAAGCGGCGGCGAAACTATACTTCATGACTTTAGCAATCCTGACGGAGTTGCTCCGCAAGGGGATTTAGTTCGAGATTCGGCCGGTAACTTTTACGGGACCACGCGCGATGGCGGCACCTATTTTCGCGGAGTCATATTTCGCTTGGATCCAAATGGCAACGAGACCGTCCTATACAATTTCAACCGCAGTGACGGCGACCATCCTACGGCGGGATTGATTCGAGATTCAGCAGGAAACCTCTACGGTACGACGCACTCGGGCGGTTCGGCAAATTGCGAACCTACAGGCTGCGGGGTGGTGTTCGAACTCAGCCATTAGTCGCATCGCCACGGCGGTCTACTGAACCGTGCGCGAGAACAGTATCATCCTCGTGAACTTCATGTGGGCCCGTCGTCCAAGTCACACTTTCTGCAGACTACCTATTTGACGACAGCTCGTGTTTCGCCGCGGGCCTTGTAGAGTTCCCAATGCTTTTCGGCGATGACGGAAGGGTCGACGGAGTCGTCGCTGGTCGGTCCAGTGCCCTTGATCGCGTGATACACCATGACCTCACCGACGTAGACCCCATCGCCTTTTAGCCGGTTCGCGAGCAAGCCGACCAACTTATGTTTCGCCGCACTCGAAAGCGCGAGGCCCATGAGATGAAGATTGACGACAGTCTCGTCTATCTGCGGCGACACTTCACCGAATGCGCCGTTCGATATGAGTAGAGCGCCCTCGCCACTTTGTTTGAGATCGGGAAGCGCTTCGTCAGTCGCGGCAAGTAGCCCGAATACGGCCACGTCGAACACTTTGTGCAACGAGGCTTGGTCGGCGGCGAGCAGGTCGCCCGCTTCCATGCCTCCGTACGCATTCCAGTGGAGAATGGTAACCGGCCCCAGCTGCGACCGCACGGTTCGAACGGCCGAACGAATCGACGCCGGGTCTGCGGCGTCGGCGGGAACAGCGCGCGCATTGATGCCCTTGGCCTTGAGAGCCGATGCGCCCGCGTTGAGCCGTTCCTCGTTTCGCCCGATGAGCGCTACTGAAAATCCCTCCCCACCGAATTTCTCCGCCACCGCGGTGGCGGTGCCGGGTCCGAAGCCCACGATCATGCTTGTCTTAGGCACGTATTATCCTCCTCACGCCGGTCGTCCGCAGCTGGTGAGCATCCGTCAACTCGAGGGCAAAATCCCGTCGGTACCACGATCAAGCAAAACGCCGCAAATTATTGCGGCGTTAAGCGTTTCCGGTGGTGGATGCGCGCGATCTCGGTGGTGGGCGTGCCTAGAGCGACGCCGGACGATCGACTGCTATACCCCAAACATAATTGGACGACGTTGATACCGTGCCGATCAGAACACACGGACCACCGTTGCCGCCTCCCGCTGGATACTTGAATTCCGAAGCTGTGCCGGTAAACCAACCCTCCGCATATATGTGACTCTGAGCGAAATTGATGGCGATAGTATTCGTGTCGGGATTAAGTCCAAACGAGCAACTACCCGACGGGGTGGTGAAATTTGGAGGCGTAAACGTGAGCGCGGTGGCGTTGGCAAAATTTGCCGCGACAACATGTTCACCATCGACTGAACGCATGGCGCCTTCGCAGCACGGTATCTGGGCGATCTTGGTGAATGAACCGCAAACGCCTTTCACGCATTTGCTCGTCCACATAGAGTTTTGTGCGTCAACGTAGACAGTGCCGTCCTTTTGAATGGTCAGGAAAAGGATATCGTTCCAATCGGCAGACCCCGGATAATTGTGCACCAGCGCGCCCGTCGATTTCTTCCAAATGGAGATTGAAGCAGGACTGCATATACGCGACTCGTTGGCGGCGAATACGTAGCCGTCATCCGAGACAGCTACGGACATCGGAAACCCGCATGGATCACTGTAAGTCATAAACGGGGTCGTTCCACCTCGGTGAAACGCCTTGACATTGCCTGCTGTTTGTCCACCGTTAATGTCAGGCACGTATAGAGTTCCCGACTTGACAATAATATCGAGAGGCAATCCGAACCCGGTGATTATTCCGCACGCTGCCTGGCCTTTGAAATCGCCGGCGAAAATATTGATTGTGCCGTCCCCGGGTAAGGATACGTACTCAATCAGACCTGTGGCAGGACAAGCATTAAAGCTCGCGCCGTGGTACCCGATCGCGTTGTGTGAACTCAACGCGTGACTTTGCGGTGTAAATTGTTGCGGCGTGATCACGGAGCCGCCGGAGCAGGCAGCGAGCATTGTTATCGCTGCCGCTGCGCTCAACGTTTGAACGCTCGAAAGAATTCGCATTGCAATGCCCCCAGAATGAGCGATTCCGTGGGAACTTCCGCAATTGGAAACGTTGACCTTGCTCATATGGCATCAGAAGACAACGTGCTGGAAAAGCGCAGCCCGTCGCGGCGACCATCACGTTCTGGCTACAGGCCGACAGAGGTAGCGCACCGCGGTTAGACCCAATCGTAAAAGCGCGTCTCCAGATGCAACGAATTCAAATCAAAGAGAGCGGCCCAAACTTTGAGCGTGTAGTAGTCGATGAATCTGCCGTAGACATCTTGGAATTGGCTTAGTGTGCACTCGAGTCGACCGGCGTGAGTAAAAACGTGCGGTTGGGCCCAAATGGCGGGTTCGATGCGTCAACGACGATTTGTCCCCTGTCGTTGATCGCCACAGCGACATACTCCGCGAATCCTCTTGGGATATTCGCCACCGACAGCAAGTCGATCATGCCGATGCCGGGATCGTAAAGAAACGGATGATTTCCACCGTCACACTGAGCGGTGCTGTGACACGCCGTTCCCACGATTTGATCGTGGCTATTGACTGCACGGGCCAGCCCAGTCGTGAGCCTTGGAGACAAAGGCGGGAGTCGCAATAGCTTATCGTCAGCCGGATTGTAGAGCACCGGATAGTGGTTGAACCCGATTTGGACATCGCCGGCGATGTGATCGGTGATCTTGTTTATGGCGATTGGCGTGGAGCTGCTAATCTTCGAACTCGCCTTGCCAAACCGATCAAAGTCGCGGTCGCGAGCGTCCACGAGCCCCCATATGTAGCCGGCCCCCAGAAACACGTGACCGAGGATCTCGCCGCGCGCATCGATTCCGACTGCGACGGCGCACCGCAGGAGGTCTAACGGCGTCGATGGACCGCCGCTCAACCTGATGACAAATGGTGTATTCGAGGCGTCACATTGGTTGTCGCCAGCGGGGCTTGCGACGACTTCTCCAACGTTGTTAATGCCTGCCGAGAGAAAATCGTACGAGTTTTGCGGCGCGCCGAGTCCAACTGCTTGACCGTTCTCAAAAACGAAGAGCTGAGGCGAATCGACCCATCCTACGACGGTGCCGGCGTCATTCACGTCAACGGCGACGCCGGAGGTGCCATTGAGAACTCCAATGTCATGGATATGCCCGTTCCAATAAAACGGATGTTGGCTTCCCCGAAGAACAGAAGTTCCGACAACCTCGCCCTGATTGTTAATGGCTGCGCCGAGCGTGTCTTTATTGTGTCCGTCCAGGAATCCGAGATCGACAACCATGTAATGCGGAAGCGAGGCGCCTGTCGCCGGCGCGACGTAGGACGCGGAGAGCAGCCCGACAAGAATATACCGCGCGAATCTGTTCATGGCTATGGTGCTCCTCTCGCCTCTTTCAAACCTAGAATTGGCCCATGAAGATTGGGTGAATATCGACAGCGCTAGAATGCGGAGTAGTTTGCGCTAAGTGCCAACATTATGCCACTGATAACGTGGCATCAATAAGTAATTCCCGGCGACGTACCGCGGCGGCCTCGAGCGGAATCACAATCCAGCCTTTCGCTGCACCGATCGACGAAAGACTAAAACGCCGCAAACCTTTGCGGCGTAAGGTTATTCGATGGTGGGCACGAGAGATCTCGAACCTCTGACCCCTACAGTGTCAAGATCCGCGCACATTGGTGCCACCGTTAGCCGCCGATCACTTCGGCGGAGTGTCATGGAGGTCCGAAGTCGACGACTGACTTGAGACGCAGGCCGAGTTTGAGCCAAGTGCCTGAAGACTCTGCTCTCGGACCCCAAAGCGTTGTCAGCTTCGCCTGTTGAATCGATGCCGGCAGAAAGCGGTGAATTGTTGAAAATTCACCGCGCCGGCCGCTCGATAGGCTTGGTCTTCTTCGGCGGAATTCGCTAAGGATCGAGGTCCTTCACTTGGCCGCCCGAAGTGATGTTGATCTGGGCTCCCCCGCCGATGACTTCCGGACGCACAAACCCGGGCGACAACGAGACATTCCTTTCAAGTGCAAGAAGAATGCCATAGGCCTGCGACGTTGGGACGTTGTTTTTTGTTCCGCCGCCCATGGCAACGTCCTGGCCCGGGCCGACGACATTGAAGAGCACGTTCGAAGGTATGACGGTACCTGCGACGACGATCCGGCTTGCACCTTGAAGGACGAAGCGTCCGGTGTCGTTGATGACGAATCGCGCAGATCGATTGGAGGTCAGCGTAACCGTGCTCCCGCCGTTGAGGATGAGGTCGGTGACGTTGACGACGGTAAGTGGGCTGTTGCCAGTTATCGTTATGTTGCCGTTCGGATTGGAAATATTGATGACGTTCGGCGTGCCCGGCGTCGCCGGAAGGCCGCCGTAGTATTGAGATGCTTGGTCGGCGCACGCGACCGCCGAAGTGAGCAGCGCATCGTTTGTGACGATGCCGCCCTTGACGATCGAGGGGCCGGTGATCTTGTACGACGCCGAGCTGCTCAGGATGAGCTTACCGCGGACAAAACCGTCGCTCATGCTAAACTGGCTGCTGCCCGCAACGCCCACATTTGCGACCGTTCCGAAGATCCGCGATGGGCCCGTGATCGAAATGTTGGTGGGGCTTCCAAGTCCGAGGACCGCGAAGTTTTCCGGCGCTGCATCGGCCAGCTTGAATGGATCGGCATCGCCGTTGCACTGTGCGAGATATGGTGAAACTGAGTGGATGTCCGCGAGTCGAGTCGGCGTCGGCGAATTGATGCTCGACTGACATCCTGTCAAGAACAGCGCCAGCCCGATTGCAACGTAGCTTGGCACGAAATGTTTGCTCATGTCAGTTTTCCCTTTCCAATCGGATGCAAACGACTGGCACGGCGAGCGTCGGCAGGATTCGCATCGGCGGGCCAGTCTTTGGAATCGAGAGCAAGACCAACAGACGATTAGGCTCAATCTCGATGATACCCCCACTAAAGTAGATCCGAAACGGCGGAATGGCTCATTCTCACGTCCGCGAACGCGGATTTCCCAGGCTGAATTCCCGGCTTGTCATTTCAAGGGAGCGATTTTACGAGCAGTTCGCGCGGATCGGCAAGGCGTGGCCAGCTCGCGACGGCTAGAACTTTTAGGCTTTTTATGTCGCGGGGGTTATGATCTTCGAGGAGCTGACGCAGCACGGCCACATCGACATTAGTGGCGCGAGCGGTCATCTCAAGGCGTTGAAGTCCGCCAAGCTGACCTCGATACCTTGCGTTTCGACCCGGAGCCCAGGCCGCAGGAGCTCTATGGTAACCCATCATCCGCGCGTACAGGCCGCGACTTTATGCGTTACGAATAGGTATGGACGTGAAAGTACAACTTGGCGCGGTCTGGCATTTCAGCCTTGCCGTCATAGACCCGGAGAACAGCGCGCAATTTTGGACCAAGAACTTCGATCTGCATGAAATGTTCCGGTCCGATGAGGCCATCGCGCTGACGAACGACGCAATTATCATCGGGTTCTTCAAAGGCACGCCACATCCGGACGCGATTGACCACATGTCGTTCTACCTCGACAGTATGCGCGCGCTACACGAAGCGCTCGAGATGCTGAAGAAAAACGGCGTAGAACTGGAAGATCCCGGCAACGAGATCGGCCCTACATCGCCGGGCTCGCCGCACATGGGCCTGTGGTTTCTCGATCCGGACGGGTATCGCTGGGAGCTCTCGGTTCAGAACGGTGCCAGCGAGCGCTAACCGCGCGGCGCTGACGACGCGTTATTCACCGAAATGATACCTGCTCACAATTCCTCCTCATGCTTAACGCCACCTCAGGTCAGACCGTCTGGATATACTAGCCAATGATAGTTAATCGTCTGGCAATAGCTATTGCATGGTTTCTAATAGCCGACGTAGGTTTTTATATCGGTTCCGCATTCGAGTTTCTTTTAAGGGTAATGAATACCGCGGAATTCGTCGTCGGCAATGTTGTTCTTCTCTTCACTGAATCAATTGTATTTGCGGTCCCGTTATGCGTAGTTTTGGGTGTGCTTGTAGCAGCACTATCGCTGCTTTTTGTGACCAACGCGAAACTGGAATTGTTTTTGAACGCATTGGCCCCGATCCAATTGTGGAAACGACTTGCAACTTCTTCGTTTTTCGTAGGTCTAGTGCTTGGGGTGGTTTATATCGCGACCGAACCTCAACGCCTCTTAAGCAGTCACACGTTTGTTTAGGTAAAAGTGCCCGTCCAACGCCAGCCCTGATAGCGCTGAAAAATGATGAACAGCGCTAAGTTTCTCGATGGCTTCGTGTCGACGCTCCTACTTGCACTTTCGATATCGAACGGCAAGTGAATCTTCATCATCTCTAATCAGCTTCAGTTAACGGCGATTGCGCTTGCGAGAGCGTCAGTACTTCGTCTGCAGTCTGGTCCTCCGTCCATCCTGCGCCTTCAGCCATTAGAGCCTCAATCTGGTCGGATGCGATTTCCTCTCGCAGAGAATTTAGTAACTTGTTGTAGCCCCACTCCTCTGTCGGCTCTCGCCGGCTGCCGAGCTTCTGATATGTGGCGTCGACGTAACCAGCTAGCCGGGCCGCTCGGTGCCGCTCGCCGAAAAGGGAAAGGATCAGCGCGAGATGCTGAATCGCTATGGCCATGCAATACGTGTATTGCGTTTCCCGCGCCAACCTGATCGCCTCGAACGCTTCCGAGCGCGCCTCGGTTAGCTGCCCCAACGAAATGTGATAAACGGCCAGGTTGGCATAAACGATAGCCACCAGCCTAAAATTCTTCGCACCTAGGTAGATTGCAAGCGCATCGCTGGCATGCCGCACCGCCGCTTCGGCCCCTCCCTGAGAAAACTCAAGCTCGGCGAGGTTGAAAAGGTATCCTGCGCTCGCTGCGTCGTCTCCCAGCGCCTTTGCTAACGTCAACGTTTGACCAAGTAGCTGCCGTGCGCCATCAACATCGCCGCGAGCCCACACAACGCTGCTGAGTGAAAAGAGGCTGCGGACGACCTCAATCGCATCGCCCGCTTCACGCAGTTCGGTCATGGCATGCCGCAGCGCTTGCTCAGCCTCGTCGGTTCGGCCAAGTTGGTGTAGGCCGGACCCAACGCAACGCAATGATCGGGCAGCGCCGCGCCGGTCTCCGAGCGATTCGTAAAGCGCGCGGGCACGTTCACCGTCCTCGAGCTTGCGCAGGCCATCATTTAACACTGCTGACGTTAACCACAGGCGCGCGGCTACAGCGGGCGCCTGACGTTCGTCGATGCGGTGCAGGGCATTCATGGTCCAGCGCCGCCCTTCGTCGGTTCGCCCACCGTACCACCAAAGCAGTCCCAAGTTGCCGGCGATCGTCCCACCCGAAATCGGCTCGTTATCGTCACTTATCGCCCATTCCAATGCAGCCCGAAAATTACCAATCTCTGGTTCGTACTGTTTTAGCCAAGGTTGCGCAGGCATGTTTTTCGATTTGTCGTCCGCGTCGCGCGCCATTGCCGCGAAACACTCGGCATGCCTCCGTGCCAGGGCACTACGCTCACCCTTGTCCGTGAGTAACTCGAGCCCGTACTCGCGGGTGGATTCTAGAAGGCGGTAGCGTTCCACGGTGCCCATCGTGTCAACGACTACCAGTGACTTCTCCGTTAGCGACGCAAGCAACTCGAGAACGTAGCCCTTGTCGATGTTATCGCCCGTGAACACCTCGCTCGCGGTCTCCAGTGTCCAACCACCGGCGAAAATACACATGCTGCGAAAGAGCACCTTCTCGCGTTCTGCGAGCAGATCGTAGCTCCAGTCAATGAGCGCCCGCAAAGTTTGTTGACGAGGTAGCGCCGCACGGTTTCCCCCAGTAAGAACCCGGAAGCGCTCCGCAAGCCGCTCGGCCAAGTGTGGGATGCTCATTACTTTTACTCGCGCCGCGGCCAGCTCGATTGCCAGCGCTATACCGTCCAGATGCTGACAGATCTCCGCGACGATCGGCACCGTGTCGTCAGACAACGCGAATCTCGTATCGGCGGCTGCGGCGCGGTCGGCGAAAAGCATTACCGCACCGTAACGCGACGCCTCGTCCAGCTTTAGCGACTTTGTCATTTCCGGAACGCTGAGCGGCGGCACCTGGTGCACGATTTCACCGGAAATGCCGAGGCCTTGGCGTGAGGTTGCCAGCATCCGAACGTCGGGGCAGCTTGTCAATATAGCGTTGGCGAGATTGGCGGCGGCGGCGATAAGGTGCTCGCAATTGTCGAGTATCACGAGCATTCGTTTGCGGCGTAACGCGGTCACGATAGCTTCTGTCGGTGATCGATCTTGAGGCACGGTTATATTGAGAACTTGCGCCGCGATGTTGGCTACCAACTCGGGACTACTCAGGGATGCTAGTTCGACGAACCAGACGCCGTCCGGGTAGCGTTCGATCAGTTCGGCCCCCAGTTGAAGGGCAAGCCTAGTCTTGCCGATGCCGCCGGCGCCCACGAGAGTCAACAAAGATGTACCATCGAGAAGTGTTCTCACATCTTCGATATCCCGTCCTCGACCGCGAAAGCTCGTTACCTGGACGGGGAGGTTATGGAGGTGCGCTTCCAGTGAGTGAAGCGGAGGGAAATCGCTTCGAAGATCAGGGACGCATAGCTGGTAGACGTGCTCAGGTTGGGCAAGATCCTTGAGTCGGTGTGTACCGAGGTCGATTAGCGTCGCTTTTGGCCCCAACTCACCATGGGCGAGCTCCGCTGAAACGCCGGAAAGCAGCGTCTGACCACCACTACCAATAGCGAGCAGCCGCGCAATTCGATTGACCGAGGTGCCGAAGTAATCACCGTCACGTTCGCTTGCCTCACCCGTGTGCAGCGCCAGCCGGACGCACAAGCCGCCGACTTGCGAAAAGTCTTCCGCGAGGAGTGCGCGCTGGGCATTCAGAGCCGCCGCGACGGCGTCAGATATGCGCGGAAATGTCGCGCAGAACGCGTCGCCAACGGTCTTGAAGACATAGCCGCCGTGCGACTCGATGGCGTTACGCATAAGCACATCGTGGCGCTTGACCGCGTCGGCCATCGCATCATGGTGGGATTCCCACCGTTCGGTACTTCCCTCAATGTCCGAAAATAAGAAGGTCACCGTGCCGGTGGGCAACGTCCGCAAGTCGGCCGTATGTTTTTTGTCGTCGACGGAACGCGACATGTGCCATCGTTCCCGGGTCAGGGGTGAATCCCCCTACGTTCGCCCGATTCTATCTTGAGAGGGTGAGGCAGTTCGCTCGTCGCGGACGCTCTAGCATTCATCACGGCGGCTGATGACATGGCATGGTAGGGACGCTCCGCGATTGAACCGCCCTCGATTAGTGCACGCAGAAGCGGATAGCCTCATTGGCGGACGAGGTGGGCCGAAGTGGCCGTTGAACGATTCTATAACTGCATTCTTATCTCTAGTGCGTAACCAGCCGATAACTCGAGCGGGATGCGCACAATGTGCATGCCAGAAGGGATTGAGTAGGCGTCAAAATGCTAAACGAAGGAAGTAAGATCGCAGGCGGACAGGCGGGTGACGCGGCGAGCGAAATGATTCGTACGCCTCAGCCGTTGACGTATGCCGAGCACGAGGCTGGTTCCGACTCCGCGGCGTCGCGTAGCAAGCTGTCGGTCAACGTGAACCATGATATCTCCGAACGCCTTCGGAACTTGGCCTATATTCAAAGGCTAAGCGAAAGTTCCATAGTTGAGGTTGCACTGACTATGTTCTTCGCGCGCGGTGATGATGAGCTGCTCGGTGTGATGCTCAAGCAACTTGGTGCCGTTCTCCGCAGGAGGTAATGGCGGACAACAGTGCGCAGCGCCGTTCGCTGGGCGAGGTCAAACGCCCACGGGACAAACGTGCGAGAAGTCGCCGTTTCAGAGATTTTGGCTAATCCACTCTTGTCTACCGTCGTCTTCTCGCGACCACCCCTCTACTTGCAATTTGGGAACGTCCAGCCGTTGAGGAACTTGTAGTGGCGGTGCTCCGCGCGGAGCACTGAGGACCAGAAGGGGTCGACAGCCGGCAGTGCCTTGTTGGATTCTTTATACCAAACGTCGTGAGCCGCCATTGTCGCAAACGTCATCTCCCACTCAGCTGCCGGACCAGTGCCGCCAGGACCGCGCAGCACGGTGAAACCTTCGAGCCCGTGCTTTTTCAATAGTTGATTTTCCTGGACCAGCCCCTGATAAATCGAGTTCTCCTGCCCTGGCCGCGCATAGTAAGTCGTGGTCGATAGTATTTGTGGCCCGTTCACAGCTTGAGGCTGTTCGGAACAGGGTTTCGCCTGGCTCTGATTCCAGCTTAGAACCAGAAGAGCCACGACAAAGGACAAGATTCGCATACCCTCTCGCAACGCACTCATAACCCATTCCTTTCGAAACGAGGTCCAATTCAGGCACGCGTTTTTCCGTTATCGAATTGCGGCACCTGCCGCATCGTCGCGGAGGCGTTCTCATGTCTTGCGCTGGTGGATCATGAACCGGTTTCCCTCAGGATCAGTGCCGAACGACATGACGCAGACCGGAGAATCCATGATGTCGCTGAGCTGAGCACCGCGCGCGCGGAGCTTATCGACAGCAGCTTTCGCATCCGGAACCGCGAACATGATGCCTGCGCCGATCGGGTACTGTTCGTCGTCCGGTCGGTCGAGCGTTCCGATTGTGGGCACGAGAGGTCTCGAACCTCTGACCCCTACAGTGTCAATGTGGATCGGGCTATTTCCACTACTGTCCATCAGCGTTGACTAGTGCACAAATTACGGGACTTTCGCGCATTCCGAGAGTACATCTGTGTATACAGCTGTCTACTGATGACTAGCGCATAGTGTGCAACTGAGTGTGCACCTCGCGAACGTTCCGATCCGATCAGCCGACCCGTTTATTGCGGAAGTGTCCACCAAAGCGGGTCAGCTCCGCCGCTTCGTAATGTGAACTGTTACGGATTCCCCGGCTTCTTTGTCGAGTTTCGTACGAAGATCAGCCCGTATAGGCAGCTTGTGGGTTCCGTCACCTAACGCCATGAACGAACTTCGGAACGGCTGTCCGTCCACGGTGCCTTCGACTTTAACGAGTCCACGCGTCCCGAAGTATTCCGCCGACCCCGGCATCTTAACATACGTCCATCCGCCTTTGCCTTCGGATTTAAGAAGTTTTGCGCGAAATTTCTTATCTACTTTCATGTTTGGAACCCTCCCTGAGAACCCCGCGCAAGAGAGTAGACGTGCGCATTGGAGAAAAACCTTTAGCGCCGACACCTCGATTCCTTGCGGCGAGAAATAAAGCGCGTGGGGAGGCATTCGCATGGCACGACATGTCATGCTACATTCGTTCAGCAAATGCCGGTAGCGCGCCGCCGTTAGTACCAATTATAAGCGCGCGTCTCCAGACGCAACGAATTCAATTCGAAAATGGGGCGCCATCTTTAATTAATTCTCGATATCGAGAAAGGCGAAGTCCGAAAACCGACCCTTACAGTGACCGTGTAGTGTTCGCCGAATCTATCGTCCTATTACGAACCGGTTTCAGTTCAAGTCGTATCTTTGAAAATCACGTTTTTACGAGGAAAAACGCTAAATCCCGCCGGCGGTTCGATCAGGTAACGCAACGATTTGGAGGTCGATCGCGAAGCCAAAAGCCAACCTAAATGTGGCTCTTAGTGTGCACCTGGGCCAATCCGGGCGTTTGAACCGAAGAAGAGAAAACGCCGCAATCCCTTGCGGCGTAAGGCCTTCCGATGGTGGGCACGAGAGGTCTCGAACCTCTGACCCCTGCAGTGTTAATGTGGTTCGAGCGTTTTCTACCACTGCCCACTGGCGCTCAAGAGTGCCGATTCTAACGCGTTTCAGAGGTTTTGGCTATTCCGCAGCTGTCTACCATCGTCTACTCGTGACGACCCCAAAGTGTGTAACAAAGTGTGTAGTCCGGGAGCTGCTTGTTTTGGACAACGAACACGCTGGATGTAAGAACACAAGAGCAAAGATATCGGAGGCGAGGCCTTTCAGTTTGGCACGGCGTCGCCGTGTTCGCGCCTCAAGTGTCCAACTGATCATGCAAAACAGCATTCTTCGAAAAGGCTCTTCTACTGCTAAGTTTTAGGGCGAAGGAGCATATTCTTGAATAGGGCCGTCCATTCCCCACATTACTTGCCAAGAACCATCCTCTTGCCTGCGCGCGATCTCAACGTAGCGACCAAAGTCCCCCGCGGGCTCTCCGTGGCGCGAAGCGGTTCGCGCAAATCGGACCCAAAAGATTCGCGCGCGCTGTCGTCGACATGAAGCGCCTCAGATCGGGGTCTACGCCGTGGGAGACGCATGCGATTCGGGTCTCAATCTCAAGCAGGGTGTAGCTGAAGTTCAGGAGGGTGTTGGAAGGGCACGGGCGGCGAAGGACGCCGGTGTCACTAATCGAAGTGCCTCGAAGTGAATGTTTGTATCATAAAATATAGTCGCGTTCCGTGGTTTGCATTGGCGCTGTGTGTCATCATTTCGTCCGTCATTCCGACGCGGATGTCAGCAGACGAATTGCCGCTCAACGTGCGACACGAGTACTTCACCGGCACACGAGACGTATTACTCGCGACAGATCCAGCGCGGATTTCCCTCGACGGAACCGGCTGGTTCGGGGACTTCGCGTCACCTTACATGCATGTCTTCGTGAATGGACGGGGGCCATTCACGTTCTTGTTCGACACCGGGTCGAGCTTTACGATCCTAAGTAGTAAGGTCGTAAAGGCTGCGGCGCTTGATGTTGTGAGTCAAGTTCCCGGCCATCATGAGATTGTCATGATGAAAGACGTACAAGTTGGGCCCGTGAGAATGCACAACTACTTCGCAGTTGTCGCAGACGGGAATGAGGTTGACGGTATCTTCGGGTTTAATTCTTTCGGCAACGACTATCTGACATTTGATTTTGCGCACCAATCATTGCTCGTGAGTAGCCGCCCCATTCGCTTGCGTTCTCCAATTAGTATGCAATATACGCTGAGCCATCATTGCCCAAACATCGACTTGAACATCGACGGCAAGACGCTTTCAACGCTGATTGATACTGGTGACGATGCGTATGCTTGGGAAGCTACGTCGCATAACCTAAACGGACTTCTACTCGATCATCAGCCCGTTACTTCGGCGAAAGTCGTCAACGGCCAGACGGGCACGACGAGAACGCTGATGACTTCAGTTGACGGGAACTTAAGGCTAGGACCCCTCTCATCCAGTCGGCCAGCCGTGGCGATTAACGAGTCGCTCCCGGTCCCAGACATCGGAATAGACATCTTGGATCAGTTTGTCGTAGAATTCGACCGTGTCCACAAACGTGTCGATTTTCAAAGGGTCTTTAATGGCACGCACTTCACCGTTCCGGGAGAAATTACAGCCGGGTTCTACATTTCTTATCGGCAACCGGGGAGACACGTCTCGGACGTGCTTCCGGAGCTAGCGGCGAATTCCCAAGGCATGCGACCAGGAGACACGATCGTCAGCGTCAACGGTAAGAGCGCTGCGTCACTTAGTTATCGCCAGTGGGAAGGATTATTGCGCGCCGGCCGACCGATTCTGGTCGCGTGGGTGCACGATGGGCAATCGCACATCTTCCGGTTTCCCGTGGTCGAACTCCGATAGCAAGCCCAAAGATTTCCGTCCACACCGGTTTTAATCGACTCGGGTGCCTTCAAATGGACCACGACAGCGCATGTGTTGGGGTCAGTGATATTGCGATTAGTTTGCGATGCGATGCGACGTCGGGCTCGAACTTGAAATTCTAGAAATCACGAGGAAAAACGCAAAAATCTGTGGTTTTCGCCTTTAGATTGCCACATGGTTCGATCGGCGAATGAGTACGAGGCGGGGTCAAAGTACGCTGATCGGAGCAAATAAAGTGTGTTGTTGAGTTGATCGGCCAGATTCAAGCGGAGCAATGAAAACGCCGCAATCCCTTGCGGCGTAAAGGTTTCCGATGGTGGGCACGAGAGGTCTCGAACCTCTGACCCCTACAGTGTCAATGTAGTGCTCTACCCCTGAGCTACGCGCCCGTACCAATCCTAATACGTCGTCGCTGCAAATCCGCCCTGCGCCAGCCCTACCGCAGGGGCGAACAGCAACGCCGCCGTAGGCCGCGCGCATGGCCATTACCGCTGCGACTGCGTATGCTGTTTCCTTGGTCGTAGCGGTCACACCGCAGGCCATTCATACCGGCACAGGTTTCGCCGTGAAGTCGGACAGTCACGCGACGGAGTTCGTGACGGCCGCGCACGTCGTCGAAGGCGCGAGCCGCGTCGTCGTCATCCTGCAAGACGGATCAAACTTCACGGCGACGATCCTCGCCCGCGATCGCATTCGCGACGCTGCGGTGCTCTCGATCAATGTCGGCAATCGCTCGACGTTAAGATTGTCGCAACAGCCGCCGGCCGCCGACGACGCAATCACCGTCGTCGGTTATCCGGGCGCGCACGAGTTCGCGGTCTCGGGGGAAGACCTCCGCGTGATCGGCGGTGCGCAGCAAATCGTGGTCGACGGCAAGGTTGCCGCCGTGCAGCAACGTGGCGAGTCGATCGTGTTCAAGGCCGACGTCGGTCACGGCGACAGCGGCGCGCCGATCATCGACCGCGCGACCAATGCGGTCGTCGGCGTCACGACCGGCAGTTTTATCGCCGCCGGTATCATGCTCGAGTACAACGGCATGGATCTCGGACTCAGCAGCGCCGGCCTCGATGCATTGCTGCATCCTGCGTTGCCGGCAAACGGTGCGCACCCGCCACAGTACGTCGTCGCCATCGCGCCCGCTGCGTCCGATTCCGCGCAGTCGTCGATCGCGTCGTTCGTGCACACCACCGTCGTGCAGAATTTCGCCGAACAAGCCGACTTCATCGCCGTCGACGCGCCCTGGGCCAAAGACCCGTCCTCGATTTGCCGCGCCGCAAACGCCCATGCAATCGCGTCCGTGAGCGCGTCTGCCGACGGAGCGTTGGTCGCCGCCGGAGTATCGCTCACCGATTGCATCGGCAACCCGGTCTATGAAGAATCGCAATCGCTGTTGGCCGATCTACCGACGGTCGAAAGCGAACACGCGCAAGCCGTTCTGCTCACGAAGCAGCTCGAAGCGGATTTCGACGGCTGGGCCGACGGCCAACGCGGCGCGTGGCTGAGCCTGCTCCGCTACGGCTTCGCGATTGCGCCCGATGACACGAATTATTACGCGCTTATCAGGTTGGGCGCGACAGCACTCGACGCTAACCAGGTCATTGCGGTGGTCGCCGGCGGGCCGGCTTCCACCGCGGGTTTGCGCCGCGGCGACGTCATCGAGACAGTCGACGGCGCGAGCGCGCAAGCCATGTCACCTTCGGACATTCGCGCAGCGCTCGACCGGTCGAGCGTCAAACTTGCGGTCGAGCGCTCGAAGAAATCGCTTTCAATAACGCTGCGGCCGCGGCGATATCCCGAGCTCGTGCGCATGCTCGGATATACGCAGTAAGCGCGGCCGCTCTAGCTGGCGGTTATCGCTTCGGCGCGTTGCGGAAGGCGTCCACCATGGTGTCGAAGATCGGCGTCGGCTCGAGGTTGAACCCGAACGGCAGGCCCCGCAAGCGCTCCCCGTTCTTCGAGTTCGAGCCGTTCGGATCCCATTTGTTGAACCAGCTGTACTTGTCGGCGAGCGACCAGTTGATCACCGTGGTGACGTGTTTGTTGGCAAGCGCGGTCGAGAGGAACCCGCTGTACTCCTGCGCAGTGGTCTTGTCGCGATCCGTGTCGGCCATGTTCGCGTAGTGGCCATCGGCGATATCGAGTTCGCTGATGAAGACCTTGAGGCCGAGGGACGAGACCTGGTTGAGGAACTCGGCGAAGCCGGGCCCCCGGTAACCGACTGTTTTGCTGCCGAGGTGCGATTCGCAGCCCAGCGCGTGGACCGGCACGCCGCGGGAGACGAGACCCTGCAAGAGCGAGAGCACGGCCTTTCGTTTTTGGATTCCGTAAGAATCGTCGTATTCCGTGCCGTCGTCGTTGTAGACGAGTATCGCGTGCGGGTCAGCTTGCGCCGCCGCGTGAAAAGCGTCGTCGATGTACGAGGGGCCGATGTTGCGCAGCCACACGGTATCGCGCAATGCGTCGGGCCGCCCGTCACTCACTTTGAGCGCCTCGTTGACGACCACCCAGGAGTACATCTTACCAGCATAGCGCCCCGCAAGACCCGAGATGTGATTGGTGAGCACGTCTTTCGCATTACTCGCCGTGACGTGCGACTTCACCCACTTCGGATTGGCCATGTGCCACACGAGGTGACACTCGGCGCACTTGAATCCGTTGCTGCCGGCCCAAGACATCCACGCATCGGTGCTGGCGAAATCGAACGATGATGGATCGGGTCGCGTCCGCGCCATCTGAAAGTCGCGACCATTTTCGACGAGTGCACATTGCTGCACCATGAGCGACGCGAGATCTGGGTATTGCTGTATGAGTGCGATGTCGCGCGCGTTTGAGCCGTAGACGATTCCAGCGGACGCAGCTGCCGACTTCAGGGTCGTCGTGTCGCCGAGCGCGGCCTTTGCGAGAAATGGCGCCGCCGCGACGCCCGCGATAAATGCCTGTCTTTTCATGTGTATCCTGCCCTTCTGGGAATATGTGTCCGTTTGATAAAACGCTCCGATGTATGGGAGTCGTTTCACCGATGCGGCGAGTACTCCGCTCAAACCAACCTTTCAGTACTGTTCGAAATACGGATACTCACGTGGGCTTAATCTGTAATACGGTTACCCGAGTATACGGGATGCGAATCAGTCCGCGTTTCGCGGCTACCGCAAAGCATACGCTGCGACGAGCGAACAACGCGTTCACCCACGGCGCCTGGATCGCGGAACGGTGCTTTTGAGGGTGCTTTGAGGGCACCAGCGAACCTAGCTCGGATGATGTCTTCGACGATGCGCCGTGCAATGTTCGTGACCACGACTATCTTGGCAGCGAGCGCGCTCTTGGTTTCCGTGCAACCGGCGTTTGCCGATTCATCAATGAGCGTACCCAGCGCGGCACTGAGAGTGGCTACATCTCCTACAACGGCGCCGAGTCCATCCGCGACCGCGACCCCAGCCGCCGCCGCGTCGCCGGCAGCCATGAGTAGCGCCTCATGGGGCCAGGAATCGAATGGCTTGCGCCTTTCGCTCAGCCTCAATGAAAGGGACATCCAGGTTGGCGACGGTGTCCTCGCGATCATCGACCTTGAAAACCTCGGGCCCGACCACGACGTATTTCTCGGTTGCAATATGCGCGATTGGTACGATATTGAAATTGTGGACGCGCAGGGTCGAACGATTCCGCATGGTCGTCTCGGTGACCAAGATTGTTATTCGACACCATCGTCCTCGCCGCTGAAACACGGCTCTATCACCGAAGTCACCATCCGTCTCAACGACAAGTTCAAAATCACCGAAGCGGGATCGTACAGCATAACGGCGACGTCGACCATCCATCTCCCGAGTGTGTCAAAGACGGGCGCGGACGGCAAATTGACGTATTATCAACCGATCCTTGCGTCCCTTACATCGAACGTCTTGCAATTCACGGCGAGGTCACCGGCTTCGCCTGATCGCGTAACGCCGATAGCGGCAACCGAAGCCGAATTCTTTTACCAAGCGCCGCTGATCTATCCCCCATGGGCCCAGGAGCGCGACATACAGGGGACAGTGGTTGTGATTGTCACCATCGGTGTCAAGGGCGATCTCGTTGATGCCGCCGTCCTCAAGACATCACATACCAGAGTTTTGGATGAGGCTGCTCTTACTGCCGCGCGGGGAAGCACGTATACCCCGTATGTTGTCAACGGCGTCCCTCACGAAGCGATGTACAAGCTCGTGTACGTGTTCCAAATCGATCGATAACCAATCCGGCGGACTGAGGTGCTCCCGTGCCGGCGATCAATGAGGCTCCTCCTCGACCCATATATCGAAGAACTTCGCGATCGCTCCGTTACGGCTTACAAGCGACTCACTGCTCACAAACAGATCGCGCCGCGGGGATTTGCAAGGACCATCTCCTCATTTTCTTTCAGCACGCCCTGATCCGGTTGGCCTTCTGACAGGTTCTCACAGCCGCCGCCAGAAGTCGGCGTTGATCACACCGGAGAAGGAGACGCACCCGACATGCGCGCACGAATCTTTTTCGTCTTTATATTCGCCCTCATCGTGTCGCTCTCGATGACCAGCGCGGCGCATACCAGTGTCACGCTCGTGCAGCTGAGCAGCGATCCGTTCAAGAACAGTTCGAGCCAGCACAAGACGCAGGTAGAACCGGATATTTTCGGCGTCGGTACGACGCTCGTCAGCGCATTCCAATCCGGCCGGTTCTACGACGGCGGTTCGTCGGACATCGGCTTCGTCACGTCCGTAGACGGCGGTGCGCACTGGACGGCGGGCTTCCTTCCCGGCATCACAAACGTCCAGCATGCGGGGAACCTGTGGGATCGCGCGAGCGACCCGGCCGTAGCGTACGACGCACGGCACGGGCTCTGGCTGATCTCGACTCTTCCCCTACTCGGATCGACCGGGCAGACGCCGGTGGTGAGCAGGTCGCCTGACGGGCTTCACTGGTCAAAACCCGTCCAAGTGGGCGGGCCAAGCGTGTTCGGCGACAAGGAATGGATCGCGTGCGATGACACGTCGTCGAGCCCATACTACGGCCATTGCTACGTCGAATACGACGATGCCGGGAA
>Ga0207100_1106_pt1 | contig 19677 bp, 22 predicted proteins | sample Alteio_BWMinHeat_82_FD_153520 | JGI IMG/M metagenome (GOLD analysis project Ga0207100, IMG submission 153520) | Enriched cells from forest soil in Barre Woods Harvard Forest LTER site, Petersham, Massachusetts, United States -... | ecosystem: Environmental > Terrestrial > Soil > Temperate forest >...
CCATGTGGTGCGACCTTGGCGTGAAGTCTACGCAAACAATCTCGGCTCACGTCTAGGTCGCGGACGTTTAGAATGCAGTCGTTATCTTGTGGTTGCCCTCAGGCGGGATGCTCGTGACATTTGCCCTTCAACCGCTGCTCTTTTTCTTCCAGAAGGCGGGTAATCTCTTGAGTGAGGGTTAGCAGCTTCGAGGAGTCTTGTTCCTCGGCTGCTAGTGCACAGAGTTCCATCCAGCGGTCAGTGTTGTCCTGCACATAAACCTGATTTCCTCGTAGCCTGCCTTATACCACGGCTGGTAGTGGAATCATATTCATTCCCCGAGTGCGTGCGGTTGCGTACACAGCGAGTCCTGTGGCCTGCGTCTCGGCAATGAAATTGTTCGTAAACTGTTCAAAATTGACCATTCCCCTCCCTGGCTTTGGGCCATCATTTGGCTTTGGGCCATCATTCTTCCGTTATGAACAAAGAACTCATTCCCAAAGACGTACTCGCTATCCGTTGTCCAACCAGTGGTGCTCCGCCTGGAGTGAGATGTGAATTTGGCACGGGACAAACAAGAACCGAACCTCACCGCGACCGCCGGCTAATCGCAAAAGAACATCTCAATTCGTAAGCAGGTCATTCATGACGACTGAAAACAAGCCGCTGCCAGTTCTTAGTTTCCGCCTCTTAATGCCGCCAGAGCCGATGCAAGAACACGCTATTCGACAACGTGCCTACGAAGTGTACGTCCAAGGAGGAAGAGCTAACGGACATGCGGTCGATGACTGGTTAAAAGCGGAAGCCGAAATTGTACATGGCCACTCGTCGTCCGATTCCAATGTGCCATCGTCTTAAAAAGTCTCTGGGGCCGGTCTTAGACTTCCACGAACCCCGGAGAGCGCACCGTGGCATGCGGACATGTCTTCTACTGGCCAGTAAAAAACACGTTCTCCACTTGGCTCCGCGCGGTTCCGTCCTGGTTGAATATCCCAGACCAAAACCCCGCGAAGCGGCGTGAAACTTATCGAACCTGACTCTTGGCTCGTATCTTCCGGGCCTCATTCAACGTCTTTTCGATTTCTTCATCGCTCATGGCGTCGAGCTCTTCCGCCGTGGGCCGTTGCTCCGCGCCTAACCGATTAATCGAAGCGCTGACGTTATATTGGTTCCACAGACTGTCGAGCAAATTAAACGACCAAAGCCTTCCGCCATCGTTGGAGCGAACCCAGTCAAAAAATTCCTCGGTCGCCCGTGTGTTGTTCCAGTAAAACGCGTAAGCAACTCCTTCTTCGACGATCTCAGAAATCTTTTCATGAGAAGCTAATGTCTGTATTCCCAAGTCATCTCCTGCCGCGCCCAGTTCTAGAAATCGATTCGCCAAATCTTCCGGCAACCGGGCCTGAATATAAAACACGAAAGCCTGGAGCCGGTTGGTCACGGACATCCGTTCGATCATTCGTTCTTCGTCTTCGGAAAGAGTTTTGAACTGTGGACCAGCTTTGCTCTCGACATATGCCGCTGCCTGTTCGATGGCCTGGTCACGGGTAAGACTCCGTGAAAGTCTGAAACCCAGATTCAACTTTGGATTCTGGCTCCGCGAATCGACCATCCAGCCACGGGACTCCAGCCTCCCGGTCAGCAGTATTTCGCTTTTCCCGACAGTCGTCTGGCCTTCGAAAAAGAGATTCGTTTCGCCGAGTGCTTCTTTCAGTTCCGGATCGGCGGCAATATCCTGCTGATTGAGCCAATCCACTAGCCCGTTTCCAGAGAGCACAGGTGGCCTTTCTCCGGGCTTCAATTCCTGAACGTAACCGTTTGCGTCTACGTATGTCCCGGCAGTTTTCTTCTCCGGTCGTTTTCCAGGAATGGCATTGCCAAACCCGTCGATGTAATAGTCGTCACCGTCGCCCGTGACATCGGTGACGGGGTTCGTCTTCGTCTGTTCTGCACGCTGTTTCGCCCTGGCGGTCGTTTGCTGCCAGAGCTTTTTGACTTCGGCTGTGCTTAATTTGTCCAAGTCTAGTTCTGCCATATTTTCCTTTGTTATTCTGCCGGTTTCTGTGACGGCCACAATTTAAATGAATGGCTCCGCCCACATCAGGTGCGGACGTTGCCCCAGTGGTCCAACAGCAGCGGTTGTTCCGGTTCGACTTCGCCTCGTCCGCTGTAGGCGTCCCTGCTGAGATTTGCATTTTCCAGAAATGGGTCGAACGCGGCTTCGTTTCTTAGGAACTGGTCGCGGGTGGTTTCGGAGGCTTCTTTGGCGACCTGCTTCTGAAATTCGCGGAGCAGTCGCGGAAGCATCGATTTAGCAATTTCGTGGGCACGGGTTCGGAATGCGTCCACGGTTTCGTGGGGCGGAGCTGCAGTACTTAATACGGAGAAGAACTTGGTCAAATCGGATGTTCGGAGCAGCGAAAGTGATCTTAGAGCCGCAGCCCGAACTGCATTGCTATCGGTTGCAGGTTCCCACGGGTTTGGGAGGGCAGATGGCTCCGCGAGTCTAGCAATCAACCGTATGAAGACTTTATCGTTTGGGTCCATTTTTCCTTTCCGCTTTCTTACGCTGAGCCGATTGTTTCTTTTCTAGCGAGTCAATAAATGCTTCGATTTCCTGCCGGACTGCTGTGTCCGTGGCAAAGTCGAGATAACCACGGAGGCGAGCAGCGATTTCGGCGTCGCGGTTTTTCACGGTTCTGAGTAGCGCAATACATTCTCGGAAATAGTCAGGTGGAGCATTGACACAATCAGCGGGCCAAAAGAAATCGTCCAGCTGTTGCTCTCCGGGAGTCTTTGGTTTGATCTTTAGGTACATTCCGGGGTAGTTCATGGGGTTCCTTTTAAAAATGTTTCTGCGTGGCCGCTGCGGGCCGAGAAGGGGGTCAAAGGGGCTTGGGCGGCGGAGTTCAGGAGGAAAAACGTAAAGTAGTACCACCGCTCCAGACCGCACGCCAAAAAGGACCGACACTAAAAATCAGAAAGTAAAACCTCGGGGAGTACCGCGTGAAACCGTTTTGCCTGTGCCCCTGGCGAAGAACCAATCGTCTTGCTTGCGGATTGTTTGCGGACTCTACTGTGTCATTAAACGTCTGCAAGATCGCCCGCGTAACTGCATTACTTTTCAGCGTGGGAATTGCTCGAATCGGCATAACACTATTGGAACGGTTGTTGCTACATCTTTTCACCCTCCGCCCCGCATCACATCGGCATATATGCGAATTGCAATTTATGCAAGGGTCTCTACGGACAAACAGGACAACGACAACCAGCTAATCCAGCTCCGCGAATTCTCCGCCAAACAGGGCTGTCAGATCGTCGCCGAATACGTCGATATCGTAAGCGGCTCAGGAAAGAAGGAGCGACCTCAATTCAAGCGCATGATGCTAGAGGCGAGCCAACCGCAATTCGATCTGTTGTTGTTCTGGAAGCTGGATCGACTGAGCCGGGAGGGCACGCGGAAAACGCTGGTTTATCTGACGCAATTGGACGGCTGGAATGTCGCATGGCGATCTTTCATGGAGCCGTATTTCGACTCGTGCGGGATTATGAAAGATGTGGTTCTTGCGATCATGGCGACCCTGGCTGAACAGGAGCGGATCAGCATTTCCGAACGAACGAAGGCGGGCTTGGTGAGGGCGCGGAGAGCTGGAAAAAGAGTTGGTCGTCCGGTTGTCGCCGTTGACCTGGCGAAGGTAGAAAAGCTGCACCACGAAGGATTGGGCCTTCGTGCAATCGCATTGCGTATGGGTGTGTGCGTCAACAGTATTCAAAGAGCGCGAGGGAAAGTACGAGCAAGGTAGACGAACAACCAAGACTCTAACGAGGCTGCCGATTTGGTGGCCTCTTTTCGTTGGGCGGCGGCCTACTTTCCGGGTGCAACCAATGGCTTCACGCTGCCGCAGTCCGAAGCCAAGAACTTCGCGGTGAACGTCTTATCGACCGCCATGTTCACCGGCTTGCCTTGGGTAGTGCCGGTCACCGTCGTATGACTCGTCCCGCTGAAGTGCTCCGCATCGGCCAACTGAAAATCGATGTGTCCCTTCGAAGTCATACTGCCGCCATTACAAGCGGTATCATACGAGACCCCATGAGCAGTATTGACTTTGTTGCTGACGTTGCAGGTGGTGCCTGGGATCACCTTGTTCGTCGCTGTCAGATAGTCTCCCAACGTCGTCCCTGCGGAAAAACAAGACTGGGCATCATCGCTGATATTTGAAGGTCCGGCTTTAACGCTTACGTGAGTCCCCCAGAGGCCGGCTTTGACCGGGATATCGGAGAGCTGCGCAAGCAAAGGCGAGGCAACCAGGAAAAGCCCGATAGTAGATAGAAGGAAGAAGGCCGAATGCTTCCAAAGTTTCATGGAAAACGCTCCCTAGCGGATCGGTGGTCGAGTTCTCAGAAAGGGTAGCATGTTTTTATTGCGCGAATCGCGTAAAAAGCCTTTGTTCATGCGACTCTAACGATCCAAAGCACGGAAAAACAGAAATTCTGACGACAAGAGACGACAATGCGCGGGTGCTATGTATTGGTAACTGCCACCTGGGCACCCCGATCCGCGGCAATTTGTTCTTTGATATCCAATCCGCTTGCTTCTGCTCTCCGGGCGATATCATCAAACCACGCGCTTCTCGGTCTTTTCTTTCGTGGCGGCTTCGCCCTATTCATACGCAAGTACGGCCACGGGAGCTTTGACACCCGTTTCGTCTCGCGCTCTAGCCAGATCATTCCGCGCCTCCGACAAATCGCGGTTCCCAAATACTCTAACGCCTCCGCCCACAAATCATGGCCTGAGTAGTCCCTGTAGCGACTGGCGTGGAGATTTTTGTAGAGAGTCATGTAGAGAATCGACCCGGTCGAGATGTGCGCCAGATAGAAAACGATTCGGCTGGCCATCTGGCGCTTCAGATTCTTCCTCGGGTTTAAAGGAGAGAAGTATTTTCGTTTCTGCTTCCAGATTGCTGGTTGCGGCTGTGGCTCCGCGAATGGCTTTTCCGTTTGCTCCGGTACTGGAGTCGGCACGAGACATTCTGCAATCTTGACACCTCCGCCTACTCTCTCCAGGATTCCGCGACCTATCAGGCGTTGCATTACAGCGTACACGTCCACACGAGGCAACGAGTTTGCCACGGTAAGCGGATTTACGCCCGTCGTTCCGCTGTGGCGTGCCACGGAGTCAAATACAATCTGTTCGGCCTGAGTAAACTCGGTCATTTCCGGGGTTGGTCGCTGTGAACGCGACGAGCGGTCAATAAATCGAGGGGGGCAGATCGGGGTTTGTCCAGACGCAAACTAAGAAATGTCCGTCGCTATCAGCCGCCGCAGAAAACTCTGCACGGTGTTCGCAGATGGGACAAACGTAACCGTCGAGGCGATGAACGTCCAAATCGATTCCCCTGAACTCAAGTCGTAGTTTTGCCTCTTGCAATCCGAGGTCGATTCTGATTCGAGTAATATTCTTTGCGTGTTCGTAACACAGTTGCATTACTATTTTCCGATCATGAGTGATGCATCGATTGACGGCCTGGTCTCAGAAGTCTCGGAAACCTTCCTGAAAGGTTGGGTGAAGAAATATCAACAAGAGCATTTTCCGAATCTTGCGACTTCAGAATTGCAGATTCTTGTCCCCGACAGAGGTCCTGCTTGCTATCTCATGGACAAGCATTCGATCCTGATCCATCCGGCGGTAGCTCCATTCACAAAACTGTGTCGGATTCTGATTCTGCATGAGCTAATCCATGCCGATCTTTACAAAGCGACAGGCGATCCAGATGCTCTTGAAGGAGAAGCTTTTCAAGCCAAGAAAAAAGAGCTGCTGGAAGCGGGGGTATTCGCCGACTTGTTGTAGCCTTTTTTGATTTTGGAATGTGCCGGAGGAGCCTCTTACTTGCTTCACGGGAGCACGGTTGGGTTCGGGAGCGCCTTTCCCGGTTAGCTCCGACTTTCCTTTATCCTTCGCGGCATATTTGTTGCGTTTGTGATTTTCATTGTTGACTTTGAAATCCTGGCCACGGGCACGGCCTGGATCGTTTTGCAGCTCGGCGAGATTGGTTAAAGTGTTTTTTTGATCTTTGCGTTTAGGCATTTTGTTTTCCTTTGTTGGGCTGTGGTTAATTGGTTTCGGTTGGGGGCTTGCGAGCGCGGATTCTGCGGCGGATTTCGAGTGAGGCGAAGCCCCGACATTCGATCCAAAATTCACCCGTGTGATCGTGGTGGGGTTTGCGGCCTGTGATTTCGCCGGGGTTGCTTTCGTCGAGAACAAAGAAGCTGCCGTCCGATTCCATGACCTTGCACTTCGGGGCAAGACCGTGGAGGTTCCATAGTTGGTGCGTGATGCACCAGACCCAGAGGTTTTGGTCTATCGCAAAGGCAATAGCAGAAATGTTGAAAGGGGTTGTGCGGTTTTTTGAGCGGGGGTGGATGATTGCGGTGTTCATAGTGATCTTTCTCCGTCGTAAGGAGTGACGGGTTTTGGAATGTGCCGGAGGCTGGAATCGCCTTAAGGCAGTTTAAGAATGGTGAGACTTCACCGGATGGGATTGAGGGCGGCTAGGCCACACCTGGTTGGGTTCTGAGTGTAATCGCCTGTTATCGCCATCTGACGAGCTGGTAGCACGTTCAAGAGAAAAAGTCAGAATCTAAGGACTGGACCAAATGTGATCCGCAGGTTGTTGCACGCACCATTGTTGAAATAGACTGAAGAAACTGACCACCTGCCGATACAGGAGGGACCATGGCCATCAGTAAAGTCTGGCTCATCACCGGTGCCGGTCGCGGCTTGGGCGTGGACATCGCCAAGGCGGCTTTGGATGGCGGCCATAAAGTCGTTGCTACCGGCCGCAATACTGACAAAGTGGCCAAGGCCCTTGGAAAATCCGCCGAACTGCTGGTCGTGAAATTGGACATCACCAAACCTGCCGACGCGGAGTCCGCCGCTAAGGCGGCGGTTGACCAGTTTGGCCGCATAGATGTGCTGGTCAACAATGCTGCAAACTTTTATGCAGGATTCTTTGAAGAATTGTCGCCGGAGCAGATCGAGCGGCAGTTGTCGACCAGTCTAGTCGGCCCGATGAACGTAACCCGCGCCGTTCTGCCGATTATGCGGAAGCAGGGTTCGGGGCTCATAATCACGATCTCATCGACCGCAGGACTTATCGGTTTTGAGTTCGGCACCGCCTACGCCGCGTCGAAGTTCGGCCTTGAGGGCTGGATGCAGTCGCTGCAGGCTGAGGTCGAACCATTTGGCATCAATACGATCACTGTCAATCCGGGCTTCTTCCGCACTGAGCTTCTCACCGAAGAATCTACAAATTTCGCAGAGCGGACCATTGAGGATTATAACGAGCGCAGAGCGAAGCAAATGGAATTTTGGAAAGGATACAACGGCCAGCAGTCCGGCGATCCCGCCAAACTTGCCCAGGCATTGATTACGATCTCGGGTCAGGAAAAGCCGCCACGGCGCTTCATTGCAGGTGCAGATGCCGTTGGCACCGCAGAGCAAGTGGCCGCAACCCTTCGGCAGCAGACTGACGCTTACCGGGAACTGTCATCTTCCCTCGCATACGACGATGCGGCATGAGCACCTGCCAGATCACCTCGCGGAACAGTGACTGGTGTAACATCGCCATAGCACTCATCGACCACGGTCAAAACGTGTAATCGCCTGCTAACGACAGTTACGTCGAGTGCCCGTCAGGCGACCAAATCGGCACATCCAATGGTTGCTGCACCGCACGGGAATCGCTTTCTGGATTATCACTTCCGCACCTCAATGAGACCTCTGAGAGATTCGAGAGCTGGATAGAAAGTGTCTCCATACTGATAAACTCCCGGTTGTTTCAGGACAACGGTTCCGGTTGACGTGATGCTCCACCGGCTCAAGATGATTAACCTTCAGGTGCACAAGAATATGTGACAAACAAGGAAAAGATTCAAATGGGGAGCGGGAGGCGGTGCAGCGCTACTTGTTGTCGGGAGGAGCTTTCTTTTTCATTTCAGTGAGGAGTTGATCGAAGCGAGGATCGGAGTGAAGGGATTGGAGGTCGCGGTCGGACTGAGTATTCTCGAAGTCGAGATAGCCGGACTCGATGGCGTGGCGAAGAAGTTGGAAAGCTTCGTCGCGATGTCCGGCGAGAGCAGCGCCACAGGCGAAATCGTAATAGGCACCGCTAAGACCTGGCTGGCCAGGTTGCTTCCGAATGGCCTCAATGCGGTCGGAATAGATTGCGCGGGCTTCGGTGTCGTTGCCTTCGATGAAGAGAGTGGCAGCGAGGCTGGTACGGGTCTTGATGGTTTCGGGATGATCGGGGCCAAGGACACGGCGCTTAGAGTCCAGGGTGGAACGCTGAAGTTTTTCTGCTTCGGCAAGTTTGCCATCCCGTTGGAGAGTGCTGCCGAGGTTGCCGGCGGTGACGAGGGTGTCGGGATTATCGCTGCCAAGAACGCGAGCCTCAGTGTCGAGAACTTCGTGATCGATGGCTTCGGCTTCAGCGAAACGGGACGCGGAATCGAGCGTATTGGCGAGATTGGCTTTGACAGCAAGCGTGTCTGGGTGATCGGGGCCGAGGACGTGGGTGCGAGCGTCGAGGGTTTCGCGTTGAAGCTTTTCCGCTTCGCCGAGACGGCCAAGTTCCTGAAGAGCGCCGCCGAGATTTGAAGCAGAAGTGAGAGTTTCCGGAGCGTCGGGGCCGAGGGTGCGTTTCTGAATTTCGAGGGTCTGCCGATAGAGCTTTTCCGCCTCGGGGACGCGTTTTTCGTCGTCGAGAATGTTGGCCATGACATTCATGGCGCGAAGGGTTTCGGCATTTTCGGGGCCAAGGGCGCGACGATCGTCCGCAAGAACTTTGGTAATGATGGAATCAGCTTCGGAGTATTTGCCTTCGAACTCGAAGACAGAGGCGAGATAGCGACGAGTGTTCAAGGTAATTGTGTCATTGGGCCCGAAAACGCGCTGCTGGCCGGGGATCGCATCCTTAAAAAGCTTCTCCGCTTCGGTGTAGCGACCTTGACGCAATAAGAGAAAAGAGAGGTAAGACATAGCGCGGAGGGCGTCCGGGTCGTCGGGGCCACCGATGCGACGCCCGGTCTGAACGGCGCGCTCGAGCATAGCTTGACCTTGAGGGAACAGACCCATGCTGACATACACCTGGCCCATGGTGCCCATCAGTTGAGCCTGGAGCTGGGGGTCTTTCGCCAGGCCAGTTTCGATTTCCCTGGAAGACTTATCGAGAATTTCGCGGGCAGTGATGGAGTTGCCGCGCGCTTCGTTGGGATCGGCGACCTTGAACATGCCCGTCATGAAGTCCGTGATGCGGTTCGCCCGGTCGCGCTCGCGGGTGATGCGCCGCAACTGCACAGCCTGCATCACCGCAAATCCAGCTAACAGGAGCACCAATCCTGCGGCTACGGCCACTCCGACGCGGTGTCGGCGAACGTATTTCTGCAATCGATAACTGCCACTGGCGGGCCGCGCCATAACCGGCTCATTATTGAGGTATCGCTCAATGTCTGCTGCCAGTTCGGAAGGTGTCCCATAGCGGCGGGTGCGGTCCTTTTCCAAAGCCTTCAAGGTGATCCAGTCCAGATCACCTCGCAGCAGGCTCGCTAGTTGCCGTGTATCCGTGCTCCGCTTTTCCGCAATAACCACCGAGGTAGTGTCACTGATTCTCGTGCTTGGACTGGTTGGATCCTCTTCGTGCAACTGGCGCAGAACCTCATGAAAGGGTTTGGTCTGCCACTGCTTCACATCAAAGGGCAAGACACCCGTAAGAAATTCATAGAGCACCACGCCCAGCGAATAAACGTCGGTGCGAGTATCTACATCGAGGACGCTGGGGTCCGCTTGCTCTGGGCTCATATATCCCGGTGTGCCCACCATTCCTCCTGCACGCGTCACTAAAGTCTCGTCCTCAAATTGCTGCGAGATGGATTTCGCGATACCGAAGTCGATAATGCGTGGCAGTGGCTTGCCATCAACTTCGACCACCAGAATGTTGGAGGGTTTCAGGTCGCGATGGATAATCGCTTTCTGATGCGCGTGTTGCACGCCTTCACAAACCTTGATGAACAGGGCTAACCGCTCGCGGGCCGGGAGGTGCTTCCGATCGCAGTAGTCGGTGATTGGTAGGCCCGGCACATACTCCATGACAAAGTACGGTTGACTTTCGGGAGTCGAACCTGCGTCGAACACCTTGGCGATTGCAGGGTGATCCATGATCGCCAGAGTCTGCCGTTCCAGATCGAAGCGCAGTATGGCGGAGTCGTCGTAGCGGCCCGCTTTGATGATTTTCAGCGCAACCTGCCGCTTGACGGGCGTGGACTGTTCTGCCAGCCACACCTGCCCCATTCCACCTTCCCCCAAAATTCTGAGCAGCCGATAGGGCCCAATCGAGCCTAAATCACGCGCAGGAAGTCCCACAGTAGCTGCGGCTGAGTCGGACGTCGCTTTAAGATCGGAATTAGTTCCAGAGTTGGGCGGGGTTGACTCGGGCGCGCGATCGTTCACGAGTGCCTCTCTGGAAAAGAAACCTAAATCGGCGATGATTTTAGCACTCAGGAAAGGAGCCGTCGCTCAGTCAGCGCTCAACAGCGCGAGTGGGCACCCTAGCTGCCGGTTGACCGGCAAAGAGGAGGTTATTCGAGCCGCCAACTGGTAGGCAATCGTGTCAATTGGCGAAACATCGCGATATCACTCATCAAGGGTCAATGAGCGCTATCGCCTGATCTATAAGAGGGGATGTCAAGGACATTTTTCTCCCTCGACCGGAAGGGGAGAGCGCGTCCTTGACTTCCAGCCCCTGTTCGTTATGCGAGCGGTTGGGTTTGGGTTTTCTGCCCTCTGGTCCTGGCGCAGGTCTTGCGTGGTTCCACCTCAGCTGCATCTTTAAATTTAGTAGCGACGACGTCGATCGGTTTGCGAAGCTGGCAAGCCGAGTGGTTGCCTGGTTGGCAACACATAGATCTATCTGGGGCTCGTGGCCTAGTGCTTTTTTGGGTTGTCCGAGAGGGTATAGGGATTACACGGAGGCTCAGTGCTCAGTGCGCACTTGGCGCCTACAGGCGTTAGGGATACTCACTCTCGAACCCGAGCGTCTCAAGAACCGATCGACCACCACGCGAGAAAGAATCGCCGGAGATGGAAAGAGGTTCTCACCCGAGACGCTCAAGCGGCTTGCGACTTCAGTTTCTCGATGTCGAAGTTTTCTCCTTTCTTCCATAACGTTAGGGTAATGGCGGCGATCTTGCGCGCCAGCGTCAGACGCACCATGGTCGGCTGGATGCCTTTGGCCAACGAGCGCTGATAAAAATCTTGAAATGGTCCGGGCAGCACGCTGGCCCGGATGGCAGCGGCTTTGAACAGGCCTTTCAGGTCATGGTTGTAATCCTTGTTCAAACCACGAATCCACACCTGTTTCTTGCGCCGCACTTGGCCTTTTACGAAGTGATATTCCCCGCTGTCGCGAGTTTCCAACCCCAGTCCGCTGTAGGTCCACAGTTGGCGCTTGCTGCGAAAACGATGCGGAGTCTGAATCAGCGCCACCGCTAACGCAGAACGAATCGGTCCTAGGGACGGAATCTGTTTTAGCTTGGCAGTGATGGTATGTTTGCGACTCTCCGCCAGCAGTTCGCGCCGCGCTTGTTGCCGCAAGTGCTGCAGCATGTCCAATTGCTGGTAGAGTTGCTCGGCTCGCCGGCGGGTGCCGGCCTCGGGGATTTTCTCCAACCATTGACTACGATGACGAGTGTAGTAAACATCCCGGCCGGCGCAGGGGATCGCCCAACTGCGATACAGAGCTTTGAGACGATTCATCACTCGGGAAAGATCTTTGACCACGGTCAGATAACTACGTGCCAGTTCCCGCAGCATGCGTACGCCCGTCTCGCCGTGGTAGACCGGCTTGAGATCATTGAGGCGTAACCGATCGGCAAGTTTGCGAGCATCGATCTTGTCACTCTTGTTGCCCTGTTTGAGCAGAGCGTTCTTGCGCGGATTGCACACGATCAAGTGGGCCACATGCGGCTTGAGCAAATCGTACAACCATGCCGCCCACGTCCCTTCTTCGAAGGTTAGCGATAGTGTTCCACGCAGGCCCGCCAAGAACTCGAGAATGGTCGACGCCTTGGTTTCCAGTATGGATTCCATGATTAACTTGCCCTGGGAATCCATCACTGCGACCGAGATCGTTGCTTGATGAACGTCCAGCCCAATATACTTTTCACTGCTCATCGAGGGTGCTCCTTTCGTAGGTGATCTGTGAACGATGACAACCTACTCCAAAAGGGGCGCCCTCTTATAATGCGATTACAACAGTTAAGCCAGACGTGAGGTTAGCTTCGTCAGTCGATTCGCGAGAACGTGCGTTTCCTCAGGAATGACTTGCTGGAAGGCGTTCAGATGCACTCCACGCTATGTTGCCGCTTTGAAAAGATTTTTCTCGTTAGAAGTGTTCGAGAAGCCATGCGTTGTTATTCGAGACTTGCTGGCCGAAAGCCATTTTTCGTCCGTCAGGCGATGCGATAGGGTTGGAGTAGTTTTGGTTTATGCCTCCATGTAGCAGGACGGTAGTCTTCGCGTCCAATTCGACGCGGGCAAGAAAACATTCGTCCGAACATATCGAAACGATCAAACTTTTGCTGTCCGAGGTCCAACTAATACCCTGGAGCGAGCCTTTCGGAAGGGAAAGATTGTTTTCCCTCCCTGTCCGCATGTCAAGGATTCGGACTTGACCCGGTAACAAATCGTCGCTAGCCAGCACGATTTGGGCGCCGTCCTGCGAAATACTCCATGTTAAAAACTTGGGCGACTGCAAATGAGTCTTTGCAAGTGCTTTGCTGCCTTGCCCGTTCAACGCATCGAAAGCGTAAAACGTTAGCTGATCGTTTTCCATGCGGCTAAGAACGCAAGAACTTCCAGGACTCGAAGGACAATGTATATACGTGGTGTTATCAGAAGGAAATTGCAGAATCTGCTGTGGACTTCCGCCCGCGGCAGGCGCTCTCATTACTCTAAGTGTGGCGGCGTCGGTGTCGGACGCAGACCAGTAGATAATCCACGCGCCATCAGGACTAATCTCGGGAGCGACCTGAGTATCTGGGCCGGGAGCAATCGCGGTGGCGGTCACGGGTTCCAATTGCAGCCGTGAAATTTGTCTTCTACCAGTGCGATCCGATGTGAAAAGGATGGCACGACTATCGCCGAACCAGCCGTCTGGAGATTGATTGGTATCACCTTGCGTAAGGTTCCTGGGAACGTCCAGACCCGCATCGTCTTTCTTCCACTCAGCCACGAACACATCCGACGCCGTGTGGGCCTTGAGCACCAATAAACGCTGGCCACTGGCGCTGGCTGTGGGAACCAAAGGAAATGAGCGTTGCCAGTTGGTAATCCGAATAGGCTTGCCCGACGCTGTTCCGGCTTCCTGATTCGTCGCAACGGCCCACAGGTTGACTGAGCCGTCGTTCGCTGGCTCAACAAAAGGAAACAAGAGACGTCCATCCGGCAACCACAGCAATGCGGACCCATACAGGGGATCCTTCGCGATGTTGGCATCCGAAATAATATCCGATGGTTTTCCGCCGGTGAGTGAGATAGTGCGGATACTTTCGTTGTTCTGGTTTTCCACGATATAGGCAAGCCGATGGACTTCGGACGACCAGGCCAGAGTAAGAACCTGACCCTTCATGTCTTCGAGAACCATATGGGCGTTGTCTCCGTTCGCATCCATCACCCAGAGCCGGTGACGGTCTTTGTCTACGTAAGCGATCGAAGTTCCTTGCGGAGAAATTGCTGATATCCAGATTGGCGATTTCACCAGGCGCGGAGCTCCGCCAAAAACGGATGCCGTCCATATGGAACGTCCCTCAACGTTTTGCACGCCAAAAAGCAAATTATTTCCATCGGGGAACCAATGTATTCCTGCGACATGATGCTGCAGATCCGGGGGCAAGGGAAAGTCGTGAGATTCCCCCGCATCGATGGAACTGAAGTGAAGCCCACGGCTGTCTGTGTAGGCAAGATTTTTGCCATCGGGCGAAATAACGCTCCACAGAATTCGATTTTCGGAGGAGTTAAACGTCAATTGACGCTCGGTCGTGGGCTTCTTGCCAGGGTCCTTCAGGATCCTGAGTCCTCGGTAACCAAGAGCGAGAAGGAGAATGATGGCGAGAACTGCGTAGGCGACTTTGCGAGGAAACCGATCAGCGGCGGAGGCGGCCGATGCTGTCTCTGTACCTACCCTGCCCGACTCCGTGTCCCGCTTCAGCCGTTGCAGATCGGTGCGAATGTCGGAGGCATGCTGATAACGTAGGTTGCGGTCTTTCTCCAGACACTTGCTGATGATCTCTTCCATCTTCGGCGGTGTGTCGGGATTCAACCGCACTACCGGGGCTGGCGTTCTGTTGAGGATCGACTCGAAGATAACCCCAGATGTGTCACCCCGAAATGGGAGCAGCCCTGTCGCCATCTCGTACAGCACCGCCCCGAAGGAGAACAGGTCGGTGCGAGCATCGAGTTCCTTCCCTCGCACCTGCTCGGGAGACATATACGCGACCGTGCCCAGTGTCGAGCCGGGGCTGGTAAGGTTCTCCTCTGTATCGATGGTCGGGGCGCTCATGGCAAGGCTCTCCGGCTTGATGGTGACCTTCGCCAACCCAAAATCGAGAATCTTCGCCAGACCGCGAGCCGTGACGAAGATGTTCGCTGGCTTAATGTCTCGGTGGACGATGCTCTTAGAATGCGCGGCATCCAAGGCGTCCGCGATCTGGATGCTCAAATCGAGCAGCGTTTCGACCTCCAGCGGCTTGCCAGCTATCAGGTGCCGGAGCGTCTGCCCCTCCAACAGTTCCATCGCAATGAAGGTTCGTCCATCGGCCTCGTCAATCTCGTGGATCGTGGAGATGTTCGGGTGGTTTAGGGCGGAGGCAGCTTTAGCTTCTCGCTGGAAACGGCTAAGGGCTTGGGGATCGTGGGCGAGTTCGTCGGGAAGAAACTTCAGGGCGACAAACCGACCGAGCTTCACGTCTTCGGCCTTGTAAACCACGCCCATCCCGCCGCCGCCCAGCTTTTCGACGATGCGGTAGTGCGAGATAGTCTGGCCGATCATGCGCAAGAATGCTATGGCGGAAGTGTAGTCAAGTCAATGAAAGCTGTGGAGTTGCCGGGCCTCAGTGAGATCGTTTGCGTAACATCGCCATTACACTCATTGTGGGAGCAGCAGCCCTAGCCGGGATCAATGCATTATGAAAGAGCGCCCGCTTCAGAAGGTGTCGAAGCCGGATGTGGCACCGCCTCCGCTCCGCTGCGCTGTGCAGGGCTTCGTTCCGCTACGGCGGCGCTAAGGAGTAACTGCAGTAGTGTGTCCGGTGCGGAGGACTACAGGAGAACATAGGCAAATCGGCTGGAGAATGGCACTTTACCTTGAGGGAAAGACCAGCGTTGACACGAATGAGCTTTCCCCCAAGGAGGCAACTCAAATGAGTCACGACGTCAAATATATCGGAATGGACGTGCACAAGGAAGCCATTGTGATCGCCGTCCTGAATGGCAGCGGGAAGCTGGTCATGGAAACCATCCTCGAAACCAAAGCCAGCAGCATTCTGCGGTTCATTCACGGTCTACGGGGCGAGCTGCATGTGACCTGGGAAGAAGGAACCTGGGCGGCCTGGCTGTACGATCTGCTGCAGCCGCAGGTGCAGGAAGTTGTGGTCTGCAATCCGCGCCGCAATGCCTTGTTAAAGGAAGGCAGCAAGAGCGACAAGGTGGATGCGCGCAAGCTGGCTGACTTGTTGCGCACTGGGATGCTGCGACCGGTCTACCACGGGGAAAACGGACTACGGACGCTACGCGAGTTGGGGCGCAGTTATCAGACCCTCAGCAAAGATTTGACGCGAGTGATGAATCGACTGAAGGCGCTGTATCGCGGTTGGGGCATTCCTTGTGCCGGCACCCAGGTTTATGCTGCGCGCTGTCGAGAGGAATGGTTAAGCAAGATTCCGCAAGCCGGCGTGCGCCGCCGGGCGGAGCTGCTCTATCAACAGCTGGACGGATTGCAGGCCTTGCGGCGAAACGTCCGACCCGAGTTTTTGGCCGAGAGCCGGAAACATAAGGCCGCGAAACTGCTGCGCCAGATTCCCTGCATCGGTCCGATTCGGGCAGCGAGATTGATTGCGCTGATGCAAACCCCGCACCGGTTCCGCAGCAAGCGGCAACTGTGGACCTACAGTGGCCTGGGCATTGAGACGCACGACAGTGCGCAATACCGATATGTTGGCGGACAAGTGCAGCGTTCCAAAAAACCCCAGCAGATCCGTGGTCTCAATCAGAACCACAACCATGAGATGAAAGAGATCTTCAAGAGTACGGCCACCCGGGCCAGCTGTGGGATGGGACCGTTCCACGATTTCTATGCGGGTTTGCTGGCCAAGGGAATGAAGCGGAGATGGCGCGTCTGACCCTGGCGCGCAAGATCGCGTCCATTACCTTGACACTTTGGAAGAAGGAGGAACGTTTCGACGCAGAACAACTGAAGACGCAAGCAGCTTGAGCATCGAATAGAACCCAGGTGATCTCCCAAGGTTTTCATGCCTCGGTGGTAGCCAATCGGTTCTTGCGATGCTCGGGTTCGAGGGAGAGTATCCATACACTCATTCAGGCACTCTGTGTGCTGTAGTCCAGCACCGAGTCTCCGGGTCAATCCTATGCCCCCTCGGATAACCCAAAAAAGCTATAGGCCTCGAGCCTCACATAGGATCTTGGTTGGCACTTAAGCCAACGCCGTAGCTTCGTAACCGAATGGCGTCGAGCGCCACTGTTTCATGAAACCGTTGAGTTGGGACAAGCAACTGGAGTCGGCATCGCCGCTGGAATCTGCGGCGGGCCAAAGCGACCAAACGGACAACCCCTCTATGGATAAAGACGAGACGGGGGATAAGGTGGGGCTGGATGCAAGTCACCACACCCGCATCTTCCTGAGGGGCGGGGAGAATCTTTTTTTCTTGACATCCTCTTTCATAGGACGAGTGTAATGGCCTGATTTCGTCAACTGAGAGCGCAAAACAACTACTACAATGATTACGAATGTCTTAACATCGTGACATCGTCGAAGAGATCGCAACACAGCGGCAGGGGGAGATCGCGTCCACTTCTTGAGCCATTCATTCGGGCCCAGTCCTTCGTATGCACAGAATTGCCGAAGCACTTTGCTGTTTGTACGCAAGCGAGCACACAAATCCCACAAGATCCGAGTAAAGTGGTGTCCAAAGCTAGGCTTTTTGCATCCACAGGGGCGCAAACGAAGCACGGTAATGCCAGAACAGAATCACCCAACATATGGTCGCCAGAACTGCCAGCTGTGCCCCGCTGTGCTGCATTGTCAAGTGGTAGACAATTATGTTGGCGACCACGGGGCCGCTCAACGCAATCGCCAGGGGAACGTACCTCCCAATCAGAAACAGCGCTCCGCTGACAATCTGCACTGCACCCACAAACCACACATAGTGTGAAACGACCAGCGCGCCTAGAAACTGTCCCCACACTCCTTCCAGCGGAGGCATCGGCAGAAACTTCAGAAACGGATTAAGCCCAAAGACAAGAAACATCAAACCCAGCAGGATTCTTGCGATAATGGCCACGATTTTCATAGCTGCGCTCTTTTCTGTTCCTGATCTTCCCTGATGTGGTGAATTGTACTGAAATTAGTTCTGAACCTGGTAACTGGTAACCCAGTTCGTGGATTGTCGCTAGCCTTGATCGGAAACGCCTCGGGGCAGACTTTTGTGGCGGAGCGGGATATCGAACCGAGGCGTTTTCGATAAGGAGACTAGGAGGAAGCCGCTGGCGTTTGCGGCGGACGCGTGGAGCTATGGGATTTGAATCGACTTTGGATTGGAAGTTGTTGTATTGATAGGAGTTGCGCGAGGAGCCTGTTATTGATGCTCATCGATATACTGCTAACGTTGCTATCAATGTTCACATCATCGTAACGCGCCACGGTCAGTCGTTCAAGACTCCACTGGCGTATGAGACTTGTACACGCGAAGCGTCCGCCGCGCCAGCGGCTTAGTCCTGGTCGGCAATCCGGAAGGTATGCGATTGTTGGCGTAACATCGCCATAGCGCTCATCGACCGTTCATGCATTTTCGCGCTGCGGGGCGGTTGAAGGATTTTCGGGGTGGATGGTTGATCGCTACTTCCTGGGAGTTTAAGGGCGTTTGTGGGGACGATCCTGCGTCTCACGTTGCTGGGTATGGCCGGAATCAAGCTAGACGATCCTAGGCCAAATGCACTGTAAAAGTTGGCTCCGCGACACGCTACCTTGCTCCTGAATTCGGCATCAATATATTTGATTCAGCCATGGCGAATCCGGTTATCGTTTTGGACTACGACTCGAACTGGCCCGCGCTTTTTCAGCCCCTTCGCAGTCGAATCGCCGATGCACTCGGGGACATGGCGGCGGCCATTGAGCACGTCGGCAGCACTGCCGTTCCTGATCTGGCGGCAAAGCCAATCATTGACATCGATGTGGTGTTGAAATCGGAACTGATGCTTCCCACGGCCATCGAGCGCCTTGCGACCTTAGGCTATGTCCATCGGGGAAACCTGGGCATCCCCGAGCGCGAGGCTTTCTTTGCACCGGTCAACGATCCTCCGCATCACCTTTACGTTTGCCCACCATGCAGTGCCGAGTTTCAAAGGCACATTGCGTTCCGAGATTACCTCCGCGCACACCCCAGGGACGCCAAAAACTACGGCGACTTAAAGATCGCGCTCGCCGAACGGTTCCGAGAGGATCGGTTCGCGTACAACGCTGCCAAGGGTGAGTTTGTGGCGGAACTGTCCAGTCGGGCAATCGCTGCTCAGAAAAAATGACACGCTGAGCCAACTATATTGTTGCCCTGAATTGATTCAACCCCTTCGCGCTTTTTCCACCCTTTGACTCAATTAAAAGAACTGAGTCAGGCGAATCGTTTATTGTGAATCAGTTTGAATCAGTTAATGGGCGAAGCCGCTATGTACAACAAGGAGCAACGTCGCGGAAAAAGCCGCAGGTGCAGATCAGACGCATTTTTACCTTTCGCCCTCGCGGGCCGGACGACGCCACAGACGCGCAGTGTGCGCTGGGTGTCCGTAGTGGGGAAAATACAAGTCAGGTCGGAAAACGAAGTTTTCCGGTGAAGGGTGAAAAGAATCTACGCGCGATCCCTTGTATGGTCAATCCCAAATAGTTGTGCAATCGCTAGAGTTGGAACACGGCGGAGAACTGCACGTAAACCCGCTGTGGGCTTGACGTTTCGGGAGAATGAAAAGATGCTGGCAAATACTTTCCACAAGTGAGAAGGGGACGAAGATCAGGGAGTGTCGCAGCCCCCGCTGAATCTTCTGAAAAACATTTGGCATCTAAGGTTTTGAGGTTCGCCCCTCATTTAGCAGGGGAAACTACTCGCTTTAAAGCTCCGCAAAATGTCCCAGGTGGACAAAAAACCAAAAGAGAAATTAATGAATTCAAATCTTTTGGAGGAGCGGTGTGTCCAGTCAACGCGCAGTCAACCGCCCGGCCGATGGTGTAGACAATCGCCCAGCTCCGCAAGAAACCCATCCTGCTCCGCCCGTTAGCGTTCAACCAGTTCCGTGGCTGACTGTGGAGGAGGCCGCGCAATACTTGAGTGTAAAACCGCGCACTCTGCTGCTTTGGACGCGCCAAG
>Ga0207100_1107_pt1 | contig 19667 bp, 11 predicted proteins | sample Alteio_BWMinHeat_82_FD_153520 | JGI IMG/M metagenome (GOLD analysis project Ga0207100, IMG submission 153520) | Enriched cells from forest soil in Barre Woods Harvard Forest LTER site, Petersham, Massachusetts, United States -... | ecosystem: Environmental > Terrestrial > Soil > Temperate forest >...
CGGAATGGGCGTGGCATCATCGTCGAAAGCGACGATGGTGTGAAGTCCGGAGTTCGGTCCATCGTTGAACAACTGCAGCGCGGAATGCTGGAAGCGAGGGCCTTCGCCCGTGAACGTGGAAAACCCCGAGGAATTGAGGATACCCTGCCACTTGAGCCATAAAGCTTGTTCTTCTTGAATACTCTTCATGTACGGAAGCAGGCTGGCGTAATCCTTATTCTTCGCTTTTGAAAGGACAATGAGCGCGGCGTAAACGGCGGCCACATCGTTTCTTCCGCGATTCCAGGATTCCAATACCTTGTCCAGCTCCGGCTCGGTGATGCCGCCGGAGATCTGCATAGCTCCCGAGTAATCAAGCTTAACGCCCAAGCCAGGATCGACCGCCACATATCGAGTTTCTTCCCGCAGTTTCCCCTGTTTTATGGCTTCAATTAGATCGTTGGTTTTCTGCTTGGACCCAACAACCCCGGGCTCGTCAAAAGGATTGATTCCCATGAGTTCTCCGGCAAATGCGGTGACCACCTCCAGCAGGTAGAAAAGCTCGCCTAGGTTGTACGCGTTTGGTAATTCAATGTTGATCACTGGGATGTCTTTAGGCAGGTCCACTTCAATACGTTCGCCTTTCACGGAAAGGCGCACGAATACGCGATCTTTATAAAATCCTTTCTTCACGAGCTCGGGCCTGAAAGTTTCTCCGGAAGTGGGAATGAAACCCTTGCCATCCTTTCCCCAACTCTCGGAGATCATCTGCTCAAGCCAGGGGGTGAACCATTCCAAACTGGGGGAAGCGAGGACGGTCACCATATTAACTCCTTCTTTCCTGAGCGCTTCGAGCATCGCCGCGATTTGAGCCGCGGGGTTACTCTCCAAATCCACAAAATTTCTCAAGCGGGGGACCATGTGAGTTCTTGTCATCTCAAGAAGCCGGGTTGTGTCCACCCCCATCATCTCGCCCAGAAGAAGCATTTCTGTGCTTAACGCGGAGAACCGGCCACCGACGTCAACTTTGGAATAAAAAATCTTCCTGAAACCCAGGTCTTTGGATCTTTTGTCCAGGGGATAATCCGGATCCGTAATGGCCACGAAGGCCTGGCCGGCCTTCCCCTTTCCAAAATGATCCTCGTATCTTTTCCAGAGATGGTCGAAGTTGGCGTTTCCCTCAGGCACTCCGCCGGCTTTGGAAGAGAAGACGCAGAGGGTATGATCAACACTCAGCCGGTCAATCTCCAGCACCGCGCGAGGAGAAGTGGTGTCCAGCACGTGGATGGAAAGACCGTTCCGGGCGCCGAAAGCGCGCAGATAGGCATAGATTCCTTGGGTAGCCCCTCCCATCCCCATAACGACCACATCGGTGATTCCCTCCTTCTTCACGGTCCTCACGAACTCTTTCATTCCTTGAATCTCATGGGCCATCTCGGTGGGGAGCCGTTGCCAGCCAAGCCTTTCCGACTTGTCCTCGAATGGCGCCCAATAACCCTCCCGATCCCAAAAATCCTCCACAAAATGGTCTCGCCGCATCCGCTTCTTTAACTGAATCATCTGTTGTTGAAGTCCCGGCGCCGTGAGTGCCACCGACAACCCGTCCTTTGCCGCTTCCGCCAGGAGGTCATGCCGAGCCAACTGTTGAGTGGCCGATGCGGCGCCAGCCACGCTCGCGGCGATCCTCACGCCAAGGTCTTCCGATGAAAGCTCCGAAATCTGTGAAAGAACCCGAACACTTTCTTCCCGGCTTATGTCCCGCAATGCCCGGACCATCATTTCCTTCACCTGCCAATCGGTTTCATCCAGTTTGGCGAGCAAAATAGCTTCAACCCGGGCGTTGAGACCGGAATCTTTCCTGGAAAATTGACGAAGGACCCTGACCGCTTCCAAACGGCAGGAAAGAAATGGATCAACCAAGTGTTTCGACACGGCCTCAAACGCGCGGGACCGCGACGCCTCATCCGCCTCATACTGCAGCTGGCCCAGCGCCCACAAACCCGCCCGGCGAAGAGACTCGTAGGGAGAGCCCAGACAGACACTGATCAAAATGTCAGAAACCCCCCCGCCCTCTCCGATATAACCGATTTTCCCCAAGCTCCTCGCCAGCCTTTCTTTTAAAGCCAGTGTGACCGGCTTATCTTCCCTGAGTTTTTCCACAAGAGCGGCCGTGGCGCGTTTATCCTTGAACTCGCCCAACCGGTGCGCCGCCTCCAGATAAACCCCAAAAAATGGGTCCTCCAGCATCTTCACCAACAGGTCAACGGCGGTCGCTCCTCCGATCTTTGTCAGAGCGTCGAGGGCCTCTAAGCGAACCTCTTTGGGTGAAGCTGACGCGGGGCTTCCATGCCAATCTTTTATTTTCCGGCCCAGAATATCGACCGCGGCCTGCGTTCCCAACAGTCCGAGGGCCCAGATCGCTCCCCGCTGGACATGAGCAGGCCCTTCAACGACTGCGCGGCCGACAAAATCCAACGTATGGGAAAACCCATGGGAAAGGTTTTGAATAAGAGCACGCCTGATTTTTCCACGGTTGAGGTTTGAGAAAGCATCGAGCAGATTGAGATCCGCGGCCGGGCTGGCGTCCGCCACGGAAAAAGCGTCGATGATCAACCGTTTAAGAACCCGGGGGCTGACCGTGGCTTCCCGCAGGCACCGCTCCACCTGCTCTTCGTTGGGAGGGTTATTGAAATACCTGGGATCGGAAAGCGTGATGATTCCGGCCAGTTCCGGGCCCGCCGGGTTGATCCCCAGGTTGGTGATCAAATGATCCGCGCTTTTAACGAAGATAATCACTCGCCCTTTTTGGATGAACAGGTTGTGAGGGATATTCCGTTCCTGAAGGGAGCTGATAAAGCGCCAGGACACGGCGGCGAGATCCCCCTCATCGTCGCTCGTGAAAACGGCAGCCTGCGCCGGATAGGTCCCGAAGGTTCCGACCTTCACCGAGCTCTCTTGGAATAGGTCAATGACCTCGGCCTCTTCCACAGGGAACCGGACATTCTTTTCTTCGGGAAACCCTTCCAGCCCCAATGGCAGATCATCAGCGTAGGCCCCCTGAAAATGGAAGCGGTTGACGGAGGCCGCCGCTCCCAGGGAGTTAAACCACAACCTTAGGCTGCTGTTTCTCACCATCGCCAGAGCATCATCCATGTCCGCCTCCGTAAGGATTTGCGGCCGGAGCGTCTGGCTTACCAAAACAATCGCGTTTCTAATGACGGGAGCGATGTTGGCGAGAATGCGGTAAAATTGCTTGCTGATAACTTTGATGAGGAGGGGAACCGCACGATCCAGCGGGTTTACCCCCTCAGGATTCATGGGTTGCATGACCTCAGCGGTTTGAGAAATGATCGGTCTGGTCGGGTCATGACGGCGGGGGTCGTATCTCACAAGCATCCCATTCTTTAACGGGGTCTCCTGCAAGCCGCGGAATTCTTTATCGATATCGATAACAACGGCCACGGCGTCTCCGTATCCGTTTCGGAGGGTCTGGTCCTCCGGATGGTAAACGGAACCGTGGGCGACGTTTTTGGGATCGGTGGTGCGGATAACACGGGAGTTCTCATCGATCCCCACCCCCACACGATGCCCATCGTTCAGCATCCGCGCCACAGCTCTCTTTTGCGGCCGATCATCGTGCGGGTCATACTGGACTACCCCCTCCGACAATGATTCCTGCCAGGCTTCCTTGACCTGGCGGTCCACATAAGTGGGGCCACGCAAAGACTCGTCTTTTTGAATAGAGTCCTGCCACGCCACTAGGGCGGCATGGTCGGCCACTCTAACAACCTCGTCCATGGAAAGAAGCGTCCCCTGTTTCATCATCTCCTTCCAGGCCTCGGGCGCCGGATGGGACGGAGTTTGCATCATCCAATTGGTCAGGCTGAAATCGCGGTCTCCGGGAGCGTAGATCTTAGCGTTCCAAAGAGATCTCTCTCCTGCGGGAAGACCCGGCCACACATGGTTGGAGAGATCGGCTTCTCCGAGGCCGCTTTTTGCCAGCCATTCTTCCAAGTTAACGCCCAGCAAAGTAGCCTTTGAACCCTTGTCTTTGGGCTCGTCGGTCGGTCCATAAACCACATTTATAATGTTGGGCTTCGGATGAGCCAGGCGAATGGGGACTTGGTAGATTACGCATTGATCGCCCACCCTGAGTTTTCCCAGAGGATCGTCCACCATGTACACAACGCTGTTCTTTCCCACCGTGAAATCTCCGCTCAGACGCGACCACATCACAATGGAGTCATCGCCAACATCACCATACGCCTGCTCCTCTCCTATGACCTGATAAGGGAACGTCACCCCCCCCAACGCGATAGTCTTCTTTGCCGGATCAATTTGCGCGCCCACCCAAGCAGGGCGGGAACTCGCCACAACGGTTCCATGCCGGTCGACAGTAAGCCGGTAGTCCCGGCGCCTGTACTTGACGTTCAGCGTCGTCAAACCGAGCATGACGGAATCGTAGGCCCTGGCCCGGCGCGACACTCGGGTTCCTGTCGCGATGTGTTCGTTCAACCGCCGCTTGAATCCGTAGACGCGGTTCACCATGGTTTCTGAGATGTAGTGATTGATCATTTGGAGAGTGGTGCCGAAATCGGCGAAAATGAAGGGCGCTGTGGATTCCACGTGGTAGCGGATCTGGCGTTCTCCTCTGAACTTCTTCCAAATCCATTCCTTAATTTCTTTTTTGGCTGCGGAATCACCGCGAAGATATGCTTGTTCCGTCATCTCGGTGCCCAATACGGGCAGGAATTCTCCAAACCAGTCGATCTCCTGCCCGGGGTGTTTGGCGACGATGTCGCGCTCCGGGTCATAGATCAACTCTCCCTGTTCGACCCGCAGCCCGCACAGTTCAGCCAGAAGCGCGAGGCTTGTTACGTCCCCTTTGATCAAAGCTGTGGAGAGATTCACAAGTCCGTGCTCGTCAATGGCGCCAAGTTTCTGGAGTTCCGCGAGGGTGGGTTTTTCAACACTGGACTTCATGACTCCCTCTTTGTCCGAGACACGAACCCCGTGCTTTCTGGCGGCCGCGGCGGCGGGAGCTCTCCACACAACCTCTGAGAAACCGGGATGTTCCAGGTTGATCGGGTCCCAATCGAAAATCATCTGGGCATCCCCCGGCACTACAACCAACCCCGAAGGCATTCGGATCGCGGCCCCATTCAACATCATGTAAAGCTCATCAAATAAGGTCGAAGTCTGGACAGGCTCGGAGGCCCCTCCCTCCACAAGAATTGGAGTAAACGCTTTACCGACGGCCGAGAATAAGGGGATCCGCTTGGAAGATCCTCCGGACAGGATAATGAGGATTTTCTCGTTTGCGAGAAGTTCACCCAATGTCCGGAATGTTTCCCCGCGCGCTTTTTTGTCTGCGGCCATGGTTTCCACGGTCACGCGGAGCGTGTTAAAAATGGCTCCCCCGGTCCCCACGTTGCCGTTGTCGACTTTTCCCGCTCCTCCCACCGCGAGAGTTTTTGTTTCGGATGGGAAAACCCCTGAATTTTCTCTGTGCTCCAATTGAGTTCTGAAAGCCGCGGCCTGGTCTTCGTTGGCCGCGGCGAGAACGACATAGCCCCATGCTTTCTCGTCCCGGCGCTCGGTGTCCAATAAACGACCACGCAAAACCTGCATTTTGGAAAGGCTTTCCTGCAGAAGCCGTTTATCCCTCGCCTGAAGGATCTGGTCCGTGGGGACGTTGACGCCGCGGAACTCCGGGTAAACCCGGTGCACAAAGCCAGCGACCCCGCTGAGACCACCCTCCTCAATATCCTCCACGCCTCGCTTCTTAATCCCTGTTTGTTCAGAGTAAAAGTCAGAACGGGTCGCCAATAACCGCGCCAAAGCGCAGAAATCGCGAAGGGCTGTTTGATCCCCGCTACTGGAAGGACCGAAAGAGCTTTTCATAAACTTTTCCAGTTCGTCTTGCAAGGCCGGTTGGCTCTTCATCGCTTTAATGTAAGGCAATAACTCAAACATCACGGCGACCATCTCTTCGACAAACGCGTTTTGAAGATCAAGATGAGCGCTGGATTGATGCACCCACTGCTGGTTGAGGAGCCCTTCGAGGATGATCCCCACCATGGGAGAAGCTCTCTCCGGCGGCTGCGCCAACAGGCGCTTGTCCACATAAAATATCATCCCATCTCTGACGCCCAGGGCCCCAAAGTCTTCGGAGAACTGAACCTTAACCCCCTGGTTTTGAAGGGAAGCCAGCAACTTTCCAATGGGGGCTCTCTTCTGAAATTCCTTGAAATTTTTGATGGCTTGCTGGCTCTCCCATGGCTTCACAAGAGATCGGTTATTCCTCGCCAATTCGACAATCTCTTCCTGGGTGAGGTTCTTGTTTTTCCCAAATGCATCGGCCTTGGCCAATATCAGCGCCCCCTCCCCCGGCGGGTTGCCCGAAGACCTTCCCGTCACTTCTTTCAGTGGGGAAGTGAACCACCGCTGGGGGATGAAAAGGGATGGGAAAGCCCTGGCGATGTTGATCCAGTCTTCCCAGGCGCGGAAGGTTCCTATGAAAAACGTATAGAGCGTCAATGGAAGAGTAATGACACCCAGAGCGACCAGAAAAGATGTTTGGAGGGAAGTGGGGGATTGGAGGAAGGCCAAACCCACCCAGGGGAGAGCGAAAGCGATGGATTTTAAGATATTGGGGATCGGATCAGCCAGAAGGAAGAGGATTTCTTTCCACACCTTGTCGGATTCCACCGTTACATGGGTAGGCCCCTCATCCACAATCTTCATCCCCAGGGCATCCGCCATCCATTTATGCCGGGTTTCCTGGGCCTGAATGGAACCTTCCATGACGTCTTCGAACCACTGATTGAAGGAAGGGAAAGGGGTCCTGAAGGAGACAGCCGCCGCGGAAGAATGGCCCGTGATGGTGGGGCCGGAGCTGTCGGGGGCGGAGGGAGGCTTCCTCCAGAACTTCCCGAGCCAGGAAAAGAACCTTTTGAGGAAGTTTGGGGGTTTTTCAGTTGAGCTGGGTATGGATACAGTTGGTTTCGCCAGGGAGGTAGTTTGTGGCGGATTCTTCACCACGATCGTTTCTCCCCGAGGTGTTGGGGCGAGTCCTCGCTTTTGCCACACCTCGCGTGCACGACCAAGGGCTTCTTCTCGGTCCGTGAATGTCTGCAAAACTTTACTGTCAATCTGTACCCAGTAGTTAATTTGCCCAGACTTAGTTATCTCTGAAAAAAGGATGCCCTTCTTCTTGAAAAACTCAAACTCAGCATCCGGCGATACTCCGTGCAGCGTTCCTCCCGGATCGGAGGAAGGGCGCTCCTCAACGGCCGGACCGCCAACCGCTCTTTCACCCTTGGGGACGGGCTTCAGCGCAAGCGCCAAAGGTTGGATCTCTTCAGCGAGTCGCCTCATTTCTAGAAGGGTCTCTATTAACCGGCGCTTGATCAACTTCAACTCCTCCGCGAATTCTGCGTTGTTTGATAAATTTTCGTATTTGGAGATTAGTGGCCGCAGGCGGTCACCCATCTTCTGAAGGATCTCAGCGATTTCTTTGATTTTCTCCAGTTCCTCCTCATATCGTTTCTCATGATCTTCTAAAAAAAACAAGAGCCGTTTGGCTCCATTGAGATGGCTTTGGGTTGGCTCTGACTTCGACATAATAAGATTGGGATTTCCATGATTAAGGTCGTTTTCGAGATAGATAAAAACTTGGGGAATGTGAAGAAGGTTTCCGACAAATATATCAAGGTTGTCCTCAAATTCCCGGATATCATTTTGAAACCAGGGATTCCTACGCGCAATGATTTTTGTTGGATGTCTCGATGTGACGGATATCGCCCTCTGTTTAATCCACCCGATAGCAGGTGCAATCCAAACTGACCACGCGGCAAGAAGAATGAATCCAACCACAATGGTCAGCGCTCCGCCGATATAACCCAATATAAACGACGGCCAGTCAGAAACCCAACCGAGAACGCCTGTCCCATCGCCAGCAAAGGAATATCCGATTGCTACCGTAAGTAACAGTAGGATGGAATTAGCTTCGGGTGTTGCGGCCAAGCGCCTGACGGCTTTGCCGAGCGGGCTCCTCTTGGGCAACCAACCAGATCGCCGTGGTGAATTATTCGCCTGGGCGCTGATTTCATCAATATCGGTTGGGCCACGTTTATATGTCAAGATTCCGGAATCCGTTCCGTCTTTCTTGTCAAACTCGGCTTCAAGAAGACCTTCCTCTTGAACTCTGCGAAGAACCTTGGCTTTAAAATCAGGATCAAACTCTTCTACGGTCTTTTGCAGACTCCCCGGCATTCGAAATTCGTGATCCAAAGAAAGATCCGGAACAAACTCCGGAAAATGATCTTCAATCAGCGGTTCCAGAAACAGCTTCTCTCCCTGAAACAGTCTGTCTAGAGGCGTCTTTTCCTGGGTGAAGACGCTCAAGTAAGCGCTGCCGCTGTCGGAATCGACGTGAGTAATCTTGGGGGCGAAGGTGATGGTGGTCACTCCGGCTTCTTTCAGTTTTTGATCCATTCCTGCCGAGTGGAAGCCGCCGGTGACTAGGACGGCTACCTTCGAGTGGGTTTTGTCCATGGCTTTTAAGAGGTTTTCAGTCATGGCCTGGTCTCTTTGGTGGGCTTCTTCGTAGAAGGCTTCAAAAGGGGTGAGATCGAAATATGGTAAACTGGTTTTATGACGCAGATCGGAAACTCCCCTAAAGGGAACGGTGTCCATAATGTTTCGTTTAGGAATCAAGCGCAGGGAATTGCTGGCCAAGACCATCGCCGACTTCAGCAAGGCGGTTTTTGCAGTTGGAGTGGCAAGCCATTTCTTCAAAGAGTTCGGCGCTAGTCTCAGGTTGTTGCTCGATGGAACAATTGTACTTGGTGTCGTAGTCGCTGTGGCCGTCCAGGGGGAGGAGAAAAATGGTTGAAACGTTGATAACGTTTTTAATAATCTGCGTCGCGGCTGTCGTTTGGATCGCCATCCAGAACTATCACGATCGCCATTCCAAGAAAGCCCACTAAGCCTCATTAACTGACCATTCAGTAAGTTCTTCCCCTCCCGCCGTTCTCCCCTCAATGCCGTCTTATTGTCTCTATATTCCTTCCACTCATCTGAGGTGAGTGAGAAATCAAGCAGTTTGCCCACCAGATACAGGCGTTTGGACTCGGCGACCAGCTTCTTTTCCTCCGGCGTCTTCACCAGAGAAACGTAGCCGGCCTCTTCCATTCCTTTGAGTTCCGACAGTAGTTTCTCGGGATTCAGGCGGTCTGATAAGAGGACATACTGGATATAGGTGTTCATGGCCGGATATAAGGCCAGATCAAGCCCGGTCTTCTGACAGAGGTCTTTTAAGTATTGATAGAACTCGGTGTGCCGGAGGCTTCCCAGCCGGTAGGCCAAGCTGTAAGTCAGGAGACCGGAAATCCGGTCTTTCTTGAGTCTTTTGACCAATTGGGAGAGAAGGTGGGAGCGTTCCTCTTCCACTTGGGAGAAATTAAGTTTTTCTTCCACCCGCAAGGCTTTCAGGAATATTTGAATTTCTTGAGGAGTTGAAGAGGCCCGCTGGGATAAAAACTTTAAGTAATCGCCGACCTTCAGAGTCCCTTTCCGGTAAGCCTCCACCTGCTTGTCAAAGGCCAGAAGATCGGGATTCAAGGCACGTGTTTTCTCTTGAGAGAGGTCGTTCTCTAAAGAAGCAAGACGGTTCTTATATTCTTGAATATAGGGGGCTGATTTCTTGTAAGCCTCCACATTGGCGAAATAGTGGTCTTTTTGGTCAATTCCCGCAATGGGAGGAATCTCAGCCTTACTGGTGAGAGCGGTATAGACGGCTCCGGTGATCTTCTTTTCTTTCAAGAGGTAGTCAGAGACGGCTTTGATGGAATCAGGATATGGAAACTTCCTGACTGAGGAAAAATCAATGGGTTCAAAGGCCCCTTCCAGAGCGACTAAATCAACCTTCTTTTCATTGATCAACTCTTGAAGAGCCTTGCTGATGTTGGCCTGGGCTTCATCGTTTCTGTGGACGTCCTGGATGTGAATGATGGTTTTGTTGTTGGGATGTTGAGGGATGGAGATATCCCGGACGGAACCGTAGAGGGCGGGAAGGGAACGGATGAGATCGGACGTCCCGGCAGAGACCGGGAGACTAGCGGACAAAGCTGAGCTGACCTTCGGAGTAGGGAGTTCTTTGAAGACTTGAGGGAGATTAGAAAGTGAGGCCGGAAGGGAAGCCAGGACCAAGGGGTCCGAATCTGTCCCTCCCTTGGTTTGATCGACTACTTTGCGGCGCTCGGCCCAGAAGTTGGATTGGGCGGCGTCGGCCAGGGCGATCTGACCCAGGAGGACAGCGCTCAAAACGATCGAGATAGACTTAATAAAAAAGCCGGGTAATTTCACGCTTTCGCCTTGGTCATACCGAAACAGTATAAGGAAGGCGTCTTAATTTCCCATTAAGGTGTTGTAAGTCTTTTGTAAAGACAAATATCTAAATTCAAGCCTATATGACAATGCGAATTCAGTGATAGGTGGGGTTGTTTAGCGAGGTTTTAGCCAGGTCGGGTGAGGGACGGCTCAGGGGTGGTTCTGAATCCAATTCACCCGCCTTCGCTTAAGCTCCGGCGTGGTGTTCCATCTGCTCGGCGGCACCGGATTGTTCTCCGGCATCGAGCATTTCGAGGATATGAGGAAAAAGCTTTTTGAGTTCGGTTTCCAAATGGTCGCGGATCAGTTCCGAGAGGTTGCGGATACGTTCGATAATTTTGAGCACCTGCCAGTGGCGCGAGGCCCCATTCTGATGGGACAGTCCCTGGAGCGCGCGGTCGAGCTCATCGCACTGGGTTTCCAGGTCGCAGTGCTCGGTCACGAGAGGGACGATGAACTCCGAGCCCTGGTCTTTTTCCATGTCGATCATGAGAGAGAAAAGGCCCTGTTCTTCTGCCCGGGCGTGGCGCTCGATCTCGCTTTCGAGGGATTTGATCTGCCGGACGAGGAGAGGCAGTCCCTCCGCTTCTTCCTCGGGGGCCATTCCCAGGAACTCCGAGAGCCGCTCCACCGCGGCCAGGCGGGCCAGCAAGGCCTGCCCATCTTTCTTCAGGGCCGAGATCGCTTCTTCCATGCTCCTGTATATCCCCCCTCCATGAGGAGTTCAAGGGGATTCAACACAAAATGGATCCACGATTTGACCGGAGCCGCGAATTTTGGTATAAAAGGACCATGAACAAGCTGTCTCAGGTCTGCACCGTCGTCAAGATGTACAAACCCCGGCACACGGGTTCCCTTCGTATTTGGGGATTCGGGGCCCGGGCCCGGTGCACTGCATAAGACAAACTCGTTAAAAGTCGTCAGACACCGCAAGCCCAGACCCCAAAAGGCCTGGGTTTTTTTATTGGGAAGGAGATTGGTTATGCCAGTGACAAAGGACATTGAGGAAAGGGAGATACTGAAGGCCGTCCGGGATCTCAGGTTGGCTGAGCAGGAGATTTTGGGAGAAAGCCTTCGGAAAAAAAGTGAAAGGATCCGTGAACTGGAAGCCGAGGTCCGCTTCCTGAAGGATCTCCTTGTCCAATGGCAGGCCGCCCCGCGTCCGCAGGCCCAGCTATCTCCCAGGCACGGAAGCGTCCCGCGCCGCTGGAAGATTCAGACTTAAACGGAAATGCCCTTCCAGGCCTTCAGGAACTCCGCGACGCTTCCCGCGGACCGGTGGCGTTCGATCTCCTCCGGGGTAGGAAGCGAAGAGGCGAGGTAGGGGTGGCCGCCCTGAAGATGAGCGTGGAAGACCCCGTAGTCTTTGGGTCGTTCGAGAGCCAGTCGGATGACGAGCTTGAGCCGTTCCACGGAAAGCCCCTGAAGGACCGAACCTGAGAGCGGCCGCCCGAGCGTGTCCGTGTAGAGGTTCGCCGATTCCTTGGAATACCGGACTCCCCGGCCCGACCGGATCCGTTCCCACTCCTCATCAAGGACCCGGGCGAACTCCGTTTGGTCCAGTTTCTCGAGCGCTTCAAGCTCAGCCGCGAAGGTTTCCTCCCCATGTTTTTTGTGTTGTTCCCGCTCGGCCTGTTCTTTTCGCCGGGTCAGTTCCTCAAAGTCGTAGGTCAGCTTGACCACGAGCCAGGTGCCCAGAAGGCACAGGAGGATCAGCCACCCGAGCCCGATATTTTTGTGGGTGGTCCATACGAAAAGCGCCGCCCAGGCGGTCCAGGAAAAAATCCTGGCGGTCCCGAGCGCGCGGTTTAACGACGATAGGCTTTTCAGGTAGGGGTCCGTCGAGTGATCGCTTATGGCTTGAGGTCCTTGGGGAGAGACTCTATCTTGGCGGCCAGGATGAAGTCGTTTTCGGAAAGGCCGCCGATGGAGTGAGTTGAGAGTTCAATCGTCAGCTTCCGGTATCCGGTCAGGTGAATATCCGGGTGGTGGTCTTCCCCCTCGGCGACCTTGGCGATCTCATTGATGAATTTGACGGCCGCCATGAAGTTTTTCATAAGGAACAGTTTTCGGATGCTTTTGGCATCGTCGCTCAAGGTCCAGGCGGGCAGATCCTGAAGGTAGGTCTTAGCGCTGTCGGCCCCCATCGGAGGGATGTTTTTCCCTTCGCAGGATTGGCATTTCTTTTTCTTGAGTTCATCAAGGAGCGTCATTTTTGGCCGCCTTTTTCATGTAGTTCCCCATGAGTTCCGTCTGTTCCAGGATATGGTCTTTGATGGTCTTCAGGAGTCCCGCGCGGTTGAGTCCCGGAGGAAGAGGCGCCGGGTTGTCAAGTGCGTAGAGCTTGAAGAAATAACGGTGGGTGCCTGACGGAGGGCACGGCCCTCCGTATCCGGTCTCCCCAAAACTCGTCATGCCTTGCCGGGTCCCATCGGGCAGGGTTTCGTCGGAAGGAAAATGTTCAGGCATCCTTCTCTCTTCCACCGGGATGTTATAGACCACCCAGTGGATGAAGGTGCCTCCCGGCGCGTCCGGGTCTTCCATGAGGAGCGCGAAACTTTTGGTCGCCGGCGGAGGGGAGGTCCAGTTCAACTCCGGGGACACGTCGTCCCCCTCGCAGGTATACCGCTTCGGAATCGTCGAGCCTTGCGCAAACGCCGGGCTGGTCAGTTGAAGTTTCAATGTCACTCCCCCCTTGGATTCGAGTTCCTCGATGAGTTGAGCCAGAGCCTCTCCCATATTCCTGTAGTTTTGGATGTCGGGGTGAAGGCCGTCAGGCGAAGCTTTCAGGTGGTCCGGCCGAGCGGGGTCTCTCACGACGGCGTTCAGGTCGCAGAACGGGATCCCCTGGGTCGTTGCCGTGCGCTTGATCCAGCGGTTCAGGAACCGGATCTTCCGGGCCTGCGCCTCGGTGGCTTTGTCGAAAGGCAGGACGCTGGCCGTGATCGGGATGATCCCGTCCGCCTTGGCCCTTTGATACATCCACAGAAGGTCCCGCTTGATGTCCGTCAGGGGATAATTCTGATAAATGTCGTTCACGCCTGCGAGGACGATGACATAGCGGGGTTTTTCCTTGAGGACGTCCCGGTCAAAACGGGCCTTGATCTCGTCGGTCCTTTGACCGTTTACGCCGCGGTTGAGCACCGTCCAGCCGGCATGTTGTTTCATCATCCAGTAGCCGTAGGGCCCTTCGGGGTTGCCCCGGCCGTCGGGCGGTTCCTCGAGAGGAGAGCGGAAGAACGGCGTGCCCGCTGTCGTGGAATCTCCCAATGCGACGATGCGAAGCGGTTTTTCGGAGCTTTCCACCCTGATTGTCGAACAGAACAGAAGAAATCCGATGACGAAACCCAGTACCCCCCTCACCTTATTCCTCTCCCCCCGACGGGGGGAGAGGGCAGGGTGAGGGGCGGCTGAAGTGCCGTTCTGCATTAGAGTACCTTCGCTTTCAAAAAGTTAATGACGGCCTTGTCGAATTCCCCGGGTTGTTCAAGGTTCAGCAGGTGGCCGGCCTTCGGGATCACCGTGAGCCGGCTGTCGGGGAGTTCTTCTGTCATGGATTTCATTTCTTCCGGATTGATCAGCGCGTCTTCCTCTCCGGCCAGGATCAGGACGGGACATTTGATTTGAGGGAGGAGAGCCGTCGAGTCCCGGCGGTTCGCCATCCCTTTGAGCGCGGCGACGATCCCCCCGGGCGTGTTTTTGAGGATCAGGCCGCGGACCTTGTCAACGAGTTCGGGCCGGTTTTCCAGGGCGGTTTTTCCCAGAAGCTTGGGGACCATCGCTTCCGCGGCCGCGCTCGCGCCCCGGGACTCTACCTGCTGCATCATTTTGAAGCGGTTGGCTTTGGCTTCGGGGGTGTCAGCGGCCGCCCGGGTGGAGGCCAGCACCAGGGCCCTCGCCCGGTCGCCATATTTTCTCATGAACTCAAAGAGAACATACCCGCCCATCGACAGGCCGCACAGAACGGTTTTTTCGCGAGGGGCGGTCTCCTCCAGAAGTTTTTTGAGCGCTTCCGCCGCTGATTCCATGGAGGTTTCTTCCCCTCGCAGGGGCGAGGTTCCGAACCCCGGCAGGTCGATGGAGATCGGCTGGAAGTTTTTCTCAAAGAAACTCAACTCGCCCTCCCACATGAGTTGGGAGAGTGGAAAAGCGTGGACAAAGACGAGCGGGATCCCCGCGCCGCGGCGGGCGTGGCTCAATGTCCCTTCCGTCATTTGTTTACTCGGTTCCTCTGAAATCTTCAGGGAAGTCTTCCTTTTTGCAGGTCTCACAGCTTCCATCGGCGTTCATGGATTGCCAGCCGTGTTTTTCGCACGGTTGGACGCCCGCCGCCTCCAGCCGCTTGATATTTTCTTCGACAAACTTCCTGTATTCATCGTCCATGAAGTTTAGAGCAGGGGTTTCTTGGCCATGTATTTTTTGATGCCGCTTTCGAGAATTTGGGCTTCGCGGCCAACGCCCGCCCGTTTCCCAACCCTTCCTTGGGAAACTTCAAAATAATCCCTGATCACGCGGAGAAAAACAATCACCTGTTCCTTTTCCTGAAAGGCGGGCTGGCCTTTCACGACGACCGGGTCCGGTGACCCATTTTGGGATCCTCCGGGAACAACGACTGTGACGGTTTCGCCATCCGGCGTCGCTCCCTTGAAGATTTCCTTGACCCGAAGGTTGACCCGTGTTGTGCCGTCTCCCGGTTGTTCGGTCCCCGTTACCTTGCCGGAGATGATAAGGTCTGATTCCTCAATTAAATTCTGCAAGGTGTCTTTGTCGAGAGGCAGTTGTTGGGCCCGGAGAGGGATGATGAGGGAAATCGCCAGACTGAGCGCCACCCCTATTCTCAATGGGGTCTTCATGGTATCCGATTATACCTCTTATCCCTCTGACAGGTGGGCCCCGGTCGCCATTCATTCGGCGACCGGGGTGTTTGTGGATGTCTTTATTGGACGGCTGTCGGCTTTGGTCTGCTGTTTTCGGAATCCTGTGCCACAGTGTGGTTCCCGCCGGTTTAAGTTCGCCTTACCGATTCGTAAACAACGTGTAAAATATAACACGCTGTATTTTCAGCGTGTTTTTATTATTTTGGAGAAGGCTATGCGCCTGGAATGATCTCTGACCGGATTTCGGCGTTGGGGCCGGGGCTCATCGTGACGATGTTGGTTTTGAGCGTTTCGTGGTTGGCCAGCAGGAATTCGCGCAGGTTCTTCACGAAGGCGCGGAGGGTTTGAAGTTCTTCCGGCAGGGAGATCGCGACTCCATTTCCTTCCCAGTCGGCCCGGATCCAGGCTTTGATTTGGCGATGGGGCCGCCGGCGCCGGAGGGCTTCCCAGGTATCGGCCAGCGCGCTCAGGAAATTTTCCCAAAGGAAGGGGTCGGTGGCGATGTCCGCGAGATCGAAGCCCTTCAGGATGATCGAGAGGGTGGAATCCGGGGTCGGGAGGCCCTTCTGCTGGAAGGTTTTGATGTCGGCCCCCCACCCCCTGTTCGAAAAGAGGGGTTTGATTTGGTCGGTTTCCCCTTCTTCCATGGGGCCGGTCCAGATGAGGGTGAGCTTGGGCACTTACCCTCGGGCAATTAGACGGGTTGGGGAACGGGGTCGACCCACTTGCCGTGGGTTTTAATGAGATCAACCAGGCGTTGATCGGCGACTTCCGCGGGGATGCCTTTCTCAACGCATTCTTTGCCGACGTAGAGATTGATTTTTCCGGGGCCGCCGCCGACATAGCCGAAGTCGGCGTCCGCCATCTCGCCGGGGCCGTTGACGATACAGCCCATGATGGCGATTTTCACGCCTTTAAGGTGTTCTGTTTTGGATTTGATGCGTTCAGTCGTGGATTGAAGATCAAACAGAGTGCGTCCACAAGAAGGACAGGACACATACTCGGTTTTCGAAATCCGCACACCCGCCCCCTGAAGCACGTTATAGAGAAGCGTTAAATCTTGTTTCAAACTTCTCCCGACACCCGCCTGCACGCTGTCGCCGATGCCGTCACACAGAAGAGATCCAAAGAGAATCGAAGCCTGGATGCGGTGCTCGGCGTAAGAATCGTTCTTGGGCGCCTTGAGGTGAAATGGAAATGCGCTCTCCTTGATGAAACTGTTGGCGGCCAGAAACCTGTAGTGCCGGATGAGGCTTGAGGTGTCCCGGCCATCGAGCGAGAGCACTGCGTTCCATGTCATGGAGGCAACCTCTTTCGCCATCATCAAAAGAGTTTGCGCGTCATGGGCCTCCACAAAGACAGGCTTGCCTTGAGTTTTGGCTTCGCGGGCGACACGTCGACACGCTTCAAGTTCGGAGGCTGTGCTGCCGTTCAGGGCCTGAGGTTCTGGGAACGCGAGGCAAACAGCGTGAACACCTTCTTCCTTGAGCGCCTCAAGGGCCGTTGGATTGGAAGGTCTCATCCGGGCCACAGAGGCCGGAGAACTCCCCTGCCCCTTCAAAGATTCGCAGAAAGCGAGGAGTTCAGGCAAGTCTTTCTTGCTCTCCACATTCCATTCGATGAGCTCGAGCGGAAAATCTTTTGAATTTCTGAGTTTCTCCTCCAGCAAGAAGTCCTTGAGGGTCACGTTCGAGCCCCGGGAGATCATTGAGCGCACCGTATGATCGCCACCAATCGAAAACGGTCCCACCTTGATCGTGCGGCTGGGCCGGCGGCTGTAGTGATAAAAGTTGTCGGCGTGCGCTCCCATCCACCCTGCTGGAACACCAATGTTGATGGCGCCGTCTTTTCGATTTTGATAGGGCGCGGCGATCATTTGGCAGGCGGGCAGTTCAAATTCGGGGTCTTCCGTCAGGGAGACGCGGATCGTGTCGCCGATCCCGTCTTCGAGGAGGCTTCCGATCCCGATCGCCGATTTGATCCGGCCGTCTTCCCCGTCGCCCGCCTCCGTGACGCCCAGGTGGAAGGGATAATCCATTCCTTCCAGGGTCATTTGGGCCGCAAGCAGCCGGTAGGCCGCGATCATGACCTTGGGGTTCGAGGCTTTCATGGAGAGGATGATCTCGTGGAAGTCGTTTTTCCGGCAGATCCGCACAAATTCGAGCGCTGATTCCACCATCCCTTCCGGGGTGTCGCCATAACGGTTCATAATCCGGTCGGACAGCGAGCCGTGATTGGTTCCGACGCGGATCGCCCGGCCAAGCTTCTTGAGTTTCAGGACGAGGGGTGTGAACCGTTCCTCGATTCTTTGGAGTTCCTCATTATACTGAGCGTCGGTGTATTCCTTGATTTTAAAGGCCTTGGAATCGGCGAAGTTGCCGGGATTGACCCGGACCTTCTCCACCCAGTTGGCGGCTTCCATTGCGGCCTCGGGGCGGAAGTGAATGTCGGCCACGATCGGAGTTTTGTAGCCCTTTGCGACGAGGGAAGCCTTGATATTTTTGAGGTTTTTCGCGTCGACTTCGGTGGGTGCCGTAATACGCACGATCTGCGCGCCGGATTGGATCATGCGGATCGATTGGGCCACGGTGGCCTCGGTGTCCTGCGTCCGGGTCGTCGCCATGGATTGGAGAACAATGGGGTGGGTTCCTCCAACCGGCACGTCCCCCACCATCACAACGCGGGTTTTGCGCCGCTTGTAGGAAAACAAGCTGTCGGCAAAAGGCAAAAACGGATTTGCGCTGGTCTCCGTAGCCATTGGACAGATTATACCATATCCGTCCAGGCGAGCGGCCTCCAGGGCCTCGCGCTTGAGAGCGATAAAATACGGCTTTATTTCGGTAGGTTTTCCATCTCTTCGACCGGCTGGGGAGCCGGTTCCCGCATTCCCACCACTCTTACCATCTCCGCGATCCATAGCGCCAGCGTGTTGGTCAATTCTGAAGACATGATGTCCTTCCTCCCATTGGATAAGATGTTGATCATCATATATGGGGCATAGGAGTCCGGTCTTCAAGGGCTTTTTCATTTATTTTCAGATGTGCTATTTTTAAGCCAAATGACAAAACGGTGCCCCTGGGCGGGGGATGATCCGCTTATGATCGCTTATCACGACAAGGAGTGGGGTGTTCCGATCCATGACGACCGGCATTTCTTTGAGTTTTTGATTTTGGAAGGGGCCCAGGCGGGTCTCAGCTGGCGGACGGTCTTAAGGAAACGGGCGAATTACCGGAAAGCGTTCCACAACTTTAATCCGATAAAAATCGCCTCTTATAATCAATCAGATTTACACAGGCTCTTGTCCAACCCCGGTCTGATCCGGAACCGGCTGAAGCTTTCTTCCACCATCCTGAACGCCCGGTGTTTCCTGGAGGTTCAAAAAGAGTTCGGGAGCTTTGAGGCCTACATCTGGCGGTTTGTCGGAGGCAGACCGCTCATCCACCGGCTGATCTCCATGTCCCAACTGCCGGCCCGCTCGATGGAGTCGGATGAAATGAGCCGGGACCTGTTGAGGCGGGGGTTTAAGTTCGTCGGTCCCACCATCTGCTACGCTTTCATGCAGGCGACCGGGATGGTTAACGATCACCTGGTCTCCTGCCCCCGCTGGAAAAAGCTTCGAAACAGAAAGCTCTAATTCGGCGCCTGCCAGATCGGTTTCCCCCCCTCATTCAAAAGCGCGTAGGACGCTTCGGCCCGTTGCCCGGTGGATTTGTCCACACCTCCATACGGCGTCCAACCCATCGTGGCCCGGAGGTTGCCGCGCGAATCGTTGAAGTCGAGGTGCGGTGACCCGCCGGCCGATTCCCGGAGGAGGATCCGGTGGATCTCGTCTTTGTCGTTGAATACGAGGAACGGCGCCTCGTCTTTCAACCCCACCACCATGCGGGCCTTGTTGGCCAGATCGTAGAAATCGAGCGAAGGGTTGCCGTCGGCGAGGATGCCGAAGCCGATGCGCACCCGGCCTTTTTGATCGGAAACCGCCATCGTCACCCGGCCGTCCTCCGTCACGCCGAAGCCGACGCGCGCCGTCCCGTTGCGGTCTGTGATGAGAAGCTTTTCCACACTCAGCACCCTCCCGCGCGTCACGTCTGACGCGAAAGCGGGCATCGCCTGGAAAATCTGATTCGAGAAAGCTCCCCCGATAAAGCCGGCGACCACCGCCATCCAAATCTCTTTCTTTTTCATGTGATTCCTCCGTGACAGAAGTTCATGAGGTCATTTTATTTGTTTTACCGGCGTTGTTCCAAACCACCTTCGCAGGAGGCCGATGACTCCACCGGGGTGGTCCGGGCAATAGGTTGTCGGGGCGGTCTCGCCCGCGAAGGGCATGGTGGCGACGTTCGGGCAGCCCGAGCGGGCCAGGAGCCCGGAATTCTCATCCACTTTTTTGAACTGGATGTCGGGCGGAACCTCAAA
>Ga0207100_1108_pt1 | contig 19515 bp, 23 predicted proteins | sample Alteio_BWMinHeat_82_FD_153520 | JGI IMG/M metagenome (GOLD analysis project Ga0207100, IMG submission 153520) | Enriched cells from forest soil in Barre Woods Harvard Forest LTER site, Petersham, Massachusetts, United States -... | ecosystem: Environmental > Terrestrial > Soil > Temperate forest >...
GACTGGCCGCCGAGATCGACCAATGCGGCAGCTTCGCTGAGAGAGGCCGCGATGGGCTTCTCGAGCAGGACATCGACGTTTTCCTCGAGCAGAGCCGAGGCGACGGCAAAATGGCTGGAGGTAGGAACGCAGACAGAGGCCGCATCGAGGCGCAACTCGCCGGAGCGCAATGCGGCGATGCAATCGTCAAGGGATGAGAATGCACGAATAGATTGCCCGTCGCCGATGAGTTGAAGGGCGGCGGGACTGGAGTCGACGATCGCTGCCACAGTGACGGGCAGTCCGGCGGCCGCAAGCTCGCGATAGACGCGGAGATGATTGCGGCCGAAGGCGCCAGCGCCGATGACCGCAACATGGAGAATTTGGCGGTGAGGATCCAGAGTCAACGGTACGCGCTAGTGCGCCTCCTCTTTGCCCTCAACGACGCGCAGGCAGCGCGAGTACAGTTCGAGAAGGTGGGTCACCTGGTCCTCAGGGCGCCCGGCCGCGCCGGCGACGAATCCGGTGGAAGGGCTGGTGGTTCGGCCGAGTCCAGCGGCGGCGGCAACAAATTTGAGCAGATCCAGGGCGATGTCCTCGTTGCGACGGGCGCCACTGGCCGAATTCTGGGGCTGGTCCATGAACTTCCTCCGACGCGATGCTACCAAAGATTGCGGCCGGAGGTGGAGGGACGGGGGGCGGCATCAGAGTTCAGCCACGCTAAGGCAGACGCGGCCCATGAGCCGGTCGGAGGGCATCTCGTCGAGCTGCAGTTCGATCAACTCGACCGGGAATTCGAAGCGATAGGGGCGCAGGATGAGGCGATTGGCTTCGAAGCCGACAAAGCGAAGCTGCAGTGCGTTGTCTGATCGCACCGCATAGACGTTGTGCTGGCCGGGCTGGTAGGGGGTCAACGAATTGTAGTGGCGATCGATGATGAGCACGGAGTGGGGCTGCAGGATGGGATGCATGGCTTCGGCCTGGAGGGGAGAGACGCGGATGGCGACGAAGCGCTGCCAATCTCTGCGGCTGATGGCTCGGCGGGTGCGCAGGTGATCGAGGATGCCGGCGGGAATGCGGACCTCGTCGAGAATGGCCTGGGGCCGGATGTGGGGCTCGTGAATGGCGGCAGACTGCGAAACGAGGGGCACTGAATCGAACTCGAGATCCTCGAGGCCGGAAGCCTGAGAGCGGCGGGGATATTGCCCGCCGGCGGGCAGGAGGTCGTGAACGCTAAGCATCTGGGCGGAGAGAACGCGATCTAGGGCATGGACGCTGAGCAGGCGCTTGCGGTGAAGAAAGTTAGAGATATGGGACTGTTGGAAGCCGGTCTGGCGGGCCAACAGGGTCCCGGTCAGAACTCCTCGCTCGATGCGGCGAAGGAGCTCGAGGCGCAGTTGTTCTTGTAACTGTGAGAAGTTCATTTGTGGAAATATGTCAATGAGCTATAGGTGCAGGGGATAGCGCTTTGCTGGCAGATAAGCAACTCGGACTGTTTCTTGGAGAAACAGCGGAGCTGGGCAAGTAAATCGTCGAGCATGGTTCACTTCCTTCTTCCGGCAGATTGACCAAGCCGCTTTACGTATTTAAATTGTTTCTACTTTTCCATCCTTTCAAAGTCGTCCCTGGCAGCGCGTTGCAGTGCGGGTCAAGGCGGAGTCCGCCTTTCCCGAGCCGGGACTGTCTGCAGTGCAGGGCGGCGGGCTGGACAGAGTAACTGAAGGACTACCCGGAGCCGGCCGGAGCAGCAGTCCCGCCGGTAGTACATCTGCGTAAGACGAACTAAATAACATGAACGGAAGCATCGCAGACTTGGGGAGCAGGGCCACAAAGAAGCCCGCCAGCAATCGTGAACTTCCATTTTTCTGCAGAAAGGTGAGCAGGCAAAGAACTGCAGAATGCAGCACTGACCTTGGAGAAATCATGATGTATTTGCGCGTACATTTAAAAATATGCGAAGGATGTGGAAGTCTTTGGTTACGAGCACAGGATAGAGCGACGGTGTATTGCGGGAGCTGCACGCGGAAGCTGAGTGAGTTCCCAGCGCCGCGGCAGCGAAGCCATCCGGGAGGAAGACGCAAGAAGGTTAGGGGAGAGGGCGCAGCCCAGGCGGTAGGGGGTGCCTGTTGAGCGCCGCGCTGCAGCTTCGGCAAGTATGGGCGGCAACGGCCGTGCAAGCGAGGGCAAGCGAAGCTGCATCTCGTGCGCAACGGCAGCCCATCACCCCGGTGGCATTTTATCGCCGGCACACGGAGGCCCTGTTGCGTCGATACATGCATTTGTCGATGGAAATGGGGCGGACTCCCTCCTTGTTGGGAAACTTCACCTTTCGCGGACGCATGTCAACTTACCGAGTCAGGAGTTTTGAGGACGCGGTGATCTTTGTGTTTGACGTTGAGAAGTGTTTGAAGCGGCTGGACCCGTTTGCGCAGCAACTGATCGCGAGAATTGCATTGCAGGAGTATACGCAAGGGGAAGCGGCCGAGCTTACCGGTCACAGCATCCGCACGATTGTGAGGAGATATGCGGACGCGCTGGACTCGCTGACGGCTATTTTTCTGGAAGTGGATTTGCTTTCGGTACCGCCTCCGCTGAGCTGTCAAGAGGACGAATGAGAGTGAGCTCCTTAATCCGTTGATATGTTGTAAGTTATTCTTTCGCCGAGTTGGCATGGTGAAAGCGTGCCGCTTGGTATTCTTAAATTGACAGTAGAGACAGAAAGAGAGGGAGGCGCGGACCGCGTCTCCCTTTTTCCATTTCAGGCTATATCAGTGAGCAAGACTACGGATGGGATGTTGGTGAGAGAGTCGGCCGCCGGACAGCAGGCCAAGCCTGAACCCAGAAGGCGGGTAGGAAAGCGGAGTTCAACCGAGAAGAAAGCAGCAGACGGTGCGGTCGCGAAGAAGAGGCCAAAGAAGGCGGCAAGCCCTTCTGCCGAAGAGGCGACGGAGCCGGTATCGGCAAAAAAGAAGCGAGTGCAGAACTTCCGGCGCGCGAAGATAGAAATCTCAGGGGCGTTTCCGGAGATTGTTCACACCCTCATTGACCGCGCAAAAGAAGGGAGCGTGAATCACACCAAGCTCTTGTTTGACATAGGCGGCGTGAAGGAGCAGATGAAAGAAGAGGCGAAGCACAGGGAGCGGGTAGCCGGTTCAGCGAGCCTGGCCGACCTGCTGATGCACGAGTTGGAGAGGCAGCACGAACCAGAACCATCGGATGCGGAACAGCGCAGCGAGCATGCAGCCACGGCGGCGAGCGGTGAGGCGGGGCGGATTGATCCCTGAGAAACGCAGAGTAGGTAAATGGACGAAAGAGAGCGGGCAGCAAGCCTTCCAGACCTAGGCGATCTCGGCGAGCTATGCAAGCTGGGAAAGATTCTGGACGAAGAGCTGGAGATGTTGGAGGGGAAGACTCCGGGAATCTTTCTAGCCGGGGCGCTGTTACGAATCCGGAACCGGCAGGGGCATTGCGTGCCGCTGGTTCCGAACCGCGTGCAGCGCGAGTACGAAAGGCAGCGGGGCAGGAGGAACATCGTGCTGAAGGCACGCCAGCTCGGCATCAGCACATGGGTTGCGGGAAGGATGTTTCTGAAGACGATTACGCGGCCGGGAACGCTGACGGTGCAGGTGGCGCACACCCAGGAGGCCGCCGAGGGATTGTTCCGGGTGGTGCACCGGTTTGTGGATCACCTGCCTGAGTCGTTGCGGCGCGGAGTGTTGCGGAGGTCGCGGTCGAGCGCGCGGCAGATTGTGTTTCCGGCCCTGGACAGTGAGTACCGCGTGGAGACGGCCGGAGACAGCAACGCCGGCCGAGGAATCACCATCCAGAACCTGCATTGCTCGGAGGTGGCGCGGTGGCCGGGGAACGCGGCGGAGACGCTGGCCGGGTTGCGGGCGGCGATGACTCCCGAGGGTGAGCTGGTGCTGGAATCGACGCCGAACGGAATGGAGGGCTGCTTTTACGAAGAGTGGCAGCATTCAGAAGCGACAGGGACGGTGAGACACTTTTTTCCCTGGTGGTTGGAAGCCGCATACGTAGCGAAGGCGGTGGCAGAAGCGTCACTGAACGATGAGGAACGCCGGTTGGTCGAGAGGCACGGCCTGCGGCTGGAACAGATCGGATACCGCCGGCAGATGGCGGCGGGGTTGCAGGGACTTGCGAAGCAGGAATATGCCGAGGATGCGGAGGAGTGCTTCCTGTCGAGCGGGGCGTGCGTCTTCGACCTGGCGGTGCTGGACCAGCGGATGCGGGAGCTGCAGGAGCCGGCGAAGCGCCAGGGCGGGGACTTGCTGGTCTGGCTGCCGCCGATGGCCGGGCGCGAGTACCTGGTGGCAGTGGATCCGGCCGGCGGCGGGCAGGAGGGAGACTACTCGGCCATCCAGGTTGTGGATTTGAACAAGGGCCTGCAGTGCGCGGAGCTGCAGGCCCGGCTGGGGACGCTGGAGTTGGCCGAGCGGGCGGCGGCGCTGGCACGGGAATACAACCAGGCATTGCTGGCCGTGGAACGGAACAATCACGGATCGGGCGTGCTGGCGTATCTGCAGAGCGTAAGCCGGTATCCGCGGCTCTACCGCCAGCAGGAGAAGGAAGGATGGCTGACCTCATCGGTAAGCCGTCCCGCCATGCTGGGGCGACTAGGGGCGGCGCTGGTCGAGTGTCCAGGGCTGTTTCAAAGCCGGCGCCTGCTGGGGGAGTGCCGGACATTTGTGAGGCACGCGAATGGCCGCAGTGGGGCGCAGTCGGGAAGCCACGATGACTGCGTGATGGCGATGGCGGTGGCCATGGCGGTAAGAGCGGAGCTGCTGGAAGGTAGCGGCAGGTAGAATCCGAAGGAATACGAGCAGGGTCGGGGAAACGTTGGCGGTTCTGGCGGTGCAGGAGATCCGGCGGATGCGAGGCGGGGCGCAGAGTCATCTGATGCTGGGCGCCGACGGCGAGCTGTACGTGGTGAAGTTCCAGAACAACCCGCAGCATGTGCGGGTGCTGGCAAACGAGCTGTTGGCAAGCCGCCTGGGAGCGCTGGTGGGGCTCTCGGTACCGGCCTGCGAGGTGGTTGAAGTTACAGAATGGCTCATAGAACACACACCGGAGCTGGACATGGAGCTGGGCCACAGCCGGGAGGTGTGCCGCCCGGGACTGCAGTTCGGATCGCGGCTCGTAGGAGGGCTGATGCCAGGCCAGCTGGTGGACTACCTGGCGGACGAGCACCTGGTCGAGGTCCGGAACCTGCCTGAGTTTGCAGGGATGCTGGCGCTGGACAAGTGGACCTGCAACGTGAACGGCCGGCAGGCGGTCTACCACAAGAAGAGACGGGAGAAGCGCTACACGGCAGCGTTCATCGACCAGGGCTACTGCTTTCACGCCGGGGAATGGCGATATGCCGACGCGCCGCTGCGGGGCGTCTTCGCGCGCAACCTGGTGTACCACGAGGTGACCGGATGGGAGAGCTTCGAGCCCTGGTTAAGCCGAATGGAAGCCGTGGCAGCGGAGCAGGTGTGGGCGATCGCCGAGACCGTGCCGCCGGAGTGGTACGGCGGAGACCTGAACGAGATGGAGCGGCTGGTCGAAGGATTACTTGAGCGGCGGAGTCGCGTTCGGGAACTGATTGACCAGTTTCGAGTGTCAGATCGGGTGCCCTTTCCAAAATGGGTGGGAAGTGGGGAGAGGGCGGAGAAGGGACGGTCAGGGGGCGGGGAGAGGGTGCATGATATGTGGAGTAAGAGGGTGATGTAGTAGAGGCCTTGCAGTGGAAGAGCTCACGGACAGCTGAGGCTGGGCCGCGAATTGCGGCGAGAGTGGATGAGCTTGAGTTGGGCCGTTGATGTGCAAATGGAGGAAAGGCCGCGAGATCGGGCGAGAAAGAGCCCACAGGCGGTAGAAGCTGAGCGGCAGAATCGGGGCAGTGGAGGACGAGCGGAGTTGAGCGGTTGAGGCACGGCGGAGGATAGGCAGGAATGGAGGATCGCAGAGCATGCGAGTTCTTCCTGGTGCGGTACGTACCGGACCGGGTGAAGAACGAGTTTGTGAATATCGGGGTTCTGCTGCGGGAGGATGGCCGGGCGGACGACACCCTGGTGCGCTTCACGCGGGACTGGTCGCGGGTCCGATGCGTCGACCCGGAAGCTGATGTCGCCATGCTCGAAGGGCTCGAAGAGGAGGTTCGCAGGCTGCTAGGGGAGCGCGGCACAGCGGCGATGGAGATGATCGAGGATTCGTTTTCGCACGATGTGCAGGTGACCGTGGGCAAAGGCTACCTGGCCGAGTCGCTGCCCGCCGGCCACGAGGAACTGATGCGGATGTATGTGGAGCCGCCGAAGCGCGAGGCGGGAGCGCGGAAGAGCGGTCGGCAGGCGATTCACGCCAAGATGCGGAATCAGTTTGAGCGGGTTGGAGTGTGGGATCTGATGCGCAAGAGGATCGCGGCCGCCGATTACACGCGGCCCGGGGACCCATTGCGGATCGACTGCGGCTACCGTCCGAATGGAGTGGTGCGGATGTTTCACGCGGTCTCGCTCGAGGGCGATCTGGAAGTAGCCAAGGTGCTGGCCTTCAGCGCGCCGCTGATCCGGGAAGGGGTGGCGCGGGTGGAGCAGGCGACGCTCGAGTTGACGGCGGTGGTGGAACCGCTGGCGTCGATCAAGGGCGCGGCCGAGGATGAGGATCGCATCACACACTACCGGTTTGCAGTGGAGACCATGGAGCAGCAGGCGATCCGGGTGCTGACGACCAGCGATCTGGCGCGGGTGGCTGAGGCCGCGCAGCGGGAACTGTTGATGTAGCGAGCATACCAGCGAGAGGGTTGAGCAGAGAGGCATGGCGAAAAGCCATGCCTTTTGTGTTTGGGACCGGAAGGCAGGGAAGGGCGGGGAGCAAAGTGAATGTGAAAGAGGCAATCCGAAGCGCATGGAGACGTTGGGGGGGCGTGGAGGCGGAAAGCGGAGACGCGTCGCAACGAAAGACAGTGGGCCTGCCCGCGGTTCTCAGTCCCTATATGGGGTACCACGCACCGGGCAACCTGATGCCCAAGGCGACGCCAGCGAACCTGCGGCGGTTTGCCGAGACGCCGCTGGCGCGGCGGGCGATCAACGTGATCAAGGACCGCATTGCCAGCCTGGACTGGCAGGTGAAGCTGAAGCGTGGATACACAACCGGCACGGTGACCGATGCCGAGAAGCGGGCCGAGATTCTGCGCCGGTCGCTCGAAGAGCCCAATCCCTCCGACTCCTTTCGGACGCTGATGGAGCAGGTGCTGGAAGACACGCTGGTGGGCGGCTTCGGAGCGATCGAGATGGTGCTCACGGGCGACGAGGAGAAGCCGTTTGAGCTGTGGCCGGTGGATGGGGCCACGATCCGGATCAACCCCAGGTGGGATGGCAGCGCCGGAACGCCGCGGTACGGGCAGACGATGCCGGGGCAGAGCTCGACGATTGCTCTCGCGGACGATGAGCTGATGTACGTCCGGATGAACCCGCGGACGCATACACCGTTTGGCATGGGACCGCTGGAAGTGGCATTTGAAACCGTGAATACGTTCCTGGGCGCGCACCGGTTCGCCGGCAAGCTGGCCAGCAACTCGGTAGTGCAATACGCGCTGTGGCTGAACGAAACGACGCCGGCGCAGCACGAACGGCTGATCCGGTGGTGGCAGGACGAGATTGAGGGAACCGGGCGGGTGCCGGTGCTGAGTTCGGAACAGAAGCCGGAGGTGCTGCGATTCGGATCGGGGACGGATGCTGACCTGCGGCTGAACTGGCAGGAGTTTCTGATCCGCATGGTGGCGAATGCGTTCTCGCTGCCGCCGATGCTGCTGGGACTGGAGCGCGATGTGAACCAGTCGACGGCCGCCGAGCAGGCCGACGAGGCCTTTCGCAGCGCGATCACGCCGCTGGCCAGGCTGATGGCCGAGCATCTGACGCGGGACTTGTTTGCCAAGCGTCTGGGCTGGCGCGAATTCGAATTTGCGTTCAACGAGCTGGATGCCCGCGATGAGATGACGGAGGTCGAGATGCAGACCTCGCTGTTGAAGGCAGGGGTGCTGACGGTGAACGAGGTGCGGGCCATGAGGGGACTGTCGCCGCTTGCGGAAGCGGCTGCAGCCAACGACAAGGGATAGGGACGAAAGGAATGGCGGGGATGAATCTGCAGGCAATGGCAGTAACGATACCGGTGGTCGCGGGACATCCGAACCGGGTGCCGTTTGAGGGGGTGCTGACGCTGGTGGATGAAGCCAGCGACCGGGCGCCCTCCGGGGCCCGGGGACACCGGGTGCTGTTGACTCGGGCGGCGGCGATGGCGGCCTTGCCGTCGCTGCTGGGCATGGCGGTGGACTACCGGCCGGAGTGGGACGGGCACGACGTACGAAGAAAGTGCGGAATCATCACCCGGGCGGACGTGGAGGGCAACCGGTTGAGCGTGAGCGGATACCTCTATGGGCGGGATTTTCCCGAAGTAGAGGCGCGGATGCGACAAGGCGGGCCGGCGGCGATGGGGATGTCGTACGAGCTGGCTGACGCACGGGTCGCAGATATGAGAGCGGAGGTGTGGACCCTGACGCGAGTGACATTCACGGGAGCGGCGATCCTGTTGCGGGAGAAGGCTGCCTATCGGAAGACAGCTTTTCGAGTGGCTGCACACGATGAGGTGCCGCAGGCGTGGCTGGCGGCGCGGGGCGCCAGATAGGCAAGGCCAGCGCAAGGGCTGGGCAATTTCGGAGAAAAAGAAGGGAAGCAACGATGGAAATGGAAGCAACGGATTTGGGATCGCTCGGAGACAGCGTCGAGCGGCTGAGCGCTGCGGCCAGCCTGCTCGAGAAGACAGTGGCCTGGCTGGAAGCGCGGGAAGCGGCCATCTCAGGCGAGGTGCAGAAAGTGGTGGCGGCAGTGGAGCAGGTCGGCGAGCCCGCGCAGACGCAAGCAGAACTGGAGAACAAGCTGCGGGCCGCCGAGCAGGAGATTGCGGAGCTGCGCGCGCAGGCTGCCAAGTCTGTAGCCGGGCGCAAGACGCTGGCGAGCGACGAAACCCGTCTGCTGGCCAAGCATGGGCTGGCCGGACTGGAGCAGATCGAGGCAGGAACACTCGATGCGGCGCTGGGCGGACTGAGCCTGGAGCAGCGGATTGCGGTGAAAACGCAGTTGATGCGAGCAGGCGCGCTGGTCTAGAGGGCTTCCGATCGGCAAGGAACAGGTTGCGAAGCGATTGCGAGGGGACCTGGGGCCGGCTACGGCCGGTCCGACTAGCCTCCACGCTGAGCAGAAAATCCAACATCGGGCGCAAGGATTACGGGCCTGGCGCAGGAACAACGAAAAGAACTGAGCCCGGAGGACGGGCGGGAAGAAGACATGAACGCAAACTTTTTTGACATACATGCGGCTGCCGATTTCATGGGACCAGGGGCAGTCGAGGTTCCCTTTTACCAGAGTGAGATCACGGATATCGTGCGTCGCCGCGGCTTGTTCGGGCAGCGGGTGAAGCAGGTACCGGCCACCGGGCACCCTTCGCGATTCTTTGAGGAGACAGCGATTCCGTCACCCACGGCAGCGGGCGGATTCGTTGATCCCCGCAACATCGTAGCACCGGTGGTGACACCAACACGCGTGGAGCGCAGTGTGCCGCTGAAGGCGATCGTGGCGCAGCTGAACTACAACCTGTTCGACATTGAGCTCGGCAACCAGCAGAAGCAATTTGCCTATCTGCAGGCGAAAGACCTGGTGGACACCGTGGAAGGCGTGATGCGCACCCACGACGTTGCGCTGTGGAACGGGAACGATACGTCGCTGGCCACGCCAACGACTCCGCAGTACTACGGGGCAGCCGCGCAGATTGCTGCCGGGGGCAACACGACGACGATCGGAACCAGCCAGAGCATCGTGGACGGCATCAAGTCGATCGTGGCCCAGATGGTTGCAAGCTGCGGATATGCGGTGCGTCCGACGGCGATCTACGCGAACCCGGTGCTGTTGGACCTGATCGACCGGGAAATGAAGACCGAGTTCAACGTGGTGCTGAAGTCTTCGGAGATCAATGCCGGCTTTTCAGTGAAAACGTTGTCGACGCAGGCCGGCGATCTGCCACTGATTCCGGAATGGGCCTTGAGCTACACGGGAACTCCGGGCTCAGGCAGTGCAGTTCTGCCGGCGTACATAGTGACCGAGGATCTGATCGAGTACCACTGGCTGAGCGATCCTTCGCCACGCGTGTTCCAGCTGGGCGTACCCGGATCGCTAGCTTCGCAGTATGTGGCCGTGAAGTTTGGCGGGCTGGTGGTGAAGGGCGCGAGCTACGCGCACGCGCAGGTGCTGGTGGATCGGTAGAGCGGAGCGATGCAGGCGGTGCTTGAAGGCCAGTTCGAAGGTGAGCTGGCCTTCTTCTTTGGAGAGGGTCGTGCCCGATGCGGCGCGGCTGGACGCAGTACACGAGCAGGGACGGAACGATGGGATATCTGCAGCCGACAGAGTATGAGAATTTCGGACTGGCCTCCGATACGACGGACGATTGGGTCACAGCGGCATCGGCGCTGATCGATGCACACTGCAGGCGAGCCAGCCTGAATCCGACGCAGTACGTGGAACGGCTGCGCCTGGTGGAGGGCACGCAGTGCGCACGGTTGAGTTACTTGCCCCTGGTCACCGTAGCGCAGGCGAGTTCGCCGCTGGTAAGCATCCGCGCCCGCTATGGGCGGCCGAGGCGGGGAGAGATGGTGTATCCGATTCAGGCGGAGATTGCCTGGGCCTTTGGACTGCCGGGGAGCTGGAGCACTCTGGACTGCACGACGGTGGATTGTGTGTGCGAGACCGGAGAGTTGGTGTTTCCGCAGAACATCTTCGGGATGCCTTACAACGAGGTGGAAGTGACATACACGGCGGGACTGAGCACGATTCCCGATGCCGTGAAAAGCGCTTGCGCGCTGGTGGTAAAGAACGCGCAGGCGACACCCTCACTGAATGTGAAATCGAGCCGACTGGACACAATGCAGATGGAGTACTTCTCGAACTCGCTACTGGACGACACCGTCAAGACCCTGCTGCGGCCTTACGTCGCCAACAGGCTGGGCTAACGCGATGGGCGCAGATCTGAGTACTCGCAAGATCAGCGGCACTCCGCTGCGGGTGGCCGACGCGCTGCTGAGATCGTTGGGCGGCAGCAGCGTCTGCCTGCGATGGCCGGCGGCGGCAAGCGACGGATGCGACGCGGCGCAGATTGGCCTGACCATACCCGGTTTTCAAGATTTTCCTTTGTCACCGGCGCTGTTTCGAAAGGTTCGCGTAGTGATGCAGGAAGGGCAGCCCGGCAAATTCGAAGTATTGATTTCAGCGTCGGCGGTTGGGGCCCTGGCCGGGGAGCTGACGCAGGCGAGCGCGGAGCGGCTGTTCGCAAGCGCAATGGGGATCGCGATCGCGTCAAAGCTGTATCTCGTTGAGGCGGTCACAGCTCCGGAGCTGTTTGGCCAGGCGTACCTCTACCGTTTGCTGGTGAGGGAGGCTCAGCCGCAAGGGCAGTGAGCAGCGCAGAAAGATTCGGGTTGATGAGACCGCTTCGGGCGGCGGAATGGAAAGTATGCAGAACGCAAAGGACACGTTTTACATTGCCCTGCGCAATCGACTGGCAAGCCTGAATCCGGCGCGAGCGATGTTGTGGCGGGGAGTGCAGCGGCCGGGAATCATGGTGGAAGAAGCCGAGGCTGTGGTCGCGCAAATGGCGCCGGACATCTTCGTGCTGCGCTGGACGGGATTGAAGGTCGACATGAACCTTCCGCGGACGTTGGCGCAGCTAGACTGCGAGATCCACTACACGACTGGAGGGACGCAGTCGAACGGCGGCCTGGATCGAGGGCGTGCGCTGGAGGCGATGGATGCTGAGTTGGTATCTCTGCTGAATCCGCCGTCCGCGGCCAAGATGGACTACACCCAGACACACGCGACCGCGTTGAACAGCAATGTTTATTGGACACTACCGCTGTTTGGGCCGGAGACGACGATCCGCGAACGGCTGGATCGGCTGGTGAAGGTGAGTGTCTTCACCTATCTAGACCAGGAGGAGCGATGAGCGCATCGGGCCTGACCACGATGTTTCTAGAGCCAGCCGTGACGCGGAGGGTTCGCGCCTTCTTTGCGCCGGTCGACCGGGCACAGGGCATCCCGGTGGTTTTCGATCCCGCACGGAACGGCGGGTTTGACCTGAATAATCCACCCGCGCCATGGATGGACCTGGGATGGATCGAGCAATTTGTGCGTAAGTCGGGTAGCCAGACTGCGGTTTTGTCGGCCGGCGCGCCGGCGGTGCCGCAGCTGCAATACCGGGAACAAGTAGCAGCGACGGTTTCGTTTCGATTTCCGACCTGGAACAAGCTCACGATGGCGCTGTCGGCGGGTTCCCAGCACATGAACCTGCTGGCGACGGGCGCCACGGCGGCAGCGAATGGTTCGGGCGGAAAGGCCTTGCCGGCCGTCACCCTCACCGGCGGGTCAACGGCTATAACGTTGAACATGTCTGAAACTGATGCGGTGACATTTAGTCCAGGCCAGATCATCGCCGTGGATCACGACTACGCAGGACAGACGGGCTACGTGGGAACGCCAGTAAGCGCGGCCTACATTCGAAAAGCCGGAGATGTAAACAACGATCCTGACTACGTTAGACGGGTAACCTTCAACCTCGCAAGAGTGGCGCAGGTGACCCAAACCGGCGTGGCGCTGGCAGCGCCGCTGCCAGCAGGGGCTCCAGATTCCACAATGAAGATGCAAGCCGTGGTTGGATTTGTGGATCGCGAGGGCGGGAAATTCTTTCAGGAGTGGTCCGCGCTGTTCGTGCAAGCCGGAGAGCAGGGCGAGCGGATTCTCTTTCACTATCCGCGACTGCAGGCGACAGCGGGTGCTCAAGAAAGCAGCGAACCTCTAGCAGTGGTTCTGGAAAGGCAAACTCTGAATGCCACTTTTAGGGCTCTTCCAGTTACTGATTCGAATGACGGGGAGCAGGTGTTGTGCTTTCGCAGTTTCATTCCCAGCCCGATGATGGGGAACTGACTCCAGTGTGTGAGGAACGGCTGTGCAACTGACAATTGATAATCTGGACGGCAGGGGAACACTGGATTATTCCGCAGGTCTTTCCACGACAAAGGCGCTCGTGATCGACCGAAAACTAAATGTGCCCACGATCTGCACGTTTCGCCTTTCGGCGTGCGGAAATAATCTGGCGTGGCCGGTTCGGGACGGCCGAGTCGTGGTGAGCGGCGACAGCGGCCTGCTGCTGTTTACCGGATACATTGCATTTGATCCTGCGCTGGAGTTTGCCGGCAACAGGGCCGACGGCGCGGTGTACGAGGCGGAGATATTCGCGACGAGCGATGAAATCCTACTCGACCGGCAACCGGTTCCACAGACAGGCAAGACGACCGGACAGACGATCGCCGACGCGCTGCGGGCCCTTACTGGGCGAGTGGGAAAGATGAGCTTGTCGATCGACCCGAGCCTGGCACAGGCATCCGCGAGCGACTTCCTGATACGTCCGGACCACTCGTGGTCTGGGAATGCCGGGGCCCTGGCAACTGCTGCCTGCGCATCGTACCGCGCGATAGGCGGAACCGTGACGGTCGCCCCGATTGGAAGCGTGGTTCACTCCCTTCAGGAGGAAGATGGAACGCTTCAGATGGAAGGGCTCGCCGCTGCAACCGCCAAGGCGCCGGTTAACGACGTGACCGTGTGCGGCGAGACAGAGCCGACTGCGTACGTGACCGAGATATTCCGGGGAGATGGGGTTACGTCGGCTTTCCAACTGACTCGCGTGCCGATGTTTCCTTCGACTGGCCAGGCGAAGCCCCTGATCGATCTATTCCCGGGACCGGTCGTTAATTCCGTGTTGTGGTCGTTAATTGACTCTACTGCTTCGATCTCGATTGCCGCGAATGGGCTCGCATTCAAGGGTGGCACGGGGATGGACGGCCAGACGTTCCTCGCCTCGATCGATCAGTTTGAACTAGGTGGCCAGCTGGTTGCCGAGACGGCTGGCGTGCAGATACAGCCGGGTGGCGCGGGAGTTTTGTGCGGGCTGTACGCCGCGGGATGGACAAGTGAACAGTGCTTCGCCGGCTTTCGGGTAACTGCGGGACAGGGATCGTCGCAGGTCACTCCCATGGTGGGAGGAAACGATACGGGAGCACCGGTCCCGATACAGGCAGGGCACAGTTACACGTTCAAGACACGGGTGTACTGCAAAGAAATACAACGAGTGTTACAGACCTACGGATACCTGCAGGACACGCAAATCGTGAGTGTGGGCGGCGACCAGCTGTCATCCCCCGTGAACATTACTCTCGAGATGCAGGATGTGACGGGAGGCGCGAATGGCATAGTAACGGTGCTGTATGAAGGAGCCGTGGCGTACTCCCCCGCCTCGTGCTACTTCCTGCCGTTCAGCAGCATTACGCTGACGGGAAGCGTGCAAAGCGCCTCGGTACGGCAGCTGGGCTTGGCGCATGTATCGAGCCAGGCGGCCGGCTCAGGAGCGGTGACACGACGCATGGGAAGCGCGATGGAAGGGGGCGAATGCCAGGTGGAGCACTCGGGGCGCCTGCAATTCTATCCGGGCTGCTTGCCCAAAGCCGGCGAACTCGTCACAGTCACGTATCGGATACCGGGCCGCTCGATTGCGAGAATCTCGAACCTGCAGAGTGTCGAAGCGGAGTCGCACGGTCCAATCTCCGGCACTTTGTGCTGGTCGGGGAGCTTGGTATCGCCCGTACCGCGAAGTTCCGAAGATTGCGAAAACGCGGCGACAGCTCTGCTTGCGATTGCGGGGGATCGCAATTCGGCGTGGCGGGGTACCTATGCAGCCTGCAATCTGCAGACGGATGTGTGGCCTGGAGACCTGTTGCAGGTGACCGCTTCGGGACCCTGGCTTCAGGCATCTTTGATCGTTCGCGAGGTTCGACTGGAGCTGGCGACCTCCGCGCCGACACTGGCTAAGTACACGATTCAATTCGCCAATGACTGGGCAGAGGGTCTTGCGATGAAGCTATCGAGCACGATTCCCAACGACGCCTGGGTTCCACAGTTGCCTACCGCTGCAGGCGGTGTGCTGACAAATCTTGATGGCCTGTTGGTCAGCAGCGCGGACAGCAACAGTATCCAGGTCATGGCGGGAGTAACTCCGCCGGTAAATGGCGGTTTTGAGGTAAGGCGGAGCGACTGGTCATTCCGGGCGGGCAATGATCCCGACTTGGTTCTGCGGAGTCCTGTAGCCAACTTCAGCATTCCTCGGGAAGGCGGCGCCGAACGATATTACATCCGTTTGTTTGACGGGTCTATGCCACCACTTTATTCGCGATTCTCAAGTGTCATTTTTAACAACGTGCCGCTGTAGACCGGCGAGTGTGAGCTGACGGCGAGGGAAGAATGACTGCTGGGAGTGGGGGCAAGAGCGGCTAGATGGCAAGTTACGAGATTCAAGCTATGAGTGAATTCGAGGGGCAGGTACTGGCAGACCTTTCGGTGCTTAAGAGCCAGATGGCGGCGCTGCTCGGGGAAGGCCAGCCGGGGCGGATCGCCGCCCTGGAGGAGCGGGTTGAATGCCATGAGAGGGACTTTCAGAGGGCGAAGGGATTCGCAGCGGCGGTCGGAGCGTTGTTCACGATCATCCACTTCCTGGTGCAGTTTGTGCGGGCAAGGTATTGAGTCCGGCGGCGGGCGTCTATTACCCAGGGCCTGAACGATGAGAGCCGTGAAGGATTGCGGACGGGAGAGGAACATGACTTTGCAGGGACGAGCAGCGTTAATGGTAGCTGCCGTGATTACGATCCTATTGATGGCAGGGGGAGTATTTGCAGCCTACGGCTGGTTGAAGGAACACGACGCGAGGATCAGAGTCGAGTCGAAGACCACGGAGCAGCAGAAGGACATCGACGCGCTTAAAGAGCAACAAGAACAGGCACAGATCACATTGAGCAAACAGCTCGCGGCGCTGGAGCAGGAGAAGAAGCAGCCGGTAACACCACCCCAGTTTGTGGTTGATACAGCCAAGCTGATTCCTGACCTGCCCAAGCCGCTGGAGGTTCGCGAGATCGCGGCAGCGGCTGATCTTCCCGATGGCCCGCGGGCGCAGGAGGTGGTGATTCCGGCGGAAGACCTGCGAATGATCCGAGATGCGCAAGTGTCCTGCCAGGAAAAGGGCCTGGAGCTCACGGCATGCGGAACCGAGCGAACGAGCCTGAAGCAACAGCTGGGAATCACCGAAACGCAGCGGGACGAATGGAAGACGGCAGCCCGAGGCGGCAGCCGGTGGCATCGCGCAGTTGCGGCGGCAAAGTGGTTCGCGATCGGCGCCGGCGCGGGGTATGCCGGGTATGCCATTTCGCACCGCTAGGAGAAGACCTATGGAGAACTGGAATCGGCCGTTTCTGCGTTCGATGCTATCGGAGCAGGACGGAACTGTATCGAGTGCACGATTCTGCATCGTGCTCGTGATTGTCGCCTCGTTGGGCTGGGTGACCTGGCTGGTATTGCACGACAAGAAGCTTCCCGACCTGGGCCTGGTGGCAACGTACACCACTTTGGTATGCGGGTCGCTGTATGCAATCAATCGGGGCACTGCGCTGATTGACCGAAAGTCGCAGCAGAGTAGCAGCGGGAACTAGGAGAGGATATGGCGTTCGGAATTGGCTTTCTGGCGGGTAGTTTACTCATGGCGATGATATTCGTTTATCGTGCGGTGTTGCATAGCAGGTTGAATCAGCTGGAATCGGCGGGCAAGAAGAGGGTCGGGCAGGCGATTCGCGGAATTACCTCTAAGCTTTGAAGGGGCGCCGATTGGTGAACGGCGCCCACTGGAGAACCCGGGCTTTATAATCAGCGAATGGAGCAAGCCCCTCTGGTAGGCGTGGTGATGGGCAGCAAGAGCGACTACGAAGTGCTGAAGGCTGCTGTCGATTTGCTGCAAGAATTCTCGATTCCTCATGAAGTGCGCATCGTGTCAGCTCACCGTACGCCGGATTGGCTTTTTACCTACGCAGAAGAGGCGGCTGCGCGGGGCCTGCGGGCTATCATTGCGGGCGCGGGCGGAGCTGCTCATCTGCCTGGTATGCTGGCAGCCAAAACGCTTGTCCCCGTCCTAGGAGTGCCGGTTCCCGCCACAGTGTTGAACGGGATCGACTCGCTTCTTTCGATTGTTCAGATGCCCAAAGGTGTACCAGTGGCGACGTTCGCGATCGGCAAGGCGGGCGCGGCGAATGCGGCGATCTTCGCAGGAGAGCTGCTGGCTGCGACAGACGAGGCCCTGCGGTCGCGCCTGCACAAGTGGCGTGAACAGAGGACTGCCGAGGTGATGCGCGAGGAATTGCCGGAGTGAGCGCTATTCTTCCGGGATCGACAATCGGCATTTTAGGCGGCGGGCAGTTGGGCCGCATGACGGCGATGGCGGCCCGCTCGCTGGGCTACCGGATCCAGGTAATGGATCCATCGCCTTCATGCCCCGCACGCTTCGTCGTCGACGCATGTTTCGAGGGCTCCTGGGACGATGAGCGGGCCGCCAGAAACCTGGCCCGCGGCAGCGATGTAGTGACACTCGAGATCGAGCAGGTCTCGTTAGGCTGCATGGAGATCGCCTCTCGATATGCCCCGGTGCGGCCAGGGATCGAACTGCTGAGGATCGTTCAGGACCGCATTTTACAAAAGAATTGGCTCCGCGACCATGGTTATCCGGTGGGAGACTACCGGGCGGTCGAATCGGAAGCGGAGTTATTGATCGCCGTGAAGGAGCTTGGCGGCCGGTGCTTCATCAAGAGTGCGCGGGGCGGGTACGACGGCCGTGGTCAGGCGAAAGTCGGATTTGAAGAGACGGACCGAGCGCTTGATGTGTTGGTCCGCGAGGCATGGAAGGATGTTGGCAAGTCACCGTGCATCGCAGAAAAGGCTCTTGACCTGGAACGAGAGATTTCCGTAATGGTGGCCCGCACGCCAGGCGGCGAAGTCAAGAGTTTCCCTTCGGCCTGGAACCATCATGAAAATCAGATCCTGGCGTGGAGCGTGATTCCGTCTTCGATTCCGCAAGATCTGGAGCGCAAAGCCCAGCAGATGGCGGCAGACCTGACTGCGCAGCTGAAGCTAGAAGGTCTGCTGGCGGTCGAGATGTTTGTGACCAGCGATGGCGACTTGCTAGTGAATGAGCTTGCACCACGGCCTCACAACAGCTATCACGCCAGCGAACGTGCGTGCGTGACCAGCCAATTTGAACAGGCGGTGCGGGCGATCTGCGACTTGCCGCTGGGCGAAGTAGAGGTGCTGCGGCCCGCCGCCATTGCGAACCTGCTTGGCGACCTCTGGCTCGATCACGACCCGCGCTTTGATCTCGCACTGCGGGTGCCGGGAGTCGGGCTTCATCTGTATGAGAAGCACACGCCGCGCAAGGGACGCAAGATGGGCCATCTTTCTGCGGTTGGCGCCACACCAGAAGAAGCCGTGAGGCGGGTGCTCGAAGCGCAGCGATATTTGTAAGTGCGCAATAGCAACTAAAAAGGGCTGAACGCGAACCTGCGGCCAGCCCTTTCGATTTCCAGATGCCTTCGTTGACTTCCTATCCGATGTCCTCGTTCCAGTTCTCCAGATACTTCTTCACTTCCGCCATGAACTTGCCGGCGTCGGCCCCGTCCACAATGCGGTGATCGAAGCCAAGCGTGAGGCGGATGATGCTGCGAACGGCAATTGAGTCGCCGCCATTCTCGTCGGTAACCACGGTGGGCTCTTTGAAAAGGCCGCCCACTCCCAGGATTGCGCTCTCCGGCTGATTGATGATTGGCGTGCCGAAATGCTCACCAAAAATCCCTGGATTGGTAATCGTGAAGGTGCCAGAACCGACTTCGTCCGGCTTGAGCTTCTTGCCGCGGGCGCGCTCGGCCAGGTCGGCGATGGCACGCGCAATTCCGAGAAAGCTCTTCTCTTCCGCTTGCTTGATCACCGGCACAATCAATCCCCAATCCAGAGCAACCGCGATCCCGATGTTCACGTTCTTGTTGTAGCGGATGGCGTCGCCTTCCATGGTGGCATTCACGATGGGCATCTTGCGCAGGGTCGCAATCACCGCCCGGGTGATGAACGGCATGTAAGTGAGCTTGACGCCATTTCTCTGCTCGTACTTACTCTTTTCCTTCTCGCGGATGCGGACGATCCTGCTGAGATCAATCTTGAAAACGGTATGCACATGCGGACTGGTGCGCTTCGACTCGACCATGCGCTGCGCGATGATGGAGCGCATCCGGGTCATCGGAACCAACTCGCCCGGCGTTGGACTCGCAGGGGCTGCGGGCTTAGCTGCCGCCGGAGCGGGAGCTGCGGCAGCAACAGCCGGTACCGCTGCCGGCGCAGTCGCCGCGGCTGCTGGCGCGGGTGTGGGCGCCGCCTTGCCTGCGCCATGCTGGGCCAAAAACTGCAGGACATCTTCCTTCGTAATGCGGCCAGCCGAGCCTGTGCCCGGAACCTGCCGCAGGTCGAGGTTGTTCTCCTTGGCAATGCGGCGAACCAGCGGCGACGACCGGGCACCCTCTCCTTCCGAGGC
>Ga0207100_1111_pt1 | contig 19357 bp, 5 predicted proteins | sample Alteio_BWMinHeat_82_FD_153520 | JGI IMG/M metagenome (GOLD analysis project Ga0207100, IMG submission 153520) | Enriched cells from forest soil in Barre Woods Harvard Forest LTER site, Petersham, Massachusetts, United States -... | ecosystem: Environmental > Terrestrial > Soil > Temperate forest >...
GTGCCGGTTCCTCCAAAGAAGAAAAATTGTGATCAAGATCGCGGCGAGAAGGATGAGCCCGGCCCAGGGCCATGGGCTTTGCCGGGGATCGGTGACGTACTGGTTATGGCTGACGGTGAGATGAACGGGCCAGACGATCAGCCTGGCGTATTCCCAAAAGGAAAGGCAGCCGATCAGCAGGTTATCCACGAAGCCGCCCGCGCGGTATCCTCTTTGCGAGAATCTCCCCAATACCTGGGTTCTCATGGTGATGTAGCCGAGAACAAGAACAAAGAGTGCGCCGTCGACCACCATCTTCGCGCGGGTTTTTCCGGGGATTGTCTCACCATCGAGATTACTGCGTTTCCAGAGGATCAGTAATAACGGAAAAACGGCCGCTGTTTCTTTGGAGAGGAGAGCGAAGGCCACCGCGAGAAAACCCAGGAGAGTATTTTTGGGCCTGAGGCCGGAGGAACCGGCCAGCATCCAGAGCCCCGCGAGCATTCCCGAAAGGCACATCAGGTTTGATCGCTGAGTGATCCAGACGACCGATTCCACCTCGGCGGGATGAAACAGGAAGATCAGGCCGGCGAGGAGCCCGGCCCCCGTTGAAAACCCGGCCATCACAGTGAGGAGAAAAAACAGAAGAATGCCGTTGGCGGCATGGAGGAGCAGGTTTTCCAGGCGCCACGGCCGGGGGTTCAGCCCCCAAAGCCTGAAGTCGATGGCAAAGCTCAGGGTGGGCAAAGGCCGGTACATATGACTGGCCATTGTGACAGCGGGGGAAACCACCGTCCGGACGTCCGTAAAGAAGCGGCCGATGGGTCGAATGGACCGCAGGGCGGGGTTTTGAACGATCGTCCACTGGTCATCATAGACGAATCGATAGGGGAGGCTGCGGCCGAAAACGACCAGCACCAAAAGACCCAGCCCGATGATAATGGCGGTGGTTCGAGATGTCATTCGGATTGGAGGGACATGACTCTCTCGTGTTCTCGAACCTCTTTGTTTTTTTCTCCCGTGAGATGATAAATAGTCTCCATCCATTGGTGGGCCCCGGGGTCCCGGGTGACGTCATAAACAAAAAGGGTATGGCCGATCCGTGCGACCGGTTCCCGCCGTTTGCACCAGTCGAGCAGGGCATGGTCCCGGTAATAGACTCCCTGCAGGTTCGTCGCGCTCACAACAAGGATTTCTTTCCGGGGTGAGGGAGAGTTAACGCTCTCCTGGTGGAGTCCGGGGACGCACGCCAGGCCCTGGCACGTCAGGCCATAAGCCCGCGGCCGCGCGGTGCCGAAATAGGAAAGGATCACTTCCGGCCCGCCGGCTTGTTTCACATAGCTTGCCAGCCCTTTCAGGTCCTGGCCCCAGTCGAGGTTCGAGTCCACGAGGACCTTGTAGCCATTGGCGGGCCCTCCGGCCAACTCATTGAAGTAAGCCAGATAATCGGGGCCGACCGCCAGGCACTCAACGGCGTTCCACGTTAGAAAAACCAGCGCCGCCAGGGCCCCATTCGGTTTCAATCCCCAGAGAAAACCGGCCCCGGTCCCCGCCAGGATGATCAGAAAAGGGTAAAGAGGCAGGGCATAGCGCACCCCGATCTGTTTGTATCCCAGGGAGAGGATGATCAGTCCCACGGCGCAGGGAACGCCCAGCGCCATCATTTGAGACCATCGCTTTTGAATGAAGAGAGACACCGCGCCTAGGAAGATGAGGATCAGCACGGGGAGAGGTGTTTTGGCAAGAATCCCCACCAGGTAATAAGATGGCCAGCCCCGGAAAGAGTATCGTCCCAGAAGAAAGGCCGCGTGTCCCCCGGCCGTAAATTGGTGAGTTCTCACCAGGATGGGCATGAGCGATCCGTGGATGCCGGCAAAAACCAGGAAAAAAGCGCCCAGGGAAAGTCCGAAGCTCATGCCGATATCCCCAGCCCGCAGAAGAATGGTTTTCCGTTTCCATCTTTCCAGACCCGCGGTTCCCAGGAGAAAAATCATGACCACCGGGAAAATAAGAAACGCCGTTAATTTGACGCAGAGGCCGAGAAACGTCCAGGCCGTGGCCCGCCACCAATGTCCTTTGTCTCCCTGTTTCAGAAATCTCCAGTAGGAACTTGTGGCCAGAAAGAAGAAGAGGGAGACAAGAAGGTCGTTGGAAACCAGCGACGCGTATCCGAGGAACGTTGGAGAAAAGGCGTAGAGTCCGAGCGCGAACCAGGGTGACGAAGGCGCCCCCGACAACCGGCCCGTCTCAGTGAAAATAAGGAGTCCCAGGATCAGAGCCACGATCAAGTAGGGGATCCGCGCGCCATGGAGCAGGGTTTCGGGGTTGTTTCCGGCGTCATACATCAGCGTTTCGGCGAATTGCTCGAGGTCCCGCCCGGTCCAGGAGGGGTGATCGAGCGGGAGATGGACCGGCGAGAAAAGGAAGGGAGCGCCCGCCAGGAGAAGCGCTCCGGGGGGATCGATGTTGGCCATGCGGAAGTCCCCCGTTTTCCAGAAAGAGATCCCCCCGCTGATCATCGTATTTTCATCGTAGGCGGAGGATTTCGACCGGATGGCCCAAAGGGATTGCAGGGCGAACGCAAGAAGCAGGCCCGCAACGCCCAATGCTCCGAGAAAGCCTTTCGTCATTTGGCCCCTCATTGTATGTCATTTTCACAGAAGATTGACATCTATACCCATGTATAGTACATTGAGAATCCCAAGGGAGGTCGTCATGCTAGAACTGACAAAGCGGCAGGAATCCGTATTGAATTACGTCACCGAATGCGTGCGGGATGTGGGCCAGCCCCCCTCGATCCGCGAAATTGCCCGACGCTTCCGGGTCAATATTCGCGCGATCCAGGATCATTTGGAGGCGCTGGAGCGCAAAGGTTTTTTGAAGCGGAAGGCGGGGCTCGCGCGCGGCCTGCGCCTGGCGGAGAAGCTTTTTCAGATCCCGGTTCTGGGCCGCGTCACCGCCGGCGGCCCCGCCCTGGCGGTCGAGGACGTCCAGGGTTATCTGCCGATGGGTTTCCGGCTCGGGCCCGGCCATTACTTCGCCCTCCGGGTGAAGGGGGACAGCATGATCGGGGCGGGGATCCTCGAGGGGGACTATGTGATCGTCCGCCGGCAGGAAGGGGCGGACGTGGGGGACGTCATCGTCGCTTTGCTTGAGGGAGAAGAGTCGACGGTCAAGCGGTTCCAGCGCTATCAGGGTGAGCCATGCCTCGAGGCCGCCAACCCCGCCTACGCTCCCATCCGTCGCCGGCCTTTCGAGGTGATCGGCAAGGTCATCGAGGTCCGTCGGAAATACGAGAGGTCCTGACCATCAATAGGGTTGTTCCCGTTCCAAAGGGCTTCCGGTCCCCAGATTCCGGATATATTGGATGCTGAAGTCCCGCACGTTTTTTTGGAACGTTTCCCAATCTTCCCCTAAGTTGTAAGCCATCGCTTCCCGGAGAGGACGCTCATTCACAAGATCATGGAGCAGGTTTTGGAGCGACCCCACTCCTTTCGTCTTCACGATATATTCAATCGCAAGGAAATACTGGGGGTAGAGGTTGGCGCGTCTCGGCCCTTCGAGATCGGACACCAGAATTTTTTCGGCGTAGGCGGGATAGCGATGGGCTTCGGCCCGCGTCAGCTGTTCTCCCTGTTCCGCCACCCAGATGGCCAATCCCTCGATCAGCCAGACCGGAAGTTTGGCGAAGACATCGCCCCCCACGGCATCGGAAAGGATGGCGTGCGACATCTCGTGCCTGAAGACTTTGTCGAAATTGAAGGGCCGCCGGCTGTAGGCTTCCAGGTTGATGTTCATTCGTTGGCGGAAACCCCCGTCTCCCCGGGAGAGCTGGACATAAGCCAGCGCGTATTCACTTCCCGACAGGGGCTCGTCTACGAAACCGATGGTGAAGGGATACCGGAAACCCTCTTGATAATCGAGCCCCATATCGCTCGCGAGCTCGAGCTGTGTCGTGCTGAGCAGGTTGGGGATATAGAAGCGCAGCTTTTGGAAAGCTTCCTGGTGCGGCCCGTTGTAGGATTCATCGAGCTGGCAGGCGGTGCGGGTCTCCCCCGCTTGGCCAGGCCGGCTAGAAAGAATCATGACGCTTGCCAGCACAGCTGTCATCATTCCCGCAGAGCCTGCCCCCGCGAAAGCGGGGGTCAGCGTGAATCCACATCTGGATCCCCGCTTGCGCGGGGATGACAGCAGTTTCCGGTTGACGGCTCCTCGGAACTTTTTCAGAATGAGCATCTGAGGTCTCCCATGGCACTCCCTGAAGAGTTTACGCCCGAAGAACGCAAAGTTCTAGAGCCTTTTTTCACCAACATGGACAAGCCCGTGTTCTGCCTCATCAATCTTCCCGAGGTGGTGAAAGGAGCGGTCTTCTCCCGCTACAGCCGCTCGGCAAAATCCCTCCGGCGAACCCTGCTCGACGACTTCATTCAGGACAAGAAGATGGGCTTTTCCGAGATCGTCGGGAACCCCACGGGCGGCGCGTCCGGTCTGGGCGGGGCCGTCCGGAAGGCCGAGGCTTTTTATGACCGCGTCCTGGTGGGTTACGGCGATGATTCGGTGGCCGAGCTGGCCGGCGCGCACGTCGGCATCGAGGGCGTTTCCAACGTCGTCACCAAAATACTCGAAGATGCCCGCCTGACCTCTCCCCTCGAGAAATCCACGCGCTACGTGTGGTTTGACCAGAAAGAAAACGGGGAATACCTTTTTTACAAAGAACCCGCGATCATGGGCTCGAAGTTCGCGCCGGATACTCTCCGTTTAATGAACGGCCTTTTTGACGCCTACGCCCGCCTCCGGGGGCCGATGACCCGTTTTGTCGAGGAGAAATTCCCGCTTGAGGAGTTCGGCTTTCGCGATCCGGAAACGGGCCGTGACGTCCGGTTCAAAGACTGTTCCGATGAGGCGAGAAAGAAACAAATCGAAACGGCCTACAAATCCACCGTCAAGGCCCAGACCTGTGATGTTCTGAGGGGTTTGCTTCCGGCCGCCACCAAAACCAACATGGGGCTTTTCGCGGACGGCCGCTCTTTCGAGTCCCTCCTGACGAAGCTTTACTCAAGCGATCTGGCGGAGGCCCGTGAGCTCGCCGCCAGCCTTCACGAGGAGCTTAAAAAAGTCATCCCCTCGTTCGTGAAGCGGGCGGGGCCGTCAAAGTATTTGTCGGAAACACGGGCCGCTGTGCGGGAACTTGTGTCGACCCCCTCACCTGTATCCTCTCCCCCATTGGGGGAGAGGAATGAATATAGTGCGAGCGAGACAGCAAACAAAAATTCCTCTCCACCCGAAGGGGGGAGAGGGCAGGGTGAGGGGGGGAGTAAAGTCGTTCTTGACTATTACAACACCGACGCCGAAACCGAGGTGCTTTCCGCCATTCTGTACGCCGTCTCGCGTGAACCGTTTGACGCCCTCCGGCGAAAAATCAGCGGAATGTTGGCCCCGGAAAGGGCGCGTATTCTCAAGACTTATTTCGGCTCCCGGGTGAACCGGCGGGACAAACCGGGCCGCGCCCTGGAAAACGCCTATTACCGTTTTGATATCCTGGCTGATTACGGCATTTACCGGGACCTTCAACGGCACCGTATGCTGACGCAGGAGCGGCAGGCTCTCGGCGTTTGCCACGGTTATGAGACGCCTCCTGAGATCGTGGAGGCGGGCTTTGAAAAAGAATTTCAGGGATGCATGGATCAGGCGGCCGAGCTCTTCCGGAGGGTTGAGCCCGACTATCCGGTCGAGGCCCAGTATCTGGTTCCGCTCGCCTACCGGATCCGGTGGTATATGTACATGAATCTGCGAGAGCTGTATCATTTCGTGGAGCTCCGAAGCGCCAAGCAGGGGCATTCCGCTTACCGCAAGGTGGCCCAGGAGATGTACCGGGAAGTTAAAAAAGTCCACCCGGCGCTCGTGGAACCCATGAAATTTGTAGACTTGAACAGTTACGCTTTGGGCCGGAGCGACGCCGAACTCCGCGCGGAATCAAAAAAAGCCAGACTTTTGGACGTTTAAAAGGCAAAAACCAATGTTCGAAAGAAGAAAAACCGTACGGATGACGCTCAGCCAGGTGACGGTGGAGTGTTATACCTATCAAACCCAGACCATCCCCACCTGCGAGGGACGCATTTTGAATCTCGGGTTGGACGGGATGAAGCTGGAGATCGACGAACCCGCCGATATCCAGCTGGATGACGAGATGCTCCTGACTTTTATCCTTCCCGACGGGTCGCGTTTCACCAAAAAGCGGGCCCGGGTCGTCTGGCAGGCCCACGGAAGCGACACTATTTTCGGCGTCTATTTTCCCACCCAGTCTTCCGACGACGCGGCCCAGCTCCAGGGCTATCTGGCCGCCCGAGGTCCCTCGAAAAGCTAGGCCGTAACCTTCCTCTCCTGTCCTTCGTAACTAACCTGTAAAGATTTCGTAAGCGATTTGAAAATCTTTCCCCTCGCAAGGGGCCGAGTTTTTACAAAAACTTGACGACTTCTTAATGAGTTCTTAATGGGCCTTCTGCGATAATTTGTCCATGTCTCCCAGGTTCGCCAAGACCACCGCGTCTATTTTCGTCGCGGTTTTCTTCCTCACCAACTGCGCCTTCGCCTACAAACCGGAGTCCAATTTCTGGTCCGAGCGCCAGAAGGCGGTCAAAGAAACTCGACGCGATGATACCTTCCAACTGGCCAGCCTTCCCGCCTCTTTTCAGGGAATAAATCCCGCACAGGTTTTTAAGAACCTACCTGCTCCGGGCTTACAGCTTCCTGCCGTCTCATCAAAAATAAAATCCCCTCTCCCCTTCGCGGGAGAGGGTCAGGGTGAGGGGGAAATCCCCTCACTGATCCGTTCTCTTCCCGCCCTTTACGGCAGTGTCCGCAATATTTCCATTCCTTCAAGCCGTCATTTTGAGGCGAAGCCGAAGAATCTCGTCGTCCTGCATATCCAGGACGTCCACATGAACGCCGAGGCTCAGGCCAACATCTCCAAGACCATCCAGGAACTCATCAACTCAAAGAAGGTAGACTTGGTGGCTCTGGAAGGAGCCTTCACGCCGATTGACGTCAGTCATTTCCGTTCTTTCCCCAACAAGCAAGTCATCAAGAACGTCGCCGATTACCTCCTCCGGCAAAACGAGATCTCAGGACCCGTCTACACCGCTTTCACAAGTCCCGGCGAAATCCCGTCGTTCGTCGGCATTGATGAACGGGCGCATTATGACGCCAATGTGGAGGCCTACAAGAAGTCCGCCCCTTATATTAAGGAGTATAAAGGCCGCCTTTCCGTTTTAGAGAGCGAGCTTTCCCATGAAAAAGACAAAACCCTGAATCCTGAGCTGATCTCTTTTGATAGACAGGTCCAAGCCTACCGGCAGGGAACTCTAAAAGTCGGAGACTATGTGAGGTTTTTAACATCCCTTCTCCCGATGAGGGAGAAGGATAGGATGAGGGGAAAAAATCCGTTCCCCTCACCCCGGCCCTCTCCCTCACTGGGAGAGGGGGATATTCATGCCCTTCCCGTCTTCCTCCAAGCTCTCGACCTCGAATCCCGCCTTAACTTCTCCCAGGTGGAGTCCGAAAGAACCCAAGTCCTGAGTCAATTGGTCAAGAAGCTCAATAAGGAACAGCTCTCCAGCTTGCTGGCCCACAGCGTGGCCTACCGCTTGGGAAGCCTGCGCCACACGGATTTCTATCAGTACCTCAGAGATCTCTGCCGCGCCGGAGGTCTGGACCTGGCCCAGTATCCGGCTATGAACACCTATATCCATTATGTTCTTTTGTCGGACAGCCTGAACCCCGAGAAGCTTCTGGCCGAACTGAAAGATATGGAAGAGGCCGGCTACGCTTCCCTGGCGAAGACACCGGAGGAAAAGAACCTGGTCGCCGAGTCCAAACATTTATATTTGGTGGGCAAACTGTTGGATTTCTCTCTGACCTCAGAGGAATGGAAGGAATATAGAGACAATAAGACGGCATTGAGGGGAGAACGGAGGGAGGGGAAAAACTTACTGAATGGTCAGCTAACGCGGTTTGAAAAAGGCGAACAGGATCGCCGTCATGGTGCCCACCTGCCCAATCCAAAAGAGGAACATTCGATGAGTAAGTCTGGCCTCCATTTGAGCCATCTTGGTTTCAAGCCCCGCTTCAACTTGAACGATTTTAGTTTCCACTTGGGCCACTCGTCTCTCGAACCGCTCTTCAGCCATTTCCAGAACCACCTTTTGAGATCGATCCTCAACCTTGTCTATCATCTCAACCAACGCGTCAGCGCCTTCGTCCGTCAACTTATCACGCAGGATTTTCGGAACGGAAACAACCGTCATAACGCCTCCTTTGAGGGGGGCGCTCACAGTTTATCACAGATTCCTGTTTCCGACCACCCTCTCGATCTTTCCTCTTTCGAGGCGTTTTATCAGGAAGCTCAAGCCCGCGACAAAGCCATCACCGAGAACCTCCTCAAAACTATGGATCAGCGCCACGTTTCCGTGGCCGTTCTGGTCACAGGAGGCTTCCACTCCACCGGCATCGAACATCGTCTGAAACAAGCCGGCATCACCACGATTTCCTTTGCCCCCAAGATTACGAAGGTTGAAGACGGCAGTGCTTATCTTTCCGTCTTCACCCAGGAGAAAGCCCCGCTGGAGAGGCTTTTCCAGGGAGAGAAACTCTTTATGGCGCCAGCGCCCATCAGAGTAGAGCTCCCTGCTATGCAGGCCATGATAGTGGGGGATGAAGTTCATGAAGAAGGGCCTGAGAAGTTCTTGGAGTCTCTTAAGGTAGCCGGATTCTCTCCCGACGTTGTGGTGAATTCCTCTCTTGACCGTGCGATTCCTGTAGAGGTTGATCTTGGCGTGTCAAACAACGAAGTGCGTGAAATGTATCTCGGTTCTACGATTGAGAAGATCGAGATCGGTCCAAGATCAAGCCGCGGCTACCGCTTGAAGTCCTTCGGACCCCTCGCCAAGGCGATGATCATCGCCCCGCTCGCCGGTCTCCTGGCCGGCGCAGTCGCCGCGATCTCCAAAGTCGTCGCGCAAGTCCCCGAGCTGGCCAAAGAAGTTGTTGAGGTCGCCGTCCAAAATGTAGAAGCGGCCCCTCCGAGTTCAGTTCCGTTATTTATTGGTGGCTTAATGATCGCAGGGTTGGTGGGCGCTTTGTTTGCGGTTCCTTCAAAGAATCTTTGGACATGGTCGGCTCGGCATAAAGATGAAAGGTCACAGTTGATAATAATTCGGACGTTAATTGAAAAAATCCATGCCGAGGTAAAGCTCATAGTTCAAAATAGAACACAAGGGACCCTGGATAAGCTCAGTTTTTCGGCGGCTGACCTGAGAAATAAAATTTTGGAGTTCAAAGCCACGCTCAACACGTTAGGAAAAAACCATTTCCAGAATCTCGTCGTTCTTGCGGCAAAGGCTGGAGCCCTTAGCTCTCACGCTCAGGATGCCGCGTTAGTATATCAACTCCCCACTAGAAATTTTATGGTACAGCTCACCGCAGAGCTCAGGGGTCTCGTGAGAAGCGCTGAAGATTTGGTTTCAACGGCCCGATCCTTTGGGATCGGTCCTAAAGAGCCACCCTCTTTCTATTACAGTCAGATTACCCCCATGTTCCTCGCCGCTGCGGCGGGGTTAGGCGGGGCGATCGCGTGGCGGCTCACCCATGCCGTCTCTCATCCGATGGGCGATGTGTATACGGCTTCCTATTATCCCGGCTTTTGGATCGTCGGTTTGGCGATCTACGCTGTGGTTTATTTCCTAGTGACGCGAGGGCTTAGGATGGTGAATTCCGGCCCCGGAACTCCCGCCGCCGGGAACCCCCAGCCTGCCAAGTCCAGAATTCTTTATGTTGAAGATGAGGAGCTTACTAGAAAATATGGGCATAAGATCCTTGTCAAGGCAGGTTATGAAGTGGTTTCGGTCGCAAGCGCGGAAGAAGCTTTGGAAGAGATGGGCAAAGAAGGCTCCAGATTTGACCTGTTTATTTTCGACAACCACTTAGGCGAAGGGAAAACGGGAGTCGAGCTTCGCGATGTGTTGGTGAGTAAAGGATTTCCCGGCAGATCGTTTATTTTCGTGAGTAGCGGCAGATTGGAACCCGGAGTTGTCGGAGAGGCGGCGTTTGTGAAGAAACCGTTTCGTTCCGATCGTGAAGATTTGTTGGAAGCGGTGAAAGAACGCCTGGCTCTTCTTGGAATTCAAGGTTCGGAAAGGCCTCAGCAGGCCGCCGCACCCGCGTCGCCGGCCGCTTCTTCCCCCACCGCCGGGAACCCCCAGGCCTCCCAGCCGATTCGCGTTCTTTTCGTGGATGATGAACTCTATATGAGGCATACGATGAAGCTGGTGTTGGAGCAAGATGGTTTCATCGTGGACGTTGCTGAAGATGGCCGAGACGCCTTGGGGAAGGTAAGGGAGGCAGAAAGAAACAAACAAAATTATGATGTGTTCGTTGTAGATATCCACATGCGGGGCATGGACGGGATCGGATTTTATAATGGGGTGCGGGCCAAATATCCAAATACACCTATCATCTTTTATTCAGGTCGGGGCGACGATAGAGCCACTGCACTTCTTGAACAAGACATAAATTTAAAAGTTCTAGGTAAGCCCCTTACAGGTCCAGTGATCGCAGGGCATATCCGGGGCATGCTTGGGTTGCCTTTGAACAAAGGTAAGCCCACATCCCCCTCCCCCGCCTCGGCTCCCGAAGGTGTTTCCCAGGCCGGGACGGCTAATGAATTGCCGGACGGTGTGCCGGCACTCATGGCTTCATTGGACGCGGACCGGAGCCTGGCTCGTCGGCATGCGGTGTTCGCCCGTTTGGCGACGCTGGCGGCCGCCGACCACTCTCAAGCTGTCAGAATCGTTCTCTCCATCGTTCACCCTGATGGGAGCGTCGCGCAGGAGGTCGTGTCTCTGCCGCGTCAAGTCGTTGAACAATACCGGGCTCAGACAGTCGATTATCTCGCGACCCGACTTCACAATCACGGAATGTACCTGGCCGCGCCGCGGGTTCTGTTGAGCGCAGATCAGCCGGCTTCGCCAATTCCGGACCTGGAGGCAGGGCTTCTTTCGGATCTTCAATCGTCCCTGAAAAAAGACTATCCCTTTTTCAAGCTTGCGGGCTTGGGTCAGCCTGTCCAATTTAGTGTCGGACGCGAGGACCCCAGAGGTCCCACCACCGGCGTTTCCCCTCCCTCCGCTGTTCGTTACGACCAGGGGACTGCCTTTGGTGTAGATGTTGGCGGCACTAACACCAAGTTTGTGATTTTGCGGGGTGGACAGGTCATCGCTTCCAAGTACGTGCCGACGGCCGGGCTTCCCGGCCTTGGGGAGGGGATCGAGCACCAGTTGATGACAATGGCCGAGTCGGTTGGGCTCGCGCCTGAGGACGCTTTCAAGCATCCGGTTATTCTCGGTATTCCAGGCCCCATCGACGTTGTGAGCAACAAGATTCTTGCCGCCGTGAATCTGGTGAATGTTTTTCCCGACGCGGTTGACTCCCTGAAGCGATTGGCGGAGCGGCGGAAGGTCAAGTTCAGAAATGACGCTAAGGTGGTAGGTAGTTACCTGGGCGTTTCCAAAAGTATCGAGGGAACCGCTGTCGTCGCGACCCTGGGAACCGGGATTGGCTTTGCCATCCTCAGAAATGGGGTTCTGGACACCGGTCTGGGCGAGGGAGGCCATACCCGAATTGATTTTTCGGACGACGCTCCCATCAATCCCCATGTCGGTGTCCGGGGAACGCTTGAAAGCTTGGCGGCCACGGATCACATCGCGCGGAGAGGAAGGGAATTGGCCGCCCCGCAAGGTTTGACTCTACCCTCGCAGGACGCGGCGGCCGTCGGCCAACTCGGCCAGTGGCTCAACGGAAACGAATTGGAGCGCGCGGTGGCCCAACAAGTTTTCGAAGAGGTCGGCGTCCGTTTGGCGACCCTCTGCAACGAGGTCAGCCGCGTGACGGGCGAAAGAAGCCTGACGGCAATTTTTGCGGGCGGCATATCGCAAGGGACGACGGGTAAGGTGATCAAGGCGGCCGTCATCAAAGCCGCCAAAGCCAATTTCCCAGATCTCGATCTCAAGGACGTCGTCCTTGATGAAGAAAAACCAAAGCCGGCCGCCGGTCAGCCCTGGCCTTTCCAGAACACATCGGTCGATTTAATGGGCGCCGTGGGCGCCGCATTGGTTTCTTTGCAGCAAGCTTCCGCCGCCACCAGCGACGAACCGACGCCCCAGGCAGGTCAAGAAGAAGAGACTTCCCCAGTAGGAAGACTGGCCATGTCGGATACCCTTTATCTTCTCGGGCAATCCTTCATGAAGGCAGGAGCCGCGGACAGAGCACGAGAATTTTTCACGCAGGCCTTGGAAGCTTTTAGCGATGAGGAAATTAGCCTCGTGTCACCACAGGATATCGCTCGCGCTCTGGGCACACTCGATATCCTGACCAATCCCAAGAAATTAGGCCCCCAAATCATTCAGGATGTTCTCACCATTGTTCATGGGCATTTTTCTCAATGGGCGAGAATTCGGGCGACTGGAGACACCCCTTTGGCCAGAGGGTTGCGGGATCATTTCCAAATAACCAGGGAAAAAACGTTGGAGGCTTCAAAGTTACTTGAAGGATTTTGCACGTCAGTAGTTTTAGGGGCCGGTTCATTCGTCGTGTTCCCGCTCGTTGAAATGCTTAGGGAAAGTATTCAGGGGGATCCCAAGCACGAGAAAATCACTCTCATTGAGCTCGGTTCTTCCTTATCCCAGAAGGCATTGGACGCGTTGGTCGCGCAAGGGGAACTCACCAGCGAACAAGCTAAGAGAGCCCAAGTCCTTCCAGCCGATGCGACCCTCATGCTCGGGCGATTGACGGCGACGATCGACTCCATGATGGGCAAAGCCATGCAAGGCGATTCACCGCAATTCCCGACCGATGAAGTTAATCGGCTTTATGAAGTCTTAAAAGACCCGGAAAGAATCAAGCAATTTGTCGCCCCCATCGATCAGAGAACCCTGAAAGATGAGTCGGTTGATTTCCTTGTCTTTGCCATGGCCATTCAGGATTTCGCGTCTTCGGTTAAAGTTTACCTGGACATTTGGGCGAATGTGTTTGGAATTCTCGCTCCCCAGCAATTTCCGGAAGTTCAAAAGAGCCTGGAAAAATTGAACGGATATTCTATGGATATCCAGAAAAATATAGTCAGTGTCGTTCTGGAAGATGCCGCGCGAGCCTTAAAGCCGGGTGGGGTTGTCTTTTTCTCTGACGTGGTAGGGATTGAAAGAACAACGCCTGATCAAGGAGGGACCAAGCGATACTATTTCTACGGTTCCCCGGAGTTGGCAGACCTTGTGCCAAAAAACCTGCCCTTTACGATCGTGAATCGAAGCGCCTGGCAACGGCCTTTAAATGAGGAAGAGGTTCAAGGCCACTTCATTGTTGAATCGGTGACACTTCAAAAACAGCTTTCCGCTCCCCAGTCCGCGCCGGCTCCAAAGGTTTCTGAGCTTCAGAAACTCTCTCAGGACGCCGAAAATACAGCCAGCCGGTTGCTGGGGATTCTCGATAACAAAGGTCTCAGCGTATTAGAAAGGATTCGTTTGGCGCTTGAACAACTTCCAACAGTTCGTGCTATTAACAACGAGGCTAGGCAACTTGATGTGGCGGGAGCGAATGATATTCGAATAGCTGCCGAGTCAGCCAATCGAAATCTCGCTTTTTTAATGGATATGGACATGCCCCCTTACTTTGATATCGGTGCGGCTAATTCAACAATTCGGAAGGTCGCCGACGATTTGGAATGGATCGCCAACTTTATCCATGGGGCGAACCATGTTACTCAGCCTTCCACAGAAACTGCGCCAGTTCCCGAGGCCGCGCCGGCGGCCACCCCTGCGCCAGCTTCCGAAGCTGGGATGACACAATACCCAGCAGAACTGCAGACATCTCCCCCAACTGAGGAAGAGTTATCTGCAAGATTGATTGAGCTTTTGAATAAGTTTGATTTGCAGTCCCCGCCGGAAGGACTTCCTCCATTGTTACCGTTCGGCCCCCAGGCCGGCCAGGAAGGACTGCCGGCCGCTACGTTGCGCGCGCTCGCGGAAAAGGCTGGGGGCACCGCCAGCGAGTTGGAGAAGATTTTTGCCAGTACAATAGAGACCCCTCTCGCCGTCGCGCTGGCGATACAAGGCGCGCTCGATCAGTCGAAACCGGTTCAGGATATTTTCTCGGTGGCGGAGAGATTGCCGCAGGAAAGGGCCGGAGTGTTGGATATTCAGGGGGCCGCAGGGATCGCGAAGCTTGCCCTGGAAAGTCTGGAGGTTGAGGTTGATGATGCTACCCCCGATCCCCGTTTGGTTGTTTCTGCCATCAATCAGGCCATACAGGCGCTTCAGGGCGTCGCCGTTCTGGCCAATACTATGGCCGATTCCCTTGGGCAGTCCGGAGTCGTTTCCACTGGCGAAGCCCAATCGCCCGCTCCCCCTACAACGAATAGATTGGAATCGGTCATCTCTCATTTGATCAAAGCGGCGGACTTGGTCGGCGCCCTCTTGGAAAGTCAGGAGGCTCAGGGGTCCGAAGAGTTGCGGCGTGAACTGGTTCGTCTCATGGAGAGTATTAATGAATTTTCGTCGCGGGATACGGCGCCCTCTTTAACCGAATTGCGTCAACTGCAAAACAAAGTCAGATACGCGGTTAAAGCAAGCGGCCTTCTTTATTCCCGTACGAATACCGATACTCCGGTAAAAATATCGCAAGGGCTTCAGGATTTGTTGCGGGGGCTCCAAACAGCTGCTCAAGAGCTTAACCTCATTATTGCCAACCAACACGTTCCGCCGCCTGCCGTCCAGGTCGTACCAGCCGTCTCCCCCACGTCGGCGATTCAGACCACTCCCCAGGCCGCGCCGCCTGCCGAAACCGGTCAGGAAAGAATGAAAGAATTGGAGGAAATGAGCGATTTGGCACTGAGTATCCGAACGATCGCTGACGAGCCTTATTATGACAACGGCGCGTCGGTGCAAGATGTTCGCGATTCTGTCCCTCTTTCATCTATGGGGACTTTGGCTCTTGATATCAACGGCATATTGCAGAAACTTATTAAGCTTCAAAACAGTCGAGAAAAAGCCTCTTTGGATCAATGGACCTCGTTGCTTCATGAGATCGGTCAAAGATTAGACAAGATCGAGCGAAGTGTTCGTGAGCTTAGATCCAGCGAATCTCTTTCCAGAACTTTGGATCTTATCATGGAGCGGGTTGACCAGATGAACCGCTTAGTCCCGAGTCTCTCATTACCTGTTTCATATGCTCTGGGTTCCCACCCAGGGCCGGCGGCCGTTCCCGCGGCGGAACACCTGACGGAAGCTCAACTCCTGAAAATAATGGGTGAGGTGGTCGAGCCCGGCCAGCGCGTGACGCCTAAGGAAGTTCTTAGGTACTTGAAAGAGACAAAAATTCCTGGTTCTGAATCCCTGATCGTCGCTTTAAATGTGTTGATTCTCTCAGATGTTCTCACTCCGGATACGATTGAGTTGGCGACCGAGGACGCCAACCTCACTGCCGTAGAAGGGGCATTCTTAGTCGGATTGTTTCTCCCGGCCGGCGGGGGTTCCGGGATCGTCGCGGCGGCAACGTTGACGTATGAAGGGGTCAGTGGGGTTATTAAGGAAATGGAACCCGATCTTGCGGAAAAGGCCGTGAGATTGGTTTTGGCTTTGGAAGAATGGCTACGCTTCAATAGCAGTTTTCAATATGGAGCGGCTGATGACGCCGCCCGCGCCTGGTTAACGGAGAGGAGCCTGGATCCGGCAGATTTTCACGACAAGCTCTTTTTCAACGAAGCCTTTTGGAATCGCGCAGAGAGGAGTTTGTTTGAGTCGATGCTCAACACGGTGTTCTTTGCAGATAAGAACTCACCGCTAAAAACCACTTACAAAACAATACTCGACAAATTGTTTCCTCCCCAACCTGTCGCAGAAACTGCGTCCGCCCCGCCTGCTTCGCCGAGCGCCGCGCCGGCTCCTCAGGCTGGCCTGCCACTCGCATCCCTCGCGCCCATCAGAATCCTCATTGCCGATCGGCCCGCCCGGCCCGAGATGACGGATAAAATCAGGGGATTAATTCAGGACATGGATTTGAAGGGTGATGTTGAGCTGGTCATGGATGAAACGGGGGGACTCTACAAGGAGCCGTTGAGTCCGGAAGAAAAAGACAGGAAACTCATTGAGTGTATCAAAAAGTACAAACCCGCGGTCGTCCTCGTGATGACGGGCCAAAGAGCGTTCATCAGCGATTTCGTGATCCAGGCCGCCAGGCAAAACGGAGTCCGCATCGTCATTCGGGCGGGAGCCGGCTTCGACAACATTGATTTTCAAGACATGTCTGAAGACAACAGCGATTTTCGAGATACGACTGAAGTGAAGGAGGGCATGCCATTTGTCAGGACCCATGGATTGCTAAGCATGGCCAATTTTACACTGCGATTCTTATTCGCCGCGCTCAGGTTTGAGGCCAAGAGCCCGCGGAACAAGGCCGCGCTTGACGTCTCGCAGGACGAGGCATGGAAGGGGATTTTTAACGTGGCGTTGGATGAATTTCCCAAGGCACTCCGGGAGGCCGCTGACCCCGACCGAAACCGCGGGGAGATGACGGACGATCAAAAGGCTTTGGTTTTTGATCCTCTCTCGGTGGAAGAGCTGAATGAATTGGTCAGGCGTTTGGAAGGCAGAAAAATCGGCCTCCAGGGTTTTGGTGTGATCGGCCAGGCGGTCGCAGAAAAACTGAATGAAATCAGAAAATTAACGAATGTTAATTTTGAGATCCTCGCCACGGCGCCTTCTTTGGAAGACGAATCGTCGGGCAGTTATGCCCGCGCCAAACAGTTTGGCGTCCGCGTCGTCGATGAAGACACCTTGTTTCAGGAATCGGACTTCCTTTCGACTCATATCCCCCTCAGCCAAAAGAGAAAGAATTACATCAATCCGGAAAGATTCAAGGGGCGGACAAAGCGATTGGTCCTCATCAATACCGCGCGATGGCCTTTGGTGGACAGCAGTTTATTCAAGCCCAATCAGCCGTTTGAGACGGTCTATTTTGGAGATTTGGATTTTGTTCCAGAAATCAAGGCGCTCCGGGCCGATCATCCGGAAAACGTCATTTTGACCCCTCACATCGGAGGTTTGCTGGAAACCTCCGCCGTCAACATAACGAAGAATTTACTGGAAGCGTTGGAACGGATACTCCCCATTCTTCTTGGCCGGGCGGACCCCGCCACCTTTAAGACCACCAATAGGCTCCCCATCGTGTCGGTACGCGCGGCCGTGGGAACCGCCCATTCTAAAGTTTCCCGGGTTGGGCCAACAGCTCCCGCTCCACTGAGCGCCGCACCCGCCGCCCCCGCGCCGGCTCCTGAAGCCGGCCAGAAGATCAGCTCAGTTTGGGGGGAGTTAAAAGCTTCCTTGAAGTATCTCCACACATTGGCATTGGCGGTTTACCATGCCCGGGTCGCGCAGACGGATGGATTCAAGAAGGCGGAGAGCGCAGCGGGACACATCTTGAGTCAGATATCTATGTTGGAAAACGCTCTCCTCCATGCTTCCAGTCCGGAAGTGTTATTCCGGCTCGAATGGCCCAAGCTCTCTCAGTCTATCTCAGGATTTTTGCCAGCCATCCGGGCTGGCGGGGATCCAGCGCAGAATGCACACGATGCGGAATATCTTGGGTTACTCGCTGATACAATCAAAAATAAAGTTGCGAAGATTGACGATATTCTTAAAGGTTCCACTCCGGCTGGAGCGACAACTCCCGCGCCGGCAGCCGTTCCCGCGGCAGAACACCTGACGAATGCTCAGCTCATGGAAGTAATAGACGAGATGGACAGGCCGCCCGGCCAGAACGTGACCCCTCAAGAACTTCATGTGTTTCTGTTGGGGAGTGGGATCCCCGGATCCGGATCTATGATTAGCGCTTTAAACCGGTTAGTGGTCACGGCTCCGGTCCCCACTTTGAATGACATTAAGACAGCGGCCAAGGATTATCAACTCACCCCCGATGAACAGGCGGCATTGGTTGCTCTGCTTCATCCCTTTCGGGGCGGTTCCGGAATCATCGCTGAAAACCCCCAGGCCGCGCCGGTAACGTTGACGTATGAAGGAGCAAGTGGGGTTATCAAGGAAATGAATCCCGAGCTTGCGGAAAAGGTCGTGAGATTAATTTTGGCTTTGAAGACTTGGCTACTCTTCAATGACAGTTCTCAATATAAAGAGGCTGATGACGCCGCCCGTGCCCGGTTAACGGGAGAGGGGCCGGATCCGGCAGATTTTTATGACGAACTCTTTCACAATAAAGCCTTTTGGGACCGCACGAATAGGAGTTTGTTTGAGCGGATGATCAGCACGTTGTTCTTTGAGAATAAAAACGCACCGGAAATGGTTACGTTTAAAGAGATACTGGACAATTTATTTCCCGTTCCCGAGACCGGTTCAGCAGATAAGCCGGCGCGAGCGCCAGCTTCCGAAGCCGCTCCCGCCGCTCCCCTCCAGGCCTTATCGGACCGTCCACCGGAGCTACGCATCGTAGTAGCGGAGCCAGGGCCGGAGGCCGAGAAGGATCCTCTGAGGCATTACAAAATGCTGGTAAGGTTAAATGCAGATACTCCTTATGGCGTTCTCGCCGGAGCAATTGAAAAAGAAGTCGCGACGATTATTGGCATCCCTCAAAGTTCCGTTCCTGATACAGCGACAATGCCCGCGCCGGAACCGTTCACGGACAAAAGCGCTGGGAGAGTAATTAATCAGATTGCCAAGGAGGATACCAAGCTTGTGGGAAAGGCCATGAGATTAATTTCGGCTTTAGATGCCTGGTTGTACTACAAGCACAGTGATCAGAATGACAATGCTTTATCTCATGCCCGTAAATGGTTAATGAAGAAGGATCCAAATTTTTCAGATTTTTATTTTACCTTAAAAGATATCGATCCAACTTTTTGGGTTCTTGCGAATAGGGAAACTTTTAAAGAGATGCTCGCAGCGGTGTTTCCTCAGGGCGAAACCCCGCCGGAAATGGCCGCGTCCGAAAAAATACTCGATAAATTCTTTCCTCCCCCGCCTGCCTCAGAAACTGCGCCCACCACCCAGGCCGGGTCGGCCGGTTCTCCCGCGCCGGTTGGACTCGATGAGAATGCGGCGGTCGGGAAGTTTGTGGATCTGTTGGGAAAAATAAATCCCAATGTCGATCGAAGCAGGGTGGAGGTGCTTTTTAAGGCCTTTCTCGCTAGTTTGCGGGGATCCGACACTGTCGACATTGTCGAACTGGGCGATTCCCTTTACCTCATTGGGGTAAAAGGGGGAATCGCCCATCTTTACCGTATCGCGGATCGGCAGACTTTCCATAATCAGGATGTTTTCGAGCGGTT
>Ga0207100_1112_pt1 | contig 19288 bp, 22 predicted proteins | sample Alteio_BWMinHeat_82_FD_153520 | JGI IMG/M metagenome (GOLD analysis project Ga0207100, IMG submission 153520) | Enriched cells from forest soil in Barre Woods Harvard Forest LTER site, Petersham, Massachusetts, United States -... | ecosystem: Environmental > Terrestrial > Soil > Temperate forest >...
GCGGGCGCCTACTTCTCCGTAAGGTTCCTGAAGCGCGGCAAACCGGCCGGTTACACGCTCCACCTGGCGCAGTTCCTCATGAGCCCGGACAAGGAGCACGTGCGTTTGGAGGCCCGTCATGAACCCCTCTAAGCTCCGGGCGCTCATCAGGGCGCAAAGAAAGGTACCCATCTTCAACCGGATCAACCTCTGGGAGCTCGTGGATGACGTGGCGGTGGGTGTGGACCTCCAGATGTCGGCGGGCCTCGAACTATCGGGGCTGCCCGATGTCCTCCTGAAAGGCGAGGAGGAAATCGGCGTCTATCTTGGTGCGGTGAAGAAGCTGCTCCATAGCGTCCCCGATGAGACGACGCTTCAGTTCGTTGTCCAATCAAGGCAGGGCGACCCGGAAAAGGTCCGGGAATACCTGGCCCTGAACCGGGAGAAGGATCATGGCAGCGCCCTGGTGGAAACCGTCTTGAAAGCCAAAGAAACCTTCCTGACGGAGAAATTTATCCAGAAGCGGCGGACGCTCCTCTTCCTCACCACATACCCCAAGTCCATCGAGGACATGCCCCGCGCTCACTGGGGGTCGTTCGTCGAGTTTGACCGCTCCTGGACCACCGAGATACATCAGAGACGCCTTCGTTTGCTCAACTCCATCGTCTCTAACCTGACCGATTCTCTGAAAAACCTCGGCATCTCGGGGAAACGACTGACAAGCCAGGAACTTGGGGCCTATTTCTTCGAGCACCTGAACCCCGTGACGTCGCGGACGATCCCCTGCCCACACGTAACCGCAGATCAACCTCTTACGCCTTACTGGACGGCCCGGAGCTTGCTGGCGCAGAACGCCTGCGAGAACCGCTACGAGCATTTCCTCGTGGATGGCACCTACCATAAGGCCGTTAACCTTCTCCTCCTGCCTGAAACCCTCGACGTCTCGGATATGGCGGGCCTCGCCTCCGAGCTTTGGCCCGACTATAACCTCTCCCTTTCCATCCATTGCGTAAGCTACGAGAAGCTCCTCGCCAAACTGAAGACGTCCGGGAATATCGCCAAGGCCCTGAGCTTCTCCAGCTTCGGGAGCCGGTATGAGGCCCAGCAGAAATACACCGAGCTGGACGAGCTGATCCGGGAAGTGCGGTCTACCTCCCAGAAGCTCTTCACTTTCTCTTTTTGCGTTCTCTTCCGGGGCCGGGATTTGCCGGAGCTTGAGGAGAAAACCGCCCTGGGCCTGAAATCCCTCCAAACCCTCGGGTCCGCTGGGGGGTTGATCGACAACCTTCTTCATGAGGACCTCACCCTCTCGCTCCTGCCAAACCACACACACTTAAACAGCCGCCGTTATGTCGTGAATACGGAGCCGTTGATTCGCCTCCTTCCCCTTCATGCGCCCTGGTACGGCACCAAACTCCCCAAGATGCTTTTTGAGAACCCTCAAGGGGAGCTCGTCAACATGGACATCTTTGACCCGACCCTGCCCGCCAAACACTCCATCCTCGTAGGAACCACAGGGTCGGGCAAATCTTTTACCTGCAATTACCTGCTCACGCATTTCATCATCGAATCGCAAAAGAACCACGTCGTCATCATCGACATCGGGGGAAGCTACCGGAAGCTCTGCCACCTCTTCGAGGGGCAGTACCTGAACGTCGAGCTGTCGGAGAAGTTCGCCTTCAACCCCCTTCCTCCCAAGAGGAGCCTCTTCGACGGCAAGGAGTACGATCCCGATGAGATCGCCTACCTTACCCTCATCATCCAGAGGATGGTCCTGGACCAGGATGAGGCGTTGAACAGCCTGGGTGAAACAGTCCTTGAGAAATCCATCAAGGAAGCTTATGGGGGCTTACCCCTGGAGGGTGCGCCGGCGTTGAAAGACGTCCGGCGCGCCCTCACCACCCTGGAAGGGGACGAGGAGACTAAGGCTCTCGCCAACCACTACTACAAGAACTTCGAGGTCTGGACGGAAGGCCGCTACTCAAAAATCTTCAACAGCACAAAACGCCTTGAGATAGATAACCGGCTTATCGTCTTTGATCTGGAAAAACTGGGGAATCATCCGAGACTTCAGTCCGTTTATTTCTACGTCATCCGGGAGATCATCGACTCCAAGCTCAGGGACAAATCCCTGAAGAAAATGATCGTCATTGATGAAGGATGGCGGTTCTTCAATGACGACATCGGTTCGCGCCTCATAGAGAACCTCTACCGGACGGCGAGAAAGAACAACGGTTTGATCCTCTCTATCTCCCAAAGCCCGGTGGACTTCCTTTCCACCAAAGCCGCCAACGCCATCATCACCAACTCCTACATCAAATACGTGCTTCGTTTGACCAAAGGCCATGATCTCCTCCCCCAATTCGGGTTCACCCAGGGCGAAATCGAGGCGATCAAAGGTCTCACCTCGGTCCCGAGGAAATTCTCAGACCTTTTCCTGAAGTTCAACGAACACAGCACGGTGATCCGGGTGGAGCCGTCGCCCCTGGACTACTGGATCTGCACGACGGACGCGGAGGACGCCATGAAGGAAGAAAAGGTGAGGCAAGACAACGCCGGAGCCTCGCATGCACAAATTCTTGAGATTCTGGCGCGAGGATCGGGTAACTAGGGGGTCCCATGAGAAAACTCGTTGTATGCGGTGTCCTTGTTTTAAGCCTCTCGGTAAATTCTTGGGCTTTCCTTGACGCCATCGCCTCGACCGCCCAGGCCGTACAGACCAAACTCTACCAGGAGTTCATGATGGCCAAAGTCGTCGAGGAGATCAAATCGCTCAGGGACAACTACGCCGCCTCGATGCGCTATTACGAGTATTTCAAACAGATGAATCAGGGCAAGGGGATCATCGGCAACTTCGTGCAGGACATCGTGAACATCGGCGACCAGACGGTTCTGCAGGCTCAACAGGAGTTTAGCAATGACTGGATCAAGGACCGGGGCTATCACTCCGACGTAGAGAAGACATTCCGGGCGATGGATCAATACGCCTCGACCAAGGTGAGATACGCGGGGCAGGTCTTCATCAGCTCGGTCCAGGCCCGGAAAGAGGGGCAGAAGCTCGCGGCCGCGGCGAGCACGATGGACCAGTCCTCCCCCCAGCGTGGAATCCTGGAAGGCCAGGCCTGGATGGTCCAGCTCCAGGCTGAGACCAATGCCAACCTCTCCCAACTCCTGGACCTCAATACGCGGATGTACGAACTCCAGATGGAACGCGAAAAGAAGCAGATGAAGGACTGGGACATGTTCTCAAAGTCCGCCCAGAAACTACAGCAACAGACAGGCGGTGGCTCCCAGTGACCTTCCTCAACAATCCGACGGTCGCAGACATCACCCAGATCAGCGCCAACATGGCCGATCTGGAAACATTGGGGATGACGATCGCGGTGGCGCTCATGGGCTTCCTCATCCCCCTGGAGTTCCTGAGCCAGAACCTCAAGGTGATTGAAGGGAAAAGCAGTTACAGATCGACGTTCGCGCGAATCCTCGCCGTCTGCCTGGGCCTCATCCTCTACAAGAGGATATTCGACTTCCTGGTCGGGGTCGGCGTCATCGTTGAGAACTCAATCCTCTCCCTTCCACAATGGGGAAACTTCATCACCGAATTGACGAAATTCTATCTGACCTACAAGCCGGGCCTGTTCAGTTCGCTCCTGCCGCTCATCTTCGCGTGGCTCGCGTCTTTCCTGTCCTTGGTGGTAAAGAGCGTGATGTACTGGGTCCGCTACGCACTCCTCTCGCTCCTCTACTTCGTGGGGCCGGTCAGCTTTGTCTTCTACATCTTTGAGCCGACGCGCCAGGCGGCGGCGTCCTGGTTCAAGAACGTTATCCAGCTCTCCCTCTGGACGGTCGTATTAAAAATCATCGTTCGCGCGATGCTGGCGCTCCAGGTCCAAACCTTCATGGCCCAAGCCAACATGGACGCCGACATCATAACGATCATCGGGATCAACGTGACGTTCCTCGTCATGATGATCGCCTCCCCCATCTTCACGGCGGAGTTCATCTCGAACCACACCATCGGCCCCCTGGCGGCGGTGGCGGCGACCTTCTTCGCGGCGCCGGGGGCGGTCCTCGCCAAAACGATTCCGGGAGCGCATGGGCTCACTATCGGAAGGGCGGTCTACAAATATATCAAGGGCAAAGGCGAGGGAACCAACACGGAGGCCCGGAACAAACAGTTTAACCGGGGGAAGAGCGGGGGCAATACGGACCAATCTCCTCCACGGAGAGGCCGGTGAGGGGATTCTGGAAACGGGGAAGCGAGAAGAAGGACCCCCTTGAGAAACGGGCCTATTACGAGGTCTACGGGGACTACCTTGTCATGAACCAATCCTTGAAGCGGCTCTGCTTCGGGATGATCTTCGTCAACGTCCTGCTTCTTTTCCTCCTGAAGAAAGCCGTTGAGAAACCGCCCCTTGTGATCCGGGTGAACGAGGTGGGAGTGGCGGAACCCGTCAAGAACGTCAACGCCTCTTCAAGGCTCACCAAACCTGAAGTCCTCAACTTCGCCCGGCTGTTCATGAGGTTCTACCTAGAGCGCAACTACTATACCTGGAAGGAGAACCTCGATGAGGCGGGCCTCATGATGACTCCCAAGTTCAGGAACTGGACGAGCAAAGGCGGCAATTTAAGCGAGGCAATCGCGGAGATCGAGACGAACAAGCTAACCTCCCATCTCAAGTTCTCGGACATCGAGATCACGCGCGAAACGAGGGACGCCCTTCTCCTATCGCTCAAGGGCTGGCAGCAGATCACGTCATACGACGATCCGCGCTACCTCAAAGAGACGGTTTTTGAGGTGGAGCTGGGCTTAAAGAAGGTTCCCCGGACGATGGACACCCCCTACGGCCTCCTTGTGGACTCCTACAAGCAGACGGATTTCAAAAATGAATAGGTACGTGATGGCGGCCATGCTGATCGGGATGTTCGGGGCTCTGGTTCTGTTCTTCCTCTCGGACTTGCCGGAGCCTCCTCCCAGCGAGGAGCCATCCCAGCCGCTTGAGGGAACGCTCTATACGGGCCGTGTCGAGGAGATAGAAAAGGCGGGAAGCCCATTCAGCGGCCTGCCGCAGATTGACGTTCCTGAAAGCGACGTGAGACGCCTTGGCCTCGGGGAGGCCAAAGAAATACTCCTCAAGGGCGTGCCAGAGGCCTCCGCCAAATACCGTCTCCTACCAAAAGAGAACGGGCACAAGAGAAACGGGATCAAGGAAAAGGTGGAGAAAAGCTCAGGCACGCTCAGCGTGGATATTCCTCCATCCCCCGGCCCCGAATACTCCTTCAAGTTCTTCAATGCGATCCTTCAGAAGAGCGAAACCTCCTATGTTCTCAATAACCGCTTCGTCAAGGGAGGGATCACCTTCGAGGCCGTGATGATTTGCCGGTGGAAAGACCTCTATCTCCTCAAGTTCCGCATCACCAACGATGAGGAGAGGGAGTTTTTCGTCGCCAAAGTTGACGTTCAGGCGAATGGGGAGCCATTGAGGACAATGTCCTATCCTCCCTTCTCCTGCCGGTCCTTCGGAAGCGTAGAGGGGATCGTGACGTTCCCGGCCAGTGATGTCAAAGGCAAGAAAGTCTCCCTCACGCTTGTTGAGGGCGGGGACCGGGGGAGGACGTACCCCATCGCTTCGGTGGGTTATGCCTTCTAATATGAGGAAATTTGCGCTCCTGGCCTGCCTCTTCCTCGCCGCAAGAGCGTCCGGGGAGGAACTGCGGATCAACGACAGGCCAGCCGTGTCTACGGCTGCCCCCTGGAAAGGGGTCACCAACCCCGTCCCGAAGAAAGGAAACTACTTCCTGCCGACGGGGTTCATCTTTGACGGCATCCTGGCGGGGGCGATCTACTCCTACAACCTCCTCACGCCTGCCATCGCCATCGTCGATGAGGACGTGGTCTATTTGAATCAGGTTGTGATCCCACGAGGCTCAAGGCTCATCGGGATCGTCCAGGTGGCCCACTCCGCGGACAGGGTCAATATCGACTTCCATACCTGCGTGTTCCCTGATGGCCAGGAAATCAAGCTGGGGGCCATTGCGCTCTCCTCGGACGGGTCAGCCGGGGTCAAGGGCAAGGTGGAAAGCCACAAGGACGTCTATGCAGCGAGCATCGCCATGCAGACCATCGCCACAGGGGTCCAGGCGGGCGTGGCGGTGGCGGAGCCCTCCGTCACCAACTCCATGCTCAACGGCCTCACCCAGGCGGCCGCCCAGAACATGCAAACCCCCAATCTGAAGCAACTAGAGAGCATCTCCGTGGAGGAGCGGGCTCCCATCCGGGTGTTCGTAAAGGTGAGGACGGAATTCTAAAGCGGTAGACAAATGCAGGGCAAGGAGGATAAAGCGATGGCTGAGGAAAGCGTCCAAAGCGAACGGGAAGTCGAAAAGGCGGGCGTTTTTGTGGCGATTGAGGGCAAGGGCGGCAAGAAGTTCATGCTGAGGATCGGGACAGCGTGGTTCAATAAGGACAACATCCGGCTCGTATTGAACGCCAACCCGCTCAACGGCGAACTCCGCATCCTGAACGTGAAAGGCCAGTTCGTCAAATCAGAGCAGGAGGAATAAGGCAGGGGGCGGCCCTCCGCAAGGGGGGCCGCCTTATTTGTGGATCTGAGCAAGGCGCAAGGTGGGATAATTTGCACGAAACCGAGCCAAAGATTCAAACACCAAAACCACAACCCCCCGACGAAACGGTTGATCCATGCCCGATTCGCTGTATCGCCCTGGAATCAAACCGGGAGGCAAGCGACGAGCTCCTGGATCAAACAATCAATCAGCTATGCCGATGGGTGATTGAGGAATATCGCCAGCGTCACGCTCAATCAAAAGAAAATGGCATTACGGAAAACCACTGATGCGCGCTTGAAAAAACTTCAAGGAAGAGTAGAATCGTGTCGACGACCCTCCGAAGAGACTGACGCGAAGAGGTGATATGGAAAAAGCCTGGGCCTTTTATCGACGATCCACCGACAAGCAGGAACTCTCCATTGAGGATCAAAGAAGAATCTGCCAACAACGAGCGACCGAGATGGGCTGTCAAATCGCTCGTGAGTTTACTCCCCTCAAAGGCTATGCCTCCGGATTGTCCATTGAAAAAGACGAAACCTTCCAGCAAATGGTGCGTCTCGCCGAGTTGAAGACCCACGGGATAAGATACCTTTTCATCTACGATGTGAGCCGCTTTGGAAGAATCCCTCCCAAGTCTAAGTTCTATTGGGAGGAACACCTGAAACGCTCCGGGGTCCAGGTAGTGTATGCGGCAGAGCACTTCCAAAACGATGGTTCATTGGGCGACGAAATCCATCAATTCGTATCGCACAGCGAGGCTCATCAATACTCCATGAGACTTCGCACCAGCACGATGCGAGGTTGCAGAAGCCACGCCAACCTGGGGCGATCCTGCGGCGGCAGAGCCCCTTTCGGCTACGCCCGACTCCTGCTGGATCAACAGGGTAACCCAGTCAAGGTTTTGAAAGACGGTGAGCATAAGGCAGACAAGCTACAACACGTGGTCTGGACTCCCGGCGCGCCGGAAGAAGTTGAACTCGTCCGCCATATGTTCGAGGCTTACGCAAAAGGAAACAGCCTTAATTTCATTGTTGATGAGTTCAATCGGCAGGGGACACCCTCTCACTGGGGCGGGAAATGGAATAAAACATCCGTGAGAAGCATTATCAAAAACCCCGTTTATACCGGAGTCCGCATCTATTTCAAGCACAATTACCATGACCGCAGCCCAAATCCGAGAGTGTCCGTCAGGCCTAAAGAGGAATGGATCGTTAAAGAAAGCGCCCACCCGCCATTGGTTTCTAAAGAACTTTTCGACAAAGCTCAGGCGCGCTTCCCCACCAAAACGCGCAGAGATGCCCGCACCTATAGTTCGCAACACCTTTTGACTGGCGTGGTTAATTGCACTCACTGTAACTCACGATATTGTGGTCAGTTTAAACATCACGAAGGCAAAAAAGTCCCTTATTATGTATGTGGAGCTTATCACGCTAAGGGCAAGCATGTCTGCCCAAGCTTCTCTATTCCGGCATCGATTCTGGAAGGCTTCGCCTTGAAGCAGATTCAGGAAAAGGTATCGAAAATCAGGTTTTCAGATAAGGTCCGTGGAACGCTTGCCGGTATGCTGGAAGGTTTGACTGACGTTGAAAATAGGACGCGGGTTGATAACCTAGCGAAATCAATCGGGGACAAGAAAAAGGAGATTCACAACATCGTTGAAGCCATAAAAGTAAGCGGCGGTTCGCCCGCGCTCCTCACGGAACTGGAACGCCTGGAAAAGCACAAAAACCAGCTAGAAGTTCAGCACGACTCCCTAAAAATGGAGCTTTCCGGTGTAGTTCTTGATGTAAATTCCTCCATCAACGAGATGATGGGTTACTTGGAAGACACTCCGAAAATTATGGCTCGCGGAACTATGGCAGAAAAGAAATCCGTTATACGCTCCCTCATCCACCACGTGGAAATCCGTGCCAAAGACCTACAAGCTCGCTTCTATTTCTATAAACTCCCCTACCTACAAAGCAAAATCGCCGACACCCTGATGGTGACCGGCGATCCTGCTACTTTCCAAACAGATGGTTGCGGGGGTTGGATTTGAACCAACGACCTCGAGGTTATGAGCCTCGCGAGCTACCGGGCTGCTCCACCCCGCGAAAGAATTATATCAGATTTGCGAGGCGGTAGGCTATCTTCCCTCAGGAACTGATTTACGATTCCTCTCCCAATCCTGCAGATGGGCGATCGCCCGGTCGAGCGCCTTGAACTGTTCTCCCCTTGCGATGCCGTCATCCGGCAGTTGGGGAACGCGCCAGGCGGCGACAGATTCCGGGGGTGTGCCCTCCGGCAAAATCCTCGCTCCGAGGATGTGCCTTCCCGCCTCTTCCAAACGGTTCTCTGTGGAGATAAGGAACTGGAGCTCCGGCATGACCTCCGGGGTGTCCTGGACGTAATTCGGATCGGCTCCCAGGATTTTTTCGATGTGGTAGGTTTCCCTCAAAACAAGCTCCTGGTCGTAGCCTTCCCGGCGACCGAGCGCGGAATAAGAGCGCCAGAGCTCCTCATGCGCCCGGGCCAAATCGGGAGACATCTCAAGAGCCCGCAAACCCAGGGAGACCGCCCGGGAAAAATTCTTCACAAACCGGTAATCCCAGGCCAGGGAAATATAAGGCAGAGGCTGGTGGGGACTCGCGAGGATCGCCTTCTCAAAACAATCGATGCTTCGAGGGAAATCGCCCAGGCGGGCCCAGAATAAACCTTCGCCTTTGTATCGGTCGGCCGCGGCCCGGTGAATGGAAGGGAACGCGCCGAAAGCCCCCGGCGGCCCGGCGCAAAGAAAAAGGACAAACAAACAGGCAGGCTTAATGGAAGATACGGGGTAAAGTTCTGGAGCTAGTCGTCGTCTTTCGACGTCTCCGATGAGGAGACCGGTTCGGCGGCTGGCGTCGCCTGCGTCTGCGCCTCCTGAGCCCCGGAGCCGATCTCCGGATGCCGGATCAAACCCCCCAGATGGGCGACCCGGAACATCCAACCCGAAATCAGCAAAGACGCCACCAGCATGAGCGAAGCGAAAATCATGGGAACACCGCCCATCCGCCGAAAAAACAGGAGGCCGGCGAGGGCCAGGGCGCCCAAAATCTCAAGGGCCCAGAAACCCTTGTCGGCGGCCTCGGCGTGCTCGTGAATCGTGGAGCGCACGATCCCCGGAAAGCCTCTCACGGCAAAGGCCGCCGGCCCGCCCGATTTGAAGGCCGGGATCGTGACCAGCGCGACAAAGACCAAAGCGACAAGACCCGCCCGGACCAGCTCCTGACTTTTGCGGAATTGCCCCCCCCAGCAAAAGCAGGAAAGCGAATGGAACGCCCAGCACCGGAATATGATTCAACGCCAGATGGACGAAAGCTCCGTTCATTGATGACCTCCCGATCGATCTCTCACTTTGAGACACATGAATTTTATCACAGGTTTCTCTCTCTTCCTACCTTCTGTGGGGTGTCGGGCACCTCTAAAAATGGAAAGTAGCCGCCGCTCAGGCAGATCTTCCTTCCCTGAGATCCCAAAACCCAATCTATAAAGGATTTGGCGAGGCCCGCCGGCGGGCCCGCCGTATCGAAGAAAACCCTCCGGCTGAGGAGATACTTGCCGCGGGCGATGTTTTCCGGCGCGGGCTCCACGGCGTCACTCTGATCGTCTTTCTTCAAGGGAAGGACCTTCACTCCCTTGGCGGGAATCCCCCCATAACCGACGGCCCGGGAATCCCTGCTGACCGCGTCAACAACCGCGGCGGCTCCGGAAAAGCTGAGGACCTGGGCCCCAAAACTCTCGTGACCGAGGATAGACTCCTTAAAAAAAGCGTGGAGGCCGGAATCACTGTCCAACCCATAGACCGTGATGGGCCCCAGCGTGGATCCGAAAGAAGCCCAATCCGATACCTGGCCTGAGTAAATGAGCTTAAGCTGGGTGAGGGTGATCTCCGTGACGGGGTTCTCCCGGTTCACGTAGATTCCGATCCCATCCATGGCGACAGGAATTTCTTGAACCGGTTTTCCGCGGCGCCTGCGGATCCGTTCCTTCTCCGAATCGCTCATGGGCCGTATCATTCCCACGATATCGGCGGAACTGTTAAGGAGGGCGCCGACCACGGTCCCTGAACTTCCTTCAACCACTTGAACGGAAACTCCCCGATGTTTTTTCATGTATCCCTCGGCCCACCGCCGGGCCAGAGACAGGAAAGGCCCGGACCCCTGAACCTTGAGAACATCACCGGAACCGGCCCAGAGATTTCTTTTCCCGGCTAACGGCCAAGAAATAAGAGAGGCGATTAAAAAAATTGTGTAAAAAGATATGGATTTATAAATTTCCGGCGGCCTATGACGATGAACGATCGTGGGCCAGCTGATAGAACGGCGCTTTTTTCCATTCGGCTTCATGCTGAGTATGAAGCTTATCAAATTTGGCCTGCTGTTCAGGAACCAGCAGTTTCCTGATCTCCGCGGCGGTTGAGCTTCGAATCTCCTCCAACTTTGGCTCCATCTCAGAGAACAACGCGCTGATCTTGTCACGCTTGGATTTCAGGAGGACGGCCACCTGGGCCTTCTGCTCAGGGGTCAAATCAAGTTTGGCGCTGAAGCGGTCGAGTTTCCGGGCGAAGCTCTTCTCGCTCATCTTCCAATCGCGCCGGAACCAATGTGTCGAAAGCCGGCCCAGCGAAATGCCGAAGAGCAGTCCCACGCAGAAGGCCGACAGGATATATTTTCCGTAGGGTTTCATTGATTCTCCAGAAAATCCCCGAAAACCGGGTCTTCCCCGGACCTCTCAATGGAAAACGCCCGTTGAGAGGGACGGGCCTCCGCTTCCTGAGAGAACAGCAAAGAGTCCGTCGAAACCTTCATCTCCGTTGGGAGGGGAACCGCTACCGACAACGTGAGGCTCGCAACGGCGAGGGCAAAAGCGGGGAATAACCAGCGGGACAATACGGAAAATGCCTCGGTCTTTTGATATTCAAAGAATTCCACTTGGGACATGACGCCGCGCACAAAACCTTCCGAAACGGCGGGCGCGGGGATCCGGTGCAGCACGGATTCCACTCTCTTCCACCGCCGGTACAGAAGCCTGCGCTCCGTATCCTTCAATCTTCGGTATTTCATCCATTCCTCCCACTATTTAGACGCTTCCTGCTTTATAAAGTGTCGCACTTTATCCCCCAATTCCCGCCGGGCCCGGCGCAGTCGTGCTTTCACCGCATCCAGGGAACAGTCTAAAATCGAAGCGATCTTCGCGTAGCTCAGCCCCTGCACGTCCCGCAAAACTAAAATCGTCCTGTTTTTTAGAGGTAAATGAGAGAGTACGTTGGTGATCAGTTCGGTGTGTTCGGGAGGCAGGGGTGTCGGTTCGGAGGCGGAAAACAAATGCTCTATCTTCTCGCCTTCCCGCTCCACAAGAGCTTCCCAGGATTCGGTCTTCTGTCGCGCTCTCTTTCTGAGCAGGTCTTTGCAATGGTTGGAAGCGATGCGGTAAATCCAGGTGGAAAACGAGGAGTTTCCGCGAAATCGAGGGAGGGCCTGATAAGCTTTTACGAAAACATCCTGGGCCGCGTCCTCGGCCTCGGCCGAACTGGAGAGAAAAGACAGGCAGAACCTGACCACCAAACCCTGATAAGCGCGGACAAGCGAGGCGTAAGCCTCTCTGTCGCCTGCGACAACTGCCTGGACAACTTCGAAATCTTTCCCCGGCAACGGATCAGCGCCGCCAAACCCAAGTGTTCACAATGTGATTTTACAAAAAATCACAAAGTCACAACGTCGCCCGGATGTTCGAGAGACAAAAACAATAACATGTAGTCGTTGAGATGCCGGGTCAAAAGAAAATTCTGCCGGACGTGCTCCCGCCCGTTCTCTCCCAATTTTTTGGCGAACTCCGGTGACTGGAGAAGGGCCTTGAGCCAATAGGCGGTCCCCTCAATCGTATGAGTCAGAATCCCCGAATACTTGTGCGTGATCTGAAGCGGAATGCCGCCCACGGCCCCCGCGATCACAGGCTTGCTCTTCCAAAGAGCCTCGGAAACCGTCAATCCAAAACCTTCCTTCAATGATTTTTGAATGACGATCGTGCTCGCCCTCTGCAGGGCGTTGATCTCGACGTTGCTGGTGGGCGGAAGCTCAAGAACGTGGATGTCGGGGTCGTCATGCGCCCGCTCCCGGACTTCGGCGAGGACCTGGGCCCCCTCGGGGTCATCCGTCGCCGACCCTCCCGCCAGGAGCAGTTGGCAATCCACGTAGGGCTTCACGAGGCGGTAAGCCTGGATCACTCCGACCGGGTCCTTCAAACGGTCAAACCGGGAGACCTGCGTGACGAGAGGTTTGTCCGGGGAAATGCCGAAACGCTGGAGAACGGAATCAACCACTTCCGGGGAAAGGTCCTTGTTCTTGTCGCTCAAGGGATCGATGGAGGGCGCGATCAGGAACTGCGGGACTTTCAGTTCCTGCGCAAACGAAGGGGCCGAAAAAACGGTGGCGTCATACTGCTCGATGAGGGGTTTCAGGATGTTCCAAACGCGGGGCTCGGGGTTCGACACGTCCACGTGACATCTCCAGATCCAGCGATTTCCAAGGTCCTTCTTTATTCTCACAAGGCCGGCGGGCTGGGGATCGTGGATGAAGATGGTGTCGGCGTGAAGATCCATCTGCGCGAGATTGGCCTCCTGCGTGTCCCAATATGCCCGGGAATCGGCGTCGGTGATCTCCTGGGGGACGCCATGGAGCGCGTTGTGAAACTTCTTCGTGACTGAGAAGAACGGCTCACCGCCTTTGATCACATCCCACTGGGCGTCGACGCCCAACTCCTTGAGGAGCGGCACCATCCGGCTCAAGATCTCTGCGACCCCCCCTCCCACCGCGGTTGAATTGATGTTTTTGATGACGCGGCCTTTCAAATGCCGGGCCACCAGCCGCATGTCCTCGACAACAGACTCTCCCACGATCGGGATATAGTCGTCAAGAAGCACGGGCGCCCTCCTGAGACAGGGAACGCAAACGTTGTTCGATCAACCTCACGATCCTGGCCCTCAACGCTTCCAGGGTCTGCGTGTAAGGATCCAGGCCCACGATCCATTGGGCCAGTTGTTTCTCCCCCAACTCACCCTCCAGCCAGGTAGAGAAATCATTGACCCCTTTTTCGAGCCTGAGGCGGGCCTCAAAGATATGGTGATAAAGGGAGAGAACGCTGATTTTCCGGACAGCCTGTAAAAATTCCTCCAGGTCCCGGGCCTGATAGGAAGTGGGGAAAACAAAACTGATGGATTTCATGAGATAGAGTTCGTCACCGTCCGAGACGGTGCGGGTTGTCCGAGTTCCGGCCAGGTACTCCTGGATCACTGAGATGAGTTTCTCGCGGATCGCGCGGAGGGAGGAGAACCGGACCGTGTCGATGGAGGCCAACCGCTCTCCCAAACGCTCTTCCCGAAGGACGTGGGTGACCCAATAAGCGAAATCATTCGGAGGTTCCGGGGAAAGGTATTGGTGCTGTTTCAGGAAATGGTGGGTGTGGTAATAAATGACCGATCCCGGCACGGCATTCAGCTGGTTCAGCAGTTCATGAAGATCGCGAACCTTGACGCCCGTCGGCTGGGTCAGGCTCATTTGTGTCATGAACCGAAACGGATCTTTGGCCTTCTTCAAGTTCATGGAGCCCTCCGGGCGACATCGCGCCGAAGCGGAGTTTTTGCGAAGGCGGACAGAAGCACCGCTCTGCGCAGGAGTCCTTTAATCTCACTGACCCCCGCCAAGTAATACAACGCTCCCGAAGCGTCATCCTTTCCGACGCTCACGGAAATACCCCCAGGCCCCAACGCGTGAAAGGCGTCCTTGTCCGTCAGGTCGTCACCCACATAAAGCGTTGTCCGGGGTTTGAGGTTTTTTTTGATGCGGCGGACGGCAGAGCCTTTGTTCCAACTCGTTGCCGGCAAGACGTCAAAGACTTCCTTGCCGGGGCGCACGAGGAAACTAAAAGAAGCATCACGCGACCGGATCAAACCCCGAAAATCTCTTTTGAACCGTGCGACCTGAGCAGAAGCCAAAAGCCTGAAGTGAACGCTGATGGAGAACCCTTTCCACTCAACCAGGACCCCCGGGAACCGTCTCAAACCCCGTCTCAACCTCCCGGCCAGCCTCCTCAAAGCCGCCGCCTGGGCGCGGGCCTGGGGGTGAACAAACGGAGCCCCCAGCCCACTGATCTCCAGGCCGTGGTTCCCGCTCAGGATGAGGCCGGGGAGGGCCATTTTCCGGCGCACTTCCCGGAGGGATCGGCCGGAGACGATGCCCACGCGGAAACCCGCACGGCGCGCGAGCGCGCCCAGGAGCTTTCTGACCCCGGGCGCAAGGCGTGCGCCTTCGGGCTTTCGAACGATGGGAGCCAGGGTTCCGTCAAAATCAAAGAGCCAAAGGACCGGCCCCGAACGCAGCCGGCGGCTGACCCTTCCCCACTCTGAAAAGAGATGCTTGGACATAACACTCAACTCCCTTTTCCATCACGCAAGCGTCTTCCCGATAGGGTGGATGGGCACACGGGCCAGCTCCCCCAGTAAACCCGCGGCCCACCGGTAGATGTTTCGGTCCCGGACAATTTCGCGCATCATGTGCATGCGGGTGGCCCTTTCCTGAGGATCCATCCGCAAAGCCCGGTGGATCGCCTCGGCGATCTCATCGGTGTCATAAGGGTTCACGAGGAGACAGCCCCGGAGTTCCCTGGCAGCCCCCGTGAAATTGCTGAGGATCAACACGCCATCTCCGTCCCCCCGCGCGGCCACGAACTCCTTGGCGACGAGGTTCATGCCGTCATGAAGCGAGGTCACCAGGCACACGTCGGCCGCCTTATAGAATGGCTCGATCTCCCGGTGGCTGTGCTGTTTCTTGATGACGATGAGGGGACGCCAGTCCATCGTTTTGAAACGATTGTTAATACGCTCCGCTTCAGCATCCAACTCGGCCACAAAATCTTTGTAGCGCTTGATCAAAGTCCGGCTCGGCGCCGCCAACTCGATGAAGGTGAACCGGCCGCGGTAATCGGGGCACTTATCGAGAAAACGTTCGATGCCCCGGAAACGCTCGATGATCCCCTTGGTGTAGTCGATGCGGTCCACGCCCACCCCAAGGTATTGGGCCTGCACCCCCCACCCTTTCAGCAAGGCGGCCTTGTCGGGCGGCGCGGCCGAAAGAGGGACAATGGACGCGTCCTGCGTGAATGCGACGCTGATGGGGAAAGGCTTGACCCAGGTGGCGTGGCCCTGGCGGTTGACCGTGGAATGTTCGCGGTTGACGCGGCACTCGACGGTCTGGTCCACCGTGTCAAGGAAATGGTTGCAGTGGTATTGGATGTGGAAACCCACGAGGTCGGCTCCCAGCATCCCCTCGACAAGCTCCTTTTTCCAGGGACAGATGCCGAAGGACTCCGGGTTGGGCCAGGGGATGTGCCAGAAAAGCGCGATGCGGGCGTCGGGCCTTTTTTCTTTGATGAGACGGGGCAAAAGCGCGAAGTGATAATCCTGAATCAGCACCCAGGGCTCTTCGGTCCCTTCCAATTCCTCCAAGGCGACTTGGGCGAAGCGTTCGTTCACTTTCTCATAAAGTTCCCAGTCCTCGGAGCGGAACAGAGGCCGCGTGTGGGCGATGTGGCAAAGCGGCCAGAGACCCTCGTTGGAAAAACCCAGATAATGGCCTTTCTCATCCTCCGGAGAGATCCAGACGCGCCGGAGGGTGTAGAGAGGCTCGTCCGGCGGGACCCGGATCTTGTCGCGGGCGTCCACCACGTCGCGGTCGGCCTCACCGTTGCCGCAGGCGATCCAGGTGCCCCCGCAGGCCCGGAGAACGGGTTCGAGCGCCGTCACGAGGCCGCCCGGCGGCACGATGTATTCGATTTGGCGGCCGCGCCGGATGTGCTGGTAGGGCTCGCGGTAAGAAATGACGAAGAGCGGCTTGTCGCGAAGCTGGGAGCGGGCGAATTCCTTGAGACGTTCCGGCGTCCAGAGGGATTCGGCGTTTTGCCGGAGCTTGGCCTCGGCCTCTGCGGCGGCGCGGGCGGCGAAAAAACTCGTCGCCAGATGCCTGACCTCTTTGGTCAAGGGATCGATCAAGGGGCTTTTTGGAAGCGGATCGGAAGATTCATGGCTGTTCCCGAGACGAAGCTCCTTGATCCAATGGGCGGCCCGGTGCATGGCCCCCCTGAGGCTCCAACGAACGATCCAGAGGGTGGAAAACGAGATCAGCACCGCTTCGACGAAAAGTCTGAGAGCGTGCGACAGGGGAGACGTGGGGTGAAAAAACTCCTGCAGGAATCTGTCGTTGTAATGCCGCACCTGCAGAAATGAGAAAAACGAAGTCACCAAGGTGATCATGAGGGCCAAAAGAACTATGAGTTTCCATGTGATTTTCATAAGTTCTTAGATTGAGCGCTCGCTCCCATTCACATCATATCACCCAAGCCGTTGTTCGTCACGGGGGGTTGATGGCGTCGAGGCATTATTGGTAGGTAGGGGAAACTCAGCGAAAGTAATAACGGAACCCGATTCCGCCGTCCAGCTCACCCTCGGGATGGTCCACAAGAACAAGAACAGGGACGATCTCAGCGAACAACTCGAAGGGGCTTTTCGGGAAGAGGTAGGTCAACCCGACGGGCACGCGGGCGCCTAAATTATCGTCCCCATCGGTCTGAACACGGCCCCCCGCACCGATGACAAAGGCCAGTTTTCCATTGATTTCCGGATTCTTGATGGGAAAGGCGGAGAAGTCGTGCCAGAGGTAATCCATTATCGCGGTGAAACCGTCGTCAAAACCCCAGCCGATACCGCCATCAATGGCGCTTTTCCGGTCCAACCAGTATTTCATGGTGAGCCCAGTGGGACTTCCCAACATAAAACCGGCCCCCAGATTCCCGGCTCCCCCCGGACCATACTCAGCCCGCGCCGAAGAAACCGCACAGGCGACCATCGCGCAGACCACAGCGATGCGCAGAACACAACTGAGAGTTTTCATAGGCCCTCCTTCATGTCAATTTCAACAGGTGTTCACTTTGCTTGACGTTTGGATACGGCAAGGGGTTTAGGGATTCGTCTTTTGCCAAGTCTCATAATCCCTCAGCATCTGCGCCTGTCGCCAGGGGGGCAGGTGGCGGTAGAACTGCCAACGGTCCCGGATGAGGCGCTGCTGTTCGGGAGTCATACTGGAAAAACGTTGGTGATTGCCGGAAATCGTCGTTCGCCGTTCGAAAGACAGTTTCTCCCATGCTTCGCTGCTGTAGGTGGGAGCTGAATGGCGAAGGGGATGGTGCCGGAACCAATACAGGGAGATAACGCTCACGACGATCCCCAACAAGAAAACCGACAATGCCCAACGCGGAGCCCACGATCTCATGACTTGCCTCCGCTCATCGATTGGACATTTTCCCAGTTCTCCAGAAATCCAAGCTTCTCCAGAAGGTCCCAGTCTTCCTGGGGCGGTATTTTTTCAACCATAGGCTGAGAAGGAGAAGAAGAACTGAAATAACGGGGGCCAAACCCAAAGAAAAGCACAAGCACCATCATTCCTGTGAAAACGGGGACCAGAAGCCAGGTCCTCAGTAACGGGCGCCGCCCGCGCACAGGAACGCACGTGGTCGTCAGAATCTGGTTTTTTTGCCGGATCCAAAAATCCTCAGACCTTGATATTTTGAGCCATTCCGCCAATTCGGGGTCGAAATGCCCTTTTCTTTCCTCTGTTCCATCCATTGCTATATACCCCCACCATTGTTGACGCCTGCAAAAACCCAAAGGATTAGTTGAAACAACGCGCCAGAGCGGCTAAACCCCCCGCCCGGGGCCGGGCGTCTAATGGATTGAAGGAGAGGAGGTGGAGTCATGGACACTCAAATCGGCCGCTGGTATGCGAGACATCCGGCATCCATCGCAGTCATTTTCGCCGCGATGTGGGGATGGGGCCCCGGGCCTGCAGCGGCACAGAGCGGCGGCATAGGCGCTGACCGTTCCATCGTGCCCACCTCGAATGTTGGGGGTGTCCCTGAAGTCAAACCCAGTTCGGGAACGGTTCCCAGCGCCTCCGGCGCAGTCCCGGGAAGCGGGGTTGAAACAAATCCCCCGGTGGGCGCTCGGAGCCGGGCGGTGACGCCCGGCGGATTGGAAACGACGCCGGGAAATACGGGAGCGAATATCAGCAATACTCCCTCCAACATCACTCCCGCCACCACGCCGCCGCTCCAGTAACATGACCCAACTCATTCAAATCATCCACAAGGATTTCCTGAACCCCGCCAAGCTTGTGGGGGCGATCTTCTACGCCGTCATCTTTTTCCTGTTCGCCGCCGCGGCGACAGGTTTCCTGCGCGCGGCAATTAACAGGGTCCTCCGGCGAGAGCGGATTCGCTTTCTTGACCCCACTTTTCTGGGTTTCCTCACCCAACTCGCCCAAGCCGGAGTCTATCTCGTCTTTTTAATTCTCTACATGCACCTCATCCCCCCGCTGCACAACCTCGCGACGGCGCTCCTCGCGGGAGCGAGCGTGATATCGATCGTGATCGGCCTGGCGGCGCAAAACACGCTGGGGAACCTCGTGGCCGGCATCGCGGTTCTTCTTTACCGGCCTTTTCAAGTGGGTGATACAGTGCAGGTCGGAGCGCCCTCGGGGCATGAAACGGGGGTCGTGGAAAAGATTTCCCTGGGTTACACCATTCTCGTCACGACCGATCAGCGCCGCGTCATGATTCCGAACAGCGTCATCCTCAACCAAACGACCATCAATCTCACCCAGGCCTTAAAAAAGGC
>Ga0207100_1103_pt2 | contig 19285 bp, 18 predicted proteins | sample Alteio_BWMinHeat_82_FD_153520 | JGI IMG/M metagenome (GOLD analysis project Ga0207100, IMG submission 153520) | Enriched cells from forest soil in Barre Woods Harvard Forest LTER site, Petersham, Massachusetts, United States -... | ecosystem: Environmental > Terrestrial > Soil > Temperate forest >...
GTCTTTCACAAAAGCGTTCGGTTCGGGCAGTCGTCTTCGATTACGGAAACGTTCTTGGCCTCGAGCAAACGCTGGAGGATATGAAAGGTATGGCGCTCGTGTGCGGCAATCCCTATGAGCGATTCTCAGAACTTTACTGGAAGCTACGGCCGCCCTACGACCGGGGTGATATCGATGGACCTGCCTACTGGACAGCGGTTGTTGGCCAGCAAGAACTGGGTTTGAGCAGAGATCAGATAAAAACGCTAATCAAGCTCGATAGCGAAAGTATCACTCGACCAAATCAAGGCGCTGTGCAATGGGCAAAGCTGTTGCACCATGAAGGCTTCCCCTTGACCCTTCTCTCAAACATGCCGCTCGAACTCAGTCGCCATGTGACCAAGTCCTTTCCGAGCCTCTCTACATTTGAATACCTGATTTATTCCTGCGACTACGGGTCCATAAAGCCGGAGCTGGCGATCTATCGAAATTGTCTCGAACTACTCAAAGCGGCCCCGCAAGACATCTTGTACCTGGATGATCGCGCCGAAAACGTCGAGGCGGCAGCTCGCTTAGGAATTAACTCTGTACTGTTTGACACGGTCGAAAAGACTGCATCAAGAGTCGAAAGCCGATTCGACATCCCTGTCCCGAGTTATGGCCGCAGTCGCCAATCAAGTTGACAGTACAGCTCAACAAATCGGCGCCCGGATCGGATGGAATCCGATTGATGCAGCAACGCAGCCTCCAACAGGTACGCGTGAGCGTGTCCTTAGTCTTTCTGATCCACGGACTGATCATCGCAACCTGGGCCTCGAGGATTCCTGCCTTTCAGGCACACCTCCATCTTTCTCCCGCCGTTTTGGGCAGGTCGTTGATGATGGCGGCAATCGGTTCCGTTCTCGCCATGCCTGCCGCTGGATGGCTCATTAACAAATTCGGCAGTCTGAGCATAGTGATTGCGTCGACATTGGGGTTTGGCCTCGCACTGCCCTTGATTGCCGAATCCAATACGGTCCTAACACTCTCGGTCGCGCTTCTTTTCTATGGGGCGATGGCTGGTTCGATGGATGTAGCGATGAATACTCACGCCGTGATGCTCGAGAAGCGATACCAGCGTCACATCATGTCGTCATTTCACGCCCTCTTCAGTTTGGGTGGAATGGCCGGATCTGCGTTAGGGGGATTGGTTGCTTCGTGTGCGGTTCCGGCCGGGATTCACTTTTGGGTCAGCGGTATAGCACTTGCCGCAATGTCCATACTCGCATTCAGGTGGCTCCCGCTTCCCTCAGCACCTGAGGATGCCGAGAAAGTGGCATCCGGAGGCACGATTACGTGGTCTCTACCATTAGGCGCGCTCGCTCTTCTTGCATTTTCGATTATGCTCGTTGAAGGTGCGATCGCAGATTGGAGCGCGATTTATCTTCGTACTTCGGTTCTCACCGGGCCAGGATTGGCCGCTCTTGGATATGCGGTGTTCTCAGGTGCTATGGCTGGAGGCCGCCTGACAGGCGACTATCTCACTGGGAAGCTTGGACGCGGCCACCTCGTATGTTACGGGGCTCTTTTGGCCGCGGCAGGGCTTGTCTTCGTCTTGTTGTTCGGCAATGCCGGTTGGGCGTTGGTGGGATTTACGTGCGCTGGAGCAGGTCTGGCTACGATTATTCCCAATACGTTTGCCGCTGCAGGGAACATTGAAGGCAGTGCACCCGGTCCCAGCCTCGCCGTAGTCACGACGGCTGGCTATGTTGGCTTCCTTGCCGGTCCGCCCCTGATCGGGTTTGTCGCGCAGCTTTCGACCATTCGCGCTGCGTTATGGATACTTGTGGTCTTGAGCGGGTTGAGCGCTTTCGCATCAACCTCAATGAAAAGAACTTCGCCTCTCAGAAGAATACCCTGACATCCATTTGTTCGCTAAGAATGTGAAGTTGCCGAATTTCGTGCAAGAACGCATTCGGATGCAAGAGGCACGCGGCTTCTTGAGAGCCTAACAGCCCACCGCGGAACTGCCGGAAGTTCGTGCGCGACGACGAGTTAGGCACTTGTCGATCGGGAAGACGGAGTCAACCGCCCTCCCGTGCGACATTGGCAAGTCAACGCTTCGCGGGGAAATCAACTCCTCCATGGGGCAAAGAGCGCTCCCCCGAAGTCTGCTCGCACCGGGGGAGAACCTACCCGCATCAATCGGGGGTATGAATGGCACGAACGTGGTATTACCGCACAATGTGCCGAATGGGGTAGTGTCCAAATATGCGCTGCTAAGGCTGGTCTTTTGCGATCGATCGGCGGTCTCGATGTGGATCCGTGCGCGGTTGGCCCGTGCTAAGTTCACACTTCTCCGCGAAGCGGCTCCGCAAGTCGGACATTGGACAGCGAGTACCTGTTTTAGGCTGATCTCTTTTTTCGTGCGGCGAAATACTGCCGTAAACCCCCTGTACATGTGTGGTCAGTCGGACCAGAGTTTTCCGGGAAACGAAAGCTCAGGCTGTCGGGTCTACACTTTCGTGACAACCGACATGGGCCGGCTTTGCAGAAAGCCGCTGATAAGTGCGCCATTTATTTGCAAGCCGCCGTTGTAGTGGACGAAGCCCTTCTTCTTGAACGCACTCATAAATTTACTTACCCTTGCACGGGTGGTACCAACCATCTCCGCGAGGGTTGCTTGGCTGACCTTCAGGGGGTGCTCCGGCTTTGACTCCTTGATTATCTGGCCAAACAGCAACAAGACCCGTGCCAGTCGCTTTTCGCTGAAATTAAAAAATTGATCTACCAAGTCTTCCTCGACTCGAATAACGCGGGAAAGAAGATATGCCACAAACAGCGTTGCAAACTGTGGGTCTCGCTTGAGCATGCGAACCATGCTCTCCTTTCGCAGGCGAGTAATATTGGACTGCCCGATTGATCTCGCCGTGTAAATCCGCAGAGATTGCCCTCCTAGGCAGCCTTCGCCAAAAAAGCTACCTCGCAGCAGGACGGCGACTATAGCTTTTTTGCGACGCGTGGCGGCCACCGTGAGCTTCACTGTGCCGCTCTGGATGTAGAACACAGCATCGGCTGCCTCTCCTTGCGAAAAAACGATCTCGTTGTCTCGGTAGTTCCGCACCGTCATCCCAGCTTGGAACTTTTTGCGGAAAACTGTGGGACTGAAAACAAGAGTACGTTTACTCGCCATCTGCCTCCCTTGCTCGATCAATTCACGCGAGGATGCGACTCTCCATTCTAAAGAGGAGGCTAAATCATACGGCTCAGAAATTCGGTTCGGATGGTCAAAATAGCTCATACACAATTGCACACAATACCTCCGTGGTTAGCCCGGCCCTTGAATTAACGTAACTCTGAAGACTGAACGGGAAAGTGTACCGAGGGCTGAAGAAGAGCGCGATGAGCACCATTGCTCAGACCGTCGATTGGAGCACGGGATACCCTCCTCAGTACTAGAGAGGCGGTCACGTTTAGAGATTCCGCAACGACCCCAATTGCGCGACATCCCCGGCCTTCACATTATCGAAATGCAGGCGATCGATGATGCCCTAAGCGGCCTGCGCGGCCTGGAATGCACCGAAGAGCGCGACGCTGACGATGAGAGTAGCCTCATAAAAAGCAAGAGGTGCGCCTAAGCCGACCATCCATAGGATAGTTTTATGGAGGATTTCGCAGGAGGCGAACCGCCGACCCGAACGGGTTGATCAAGAACACCTTAGTCGGGAAACACGACCATGGGCCCTGCAATGCTAGCGATCTCACTCAAGAGTTCTTCCCTCCTCTCTAATCGATTTCGGTGCGCAACAGCGTCATTATCATCGACCGGGGCGTGCAATATGCTTCGCACGACTAAACGGCGCAACTGGAACAACACGGCATTCGCATCAGCATGAGCCGAGCGGCAACGCCGTACGACAATGCCCAAGCGGAGAGTTTCATCAAGACCCTCAAATATGAAGAGGTCTACCGCACCGAGTACCACAATTTGCAGGAGGCTAAGGCTTCAATGGGAGAGTTCCTGGAGAAAATCTACAACCAGGAGCGCTTGCATTCTGCGCTTGGCTATCGTCCGCCGCATTGACAGATATACTATTTCAGTAATAGAAAATCGACATAAGAACGAAAGTGGTTTAGGAATGACGTCGTTTACCTGCGGAGATCGACTACATGCGAATTCGTCTTCTCGCCGTTTTCTTCATTGGGATTGTTCTCTTGTCGCCTTTCGGACTGGCACAGACTACCGCCAGCCTCGATTCCATTCCTGCGCGTATGCACGACGTGATCGTCGCCAACGAAGTTCCCGGCGCGGTGACGGTGGTCGCGACGCGTGACTCTGTGCTTCGGATGGATACTCAAGGTTGGGCCGACCCAGAACACAAATCTTTCATGCGCGTGGATTCGATCTTCTGGATCGCATCCATGTCCAAACCGATTACGGCTACCGCGGTGTTGATGCTGATGGAGGAAGGCAAAGTCTCCCTCGACGATCCGATCGCGAAATACGTTCCAGAACTTGCTGGACTTAAAACTGCAGATGGCAAGACGCCGCGAATCACGCTGCGGCACTTGCTCACGCACACCTCCGGAATGGGAGAAGCAACCGACGAAGAGGCGAAAGCCGCGCGCACGCTGTCCGATCTGGTGCCGGCCTTTGCCTCAAAACCGCTTGCATTCCAGCCGGGGAGCAAATGGAAATACTGTCAGTCCGGAATTCTCACTCTTGGCCGGATCGTAGAAATTGTCTCCGGTGTTCCGTTTGAGGTCTTCCTGCGAACGCGTCTCTTCGACCCGCTCGGTATGAAGGACACGACTTTCTACCTGACCGAAGCCCAGATGCCGCGCTGGGTGATGCCTGCTAAGCGCGAAGGCGAACAACTGTTGCCGGCGGAGATCGCGCTTCTCTACGGCCATCCCCCCACCTGGCGCGACCACTACCCGGCAAGCAATGGTGGCTTGTTCTCGACGGCGCCCGATTACACGCGGTTTGCCCAAATGCTGCTGAGTGGCGGCGTTCTGGATGGTAGGCGCTATCTCACGGCCGAGTCGGTGCGCATGATGTCAACTGTCCAGACTGGCGAGCTGGTCACCGGCTTTACTCCTGGCAACGGCTGGGGGTTAGGAGTGTGCATCGTGCGCCAACCTCAGGGCATAACTGAAATGCTCTCGCCGGGAACCTTCGGCCACGGCGGTCTTAACGGTACTCAGGCCTGGATCGACATGAAGAAGGGTGTCGCATTAATCATGATGATCCAGCGGTCCAATTTCAAGAATGCCGACGACACGCCGGTGAGGTTGGCCTTCCAGAAGGCCGCGCTAGAGTAAGTAGAAAACCAGACAGGAGGGAATCTTCATGAAGAAGATGTCTGCCCAAACACGCAAAAACGGGAACGTCGAGCCGTCGTCCCCAGCGCGCCGCTCCTTCGTCAAAGGTCGTTGCCATGGGAGCGGGAGTCGCCGCTTTCCCCTCTCTTGACCAATACAGCTGAAGCTCAGGTTCCGGCCGCTGCCGATAGCGGAATCCCTTCGCGATCGAGCCGAGCCGCGCTTCAAGTTCCCCTAACCTTCCAGGGCGACAAGATCGACTGGCACGGATTCGACCGTTACGACTTCGTAATGGATAAGCAGACGTTGGCGATCACGCCTTTCAAGCCACCGGCCGGCGAACAGTCCGGCGAGATCGGAAACTCGGATCAAGGACAGCTAAGGCGTGTTGTCTTGTGGCCAAGCAGGCGGCTCCCGGCGACCCGTGGTCCTGGCGCGGCGTGTACTGGAATCACCAGCCCCAGGCCGAAGTCGAATTACTCAAACGGGGTTTTCACATCGCATACATTTCGGTCGACCCCAAGCCAGGGTCATTAACGGGATTGACTATGGATGAGCTTATGGATCAGCTTGGAATGCCTACGCAATCCCAAGCCTATCGCGGACTTCATTGAGCAGAGCGTACAAGCACTAAGGTTCCCCGGCGCCAGCCTTCGCGGGCGACAAGTTCACTAGGACCTCCTACTACAGCAGCGAGAATTTCTACCGCGATTTCCCGGATGAGGACACTTACACTTGCCGCGGCCCGCTCTTTTCGCTGTGCTACGACCGCTACGAATTCAGCGTGCAAAACACGCCGATGACCACCATGGTGATCGTGCCAGCACTGCGGCCGCAGGCATGCCCTGGGTGTACCGGGCGGGTTTTGTGTTTCGTGAAGCGAAGGTCGATCAGGAGCTGCTGGCCAAGGGGTTTCACATCGTCACTGGCCCCGTAGGGGTCAGCTTCGTGGTGAAAGATTGGAAAACGGCGTATGAATACCTGACCGGCCACGGCTTTTCGAAAAAGCCGGCATTGGAAGGCGCGGGCGGAGGCGCCGGCGAAGTATATGCGTGGGCCGTCGAAAACCCTGACAAGGTCTCCTGCGTCTACGCGGAGAATCCGCGCATGCACAGTGCTCTGGCGAAAACGCAGCCGCTCGATAATCTCGCCTCCCTGGCCAAAGGGAACGTGCCGGTGCTTCACGTTTGCGGCAGCCTCGACCCGTGGTTCACAGACAATACGCTTGAGGTTGAAAAGCGATACAAGAAGCTTGGCGGCAAAATCCAGGTCATAGTCAAGAAGGGCGCGGGACATTATCCGCTCTCACCGGAGGATCCGGCCCCGGTTGTGGACTTTATTACCCGGGCAGCGATGTAGCGGAATTCAGGGCAGTTCCGTCATCGTAACGGCAGACATAGTCGCTATCGGCTGTTCAGTGAGATGCTTCCGCGGCAGGTAGAGTCCTTTCCTTGGCAAGATCACCGGCCGCAAGCTCATTTGCGACGGCAAGAATTTGTAGCGTCTGGGCGTCATCGGAATCGAGCGAGAGAATATCTCGCAAACGCCGGATAGCCTCCTGTGATCTTCCCATCTTGCACAGGAGAAGAGCGGCGTTGCGAGGGAACACCACGTTGGTCACATCTATTTTCGCGGCCTGATCATAGTGATCCAGCGCACCGGTAAAGTCACCCTTTTTTTCCAGCTCGATGCCCGTGTTGTTCAATATAGCCGCTTTTGGCCCGCCATCTGATTCTGCCTTGTCGCGTGCGACCGAGTTTTGAAGCTCGTTCTGGAGACGAGAAATGTTGATCGTATCGCCAATGTGGAGGTATATCCGGTAGAGCCGATAGATGGCCTCCCGGTTGTTAGGCTGGAGTCGATGTGCCTCCTCAAGCTGAGCAATTGCTTCTTGCTGTCTGCCAGCGTCCTGGTAGAGCTTGCCAAGGTGTTCATGCGTAGTGGACTTTTCCGGATCTAGAGCCACCGCTTTTTCGAGTGCCGGCATACTCTGCTGGGGCCGATCGAGATAGTAGAACGCTTCCCCTATCGCGAAGTATGCCTCGGGCCAATCAGGTTGAAATTCAAGAGCCTTGCGGTAGGCGTCGATGGTGTCTTTCCACTTCTTTTGATAGTAGACATCACGCGCTTTCAAGCGCCAGAGATCGAGGGCAGATTCTTTCGCTTGCTTGTCGGCGAGCAATATATCTACCTGCTCTTCCGACTCAGCATACTTGCCGGCCCTGGCAAGTACGAGGGCATAGTTAAACCGGGCTCCAGGCAGGTGTGGGTCGAGTCGCAGCGCTGTCGAAAGCCTGGCCGACGCTCGATCTAAATCATGAAAATTCGCGAAGGCCAACCCTGAAGACAAGTAGGTCGGAGCGTAGTTCGGGCGCAGCGCAATCGCTTGATCAAATTCCTCTGCCGATTCAATCGGCTTCGCCAGTAGCGCGAGGCAGACTCCCTTCAGTGCGTGTATTTCACTGGCACCGGGCGTGTGAAGATCAGCTTGCTTAAGCAGCGATAGGGCGCCTTGCGGATCGCCTCCCTGGACAAGCCCTTTCGCCTGATCAAGCAGTGCAAATGTGCTAGGCGCGTGTTGCGCTCGCGGTGATGTTTGGGCACCGCCGATCAACGAGCAGGAGAGTTGACCAGTCATCCCCAAAATGGCCAGCCAGGCAGCTACTCTGAGGCGATTGGTTGGGCTGCTCGGGCGACAATGAGAATCGAACAACGACATTGGTTCAGTCCGAAACAACACGGTGCTGGGTTCCTTCCGGAAAGTGCCAATCCCCGTCAACAATTCATGCCGGTGCCAAGATCCTGATCCAGCATCGGTGGCCGGTCTTAGTTAGCTCTTCGCCGGAATGACAACGTGGTGCTCGAGAGCTTGTCGACCGCCTCCCAATCGATTGAAATTCCGATCCCCGGTTCCGAGGTGTTGCCGTGCTCAAATCGAGAGATCTCTGTTCGAGTTCTCTGATGCGCATCATTTCCCGCAGCTGCGCGACAGAAGTTATTTTGTCCCTCTCATCTACACCAGCAACAACGCCCGGGACGGAAGTAGTCATCGATCATCCCTCACAAATGCCTCCGATCAACCGGTCCTCAGACAAAACATCGCATCAGGGCCTTTTGGGTAGCCCTGATGCGACGCTTCTACACAAAACATTGGCCCTTGGCCCGTTCCAGCAACCGGCTAGAACTCAACTCTCAGGCTGAACTGAATCTGCCTGGGAGTAGCTCCGCTGACGAGGTTACTAACTACTCCGAAGTTGCCGCCCCCGAAGGTTGTCCCTGGTAGGCCATAGTTTTGAATGTTGAATACGTTGAAGAACTCCGCTCGGAATTGCATATGGAGCCTTTCCCGGATAGGGATATTCTTCATGAGTGAGAAATCGAAATTGCTGAATGGCGTACTTGCCACGATGCCTCGCCCGGAATCGCCGTACTGGTTTACCGGATGAGCGAAAGCCGCCGTGTTGAATGCCTTCTTGAAGGTAGGGTGGCTGAGTTTTGGGTCTCCAATAAGGTTTGCCCTGCCATAGTTAACAAAGCCCGAGGTATTCCCGATGTTTGCCACGTCGATACCAGCATCGGGGAAGGTCAATGGAATCCCTGAGTGCGCCGACAAATTCACGTTTGTTTGCCAACCGCCAAGGACAGCGGAGGCGATGCCGTTGTTCATGAAACGCTTGCCTTTCCCGAAAGGCAATTCATAGATAGCCCACCCATAGACGATGTGAGTAAGACTGTTTCCGGATGTGCCGTAATCCTGGCTCAGGTCGTTGTAGTTCTGTACCACGGCAAAACCCCCTGGGCCATTTTCAACGTCGTAGAAGCCGCTCGCGCCGTTATCCAACGACTTTGAGTAGGTCCAACCAGCCCCGAAGGCAAGGCCGGAAGCCACACGCTTTTCTACCTTCGCCTGCAGCGCATTGTAGTTGGATGTGCCACGATCGGTTGCCATGATGGCCGAGCCAAGCCAAGGGAACGGGCGAAAGGCGCCGGCTTGGCCAGGCACCGCAGAATCGTTAGAGAGCCCAGTGATAGGCAGGTGTCTGGTTACGCTGCCTACGTAAGAGACTGAGGCGACGAGGCTGTTGCTGAATTGCTTCTGTACCTCAACGTTGAACTGTTGGGAATAAGCGGGTCTCAGATGGGGATCGTAATACCATCCAAACTGCTGCCACGGTGTCGGAACGGCTGGAAGCGCGTTGGTGCTACTAAGGGTTGGAACAATCGTCGTCATGGTCTGTAAGGGTTGACCTGTGGTGTTAAAATTTAGCGGAAGCGACGCGTTCGAGGGCCATGATTCAAGACGATCCCTGGGACTTTGGAGGTTGCCTTCCAGAGAGTCGTAGACCAAACCCCACCCTCCCCTGATAACCATACTGTCAGTTAACTTGAAAGCGGCACCTATGCGGGGCTGAAACATTTTATAGTATGGATCGGGACCCATGTTCGGATTCGGTGCGGCAATAACATGTTGCTGAATAATCAAATCGTTTGCCGGGGTGGAAGACGGGATGCACGGAGCGAAGATTCCATTGGCCGCATCGCAGGGTGGGGGCAGCTGCCCACCTTTCCCGGGCCCGGCCGCGATTTGCCAGTTTCCGGTGTTCGGATCAAGATTTGCCGCGTTCCCTTTCTCGAGGTGAGGAGATGATTCGCCGTCCCAACGAAACCCCGCACTGATGGTTAAGCGCGGAGTCACCTTCCAGGTATCCTGGATATAAGCCGCAGGCATGATCACGCGAAATGCGTTCGATTCGGACTGAAAGCGGCCACTGGACGGAATGCCCAGCAAAGCCGAGGCGACCGGATTGCCGGTGCTCGAGGCATTTTGCGGGTCCGACGTTTCGTTAGGCGAGAATTGGAATTGGGCTCCGCCGAAAGACCCACCTTTCGTAAGCCCCTGGGTCCATTCCGGGATATGCTGTTCATACCCGAAACGCAGTTGGTGTTTTCCACGTATCCAGGTTACGTTTGCGGCGAAATTGGTTGCGTTGGTTGACAAAACATTTGGCCCATTGCCGCCTATGAGGTTGTAGGCACCCCCTCCACCCAGCACAGCGGCAAAATCAAACTCCGGAAACCCATATGTCGCCTCGACCCCTTCATAACCCGTGGGAGCCGGGCTTAATGGCTGTCTCACGTTCTTATTGTTGTATCGGCCGCACCATCCCCCTCGCGCGTCCAAGATAAAAGTGGGAGAGAAGACGTGAGTCCAACCGCCACCCGCGTTTCTGTTATCCGCACTGCTGATGCTGTTAAGAATATGGGACCGGGGAACGACATTGGCGCCGTTGAGAAAGCTGTACCGGAACCACACTGAATCCTTCGATCCAAAGTTCTGGTCAATCCGTCCGCTGAATCCATTGGCGTTGTCAGTACCAACGGAATTGAGAATCGTATTATTTCCACCCACAGTAGCCGGAGTGAAATTAGGCTTATCGCTGTAGTTCTTTAAGAAGGCTTGAGCGGTAGGGTCGATCAGGTTTGCAGGGACGTGAAGGCCATCTCCTCCAAGCAACGTTCGTGTGAAGTTTCCTGCGGTTCCAGTGGTTGAATAAGGGTCGAACAAAAGTGCCGGAGCGCCGGTACTGGTTACGACGGACGAGTTTGTGAAATCGCCGTTTAGCTCGGCCTCTGTCGGCGATACGTAGCTGGCTCCCGCCGCCTTCGCATACCTCCAGCCTTCGTAGGAGACGTAAAAATACGTCTTGTTGGTTCCATTGTAGAGGTGTGGGATCCGGACGGGGCCACCGAAAGCGCCGCCAAACTCGTTTTGCCGAAAGGTCGCAGGGGATGAGGGGAGATTGTTTGTGAAATCAGTAAACGGATTTCGGGCGTCGAAGACGTTATTGCGCAAATAATCCCACCCCGATCCGTGATAGGTATTCGTGCCAGACTTGGTGACCAGGTTGACGACTCCGCCCAATACTCCGCCGTACTCGGACTGATCGTTATGAGACTGAACCTTGAACTCCTGAATGGTATCGATGATCGGTGGGACATCATACGAACCGCCCATAGCGGATCCGTTGATGATGCCATCGATGTACCACAGATTCTCGCGGTTCCATTGACCCTGTACCGATGGGAAGGTATAGGTCGAGCCTGGGATGCCCGCGGAGCCAAATGTAGCGCTGTACCCAACGCCGCCATTTTGGGATTGGTTTACCGGGTTGGCGCCGGGCGCCAGCGTGAGAAGCGCGGTGAAGCTTCTTCCGTTGAGCGGCAGATCACTGACCGTGCGCTGTTGCACAACGGTGCCCAACTCGGTCGAAGTCGCCTGGAGCAACTCTGTTTCAGACGCACTGACATTCACTACCTGCGATGGCGCTCCCACCTGCAGGTGGAAGTCCTGAGTAGAAATCTGGTTTACATTGAGCTGGAGTCCCTGGCTCACTGCCGCCTGGAAGCCGGCCTGAGTGACCGTGATTTGGTACTTTCCGGGAGGAATAAGCGGGAGTAGGTATAGTCCCTCACCACTGGATTGCACCGTTCGTGTCCAGGCGGTCGCGGGGTCTTCCACTTTTACCGTGGCGCCCGCCACAGCCGCTCCGCTCTGGTCGTAAACATGCCCATTGAATTGGCCGGTCGCAGTCTGCGCATTAGCGACCGTGCAGTACAAAATCAGCATCGCGCAGCAGGCTAAAGCGAATCTTCCCAAGCCAGATGAATCCCTGCATCCTCGAACCTGAGCAAAAAGACTCGAAGAACGGTTATCCATAAACCCCTCCCGCCAATTAGTTTTGCGATCAATAGCCCCAGAACGCTGCTGCAAAATCGGCCCTTGCGGCTCAAATCCACTCGATTGTTATGTTTTTATAGGTGAAAGAAAACATTCATATATCAAACGGCTAATTTGTAATCTCAACTACTAACGGTTGTCAAGTATTTTTTTTGGGTGTCGTTTAACACAATATGCGGCTTGAGCTAACAAGTGATTTGTCCGCTTTGCCGGCGTGAGGAGAGGAGCTTTGTTGTGGAGGCACGAAGAACTTCCCTTAGTTTGTCCGAAACGAGACTTAGTTCTAGGTTACAACTGAAACCCGGTGATCATTCCACACTGGACCGTCCGGGTACTGGTATGCGAGCAAAGTCTCCGAAAGTATCTCGGTGCTGTAACCGGGTTTTTCAGGCAGCAGATAGTGACCTTTTGCTATGCGAGCGGGATCAGCAAAGTGTTCATGCAAATGATCTACAAATTCAGTGACACGGTTTTCGAGCGACGCTGACACACGCAGATAGTCGAAGATCGCCAGGTGTTGCACGCATTCGCACAAACCAACTCCGCCCGCATGAGGGCAAACCGGAATGTTGAATTTAGCGGCCATCAACAGCACTGCAAGATTCTCGTTCACGCCCGCAACCCTGCAACTGTCAATCTGACAGACATCGATTGCGCCGGCCTGCATGAATTGCTTGAACATGACTCGATTATGGCAATGCTCACCGGTCGCGATGCGAACGGGAGAAGCCTCTCGGCGAATGCGAGCATGGCCCAAAATGTCGTCGGGGCTGGTGGGTTCCTCCATCCACCAAGGATCCACCTCAGCCAGTTCTTTTGTGCGTTGAATTGCCTCGATGACACCCCACTTCTGATTCGCATCCATCATTAGCTTGTTGTGCGGGCCAATTTCTGCGCGCATCAACCGCGCACGGCGAAGATCATCGGCCGGGTTGCCACCGACCTTTAACTTGAAATGTGTCCATCCTTGTTTGAGAGACTCACGGCAGAGGCGCCGAATCTTGTCGTCACTGAAGCCGAACCAACCGGCGGATGTCGTGTATGCGGGATACCCATGCTGTTCAAGGTTCCTTAAACGTTCCGCTTGAGATGCGTTGCGCGTCCTTAGAAGATCAAGGGCCTCGTTTGGAGTAATCGCATCTTCGATGTATTTAAAGTCAATCGAGCGAACAATCTGCTCGGGAGCGAAATCCGCCAATAGCTTCCAGAGAGGCTTGCCTTCGGTTCGCGCATAAAGGTCCCAGACTGCATTGATGAGGGCTGCGGCCGCCAGGTGGATGACACCTTTTTCGGGCCCGAGCCAGCGGAATTGACTGTCTTCGGTAAGCTGCCTGGAAAAGGCGACTGTATCGTCTGTCACAGAAGATAAATTGCGGCCCTGGAGAAATCGCGCAAGATACTCAAGTGCAAGCACGCATAGTTCTGTTCCGTGGCCCAAGGTGAAGGCGAGGCCATATCCTTCGACACCCACATCCGTTTCCAGAATGCAATATGCTGCCGAATAATCGGGATCTCTGTTGACGGCGTCCGAGCCAATCTGGGACCGCGAGGTCGGGAATCGCAGATCGAGGACGCGAACATTCGTGATTTTAGGGTCGTTCAAACGGATCGACTCTCCTTCGAGTTTTCAAGTCGCGGCCAGGCCCACGAGGGGATCCCATCCAAGCCGCCAACCCAGAATCATACTTTCTATTCCTGAAACATAATATTTGTCAATAAAAATAGATAGCAGTGGCGATGCGACCAGTTGCCGATGAGCCACAGCCAGTGCGATGCAACGGACTTAGGTGTCCAATTTCGGGCGCTCTCGCGAGATTCCCCCGATCGCTTGGGAAAGCTGAGAACCCGCTCGTTTCAAGGCTTGGCGTACGATAGTCGTGGTGGTGGTGGTGTCGCCAATTCGGTGGAGGTAGGGAACAGTCAACGCGGCAACCGCATACCCATGCTCGTCCAAGACGGGATAACTAACATTGATGACTCCCTCCACCTCGTAACTTTCCTTCTCTTCATAGCCTCGGTCCTTGATGGCGGCAAGATGCGAATTCAGATCACGCGGAGCCTCAGCTTTGTTGAGTTTGCACCAAGTCTGTATGGCGCGTGCACGAGCTTCTTGCGTTTGGTGTGCCAGGATGACGTGACCTGTAGCAGCATGCATGAGATCTACAACTGCACCAGCCTTGACATAGAAGCCGGGGCTCACGGGGGAATCCACCTGCGCGATAATCACGACCTTGCCCTCATTGAGCACACCCAAATGACAGGACTGATCAAGTTCATGAGCAACTTGCTGCATGATCGGCAAAGCTTGCATAGTCATGCGTTTGATCGGCGGATGCTCTTGCGCGAGTCTAAACAGGTGTAAGGTCAGATGGTAATTGTCGCTGCCCGGACTTTGCGCAATGTAGCCCCGTTCTTCGAGGCATAAAAGCATCCGAAAGATCTCTGAAATCGTGCGGCCGAGCTTGCGTGCCACGTCGCTTTTTGTGAGTCCCGACGGTTCGCTGGCGAACAACTCCAATATATCCAAGCCTTTCTCAAGAGCTGGAGTCGGGTACCGACTGGAACCTTTAGGCGCCTTCGTCTTCATAGATTGTCGAAGCCAACTACTGGGTCAGGGTGAACGCAAATGTCAAGGATGCTGATGGTATCAACGAGTCCTCCTGTAAAGCATTGGTTCCGTTGCGGACCGCGCGCCCGATCGTTGAAATGGTATAGGCACTTTGAGAATCTCTTGACAAAAGCATGAAAGCTGGCGTACCGTCCGTTCCTATTTTCGTGGGCACATATAAAGTTTTATAAATGAAACGTGGGGAAATGGCAAACGATAGCGGTGGCCATGTTCTAGACCGAGCGTGGCGATACGGCCGGGCGGCAAGCAAGCGCTCAGGCTGGTTGGGACATCTCTATGGACTTTGGACTTAGGAAATTTCTCGTATTCGGCTCCTACCTCACTATATGAGCTTGATTCGGGAAGCTTCCTTTCTTAAACCTGGAGCAGACTCTGATTGGTCATCGTTTTACTTCTTGCTACGGACCTGAATGCGCCAGCCACTTTCCCGCTTAAAAATACGTTCCATGCGCAGCCATTTCTCGCCTGGCTTTGCTTCTGGCAACGCTTACTGGAATCTCCACATGAGTTGCTCCGAAGCTTGAACCTTCGGATTTTGCTCATCGGCCTTGGCTTTCTTTTCAAACGAAAAACTCTGGCTTACTTCCATGATCGTGAACATGCGCATGCCGAGCAGGTAAATCTCCAGATCTTCGATACCGCAGCCCTTTAAGCTTTGCGTGATCTCGGGCCAGATGTTCTCGTGGTATTTCCTGTACTCGTCGATCAGAGCGGGATCGTCTTTCAAGTCGAGAGCGAAGCAGAATCGGCGGCTCATTTCGCGCTACTCAGTTCAGCAGCTGGGGATCCCGGAACTAGAACAGGCCGATAGCCGCGCACAGCGAAGTAGAGCACATAAGCCTGGCAGATTAGCGGGACTATGAACGCCACCCGAATCGTGCTGTGGTCGGAGATAAATCCCATAATGGCGGGGAAGATGGCCCCACCGATGATCGACGCCACCAACAAAGACGACCCCAGCTTTGTGTATTGCCCAAGCTGCTTGACGCTCAGGGCAAAGATGGTCGGAAACATGATCGAATGAAAAAAACCGATCAGGACAACCGCCCAGAGGGGTGCCACGCCCGAGCCGAGAAGAACCACGAGGAGGCAGATCATAGTTGAAAGTGAAAACAATGACAGCAGCTGGGCGGCAGGCACGCGCTTCATGATGTAGGAACCGGAGAACCTCCCGATCATGAATCCGATCAAGTGCAACTTCAAATAGAACGCAGCATCTTTTTGGAGCATTCCAGGAATGCTGTGCTGCGCCAGTCGAATGACGAAACTGCCCACCCCGATTTGAGCCCCCACGTAAAAGAACTGTGCAATCACTCCTCTTACAAGATGCCTATAGTGCAAGATATCGCGCAGCTCTTCGCCGGTTGATTCCTGCTTGACGATTCCATCGGTTGCGCCAACCTCTGGTAATTGGGAAAAAAATATGACAACAGCGTAGGCGAGAAACAGTCCTGCGATAACGAGGTAAGGCGTTCTCACGGTGCTGACTACGGCCGTGCGGTATGCAGCCATCTCTGTGGGCGTCATGCCCGTCAACTTCTCACGCGAATACTCGAGAACCGAGAGGATAAAAGCCGCGCCAATGAATGGTGTCACTACTGCGCCCACAGCATTGAACGACTGTGCCAGATTTAATCGCCGCTCTGAGCTCTCTGCTGGCCCCAGGAGTGTTACATAAGGGTTAGCAGCGACCTCGAGGACCCCTTGGCCGCACGCCATAACGAATGAAGCAAAAAGAAATAATCCATACACCTGAATTGAGGCCGCGGGAATAAACAGCAACGCGCCCGCCGCGCATGTAACCAAGCCAACGGCGATTCCGTTCTTGTAGCCAATCCTCTCCAGCAGGCGTCCTGCGGGTAAAGCGGAAAAGCAGTAACCGCCGAAGAATGCCACCTGGATGAGTGCCGATTGAAAGTCGTTCAGGTCAAAGACTTTCTTCAAATGCGGGATGAGAACATCATTGAGATTGACACCCAGCGCCCACAGAAAAAACAGGGTGGTGACGAGAATCAGTGGGGCGGCATACCGCCGCTCGGTGATGGGTGCTGAAGTTGTCATATCTTAAGTCAAAGCTCGATCAAGGTGCACGTAGCCACCATCCACAAATACATGCTGGCCGGTTATGTGCGCTGCCCGGGCAGAAAGCAGGAAGACCACCATGGCCGCGATCTCGTCGAGTGAGGTCATTCTATGCTCCAGGGGGATCTTGGACAGGACGGATTGAAGCTTCTGTTCAGGATCGGGGAATGTGCCGAGCCACTGTCGGTACAGCGGAGTCATTACCTCTGCGGGGACAACCGCGTTCACGCGGATGTCGTAGCCCAGCAGTTCCGCCGCCCATTCGCGGGTCAGGGCCAATATTGCGCCTTTCGATGATGCATATCCTGACGTGCCGCCTTGACCGGTGATAGCGGTTTTTGAACTGATGTTCAAGATGCAGCCGCGCGTTTTCTTCAGATAGGGAAGCGCGAAATGCGCCATGTTGTATTAATGCAGCAGATTCGACCTAGTGAGCCTGCATACTGTTCTGGAGTTCCATGCTCCAGGCCGACTTTGTCGTTTATCCCCGCGTGCAATCCGGTTCACTTATTCGTGTAGCGAGCACGTCAAGAGTGTCCGGGACCAATTGTCCTAACGCCATCATGCCTCTTAGGCGTACTCCGACTTCGTTTTCGTCCCGTGCATACGATCTCAGGAGGCTCCCAATCGAGATATGGGGAATCCGCAAAAGGTTAGCCAACATGCTGGACTGAGTTCCCTTGCCAGCACCGGGCGGCCCAAGAACCACAACAACAATGGGAGCCGGTTGCTCGTCCATTTCGGGAAGTCGGAACACTAGCCTGTGCACGATGATCTCAATAGGTTTAGCATATAAAAGTAGATATTTGGTAATAAAATTACGCTCAATGATATATCGCTACCGGTCTCTGCTTGTCAAGCAGTTTTGTTGGACACATTTTCAGTTGAGGCGTGAAGTTAAAAAGTTTGCCTAGCTTGCTTCAGTTAGTTTGCACCGCATTAGTTCAAGTCTTCTGTATAGGGCGTGAAAGAAGAATGAGATGTAGAGGTGTTGACCCAGCAGGAAGTTTCCCCATCTTGCTGAGCAATATTCTGTCGGCGGCTAGCTTTTATTGACGACCTCAATATCGTGGCCGTCAGGATCAAGCACCCAGGTCGCATAATAGCCAGGATAGTACTCGAGACGAGTTTGAGGTGATTTCTTACTCTTTCCTCCAGCTGCTAAAGCGGCCTTGTAGAATGCATCTACTTCGGAATGGTCTTTCGCTACAAATCCCACGTGAACGGCCTGAGGATCGGGCTTTCCTTCCTTGAGCCAGAAAAAGTGTCTTTTGCCATCACCAAAACCTTTCAAGTCTGGGTGTCCGTCTTTGCCTTCGTAGTCGATAAGGGTTGTGATCCCAAGTGGCTTTAGAGCCTTGGCATAGAAAGCGACTGAACGCTTAAAGTCACTGACTGTGAGAATAACGTGGTCTATCATATTTTCTCTTAAACCCATGTGCACACTGACCAGGGAGTAGGTCCAGTTGAGGGTAGCCTGATTCCTTTCGGCCAGACGGTCTGATACCTCCTTCATTCGACGGTTGCCGGCAAGGAGGGCACGGAAGGCACGCCCGCGCTGCTCAAAGCGATCACAGTATAGACGTGGTTCGCGCCCGGTTGGACAGACGTGTCAACGTGCCTCATCTGAGGGATCGGTGCCACTGGGGTGTCGTGATATGAGAGCCCCTGGAAGAGTGGGCGCCCGTACACCACTTCTGGAGGTTGCGTCGGAAGCTTCGCTAGCCCGTGCCCGTCTCGAAGGACAATGAAGCCACCGAGTCCACTGACGATATCAGCCTCGGCTTCCCATGTGATCTCATTGGCGTGATTTGCATCAGGGTGCGCTCGCACAATGTTCACTCGCAGATTGACTGGAGCGGGGGGAGCGCCTGCGTCGCTTACGGTTCCGGTTCTGACATACTCCATCCAGATTCTTGCTGTGACCTCATTTGGCAACCACGCGGCCTTGTTAGGATCCCCTTTAAATTCCGCTGCGGGCATGGCCGTGTCCCCGAACGGAGTTGCCAGCCATGCAGAGCTCAGGTCCACCGGCCTTAAGATTTTGCTCCATTCCGTTAGGCGCATTTGAAGGCAAGCGTCGAAGAAAGAGATCGCGATATACCGGGAATCTCCACAGAAGTGTCCTGTACGCGGATCGGGAGCGAGCCCAATGGGAGTGCCCTGGGCTCGGTACTCCTGGAAAGTGGCAATGGAGCCGTCCCAGGGACGATTTCCTCTTTCTCCTATGCCGAAGTTAACCATCGTGGGAATCTCATAGACTGCAGGCGGCAGTTCAGGCTGGATAAACTCGGGCCTCGAACGAAACATCACGGCGGTACCCGAACGAAGAAAAGCAGCGAGCACTCGGTCGGGGTGAAGAATGCTCATCACATTGGCCCATATCCCGCCACCAGAGTGTCCCCAGAGACACCAAGGGACCGTCGCGATTTCCGCGTGGCCCGACTTTGTCGCAAACTCGTCCAGGGCCCGAAGGAAAACACGCTCAGAACCCTGTCTGGGGTCGAACCACAGCTCCGCGCCTCCTGGAGTCAGGTCAATCGCATCGTTCA
>Ga0207100_1113_pt1 | contig 19130 bp, 20 predicted proteins | sample Alteio_BWMinHeat_82_FD_153520 | JGI IMG/M metagenome (GOLD analysis project Ga0207100, IMG submission 153520) | Enriched cells from forest soil in Barre Woods Harvard Forest LTER site, Petersham, Massachusetts, United States -... | ecosystem: Environmental > Terrestrial > Soil > Temperate forest >...
AGCAACAGGTTAGTGTAAGCATCAACGACTGTGAGTATGAGTCTTTGATAGCAAACCTCCGTTGGCTGTTGGAAGCAAGATGGGGCGAAGTCGCCAGAGATATTTCGAAATAGAGATTTTGGATCGATGCCAGTGTTCGGAGCTCTTCAGGAGCTACGTCATACTCGGCACAACACGTTCCAGAGTTGCTGCGACCCTTTGCAATTCGTAGCGCAAGCACCCGACGCAATAAATCTCCTCGGGGAAATATTGCCTTCGGCAGACGACCCGACTTTCCGCATACTCTTGATTTAGGTAGCGACCCGCAGCGGGATAGTCAGCACTCGACTGCAGGTATGACACCGAAGTCTCCGGCCTCCATCACGTATCGCCCGGAAAGATCTGGATCGGACTGGGAGATTCTCTCTTGACACATGCTCAGTCTTCTGTGTATGTAGATGTCTTAGCATGAAAAAACAGGATGGCTTGCAAGGCTCGCTCGACCTGCTTGTGCTGACGATGCTTTCGCGCAGGCCGAAGTTGCATGGGTATGCGCTGATGATGGCGATCAAGGAAGCTTCGGGCGAGGTACTAACTGCGGAGGAAGGATCGCTCTATCCGGCGCTGCACAGGATGGAAGAGGCAGGCTGGATTCGCGCGGAGTGGGTGGTGAAGGAGAGCGGCAAAAGAGCGCGCATGTATCAACTGACCGCAGCCGGGAAGAAACAACTGGCGACGGAAGAGACGCGGTGGAAGACGGTGAGTTCGGCGATTAACCGTGTGTTACGGGAGGCATGATGTCGCTTTGGTCGCGGGTCTGGAATGTATTTCGCGGAGATCGTTTGAATCGGGAGTTGAATGAAGAGTTCGAGTCGCACCTGGAAGAGGCGATTGCCGCGGGGCGCAACCCCGAGGAAGTACGGCGGTCATTTGGTTCCCTGCTGCGTCAACGCGAGGCGAGCCGCAACGTGCGCATGTCGGGGTGGCTCGACGGGCTGCGTGCAGATGTCGTTTTTGGATGGCGGCAGTTGCGCCGGAACCGGGTGACTTCGGCGGCGGCCGTGCTTTCATTGGCGCTGGCGATGGGCGCTTGTGTATCTGCCTTTCGATTGATTGACGCACTGCTGTGGAGACCGCTGCCCGTGACTACGCCTGAGCGCCTGTTCGCGATTTCCCGGGCGGAACTTACCTTTGACGGCAAACCACAAAACTTCGACGGCTGGGCGTATCCGGATTTTGCATTGATGCGGGAGGCAGCCAAGGGAGGAGCGGAGTTAGTCGCGGTCTCCTATGCGGATCACATGGACCTCACATATGCATCGGATGAGGAGATGGAGAAGGGGCTGGTCCAGTATGTCTCGGGATGCATGTGGGAGAGCTTTGGGCTGCACCCGACACTGGGGCGGTTGTTTACTCAGCAGGACGACAAGGTACCGGGAACCCATCCGGTAGCAGTGGTGTCCTATGACTACTGGTCGCGGCGGTTTGGACGAGATCCGAAGGTGATAGGACGAACGTTTCGGCTGGGTGATCAGTTGTTCGAGATTGTGGGCGTGGGTCCTAAGAGCTTTACGGGGACCGAGCCGGGGACGGTGACGGAGATCTTCTTGCCCACGATGATGAATCGGTGGGTGACCCGCGACGATGCGACTTGGCACCGGACGCTGGCCATCCTTTCGCCGGGAACGGAGATAGAAGCGCTGCGGGCGAAGTTGGACGCCATCAATATGGGATTTGAACGGGCCCGCGCGAGGGGATTCACGGGGATGCCGCAGCAGAGCATCGACAACTATCTGCATCAGCGGGTGGAGTTGCTGGCCGCGTCGTCGGGGGTTTCAGGCCTGCAGGGCGAGTACCATCAGGCGCTTGGTTGGCTGGGCGTGCTGGTGGTGCTGGTGTTGTTGATTGCGTGTGTAAATGTAGCCAACCTGATGACGGCCCTGGCAGCGGCACGGGCGCGAGAGATGGCACTGCGGGTCTCGATTGGTGCGGGGCGTTGGCGGCTAGTGCAGATGGTGCTGGTGGAGAGCGCGATGCTCGCGGGCCTTGCGGGGGCGCTAGGTGCGGTGATGGCTTGGAGAGCGGCGCCGCTGGTACTGAACATGATCAGCTCTCCGGACATCCCGGCGCGGCTGATTTTGCCGGCGGACTGGCGAGTGCTGAGCTTTGGAGTGGTGCTGACTTTTGGGGTGATGATGTTGTTTGGTTTGGTGCCCGCGCTGCGAGCTTCGACGGTCAGGCCCGTCAGTGCGTTGAAGGGTGGGGATGATCTGCATAGGCGGCGGCGCATGATGTTCGGGATGATTGCAGCGCAGGTGGCGTTCTGCTTCCTCGTGGTATTTACCGCAGGGTTGTTTGTGACGACGTTCGAGCGGCTGGCGCGGTTGCCAGTAGGGTTTTCGCCGCAAGGGTTACTGCTGCTTGAGTCGATTGCGCCGCACGGGAAGTTGCCGGAGGCGTGGAGCCAGGTGGCGGATGTGCTGCGAGCCAAGCCGGGAGTAGACAGAGTGGCGGAATCGGGATGGCCTCTGATGGCGTCGTCCTGGAACGATTCGGTCGCGATCAACGGCGGGCCGCCGAGCGTGGACATGGTGTACTTTCTGACGGTGTCGCCGGGCTGGTTCGAGACCATGCGGATGCGGATGATGGCAGGGCGGGAATTCCTGTCGAGCGATGTGTTTCCGGGCGCAGCGGTGGTAAATCAGACATTTGTGAAGCGGTTCTTCCCTGGCGTGAACCCGGTGGGAAGATATTTCGAGAGAGCAGGCGACGATGGTACGCGAGTGAAGTGCAAGGTGGTTGGCATTGTCGCGGATGCGCCCTACCGGAGTGTGCGTGAGGCACAGTTGCCGGTGGCGTTTGTGCCGTTGCGCGAAGTGGATGCGAAGGGCGTGGTGCAGCCGGAGCACAATACGACCTTTCTGGTGCGGTTAGCGGGGAATGATCCAAAGGCGCTCAAGGCGCGGGCTGGAGAGTTGCGTAAGGCGGTGGCAGCAGCGAGTGCGGGCATGCGGGTGAGCAATGTGCGGACGCAACAGGAGTTGATCGATGGACAGACGGTGCGGGAGCGACTGCTGGCGATGCTGGGAGTGTTCTTCGCTGTCGTGGCTCTGTTGTTGGCGGGGATCGGGCTGTATGGGGTGCTGAATTACTCGGTGCTGCAGCGGAGGAAGGAGATCGGCATTCGGGTAGCGGTGGGAGCGCGTGGCGGGTCGATTGCCCGACTGGTCACCGGGGGTGTGTTTTCCATGGTTGCGGTTGGAGTCGTCGCAGGTGTGGGACTGGGACTAGCTACGGCACGATACATGGAGTCGCTGTTCTTCCAAGTGAAGCCTTCGGATGTGAGCATGCTGGTGGCTCCCTCCGCGGTGATTCTGGCGGTGGCGGTGGTAGCCACTGTACCGGGAGTCTTGCGAGCGTTGCGAATCGACCCGGTGGAAATTCTGCGCGCAGAATAAAACCCGAAGTGCCTCCTGCCGCTCGCAAGACTTGCGCAAGCCGTCCCTTGTTTGACGGGTCTTTGGAGAGTGCATTTGCGTCTGTGTCGCTGCGATACCCCCAAAAGTCAAAATCTGTGCAAGAGAAAATCTCTTACGCTTGCCAGTACCGTTCTCACATCGCGGGCTCTGGTAGCATGCGCTCAATTTCAAACGGCTCCCACCATCGTTGACGCAGGACTCATTGTAGGATGCTCTCGATCATCTCACGATGCAGATAGCTCGCGGCGGATTTTTGGAAGAAAATCGAATCTATAAGATTATATACATCATCCTATTCGTATAGGAGGAATTCCAATGCCACAACCGATTCTGATTACAGGTGCCGCCGGCGGTTTGCAGGGATCAACTGGACGCCTCGTCGCGGATCTGTTGCTCAAGCAGGGCATTCCGGTTCGCGCCTTCGTCCATAAACTCGATGCCCGGTCCGACGAACTTCGCCACCAAGGTGCGGAAGTCGTCGAGGGCGATCTCCTCAACCCAGCCTCAGTCCGGGCGGCATTGAAAGAAACGAAACGCGCTTACTTTACCTACCCGGTGGCCGATGGACTGCTTGATGCAGTCACCATCTTTGCTGCCACGGCTCACGACGCGGGCCTGGAATTGGTGGTGAACAATTCACAGTTCCAGGGCACGCCCGATGATCCCACATTTCGAGATCTCCAATACGCTGCCTCATTTCGGAATCTGCAGCACCGGCTGGCGGATCGTATTTTCGACTGGGCGCAGATCGGTGCCGTTCATCTTCAAGCGCCTCCCTACTACGAAAACGTGCGCGCTCTTGTCAGCCGGAGCGTGGCTGGGCAGAATACCGCCTTCCTGCCGTGGGGCGACGGCGACGCCGTCATTCCACTCACTGGCGCGGAAGACGTAGCCCGAGTGGCCGCAACTCTTTTGGCCAACCCCGGCCGTTCCCACCAGTTTGTCTACCCCCTGGTAAGCGAAACGCCAACTGTGCGGGAAATTGTCGAAACTATCGGCAGGGCGATGGGGCGGCCGATTCGCTATGTTCCCATCACGGATGAGCAGTGGGTCGAAGCGGTAAAAGAGCGGATCAATCCTCACGCGCTCGATCACCTGACCCATCTTTGGCAATACTTCCGGAATGGTGGGCAACGCCTCCAGGCTACCGATACGGTTCGTGTGGTCACTGGCCGGAGTCCGCAGACATTGGAAGAGTTCTTTCGAGCGAATGCCGAATCAATCGATGCTAAACAAAAGTTGAACTCATAGGATGACAACAAACATCCCAACCAGAAGAGGTCAAAATGTCGCTGCAAATCATCTTTTCAAGTGCAGCTTGTTTTGGGCTATGCGGCGTTTCCTGCGCTGGCCGGTCACATACGTCATGCCGATCATTTACGTACCTGCGCGGATGATCACTCACTTTGTCGCGTTCTATATCCTGGGGTGTCCGCAGCCCACGACAACCGCCGCGAGCGATGCCATCGCGTTCTAGTTAGCGCCAAGCGCCATCATCAACAACGATTCCTGGAGAACTGTTATGTCTGATATCAGCAGCAAGGTGCGCGATCACTACACTGCCACAGGCCTCACTGACAGAATCAAGTCTGTGCTCGCGACGATCGCGCCTGAAAGTCAATCGCTAACCGTCTCTCAGCTCGCTCCACTCGACCAGTTCCATACCCGAGGCATCCTCGCCACCTCCGAATTGGCCGGCGCTGCTGGGCTTGATCCGTCAACCCGCGTGTTGGATCTCGGCTGCGGCATCGGCGGCCCGGCGCGCTATCTGGCGGCCACTTTCGGTTGTAAAGTGACCGGCGTCGATCTGAGTCCCGGCTTCATCGATGCGGCCAATTTTCTGACTGCGCGCTGCGGGCTGTCGGATCGCGTCACGTTCCAGGTCGGAGACGCCCTGTATCTGCCTTTCGAAAACGCGGCCTTCGATGCGGTGTTCCTGCAGCACGTGGCGATGAACGTCGAGGACCGTGCCGCCCTCTATGCCGAGGTTCATCGGGTCCTGGCGCCTGATGGCCGGTTCGCTACTTACGACCTGGTGCTTCGCGACGGCGATGTCGAGTATCCCGCCCCGTGGGCGCACGACGCCTCGACCAGCTTTCTGTTCACCGAGGAAGATACGTGCACGGCGCTTGAACGAGCCGGATTCAAGGCGGCTTTATGGCGCGACGACACTCAGACCGCCCAGGACTGGTTCAAGGCGGCCATGGCCGGCCCGCCGCCGAGCGGTCCGAACCTTGGTGTCGTGATGGGTCCGGAATTCGCGGCCAAGACCGGCAATCTGGCCCGCAATCTACGCGAAAATCGCCTCGGCGTGCTTTCCGCAGTCCTGATCCGCTGCTGAACTCGTCGCTACCCGCGTGCTGTTTAAGAAAGGTATGGCCATGTTAGTCGCCAGCTCCGTATGTACGATTGAATCAAAGGAATCGTTTTCGTAAGGATTTATCTCCACGCGCACCTTCAGGACACGGATAGGCGCATGCGACAGACGTCGTCGCTGCCGGCTAAGGAGCAAGTCTGCAAATTCTTAGCCTTGCTCTCAATCGCGCCGAGCAGGTTTTGCCACGATCGGTCGAAGGACTTTGCCCCTTGCGCCTGCAAGTCGGCCGCCAGCTGTTTGAGGTCAATCCCGGCCTTTCGAACGCCGCGAAGGTTCGAAACATCGACTGCGCATATTTCCCGCGATCCGGCAGGGGCTCTCATATTCTCCGCCTCTCGCGGTTCCAATGAAGAACGGGACCGGCAATCAAGGAGATCTCCGATACCAACTTCTGCAGCAGCACCTTCGCATTCCTCTCTCGCGAAAGGCTTGCACTCTGTCCAGCCCAAAGTGGTAGAAACTCAGGCTTGCCGGCCTCCTCAGCCGGAATGGATAGACTTCTTACCAGAGCGCGTTGCAATGGATAGGGAAGGACCTCCACTCCCGGAGCATTAAGTTCTTCGAGCAACTGGTTGTAAATTCCACGAGCTAGCCTTCCAGTAAAGCCCCGGGTCAATCCCGTTCTGCGACCTTTCCCGCTGAGGATCGCGTTGCGATGAAGCGGGCTCGCGCCCGATTCTTCGGAAACCAGAAAAACCGTGCCCATCTGTACGCCTTCGGCTCCAAGGGAAAAAGCGGCGACAATTCCACGCGCGTCGGCGATGCCCCCAGCGGCCACGACGGGAACGGAAACGGCGTCCGCAACTTGAGGTACGAGCGAGAACGTTCCGGTCAAGGAGTCCTCGGCGGGGAGCAGGAAAGATCCACGATGGCCGCCTGCTTCAAAACCCGATGCGGTGATGACGTCAACGCCTGCCTGTTCAAGAACGATGGCTTCGTCCGGTGTCGTCGCTGTTCCGATCGTCAGAATTCGCTGAGAGCGACATTCGTCCAGGATCTCCCGTGGCGGAATTCCACAAATGAAGCTGAAGACTGGGACCTTTGCATCGAGCAGGACGCGCGCCTGGTCCTCAAACCTCACCGGAGCGTAGGGCTTGTAGTCTGGAAGCGAACCACCCAATGCCTGGATATGTCTGGCTAGGGGAGCCAGGCTTCGCGAGAATGCTTCCTGGTCGGAACTTCGTGCACCTTCATCTTCCATCGAGACCCACAAATTGATCGCGAAGGGGTTGACTGTGAGTTCGCGAATCTCAGCAATCACATCCCGGATTGCTGAAGGACTCAAGCCGTGCGCGCCGAAGGAACCCAGGCCGCCAAAATTCGAGACGGTAGCTGTCAATCTCTGTGTCGACAAACCGCCCAAAGGGCCTTGAATGATGGGATACTCAATTCCCAGGCTCGAAGAAACACGAGTCCTGTTCCACTGGCTAGTCGAACTGATTGCCTGCTCTTTCATAACTTTCCTCTGGATGCATCAGGCAGAGACTGCTTCGCCTCTGCCTAGTCTTCTTACTCTGCGACTTCGAAGATGACTTCGAGCTCGATAGGCATCCCGAGCGGAAGGCTGGCGACGCCGATGACCAGCCTAACTGCTGTCCTCTCGCTGCCGAAGATGTCGCAGAACAGGTCCGACACTGAGTCCGCAACCCTGGGCTGGTCGAAGAAATCTCCCGACGTCGCGATGAAGACTCCCAGCCTCACGACGCTGGTGACCCGATCCAGCGAGCCCAAGTATTGCTTGGCCGCAGCCAGAGCGCTCAGAGCCGCAGTGTAGGCTGCATCCCGTCCAGCCTCGACATCGAGTTCTCTGCCAAGCCGGCCGAGATACTTTGGTTTATGGTTCACAACCGGGAGCATCCCGCTCAGGAAGAGCAGATTGCCCGTCTGCCGCGCCTCGACGTATGTGCCAAATGGAGTCGGGGCGGCTGGAAGCTGAATGCCAAGGGCCTTCAGCCGGGTCTCTGCACCGGCGGGCTGAGGCCCTCTAGCGCTCACCACCGGCCCGCGTGTGCACCGCCGTCCACGTGCAGCACCTCCCCTGTAACGTTACGAGCTTCTGTAAGATAGACAACTGCATCTGCGATGTCTTTCGCGTCGGAGATCGTGCCCATCGGCGAAAGGGTCTTCAGGAAGTCCTTGGGATTGTTCTTGTGGAGCGGCGTGTCGACAACACCCGGAGCAACCGCGTTGAAGCGAATATTGCTCTTTGCGTATTCGCTCGCGAGGCTAACAGTGATCGCGTTCAGGCCACCCTTGGTGATCATAGCGATCGATGCCGGAAGACCCGCGATGGGGTTCGCGGCCAATGATGCCGTGACGCTCGTTACGCTACCGCCGTTGCCTTGTGACAGCATCTGCTTGACTGCGAACTGCGTGATGAAGATGAACCCTTCGAGGTTAGTGGAAACCAAGCCACGAAACTCCTCGGCAGTGTAGTCGGTAAAAGGCTTAGCTGAGAAGATGCCAGCATTGTTGACGAGATGGTCGATGGAGCCAAACTTGCTGATTGCAGTCTGCGCGACTTTGTCAGCGGTCGATGCCTGACCAATGTCTCCGTCAACGAGAGCTAAATTAGGAGACGGAGCGAAACCGGCCTTGGAAACGCTACGTGAGGTTGCAACAACGTTATAGCCACGATCCAGAAAAGCCTGGACAACCGCTGCTCCGATGCCTTGGGAGGCGCCGGTTACGATCACTGTCTTCTTGCTTGCCATATATCATCCCAGTTCCGCAGAGTCTCAACGGATCGGACTCTGCATTTTGGACTCGCTACCCATATGCCAAGTGGCGGAGAATGAGTCACGGGCCGGTGGTTTTTTCGTGGTCCATTTTGCAGGACCAAATCGCTTCACATGGATAAGATTGGCGAGGCGACAATCCGATGCGTCGTATGTTCCAATCGGAATGATAGGGAGGGCCTATCAATGGAACTACGACATCTGCGCTACTTCACCGCGGTCGTAGAGTGCAAGAGTTACCGAGAGGCGGCACGACGGCTGCATTTGGCGCAACCCTCGATCAGCGAAGCCGTCTCCGATCTTGAGTACGAACTCGGTCTGAAGCTCTTCACACGCGCCAATCGTACAGCGCGTCTCACGCCCGAGGGCGAAATATTTTACGCTGACGCTGTTCGAATCCTTCAGCAAGCAGAGACAGCTATTGTTACGGCGAAGCGAGCTGCTCAGGGAAAGGTTGGGAGGCTTTCCATCGGTTTTATCGGCTCGGCAACACTCTCTTTTCTGCCTGACCTCATACGCAGGTACAAGTTGGTATATCCGAATGTAAAGCTTGTGCTTCATGAGCTCTATCCCGTTGCACTTGACAACGCGTTTGATAGAGGCGAGATAGATATAGGCATCACGCGCACCCTCTCGCTTGAGCGCAGCAAAAGCTTCCAATCAAAAATATTGCTGCGTGACCCCCTGGTTGCGGTCCTCCCTCGATCACGAAAACTGAAGAGCAAGGAGATTCGGCTCGCTGATCTCGCCAATGAGCGATTCGTGCTGTTTCATCGACAGGGAGCACCTGGTGTTTTCGACACCATCGTTGGAGCTTGCAGGGCTCAAGGCTTTTCTCCACGGGTTGAGAACGAGCCGAATTCGATGCAGACGATCCTTTCTCTCGTCGAGGCGGAAGAAGGCGTGGCCATCGTACCCGCTTCAACGGGCAATCTTAGTTCGAACGGTGTGCAGTTTGTCCGGCTGGCACCGGATAATCTGTATCTCGATCTGATTGCAGCCTGGCCGGTTGGCGAACCGTCGGTCGTGTTGCGCACATTTCTCGATTTCCTGGACGACAATGCAGAGGAGATTCGCGGAAAAGCTGAACTTGGTCTGTCGTCCATCGCCCGCTTGAAGCGATAGGTTGCGCGTGGCGACAGTCTACCCCGATCTTTGACCAGACACTGGTTCGCCAATATCGAAGTAGGCTGCTGACCCCCGGCCCTCGTTTCTGAATGGCACGATTGCGAGGGCGAAGCAGTGTGGATACGTCACATCTGGAACGCAGATCCCTGCTGCAAGGCTTGTGATACCTTGGCGAGCATGTCCATTTCGTACTACCACATCGATTCCTTCGCGAGCGAGCTGTTCGCAGGCAATCCCGCCGGCGTATGCTTTCTTCCCGCATTTCCCGTCAATGATGTCATGCAGAAGATCGCGGCGGAGAACCGTCATAGCGAAACAGCTTTTGTGGTTGCCCGCGCCGATGGCGATTTCAATCTGCGTTGGTTCACACCGGTAGTGGAAAATGACCTGTGCGGCCATGCAACCTTGGCTGCCGCGTATGCGCTTTCGTTGCGCGGACAGGACACCTGGCCGGTTCGATTCCATACAGTCAGCGGTTTGCTAACGGTCAATCGTGATCACGAGCGCCCTGAACTGGATTTCCCATGCAGGCCGGCGATACCATGCGAAAGCCCGACCGGGCTGCTGTCCGCCTTGGGTCTGGAGACGGCGGAGGTAATGCGTGAACCTCGCGACTTTCTCATTGTGGTCAACCACTCCGAGACAGTGGAAAACCTCAAGCCCGACATAGCTGCGTTGGCCAAAATAGACATCGGCATTCGTGGAGTAATTGTTACGGCTGCCGGCGAAAACGATGTCGATTACGTGTGCAGGTTTTTCGCTCCATCCGAGGGAATCGACGAAGACCCTGCCACTGGATCGATCCAGTGCACGCTCGTTCCATACTGGGCCGCACGCACTGGCAAGCAGACATTTAGGGTGCGGCAACTCAGCTCTCGTGGCGCCCAAATGTGGTGCACGCTCGCTGGCGACAGAGTAAAGATTGCTGGTGAAACGAAGCTCTATCTACAAGGGACCATCAATATCTAGCTCGAGACCTCTCTAGCCCTCGGCTTGCCTAGTGCGCGTCGTATGTAGCTGGCAGCATGGCTGTTGCTATACAATGCAGGGCGATCGGCGGGAAGGGCCAAGCTATGAATCCCTCCGCCCCGGAGGGATCGTGTCAGCTCCCGACTTGATCTGGAAAGACGGCAAGTTTGGCCAAACATCCCGGCGGGACTCGTGGTGGCTTTCGCCGACGGCAATCCTCCTCGGTTTCGGCGCGTTTCTGGTGTATGCCAACTGGGCGGCGTTCCAGAACGCCCATTACACCTACGGACCCTATATTTCTCCGTTCTATTCGCCCGAGCTTTTCGGAAGCTCCCCGCACGCCCTTTTCGGCCCGAAACCGAATTGGTACCCGAATTTTCTTCCCTTTTCTCCGGCCCTGTTCATTCTCTGGATACCGGGATTATTTCGAGTCACCTGCTACTACTACCGCGGGGCCTACTACAAATCCTTCTGGGCCGATCCGCCGGCGTGCGCGGTAAGCGAGCCGCGCAAGAGCTACCTGGGAGAACGGAGTTTCCCCCTTATTTTGCAGAATTTCCATCGCTATTTCTTGCGACTCTCCTATGTCGTCTGGGGCTTTCTGGTCTACGACGCAGTAAGGGCGTTCTTCTTTCCCAACGGATTTGGAATCGGGATTGGAAGCCTGGTTCTTGTCGTGAATGTCGTTCTTCTAGCCGGATATGTGTTCGGATGTCATGCGTTCCGGCACCTGATCGGCGGGACATTCGACCAAATCTCGGAGCACCCCATCCGGCAGAGACTTTACGAATGGGTGAGTCGCCTGAACGCGGGGCACAAGAAGTGGGCCTGGGCGAGCCTCCTGTGGGTGGCGTTTTCCGATATCTATGTGCGCCTCTGCGCCATGGGAATCTGGCATGACTGGAGAATCCTCTAGATGCCGGAATTCCAACGTTTCTCCTACGACGTTCTTGTGATTGGAGCAGGCGGAGCGGGCTTGCGCGCGGCGACCGAAGCCGGAGCTGCTGGCGCGAAAGTGGGAGTGGTCTGCAAGTCGCTGCTCGGCAAAGCGCATACCGTGATGGCCGAAGGCGGCATAGCGGCGGCCCTGGCCAATGTTGACGATCGCGATAACTGGCGGGTCCATTTCGCCGATACCATGCGCGGCGGACAGTACCTGAACAATTGGCGCATGGCCGAGCTGCACGCCAAGGAAGCACCGGAATGCGTGCGCGAACTCGAGGCGTGGGGCGCGCTGTTCGACCGAACGACAGACGGCAGAATTCTCCAGCGTAACTTTGGAGGGCACAGGTACCCACGGTTGGCCCACGTTGGCGATCGCACCGGCCTGGAGATGATACGCACACTCCAGGATCATGGCATTCACGCGGGGATGCAGGTGCACATGGAATGCACCGTGCTCAGCCTGCTGCTGGATGGCGGCCGCATCGCCGGGGCATGCGGATATGACCGTGAGAAGGGGCGGTTCTACCTCTGGCAGGCGAAAGCAGTCGTGCTGGCCACCGGCGGCATTGGACGCGCATTCAAGATCACCAGCAACAGCTGGGAATATACGGGAGATGGCCTCGCACTGGCATATCGTGTCGGCGCCGAACTCCAGGATATGGAGTTCGTTCAGTTTCATCCCACAGGAATGGTCTGGCCGATCAGTGTGCGTGGCATCCTCGTGACCGAAGGCGTGCGCGGCGAGGGAGGCGTTTTGCGCAACAGCGAAGGCCGCCGGTTCATGTTCGACGACATCCCCGATCTTTATAAGGAACAAACGGCGGATACGGAAGAGGAGGGCTGGCGGTACACGCAAGGTGACAAAAATGCGCGGCGCCCGCCCGAACTGCTCACCAGGGACCATGTGGCGCGCTGCATCAATCGTGAGGTCAAGGAGGGCCGCGGCTCCCCGCACGGCGGCGTGTTTCTCGACATTTCGTGGATCAAGGACCGACTTCCCAAATCTGCTGAGCACATTAAACGCAAGCTTCCCAGCATGTATCACCAGTTCAAGCAGCTCGCCGATCTCGACATCACGACAGAGCCGATGGAGGTCGGTCCAACGACTCACTACATGATGGGCGGCATCCGCGTCGAAGGCGATTCGCAAATGTCCAACGTTCCTGGACTTTTCGCAGCCGGAGAAGTGGCGGCAGGGTTGCATGGAGCAAATCGGTTGGGAGGAAACTCGCTTTCTGATCTACTCGTTTTCGGGCGGCGCGCGGGGCAGTATGCCGCACAGTACGCTCGCGACATCGGCCCGGCGGCGATCGACGAGAGAGAACTGCAGGACATTGCGACAGCTGCTCTCGTTGCATTTGACCGCGGAGCCTCCGGCGAGAATCCTTATCAGATTCAATACGACCTGCAGGAGGCAATGCAGGACCTGGTCGGCATTGTGCGAGTGGAAAGTGAAATGCAGCAGGCGCTCGAGGCAATCGAGAAATTGCGCTCGCGGACAGAAAAAGCAGGCATCGTCGGGAATCGTGAATACAACAACGGCTGGCATACCACGATCGATATTGGAAATATGATGATCGTGTCTGAAGCCATCACCCGCGCGGCTCTGCTCAGGAAAGAGAGCCGCGGCGCGCAATTTCGCGATGACTTTCCCGGCAAGGATTCAGAGTGGGGAAAGTACAACATCATCATCCGGCGTGGCGCCGACGGCGAAATGCAGGTGGAGAAACGCGCGCTGACGCCGATGCCGGAGGAGTTGAAAGCTGTTGTCGAAGAGATGAAGTAACCGGGAGACATGACAGATGGGCACATCAGCAACATTTCGCATCTGGCGCGGAAGCTCGGCGGGCGGCAGATTTCAGGAATACTCAACCGTCGTTCAAGAGGGCATGGTCGTTCTGGACGCCGTGCACCAAATCCAGGCCCATCAGGCTCCGGACTTGGCGGTGCGATGGAATTGCAAGGCCGGCAAGTGCGGATCGTGCTCAGCCGAAATCAATGGCATGCCCAAACTCATGTGTATGACCCGGCTAAACGACGTTGATCTTAACAAGCCGGTCACCGTGGAGCCGATGCATGCGTTTCCGGTCATTCGCGACCTGGTCACAGACGTTTCGTGGAATTTCCGTGCCAAGGAGACGATCAAGAAGTTCAAGCCTCGCCCTCCAGACTCGCCCGATGGAACCTGGCGTATTCAGCAATCTGACGTCGAGCGCGTCCAGGAGTTTCGCAAGTGCATCGAGTGTTTTCTTTGCCAGGACGTCTGCCACGTACTGCGGGAGCACCACAAGCATGAGGAGTTTATCGGACCGCGGTTGCTGGTTTATGCTGCTGCACTCGAAATGCACCCGCTCGATACCGAAGATCGGGTCACCGATTTGAGGCATACGCATAACATCGGCTATTGCAATATCACTACCTGCTGCCGGCAGGTCTGCCCGGAGTCGATCACGATCACCGAGAACGCAATTATTCCGCTCAAAGAGCGCGTGGTGGACCGTTACTTCGATCCCTTGAAGCGACTCTTCCGAATCCTCTGACTGGAAGCAGGCTCCGCGCCTGGCTTGGCGCTCACTTCCTCCGAATCACCCGAAGGTTTGCTATCTTGGGGGTGCGTCATAGGCATCGAATGGAATGAGTTCGTGCTCCAATTCTTCCCATCCGTACTTTGGGTCCTGGAGCAGACGCACGCAGCGATTCCAGCGAAGGATGGCATCGTCGTTTCCCGACGGACGGATCTTTTCCGCATCGGCGAATGAGCGCATAGCCTCTTCAAAGAGCGGAAGGACTGAAAGAGGTGGGTTGCCTGCGTTAAGCTGCGCCTTCGCTCTACGTTCGCAGGAAATCCCCGTGTAGTAGAGCCGCTCGTATGCATTCTGGAGCTTTTCGAAAATCTGCTCCGCTTCCCGGTAACGATCGGACCCAGTGCCCTTGAACTGATCAGTCAGCGCGAGCCCGAGGAGGCGCAATGCGAACTGGTGCTCCGGTTCAATGGTCAATATGTCGCGACAGATAGACTCTGCTTCTTCAGGTTCGTTGAGCGATCGATAGAGTTCCGCCTTCGCGATGGCTTCGTCGATCCCAGCTGTTGAAATGCGTTTTAGCTGATAATCCATCTCTGTCATTCCTCCAGATCCGGAGATTCCTAGCATCCGAGAGTCGGGGGACAGTCCTGCATTCTTGCCTTGCAACCCCCGCGCCCCCGCAGTCGGGAACGTTGTGCGCCCATCGCAACGACAGCTTTCAGAAGTCAATGACGGTGCAAGCCATCGGGACCACGACATTATGCTTCTTTGCCAAGATCTAGTCCATAGCCGGTTGGTCAGCGCGGTTCTCGAGGCACGGAGCGCCATCGCAGGAGACTATGAGTGTCGCGGCGACGATGCCGATTCGCTTAGGCTGGTGTTAGCACGGAGAATCGAGCCGTTCGTAGGGACGATAGACGGGCTCCCAGACGTAGGCGTGGAGTTGTTCCGGGAGGGTTGAAGGGTCTTTGACGCGGGCTACGCCCTCGACGAGTGCCTGGCGGGCAACGGATTCGGCAACGACGAGGGCAACCTTGCGAGATTCGGCGATGGGCGGCAACAGGGGCGCATTGCTGTCCTGATGGGTCGGAGACATGGAAGCCAGCGCCTTGGCGGCGGCCATCATCATGCCATCGGTGACGCGCGAGGATCGCGACACCAAAATGCCCAGCGCAAGGCCGGGAAAGATGAAGGAGTTGTTGATCTGCGAGATCCGGACCTGGCGGCCATCGACCTCGACGGGCGCGAAGGGGCTGCCGGTGCCGACCAAGGCGCGGCCGTTGGTCCAGCGCAGCAAGTCAGCTGGGGTAGCTTCCGCCTTTGAGGTGGGATTCGACAACGGGAAGATGACAGGGCGGGGCGTGTGGCGCGACATCTCGCGGATGATCTCTTCGGTGAAAGCACAAGGCTGCGCTGAGACGCCGGCGAGGACCGTCACCTTGGCGTTGCGGACGACGTCGAACAGGGAAGTGGGTCCAGGGCCGGCAACAGTCCAATGGGCCACATCCTCTCGGCGACGGGCGAGGGGAATCTGGCTAAATCTCAGTCCAGGATCGCCCTCGACCATAAGCCCGTGGCGATTGAATGCGTAGACTCGCTGGCGAGCTTCGGCCTCCGTGAGGCCCTGTTCGCGCATGGCGGCGAGCAGGAGGTTGATGATCCCCACCCCGGCTGAGCCGGATCCGAACATGGCGATGGTCTGATCTTTGAGCGGAATGCCGGTGGCATTGACGGCGGCGAGCAAGGTACCAGTGGTGACGGCGGCGGTCCCCTGAATATCGTCGTTGAAAGTGCAGAGGCGGTCCCGGTAGCGCTCCAGGAGGCGCAAGGCGTTGTCGCCGGCGAAGTCTTCCCACTGGAGCAATATGTTGGGCCAGCGGCGTTGCACGGCGCGTACGAAGGATTCAATGAAGTCGTCGTACTCCTGGCCACGGATACGGGGTTGCTGCCAGCCAATGTAAATGGGATTTTGGAGCAGGGCGGGGTTGTCGGTGCCGACGTCGAGAAGGATGGGCAGGCAGTGCTGCGGCGGAATGCCGCCGAGTGCGGTGTAGAGCGCCATTTTGCCGATGGGGATACCCATGCCGCCAGCTCCCTGGTCACCGAGGCCGAGGATGCGCTCCCCATCGCTTACCACGATGCAGCGGATCTGGTCGTAGCGCGGGTCAGCGAGCATTTGGTCTATGAGGCGGCGGTTGGGATAGCTGATGAAGAGGCCGCGGGGCTTGCGCCAGATCTCCGAGAAGCGCTGGCAACCTTCGCCGACCGCCGGGGTGTAGACGATGGGCAGTAACGCTTCAGTGTGGTGGGCGATGAGCGAATAGAAAAGGGTCTCGTCGTTGTCCTGCAGATCGCGCATGAGGACGTATTTGCCGAAGTCCGTAGGCTCGTTGTCGAGGGCCCGTTTGCGGCGTTCGCGCTGATCCTGGAGAGTGCCAATGTGGGGCGGCAGCAGGCCGTGAAGCGCGAAGGCGTCGCGCTCTTCTTCAGTGAATGCGGTGCCCTTGTTGAGCCCGGGATGAAGCAGGAGGTCATAGCCGGAGAGGGCAGTGCGAATGACCTGGGTGTCGGAAGCGGCTGCGGATTTTGCGGGCACTTGAACCTCTCCTGCGCGAGGAGTCACTTTCCAACGGGAAAGAATCTCCCATGGTACTCCACGGGCGCGAGTGTTGGATGAAGTGGAACAAAGGCCGTTTGGCGGGTCCTTCATTCAACGTCACCGCACCCATCCTGAGCGCGCCGTGACATCTGGTAGCATTGACCCTATTCTCTGACCGGAGCCTACGCGCCCAGCGCGGAACGCCACAACACCGCGTTTTCTGGCCGCACCGGATGTTGTCGACAGGAGGACAAATGGAACACCAACCACCGTCACCGCCCGACGCATTGGAGGGCACATCGCGAGAGCGCACCGCGAGTTCGGATTCGGGAAAAAAGTATGTGAATGTTCGTCGGTACCTCGAGAACCTCGAACACGCCATTGAGACGAGCATCCAGTGGGTGGTGTTTGAGCCGAACGGCGAGTCTCTCTGGGCCACGGTGCGGAGCACCATCGAGAACTTCCTTTTCAATGAATGGCAATCCGGTGCGTTGCTGGGAGCCAAGCCGGAACAGGCGTACTACGTCCACTGCGATCGCACGACCATGACGCAGAACGATCTCGACAATGGACGCCTGGTTTGCACCATCGGCGTGGCACCTGTCCACCCAGCCGAGTTCGTGATCTTTCGGATCGGCCAATGGACCGCCGATCGAAAGGTTGAATCACAAATTCCGAGTCAAGGCGAGACCTCGTAGGTTGCTCTCATCCAGGAGCCTGCTTGTGCCCCAGTCTTTATCGGCGTGCCTGACACACCACTGATACACCGATAGTGTCCTCATCCGACTCCATCGCGATATTGCCCCTCACCAAGGCAGGATTGTGCACAAATCGGATAGAGTTAGCCAACCACACGAAAGAGCATGCAGGTGACGTCATCGTGTTGCTGGGCGTCGCCCACGAATCGATCAAGGTCAGCCATGATGGCATTCAGCAGTGCGGCCGGAGTCAGGAGCACACCCGCGTGCAACATTGCAATAAATCTCTCTTCTCCATATTCCTGTTGCTGATTGTTCTCCGCCTCAACCACGCCGTCGGTGAAGGTCACCAGCCAATCGCCAGTTTCCAGCATCACTTCGCCTGATTGGTATTGAGCCGCTTCCATGATGCCAAGCGGCACTCCTCCAAGTTCCAGCCGCTCGATGTAGCCCGACTTGCGGCGCAGAATCGGATTGTTATGTCCAGCGTTGATATAAGTCAATCTGCGCGAGGCGGGGTCGAACTCGGCAATAAAGGCGGTGGTAAATCGGCGCCCGTTCTGGCTATTGCCGCAAGCATAGCGGTTCATTTGACTGACTAATTCGGTTAGCGATCCAGGCGTACTGCTTAGGGTCTTAAAGCTTGCCTGCAGCGTTGCCATCAGCATGGCCGCGGGCACACTCTTCCCGGCAACATCGGCAATCGCGATTAAGAAGGTGGCACTTCCTGAATCCGGACTTGAACGGGCAAAGACATCATAGTAGTCACCGGCGACCGTGTTGGCCGGCCGCGTATGGAAGGCGATCTCGAGACCCGATACTTGTGGAGGATTTGCCGGGAGCAGCCACGCCTGAATCTCCTTCGCGATCTGAAGATCGCGTTTCATCACGACCCGGTCGCCGACCTCGAGGATCAGCAAGGCGAACATCAGTAGCCCACCATAAAAGTGAAAATCGAGAGCGAACACTTTTGCTTCGCCAGAGCTCATACGCCACGTCCACTCGCCACCGGGGACGATGACTAGCATCAAAGCGAGGAGCAACAAGACGCGCCGGGCCGGGGTGATCTTCTCCAGAATTGCCCAGAAGTACTGGCTTGCCACATTGAGGAAGTGCCTACCGTTGGGTTCTCCTGCAGGTCGTGTGGCATCGACCTCCTGGGAGTAGAGCCTGTAACTGGAGTGAGCATCCGTCCGAAATTGAGACCAAAGCTGGCTAAGTTCGATTCCTTCAGTCACTCGCATCCAGAACCGAACCACGCGCTCCTTAAAAGCATGCTCAGTCATTCATCCTCATCTCCGCCGGGTGGTTTCGTATGCTCGGGTTTTCGATCCATGGTAAACATAAGTCCTGGAAACATACGATAAGGAAGCCTTTCACGGCGACGTCGGCAATGTTGGGCGAATGAATGCGAGTCGGAGGTGTTCCGTCCTCCTGTTCAGATTGAGCAGTTTACGCGGCGGAGCGTTCTCCCTAACGGCCGTACTGCCGGGTCATCTCCCTGCCGATACGACACAAGCTGATGGAGAACCCTCTGCCGGTAACTCAGGTCGTATCCACAACCGAGATTAAGTAACCGCAGCGGATTACCACAAGGTGAAGCCTGTGAACGAACTGGGGATAGGCACAGTCGATCAAGGAGGGTAGAGTTCTCTTCAGTGGGTAGCACTTGGGGGAGGGCTACCGATTTGCA
>Ga0207100_1114_pt1 | contig 18925 bp, 16 predicted proteins | sample Alteio_BWMinHeat_82_FD_153520 | JGI IMG/M metagenome (GOLD analysis project Ga0207100, IMG submission 153520) | Enriched cells from forest soil in Barre Woods Harvard Forest LTER site, Petersham, Massachusetts, United States -... | ecosystem: Environmental > Terrestrial > Soil > Temperate forest >...
AAATGTGTCCGCAGTGCCGACCGTAAGGTGAATCTTGCCGTTCAGCAGCGGACCTATTTTCTTCCAGTTCGTACGCAGTAGATGCGCGATGTCATAGTGTCTGTCCCAATACTCCGCGACCTCGGGATCAATCGCTCCACTATCGCGATCGAAAAGCGGCATCGGACGTCCGTCTTTGCCTCTTGGACTAAAAACCCACTCAAAGGATGCCAGTTGACCGCTGTAGTCTCCCAACACATGCTCTTGATGAGCCAGATCTCCTAAGGCTTGTGTATCTTTCCCGCCCATGCGAATGAACATCCGGGGAGTGCCATCTTCGTTGAAATAGAAATTTGGTGGCGGGTTCCTGGTGAGATCAGCGCCGGCGGCGAAGTTGCGAAAATCACCGGGGTCGGGAGCTGTGGGCCAAGTACCGCCGAAAAACTCGGGATGCGACACTTGTATCCACATTGCCGCCCACCCGCCGGATGAATGCCCCGTGAGGAAACGGCCGCTCGGCTTTGCATCCATTCGATACTTCTTCTCCAAGTAAGGAATGAGTTCCTTTGTTAGAGCCTCGCCCCATGGTCCGTTATTTACGGAATCGGCAAACTCATGGGTGCCGGTGGGAAAAGCCTGCAGCAGCATCACCCAGATCATTTCCGGAGTCTTCTTGTCTTCCATCAACTTGTTTGTGTTCGCCGCACTGCTCTGCACCAGATACTTCATGTCCGCGCCAAAACCGTGGGTCAGATACACGGTTGGGTATCGCGTCGTGCTGGTGCCGTAGCTGGGCGGCAGCACCACCGCACCATGCATGTGAATTGGTCGCCCCCAAGATTCGGACAATGCCGGACTCACGAAATCAAACAGCTCAGTGTGGGGCGGCAATTGCAGCGGAGGGTCAGTCTGACGTTCGGCAAGTGTCAGAGAGATTCGTTCGTTTGAGGCAGGATTGAAGTTCTGCTCGGCAGTGGCGCTTAGCAGATCGCCATCGGAAGCGTCGTCGTAGTAAGCAAAATTGTGGTCTACATCCAGGACGGCCTTGATTTTACAAGTCCCTGACGGTGCGCTGCAGAATGCGGCCGGATACGCCAACTCATCTGGATCAAGGTCTATAGGCGACTGGGGTGTCAGACCGTGGACCTCCTTCGCCGCTACCCATACCGAGTGAGCAGCCGGCCCGAAACTGGGAGCAAGTTGGTCCTCTGAACCAAGCCGATTGGACATCATCACAATCAGGCGGCCGGAAAGTGGCGCACTCGCTAACTCGGGAGTAACCGCAACTCTGAATGTCGGGTGCTGTTCGGCGGGACATGGTTCTGCCACCGACAGTTGGACAAATGCGGCCGAGGAAAAGAGAAGCCAGACTGCGAACAGTCTCTGAATGCTTCGCATAGCGGGCACAGTGCTCCTTTAACTAAGGTTCATCCGGAGGAGATTGCATTCATCTCTTTAAGATTGGGCAAAAGGCAAATACTACATGCCTGCTTGGTTGTCCTCGCTAGCGTTTTTCTACTATTGTCGCGATCCGACCGCCAGAAGTAAGGTTTCCCAAATTCAGCCATGAAGAAGAGGAGTCTTGCGTGCATACGACCAAGACATATGCGGCGGTTCTGGTTTTGGTTTCGGGCTGCCTTACCGTGCTTGCCCAATCGATGCTTGCTCAATCAAAACCAGCACAACCGGCGCCTCAAGCTGCCATCTCACAGCTCGATCATTTCGATGTCGCCCAGGTTGATAGCGGCCTTGACCCTTGTGTCGACTTCTATGAATACACATGCAAGAAGTGGATCGCCAAGAATCCTATACCTCCCGAGCAGGCCAACTGGTGGCTGGGCTCAAAGCTGATGATCTGGAACCAGACGGTGGTGCGGAAAATCCTGGAAAAAGCCTCCAACGAGTTGTGTGCGAAGCGTAGATCGCGATCTGTCCGAAGCTCTCGGCCAGGAATTTGTGGCGCGTGCCTTCGCAGCGGATAGCAAAGAACGCATGTTGAAACTTGTGCATGCCCTAGAAGCCGCGCTCAGCAGCGACATTCAGCAGTTGGACTGGATGGGCCCTGCCACCAAGAAGGCAGCCCTGGCCAAGCTGGAAAAGATTTTCGACAAGATTGGATACCCAGACCACTGGCGCGATTATTCAAGCCTGCGGATCATTCGCGGCGATGCTTTAGGGAATGCTTACCGCAGCAGCGAATTCGAACTGCGGCGCCAGCTATCCAGGATAGGAAAGGCGGTGGATCGCGCGGAGTGGAGCGTTTCGGCTTCAGTGCCCAACGCATACTACGATCCACAACTCAATTCGATTACCTTTCCTGCGGCCATCCTGCAACCACCGCTGTTTGACCGGCAAGCGGATGATGCAGCAAATTTCGCTGCCATCGGGGCGATTATTGGGCACGAGTTGACCCATGGGTTCGACGATCAGGGCCGGAAGTTTGACGGCGACGGTAACCTCCATGACTGGTGGACCGCCGACGACGGCAAAGAATATGAGCGGAGAGCGCAATGCATCGCGGATGAATACTCCGGGTTTGAAGCGACTGAGGGCGTGAAGCTCAATGGCAAGTTGACCCTCGGAGAAAACACCGCCGACAATGGCGGCTTGCGAATCGCTCTCATGGCTCTCGAAAGCACTCTTTTTCAAACTCCGCCGCATATGGATTCAAACAGACTTACTCCGCAGCAGGAATTCTTCATCTCCTATGCGGAGACATGGTGCTCGAACGCAACTCCGCAGTACTTGAGCATGATGACGCAATCCAATCCCCATTCGACCGCGCAGGCCCGCGCGAACGGTGTGGTATCCAATTGCCCGAATTCCAGAAAGCCTTCGGCTGCAAGAAGGGGCAGCCCATGGTGCGAGAAAACGCCTGTCGCGTTTGGTAGAAGTCAGGCGGAGATCAGTTTGCTGCTGAGTCCGAATACCTTGGAAGGAAGAGGTTCATGGCAGCCGCCAACGCCAGCGCCGCTGCGAGAATTACCAGCAACGAAGTATAGGAGCCAGTCGAGTCAAACGCGCGGCCCAGGATCACCGGGCCAATGGCTGCCGCCGCCGCATAGAATGTCCAGGTAACGCCGTAAAGAGTGGAGAAAGCGCGCAGGCCAAAATAGCGAGTCAGCAGGTAAGGTGTAATGGCCGCTTCGCCGCCGGCCCCGATGCCAATCAGCGCCGCGGCAAGGCAACCCGCAGGAAAACTATTTGCCCGGGCGAGAAGGAAAATACCCGACGCGGTAGACAGGCTTATTACAAAGGCGACACGCGCCCCGAAAAACCGGTCCAGCAACCAGCCTACCCCGACCCGGCCGAACAGGCTCGAGCCACCCAGTATGGACGCGCATAATGCCGCACCGCTGGCCGTGATTCCTCGATCTGTCAGCAAAGCAGACATCTGGGTTATCGCTCCGTTCATGCTTATCGAACTCACGCACAGGACGGCGACGATAATCCAGAAAGCAAAGGAACGCAGGCCCTGGTGCCACGTCATCCCAGAATGTGCGACCGGCGCCGACTGGGGCTGGAGCAGGCCACGTTCGCGGATGTAGCGCCAGCTGAGCGGCAGGCCGAGCAGCAGAGCAATACAGCCGAGCGCCGCGTAGGCTGTTCTCCAGCCTGATCGGCTGATAATGCTTTGCGCAACTACCGGCAGGATCATCGCGCCTAGGCCAGATCCCACCATTACGAACGCCAGCGCCAACCCCAGGCGTCGCTGAAACCAGGTAGAAATGGATCGCGAATAAGCCAGATGAGCGGCGCCATTTCCGACCACTCCCAGAACGAAGCACGTCAGATAGAACTGCCACACTCCGGAGCGCAACAGCGCCAGTGAGGCGATGCCGCAGCCAAATACCGTCATGCAGGGAAGAATGATGCGGCGAGGGCCAAAACGGTCGATCCACCGGCCCAGCAACGGGGAGCACAGACCCACGGTGACGGCGGCGATCGCGAAGCCGCTCGAGACGGCTTCGCGGCTCCAGCCGAATTCCGCGCTCAGCGGTTTCACGAAAACCGCGAACGTATAGACGAACAGCGAGCCGAAGCCCGCCATCACGCCGAAGCATGCCGCCAACACCACGCGCCAGCCGTAATACTTGAGATCGAATTCACTCAGGCCGGGCGTCAATTCGTCGCTCTGTATTGTGTCGCTGCTTTGAAGATGGCTGGTCAAGGCCAGGTTTCCCTTTCAAACGCCGGGCTCTAGGTTATCGATCTGCGCCTGCCAACAGACCGTCTGTCGAATGAACATAGCCGTTTTCTGCCAGCCGTTTTCCATTCTCGCGGTACAGGGCGGGGTCTGTAGGCGCCCAGGTTGCCAGGCCGTCCACATACCGGTTGTACATACAAAAGGCGGCGGCGATCAGCACCGTGTCGTGGATTTCCTTGTCGGTCGCGCCCTTCTCGCGGGCGCGGCCGACATCTCCGGCTGTGACTTGCTTGCCGCCCTTTTGGACTTTACCCGCGATGGCCAACAGCGCCTTCATCTTTTCGGAGATTGCAGCCGATTCGAAGTTCAACTTCACGTCATTCACCAGCTTTTCGTTCCCGCCCAAGCGATACGCAGCCACAGCGCCGTGTGCGTGTTGGCAGAAATAGCAATCGTTCTGGGAAGAGACGTAGGTTGCGATCATCTCGCGGTCTGCCGGGGCGAGGGTATTTGGCCCGCGCAGAAGCACCTCCGCCAGTGCGTTAAGCGGTTTTGCGGTTTCGGGACTGAATGCCATCGGTCCCAGGATTCCAGGAATACCCTCAGCAAGCTGTATGTGTGCCATAAAAAGGAGCTCCTTAACTTTTCGAATTGCTCTGTTTGGCCGCGATGGCCTCCAGCGGTTTCTTGTAGTCCCGGCCCACATAGCCGAGCCGAGCTGTCTGCTGTCCAATTTCACGATAAATCTCTGGATCGCGGGGCTGCCATGTGTCCAGGCCGTCCACGTAGCGGTTGAACATGCAGAATGCGGCCGCGATCAGGACCGTATCGTGGATCTCCTTGTCCGTGGCGCCCTGCTGCCGAGCTCGCTCGACATCATTCGCGGTCACGTACTTTCCGCCTTGTTGCACTTTTCCCGCAATGGCCAATAGGGCCTTCATCTTGGCGGAAATAGGGGTGGCCTCGTAGTTGTGCTTGATCTGGGCGATCAGTTCATAATCCGAATCACCGCCGCCCAGGTGTTGTGCTGCCGTGGAACCATGACAGGTCTGGCAGTAGTAGCAATCGTTCTGCGAGGAAACATAGGTCGCGATCATCTCGCGTTCCGCAGGAGTCAGAGTGTGCGGACCAGTCAGCAGAACTTGCACGAGCTCGCCTAGAGGCCTCGTAGTCTCGGGACTGAACACCATGGGGCCGCGGATACCCGGCAGTCCTTCCGTCAATTCAATGTGGGCCATTAAAGTCGCGCCTCCTTACGCTACTTCGCGGGAGATGGGTTGCCCGGGGCGAACATATCCATCATGGGCCATGGTTTCGCCCATCTCTCGATAGGCTTCTCGCTCCTTCGGTTGCCAGGTCGCGAGACCATCCACATAACGGTTGAACATGCAGAACGCAGCGGCGATCAGCACGGTGTCGTGGATTTCCTTGTCGGTGGCGCCGTCTTGGCGGGCGCGGGCAACATCCTCAGAGGTGACCTGCTTGCCGCCGTTCTGCACCTTGCCCGCGATAGCCAGCAAGGCTTTCAATTTTTCCGAGACGTCGGCAGCTTCCGGAGTCAATTTGACGGTCTCAACCAGATCGTAGTTTCCTCCCAGATGCGCGGCTGCCGCGGCGCTGTGGGAGAGCTGACAAAAGTTGCATTCATTGCGATAGGAAACGTGGGCAGCGATCATTTCACGTTCCGCCGAAGTGAGCGTGTTCGGCCCCCGCAGCAGCACCTCGGCTAATTGCCGCAACGGCTGGGCAGTATCGGGACTAAATGCCAGCGGACCGACAATGCCCGGCAACCCGTCTGGAAGCTGAATATGAGCCATGAATGTACCCTCCTGAGAGCTCTACAGTAGCACTACACCTTAAGGATGCTGGATGCCATGAGCGTTCCTTCCACCCGGCTTTTCACTTTGGCAAAGGCGGTGTCGCGCGTGGTGGATGTATCATCGGCAAAGGGAGAGAAACCACAATCATCTGTTGTGCCCAGGGACTCAACCGGGATGATCTGGGCCGCTTCCAGAACGCGGTCGCGGATTTCTTCGGGTGCTTCCAATCTTGGGTTGATCGGGTCCGTGACGCCAATGAAAAGCACCTGACCTGGCTTAAGGTGCTCTCGGACCGCTTTCAGGACGCGTGGGCGGTCCGGTTCGCTGGCCAACTGAATGTAGAAGCGGCCCACGTTCAGACGAAATAGAGATGGCAATAAACCCGTGTAATCCACATCAGCGCTGTGCGTGGAGTCGTTGTCGCCGCCGGTACAGGTGTGAACGCCGATGCGCTTCTGCTCTTCGGCGGTGAAGCGGTCGAGCACACGGTTATTTAATTCGATGAATGTCTTGAGCAGACCGCCGCTGGGATCGAGTTTGAGCGCCAGTCGTCCCTCGGTGAAATCGATTTGCACACACGCGGCACCGGCATCGAGACATTCACGGATGTCACGGGCTGCTTCCTTGACAACGTCTTCCAGAAAGACCTGTTGCGGATACCCGGGCAGACCACCTTGCGGATAGAGCAGACTTAACGCAGAGGCCGAGATCACTGCCTGTTTCAGCGGCCTCCGCGCATACTTCTGGGCAGCTCTCAGGAAGGTCACAGCATGGATACCGTAGTGGAAGGGGCCTGCGGCCAGCGTGGGAAGTCGCCGGGTGTGGCCGTCGGCAAAGGGAATCACCACGCCGGCCGCGGCGAGATTGCTGAGCCCGGAAAGCGGATAGGTGGCAAAGCTGGGTTTGGTTTGTTCGCCGTCCGTGATTATGGGTGAGCCGGTGCGTTCAAAGAGTACGATCGTGTCTCGCAGGGCGGCGTCCTCGGAGGCATGGAGCTGCTCGCGGGAAATCCCACCGGTTGCGTAAGCACTCATTGCCGCCAGCAAGTCCGTCGGGCGTGGAATGCTTCCTATCGGCTCGGTCGGTAACGGCATGAGGTTGTCTCGCGGCTCCTAAACCTGAACTAGAAATTCAATCGCATGGCGAACTGGATTTGTCGTGCCGGCGCCACAAAACTGGGCGTACCAAATGTCGGGTTGGCCGGACTGCTCACACCATCACCAAACTTCTGCGGAATCGGGCCCAAGAATGCAGGCGCGCCATAGACTGTGTCGATCGCGTTGACATTTTGCCGGTTGAACAAATTAAAAACCTCGGCACTGGCTTCCGCTTTAAGCCGCTCAGTCAACCTGAACCCTCTTTGCACCCGCACGTCCGTGGTGTATGACGGATCACCCCGATAGGTATTTCGTCCGATGTCTCCGACCCGGTCAGAAAATGGGTACTGATCGCCGTTTACGTCAAAGCCGGCAAGGACCGTGTAGTAACGCGGACTCTGAAGAGTGTTTAACATCGACACCTTGAAGTTGCGCAGCACCGGATTCCAGGTATTAGACGATTCTCCCATTAAAGTCAGCACCAGGCGATGACGCACGTCGTTATCACCAAGGCTGCGATCGAGGTTGGGATGTAGATAGTCCATCGGTGTGTCGGTGAGTTGGATATCAGTTGAGATATCGATGGATTTCGAATAGGTGTAATTTGCCAGGATGCTGTAGTGCTGGGCAAATGGCCTTCGCACACTCACAGTCCCAGCGTGATAGATGGAGTAGGCCGTCGGAGTGGCCTCCAGCGTGAACCCAAAGTTGGGATCGGCGGGTGCGAAAGACTGGACACCAGTAGGAAGCGTGCCGTTCGGGACGCCGTTGACGCTTTTGTACACCGGTAGTTTAAGTCCGTGCACGAACTGGTATCCCACCGAGACAAACAGGTTCTTCGCGACCTCGTTTTCCACTTCCAGGCTGGTTTCTTCGGCATAAGGGTTGGGAAACTTGCGCTTCGCATATCCCAACGGAAACTGCCGCAGTGTGGTTGGATCAGGGTATGCGCCATTGTGCGCGAAGTTGGCGAATGCCTGACTGGCAAGAAACGGACCGGAGACGCCCACGATCCCCGAGGGTCCAAGACCCACAAGGTCGTTGGCTGGATTGGCAAATTCGGGCAGGATGGGCTGGTTCATGTTGGTGAAGGCAGACGCTCCCTGCCAGCTCACCATGATGTCGCTGTAATCGAATGGGCCGGTGAACAAGCCGAAGGCCGCCCGCACCACACCCTTTCCTTGGCGGAACGAATAGGCCAGTCCAACTCGCGGCTGCACATTTCCATAGTTCGTGGAGTGCATTTTGCCGTTCAACCGGATGTCGGTGGCCGAGGGGAAGAAATCAACGTCGTAGCGCAACCCGAGGGTAAGGGTCAGATCCGGTCGCGCCTTCCACTGGTCTTGGGCGTAAAAGCCGTAAAGCTTGTGCTGGAACTTCAGATTCGTGCTGTCCGTGAACCGCGCGGATGCCGGACCTGCAAACAGGCCAGTCTGGAAGGGCAGGGACCGCGGCGGAATCTGCTGGCCGAAGAACGAGCGCGGCTGCAGAAACAGAAACTCCACGGGAGTTCCCGGTCCGAAGGGCGGAGCATCGAAGGGTGCCGCTCCGAAGAAGCTCTGCGGCGTGAAAATGCCGGCGCCCGGAGTGAAGAACGTAGTCTGCGCCGAGATCCAAACCGGCTCGAATTCCCCGCCAAACTTGAACGAATGACTACCCCGCACATAAGTCAGGTTTTCCGCGGCCTGGAAATGCTGCTCACGGTAATAGTGGACGCCGCCCTGGATCCCCCCTGAGCTAAAGAGGTCGGCAACCAGGATCGTAGGCTCAAACCCCGCACCCACGGGATCAAGATGAAAAGTCCTTCGCCCGAAGTTCAGCACACTTTCCGAAGTCCAGTTGCTGCCGAAGACGCGGAGCAGGTTGCCGTACACGGTCTGGTCCCGAACCGGATTGTCGCGGTAGAAAGATGGTAAGCCCTGGCCTGGAGCGGCGCCCGGTATGTGTTGTTTGCGATCGTCGTTGAACAGGTATCCAACATTTAAGGTGCTCCTCTCACTCAGGACATTCGTCAGCTTGCCAAAGAACTTGTCGTAGTTGCCAATCTGAAGAATGGAACCGAGGTCCTCGGGCTGCAGGCCTAACGACTGCTTCACTTGATTGATGCTGGGCGTGCCCGGTCCCAAGCAGCCGGGATTGCTCGTGCAATGTAGGATGAAAGATGAATATAAAGGAGATTCGGCTCGACGCTGGCCTTCGTATCCGAGGAAGTAGAAATTCTTGTTCCGCCGGATGGGACCGCCAATGTTGCCACCAAACTGATTGAAGCGGAGCGTGTTGAAACCGGGCGCTGATAGCAGATTGTTGGAGTCCAGTTTGTTATTGCGGAAGAATTCGTAGACCGAGCCGTGAACCTCATTCCCGCCAGATTTAGTTACCGTGTTTACGACAGCACCCAGATTTCGCCCGTTGTCCACCGTCGATGGACTCGTGGCGACACGAAATTCCCGCACCCAATCTTGCGAGGGGCTGGCGCGCTGCACCCCGGAAATGCTGACGGTGTAGTCTGTTCCGTCGAGGCCAAAAAATGCGCTGTGAGTTTCGCGCAGCCCCGCAAAACTCAACTGTAACACTGTTTCCTGGAATGGCGACTGTGCGCCTACGGCCGTGCTCCGGCCCACGTTTACGGAAGGTGTGAGCAGCACGAAATCGATGAAGTCCCGGCCAGAGATGGGCAGGTCGGCGATTTTCTGCGTATCAATGACCTGGCTGACCTCCGATTTTTGTGGATCCACTCCCTGCGCTGTCTCCTGCACTTCGACGTCCTCGTGCACCGTCTTGATGCCGAGCGTTACCGGAAGCGAGGCATTCTGTCCTACGGTCAGGGTAAGCGAGCCTTGATAGGTGCTGAACTGGCTGGACTCCACCGTCAGTTGATACTTGCCCGCGGGCAGGCCTGGGATTACCGCGACTCCAGTGGCCGAAGAGAAATCGGTTCGCTTGCCATCGGTCTCTAGGTTTCGGAGGGTGACTCGAGCTTGTGAGATCACGCTTCCCGATGGGTCGGTGACCGTAATATTCAGGGTGGCCAACTGCTGCGCAGAAAGTTGAGAGGCAAACAACAGGGTAGACCCGAGAAAAACCGCAAATGCGCGAAAAAGGTGTTTCTTCACTTGTGCCTCGCCGGTCCAGTCATCGCCGGCATGCCAGGAGACAGGCATCTCCGGAGTCCGACAAGCGTAATGCGGGACACCTTACTTGTGGTTAACCGGCAGCAGCAATATTACAAAAGCACTAGAGAGGGTGGCTGAGCAGTCCGTGTAGTATTGGCTTCCACGCCGTGCAGCGGGCAGGAGATGTTAATGCAATCTTTGAGACTGCCGCCCCTGTGTGCTCACGGTCACGACATCCCGACCATGCGACTTCGATTCGTAGAGACATTGATCCGCAAATGTGAGCAATTCGGCGGACGTCGTGTCATGCTCCGGAAACGCTGCTACGCCTGCCGATAGCGTGATCGGCCCCGGTGTCTCGCGGCGCCAAAACCTGATCGCCTTAAAGGAAATTGCCACGAATTGGTTGACCGTGCGTATCAGGTTCTCGCTCTGGAGGCAGACGCTTTAGAGTTCGAGCGTGCCGTGAAGGTACAAGCGTGCCCTGCCAGCGATCTTCACGCGATCGCCACCAATGGTGCACTGCATGACTCCACCGCGGACACTGAGTTGTTGCGCACGCAACGTGTCCTTACCCAGCCGCCCTGCCCAATATGGAGCCAGTGTGCAATGTATCGAGCCGGTTGCGGGGTCCTCATCGATGCCGACCGACGGCGCAAAAAGTCGGCACACGTAATCCACCTCACCCTCGCCGGGAGCGGTAACAATCGTTCCGCCGATCCCGATGTCCACTTTGGCAAGAGCGGCAAAATCGGGCGAGAGCGCTCGCACTTGCTCAGCCTGATCTACCACCACTAGGTAATCGCGCGATTTCATTACTAGCGCCGCATTCAAACCCAAGGCTGGTAAAAGGTCGACTGGCGTCTCACATGATTGGGGTGGCCTGGCGGGAAAGTCCATTTCAAAGCGGTCTTGGTCCTGAGCGACGGTCAACATGCCGCTGCAGGTGTGGAAGCGAACCGGCCACACGTTGTGCTTCCGCAGCGCGAGCACATAGGCGGATGCCAAGGTCGCGTGCCCGCATAGGTCGTCCTCCACTTTGGGTGTAAACCAGCGTAAGTCGAAACCACCATCAGCGCGAGGAACAACAAAAGCGGTCTCGCTGTGCCTATTCTCAGCCGCAATTTTCTGCATGGTGCTATCCGCGAGAAAAGCGGAAAGGATGCAGACCCCCGCCGGATTACCTGCAAAGAGCTCACTCGTGAATGCATCAACGTGGTAATACGGAATTGCCATATCGTGCTCCTCTAAGCAACTGGATCCCTTTAAAAATGAGGTCATCAGGATCGGGAATCATTGAAAATCTGCATAAATACAACTTACATCGGAAACAGCTCGGCCTGCTGCTGGAAAGCGATCACCAGATCCGGAAGGTCACGGCAGGCGTTGTCGCAATGCAAGGCGGCTCTCAATCGCCTGGCTCAAGCTGGAACTGCGTCCCTTAGGATGGGCGCGCCGGGGTCTCGAAGAACAACATCTGAACCAGCCGGCGACTACTGGGGGGAAGCTCCGACAGTGCTTCGCGCAAAAGTTGGTCCTGCTGAAACTCTGAAACCAGGTTGTCCGCTGATTCTTCTGATCCAGGAGATTCGTCGTCCCCGATTTCTTGCATGGAATGGCGTTGCGTTTCACGCTTCCGGTGAAAGCATTTGTTTCGTGTGACCTGAATGAGCCACCCGGCCAGTGCCTTCGGTTCGCGAAGACGGGACAATTCAGCCAGCAAACCCATACAAACTGCTTGAAAAGTGTCAGCCGCATCTTCTTCAGAAAAACCGTAACGTATGGGAATGGAAAAGATCAAGTTCTTGTATTTGAAGATCAAAGCTGACCAGGCGGAATCCTTTCCTTTAAGACAATCCCGTACCAGTTGCTCATCCGAGCGCGCGCTGTCAGCCAGTTGCTTTGCCCTACTCGGGCTGTGCTCATGGTCTTTCGGTTGATCCTTTTCCAACAAGGAACAGCTCTTGAGCATTCCAAAGGGTATGAGGATCGAGAGTTGCAGGCTTGAAGTTAGCTATCTGGTTTTTCGCGCCCACCAGGATGTTCGGGCTCACTAGACAAATGAGGGGAACATTCTCGGCGAAGATTTCCTGGACGCGGTTGTATAGAAGCTTGCGAGCCTCAGGCTTCAAGGTGGAGAGCTGCTTCTCCATGAGTTGGTCGATCTCGGCCTCCCAGGTGGTCGCGGGATGAAGCTGTCCGATGTTCCAGAGATGGTCGCTGCCCGATGACAGCCAGACGTTCATCTGGGAATTGGGGTCTACGTCCCCTCCGCCCAGCGCGAGAACGGCGGCCTCATAGTCGTGGGTTTGGAAAACTCGGTCCAGAACGGCACGGAACTCCAATGGGACGACCTGGACGCGCATCCCCAGCTCCTTGAGGTCCGCCTGAATCATGGTGGCCATCTGCGTGCGCTGGGTGTTCGAAGCGCTGGTGACAATGGAAAATTCGACTGGAGAGCCAGCGCCATCGATCAATGTGCCGTCGGGCTTCCAGGAAAAGCCGGCGGACTGCAACATCTTCCGCGCCTGGTCCACCGAGCGAGGTGGATGCGGAATCGCGGTATCAATCCAGAACTTGCTGGCCGGAGTGACCGGAGTCCAAAGCGGCGTGGCGCGTCCCCGGTACACCAGGCGAGTTATGCCATCACGATCGATTGCCAGAGAAACTGCCTGACGAAACTTGACCTGCCGGAACCAGTTCTGTTTGCGCGTGATCTCGCCCGACTGCGCAGGGACCGTGGCGTTCAGATTGAAAAAGAGAAAGTTATATTCAAGACTGGGACCCAGATCATCGAGATGGACGGACTGGTTGCCTTCCAGAACAGATGCGTCGGCTGCGCTTAGGCGGTTGATAATGTCCGTATCTCCCGCCTGAAAGCGAATGACTTCTGCATCGGCGCTGGTAACAAAAAGAAACGTAATATCGTCCAGGTAGGGAAGCCGATTTCCCTTACGATCAGCTTGCCAATAATAAGGGTTTCGTTCGAGGATGATGCGCTGTCCGGCGACGTATTCCTTCAATCTAAAAGGACCGAGCCCAGCGATCTCGCCGGGCGAGCTCCCCAGGCCCCAAGCCTGTCCCAGCTTTCCTTCCTGATAAGCCTTCTCCAACAGGTGCCGTGGAAGAATCGCCAGGCTGTCGAACAGCCTCTCAGCGGCTGCATAAGGCTGGACCAACTCAAAGACCACGGTGTAAGCATCAAGTCGTTTTACGACAATCGGCTTGCCCGCAATGATCAACGCATCGCGTTGAGGCGACTGAGACTTTTCATCCAGGTAGACCTTGAAACTAAAGAGTACGTCATCGGCGTCAACCGGATGGCCATCAGAAAAACGCAGTGCGTGGCGCAGGTGAAGAGTGTACTTAAGCCCGTCGGGGGATACCTGCCACGTCTTTGCCAAAGCAGGTTGTGTGTCCTGGGTAAGTCTATTGATGTGAATCAGGTCACCAGTCATCTGGGCGATAACTTCGCGGGATGAGATATCGAGCGAAGTAACAGGGTTGAGTGTCTTTGGTTCAGAACGAAGGGATACTACTAAATGGCCGCCGTAGTGTCCCACTTGGTTGCTACTAAGGAATAACTCTTCGCCAGCCTGTGGCGATTGAGCCAGCACCGCCAAGGTGAATGAATAGAGGTAGGCCCCAGCCAGGAGAACAACGGCAAACCCTGAAACACGGATCTTCATTCCGCGACGGCCTCCGGCATGTACTGAACTTTTACGTGGCCCGCGCTTGCAGTGTGTTCGCTAAAAGGACATAGCCGAGAAACACCGGGACCAACGCGATACCGGGAAGCAACATCCACCAATACGAAACCAGTACGTGATACTGCTGTACGCTTGCCAGCATATTACCCCAACTTGGTTCGGGCTCAGCTACGCCCAGACCCAAGAAAGACAACGTCACCTCAGCCAGGATGTATTGGGGGATCAGGAGAACGGCTTGCGTCAAAATGATGCTGTATGTCTGCGGCAAGATATGCCGCCGCACCAGATAGAGGGGGGAACCTCCGAAGATTCGCGCCGCCAGCACGTAATGCCGCTCTTTGCCGGTTAGCACCACCCCCCGAATAAGCCGTGCCGGACGAGCCCAACCCACTGAGCCGATGACCGCAATGAGCAACAGAAAAGCCTGACTGGGATTGATGTTTAGAGGCAAGAAGGCGCGAAGGGCAAATAGCAGATATAGCCAGGGCAACGCAATGAATAGCTCGCCGAAACGCATGACTACAGCGTCCAACCATCCTCCAAAAAATCCTGAGGCCGTGCCCAATAGCACCCCGATCGCCAGAGACAACAGCGTTGCCAGCAGCCCCGCGGCCAGCGAAATCTGGCCTCCATGCAGAAACCTGGAGAATAGGTCCCTGCCATATCCATCTGTTCCCAAGAGGAACAGCCTGGCCGGAGGATCAACACCGAACAAATGTCGAGTGCATGCCAGAAGCCCTCCCAGTTTGTACTGAGGTCCATCGACGAAGAAGCGGATCGGAAAGCATTTCTGGGTGTCTTCGTGATAGACGCCGAACTGGACGGAATCCTCGGCCAGAAGACATACGGACGGGCGCAAATGGAGTGCTCCACGGGTATCCGTAAAGTGGATCCGGCTAGGAGGAGCGAAAGGCAGTTCACGATCCTGCTCAGCCACGTCATAGGGAGATAGAAACCCTGCGGCGAACACTGCCAGGTATAACAGTCCCAGGCAAATCAGCAGAAACGTCATTCTGTGTTTCTTTTTCACGCCAGGCCCTCCGTCCGAATTCGAGGGTCGGCGGCAAACAAGAGAACATCGGCCAGCAGCGTGCCGAATACCAGAAGGAGTGTAGAAAATAATACGGCGCCAATCACGACATAGATGTCTCGAGCCAGCACCGCTTCCAGCAAGAGAGGTCCTAGTCCGGGCCAGCTCATGACCACCTCGGTCAAAAGGGAAGCGCTGAGAAGTGAACCCAGAGAAAAACCGAAAAGCGAAACCAGGGGGTTGATCGCTGCCGGAAGGGCATGACGAAACAGTATCCGCCCACGTGAAATCCCAAGGGCGCGGGATGCACGAACGTATGGAGAATCCAATACCTCGAGCATGGCCGCACGCGTATGTCTGAGTAGTATGGGCAGGCTGCCCAGGACTAATACGGTTACTGGGAAGACCATGTGAGCAGCGAGATCCTTCGACAACACCCACGAACCCTGTCCCGCAGATTCTTGCGAAAACATGCCGCCCGCATGAAACCAATGGAAATGGACCGCCAGGAACAGGAGCCCTAACGCGAGCAACAAATCGGGCGTAGCCAGCAAGGCCGTAGTGAACAGTTCGCAGGCATGATTGATCCACCCACGTGGCCGCGCGGCGCTCAGAATTCCCAAAGGCAGAGCAATCAACCAGGCAAGCAGGGTGGCGGAACCCGTGAGCAGCAGAGTGTTGCGTGCTCTGGCCCAAAGAAGAGGCCCAACCGGAGCATTGTATGCAAACGAAAATCCCAACTCGCCTTTAGCCGCAGATTCCAGCCAACGAAAATATCGGACAGGAAGCGGCTGGTCCATCCCGTACTGCTTCCGCAAGTTCGTCACCGTCGAAGTCGAGATACGGGGGTTCAGCCTTATTTCATCGAAAAAGTTGCCGGGAGCAAACTCGACAAAAATGAAAGAAAGCAGGGAAACTCCCAGCAGCACGAACACACTCTGAAACAATCTGAGGCCCAGGTATTTCATCCGAATCTTCTAACCTCCACCGTGTGCGCTATAGGTAAGCCTGGGAGGCATAGATGCGAGAAGCGCCTGAGTGTGGGGATGGTGAGGATGCGAGAAGAATTCTGACCGGCTCGCACGCTCGACAATACGGCCCTGATACATGACTCCAATTTCATCGGCCACTTGCGCCGCCAATTCAAGATTGTGGGATATGTACAGGTAGCTCAGACCTTCCAGCGCCTGCAGATCCAGGAGAAGATTTATAATCTGCCCCTGAATGGAGAGATCAAGTCCAGTTAGTGCTTCATCTAGTATCACCAGCTTTGGTTTCAGGACTAGAGCTCGAGCAATTGCCAACCTTTGCCGTTGACCGCCGCTGAACTGGTGGGGGAGCCGGTCCTTCCATTTCGGCGACAGGCCAACTTGGTCCATCATTTCCAACACTAACTCGGAGCGTTCATTGCTAATACCTCGCCGGCATATGAGCAGCGGTTCTTCGATAATCTGCGCCGCGGACATACGGGGGTTTAGCGCGCCTGCGGAGTCCTGGAATACAAGTTGGATTTCTGACCCGACTTTGGACTCCTTGTCGGCTCCAGGCGCCAGAAGATTTTTGCCCTCGAACCAGACTTCCCCAGCGTCGGGTGGTTCCAGGCCGACCAGGCACATAGCCAGGGTGGTTTTGCCCGACCCAGATTCACCGACAAGCGCCATGGTTTGGCCACTTTGTATCGCCAAGTCGACGTTGTCGAGAGCGAGGAACGCGGGCCTCTTCTGCCACCAATGGGTGCGAGTGTAGACCTTGCGAAGCCCTCGAACTTCGATCAAGGGCGTCATGACTGGCCCGCCCCATACTTGAAACAGCGGACGCTCCGCGAAGGGGAGGAACGGAACTCCTGAGGATTGCGAGCGTCGCACAATTCCATTCGATCCTTGCACCGTTCCGAAAATGAGCAACCCGGCGGCGGTGCCGTAGGATCGGGGGGGCTGCCTGGAATGCAAGCCAGGCGTAGCTCACGATCCCTGGTCGTGCGAGTTGATGGATAGTGAGGAGCGCATTCCAACAGGGCGCGCGTGTAAGGGTGTTGAGGCTGGGAAAAAACGTCCTGTACAGGGCCATCCTCTACGATCTGCCCTGCGTACATTACCATCACCCGATCTGCCATGCGAGCCAGGGCGGCCACATCATGAGTGATGAACAGGAATGATGTATCGGAAGAGTCCTTCAATTGTTTAATCAGGTTTACAATCTCGGCGGCTATTGTCGTGTCCAACGACGCCGTCGGTTCGTCGGCAATCATCAGCGCCGGTTTGCACACCAGGGCCTGGGCAATCATGACCCTCTGGCGCTGTCCGCCACTCAATTGATGGGGATAAGAAGCGTAGATGCGATCGGACCCTCCTAGGCCGACAGCTGCAAATGCCGCCTGGGCTTCTTCGCGCGCTCGCTGTCTAGTCCACCTGTGATGCGCGCGGACCACTTCAGTGACCTGATCACCAACCTTGATCACGGGGTTCAAGACGCTGGAATCCTGATAGACCAGGGAAATCTCTGCGCCCCTGATTTCTCGGAGCTGCTTTTCATTCAGCAACAGAAGATCACGGCCGCCGAAGCCGACCGACCCGCCGGCCAGCCGGGCTGCAGGAGGGAGAAGGTGCAGGAGTGAAAGAGCCAACGTGGTCTTGCCCGAGCCCGACTCTCCCAGAAGGCCGACAACCTCGCCGGGCGCAATGTCGAAACTTATTCGGTCGAGAACCGTGAATTCCTGGCCATCATTCACACGGAAGCGCACCGAGAGATCTCGGACCTCAAGAAGGTTCTCGGGGTGGTGAGGACTCTGGTGCTGCGCATTGCTGGCCGGATTGGAGCGTACACCTTTCATGGGCGTTCGGTTCGGCCCTCGATTGCGGTCAGGCGAGCCCCTCCCTGATCTCGATGACAGTCTGGCTCACTCATTCTGACCATAGCGGGAGTGCACTCTTTGAACGCGGAAATACTTCCTGGTGGAGAGTACGAGGGTAACGGGACTACTCAATGTCCGATTCCTGGAATCCGGTCTTGTTTTCCGGACATTGCGGCCGACCGGTGATGTTTAAGTTGCTGTGAACAATGGGGAAAAGAGTGTACAGGTGGCGTGGCTCGCCGATTGCATGTCCGGTCAGCAACAGCGAGACTGCGGCTGCCCTGGTGGATACGGAGAAATTTGACGGCATCTTCCTGGATCTCGAGATGCCCCGCGTACATGGCTTTAATCTTACAAACCGGATCCGTGAATCATCGTGGAACAGATCGACTCCAATCATTGTGGTGTCGGGGCGAAGCGACGGAGAAACCATGCAAAGGTCATTTTCGGTTGGGGCCAGTTACTTCCTGGAGAAGCCGGTGGGCCGGCAAAAGCTGAGCCTGTTGCGCACCGTCCGGGGCAGAGCCGCCGTAGCGTGCGCATTCCGCTCCATACCGAAGTAATGTGAGCGTGAACACACGGACGATTCGCGGTACAACCTGGAACATCAGCCAGACGGGAATGCAAGTCGAAGTGTTTGGCCTTCAGCCGGGGAACGTGGTGCAGCTATCTTTCGATTGCCGCCTTCGCGCGAAAGCATCGACGCGAGCGGAGTGGTGATATGGGTTGGGGAAAATCGCCAGGGAATCCAATTCAATAAAATGAGCATGCATAGCCAGGACTTGATTCGCGAATTCATTGCGCAGGTGGAGTAGTAAACAACCCGGGTTCAGCCTCTTTTTACCTCGGGAGCAGAAAGCAGGACCATCTATTCCCTGACTTAGGCGTCGGCCACAACTGAATAACTATGTTGTCTCCCCGCGGGCCCATGACCTTAGCAAAATCCCTGGAGCTGTCTGTCCTACAACGGATGAACTTCGACACATAGTCAGGTGCAAAGAAGTAGGGGGCTGGGAAATGGCGCGAAGGTCGGTTTTCCGACGGCAGTTAGTAGGCCTGCGTCGAAGCATTCTTGTGCCTGCGGCGGTATCCTGTGTTTCCTTCTGGCGAAGCTGTAGGAGCCAACAATCCCCATCTGATTTCTGTCCGACGCCTTTCCAGCATTGAAAATATCGATC
>Ga0207100_1115_pt1 | contig 18915 bp, 16 predicted proteins | sample Alteio_BWMinHeat_82_FD_153520 | JGI IMG/M metagenome (GOLD analysis project Ga0207100, IMG submission 153520) | Enriched cells from forest soil in Barre Woods Harvard Forest LTER site, Petersham, Massachusetts, United States -... | ecosystem: Environmental > Terrestrial > Soil > Temperate forest >...
AGTGGGAAAGGGTATTCCATACTAAGAATAAAAGCTCCTTTTACATTTGGCAACCCTACGATTGAATTTTTTTATCAGACCGGCAAAGCACTTGATGACAGAGCCGATATGTACTACGTGAACCAGCCAGCATGTTTTGACCTTGATTCACTCATTGGAGATGGTGATCAAATACTCGATATTTTAATGGAAGCAGGCAATGGCTACTATAATAATGGTACGGGCACAGTTCAATTTATTCATGGCTCGAACCAAATCCCGGCGAAGCTGAATTCGCAATGGGGCGCGGTGAAAGTCAATCCAGCGTCTTCGGATTTCATCGTTTCTCCTAATCCGATGGGAAGAAAAGGCATAGTTGAATTTTCATGGAATAAAGACGAAAATATCGAAGTCCGGATTTATGATCTTTTAGGGCGTCCCTTATTTTCGGAACAACAGCATGCACAGATCGGCGAACAAATAATTTCATTTATACTTCCTTCGCTTCCAAGCGGAGCTTATGTGATGGAGTTATTCGGCGGCGGGGGAGTTTTGAACAAAACAATTTTAGTAATGCAGTAAAAAACAATAGACAGTTGACAGTAAACAGTGAACAGTCAAAAAAATAAGACTTGACTTACTGGCTACGATAGTACTTTTAATTCATCCTTAAATAAAAAAAACATAACAATGAAAACCACAATCAAAAACATCGCAATTCTAATTGCGTTCATACTCAGCACTCAGCACTTAGCACTCAGGACTTTTTTTGCACAGACTATCACGCCGCCGAATATTCCGGCTTCAGTTTTTCCGATAGGCGGAGCCGATTTCGGATTAGACCTTGATTATTTGACTGACCCTAGCAAAGCCAGCCCCGGAAATTATGGCTACCTGACAGAACTGTCGAATGCCGGTATGAATACGATCTGGCATTGCGTCTATGGCGTAAGCGATCTGAGGCAGCTGAATTCGGCTGCGCGCATGCCGCAAGGTATGACGGCATATTACAGCGCGTTTGTAGATTATAATAGCAACGGCACTGTTAAGGGAAACGGGCTTAATAATATCACCGGCAGCGGAAGAACGGGACGATATGCGCCCGAAGTCCGATATTTTTTTGCGACGAATTTGGACCAGGCAACCCTTACTAACCATCCTGCCTTTGCAATCGAAACGAAGGATAGGGATAATTTTATGTCGTCGAAACCGGATGCGAATAATGTTTGGAAGAATTCCATAGTGTCAGGACAGCCTGTCTTACCGGGAGGTCCAATTTCGAGCGGCGAGTGGGAATGGACCCCTCAGAATACTACTGATCACCTACAATTTGTTTTAAAAAACGACGCTGCGGACAACAATAACGCTTGGTATATCAACGGCGATTATACCAACTCGACCGATATGAATATCGTCTGCGATTTTATTTACAGCTTCGAGGGCTGTCCAATCCTTCAGACGGAGATTTCAATTTGGAATTCGATTTTCAGGATGTTGTTAATGGCACCTCGACGACCTCGACGATCACCCATAGCAGCACCAGTGTTTCCCCGAATCTCGGACTTAAAACAACGTGGTCAAATTACATTGGCAATTACACCTCTACCGGCGTTTGGGCTAAAGGCGGTGAGAATTGGGAATATCCAGGTATTATAATCTTTCCACAATATCTACCACCTTCTCAACAGCATAAATATGCCGTCATTTCCCATACCTTCAGTCGCTCCGCTTCACCGAACATCTGGAAACTGACCGTCAAACTGAATGGCAATAATGGTAAACCGATTTTAATTCGAGGCATCCGCATCCGAAACCAAACCGCAGACGATCTATTGCGCGGTAAAGATGATGGTAATGACAATTTACTTTCGTCATTCACCGATATTTCCAATAATATTCACACTCCGGATCCTACAAACACCGCACTACATGCAACAAATAATGTAGGTGGATTATACGCCTGGGGCGAGCCAACATATGAGATGTTCCCGGCTATAGCATATGTAGCAAGCTTATGGCAAACTTATAATTCAAATTTTTCTGCACCTAAGACTCAAAGCTATAATACAAAATTTGCAACGCCTATTCTTACTACCGCCAGCACAGATTACCGCTGGTACCGGTATTTGTATAGGGATGTCGCTGTTGTAAATCTTAATCCTCCTAATCTCCCTTCTGTCGAGCCGCAGTTTATTTCGCAGGAAACAGAGAGCATGTACTCGAAGCGCGGTAATTGGACTGCCTCTTACGGAAGATAGAGTTGGTAAATAGCCCTCACCCCTGCCCCTCTCCCGGAGTACCGGGAGAGGGAATTTTCCCAGGCATTCCTCACTACTACGAAACTGTAATGAAAGCTCGAACGTAGTACACGTTAGATGAAAAAACTACTCTTCATAGTTTCCATGATCTTAGCAGGTTGCACGACGCGTCCTGCTACTGAGGAAAAGAAGAACGATATACCCGCCCAATCTCAGGATAAGCAAGCTCTCGACGCCATGCTCCGCTGCATGAGTGACGAATCCTCAGTCGCTTGCAGCCTTACCGCAGAAGGCAGCATTACCCTGAAAGACGGAAATTCATCGCAAAGCGGGCATTTCGAACTAAAATCCAAACGATTGCAAAGCATCTCCATGCCGCAACGAGTTGATTCGCTCAGCATGATCGTTACCGGTCCCTTCGGTATTACCGGAGCAAAATTTTTAGGCGCGCCGGATGAATACCAATTTTATAATGCCATCGAAGGGGAGAAATATCGCGGCAGACCGGATCCGAAAACGCTCCAATCCATGACTGGCATGAAAGGATTGACACTCGAATCGCTATCCGACGTGCTCTACGGTCTTGCGCCGAGCGCTTCGATCGCGATAGGAGATTCCGTAATATTGAGATCCGTTTCGGAATTCCGACATGTTCTTTATATCCATCGCACTTCCGGAATTTTGGAAGCAATTACAGTGAACGGAAAACTTCCGGTGGGAAATGAAAAAGCAAAACTCACCATCATTCAATATGAGAGGTGGAATCACTCAGTCGGGATACCCAATACCGGCACTATGCCAAAAGCCGATATCATCATAAGCTATCAGGGACTTTACGAGAATAAAGATTTCGCATTGCCGAATTTTATTACTGCCCGTTCCGGTTCGACCGAACTGGATATCGAATATACCAACGCCGATCAGAATCCAAAAAATTTGATTGTGAAGATAAAAATGCCGCAGTAATAGCTAACAGCTGACAGCTAACAGTTAACGGCTAACAGTGAAATGCCGGTATTCCATTTTTCTCCGGGCGGTAAAGTAATATCCCACAGGGCAAAAATTATTGAGCCTTGATAAACGCGCTCGAAGCCGCCCTCCGATAGTGACACGGTTTCGATCGGAGTACGCCAGAATGTGTATGGCTTTTCTGACGAGAGTGAAATTTTGAATCCCGACCACTGGTCAGTAAGCGAAAGCTCACGAATATTTTTTATCTCACCGGTACTATTAAGTTTTTTATCAGATATTTCAACTTCGTCTGAAGAATAATACCGGTCATGCGCATCACCGGCAAGCAGCCCGAACGTCCATTCCGATGCAAAGCGCATTTCCAGAGTCGACGCGGAATTATTGGTAAGGTAAATCTCGGCAGACAAATTATTTTTTTGGAGCGTTAACGATTTTTCGAGGATAACTGGATGCGAAGAACCATCGAAAAAAACCTCACCATTCTTGACAAATGATACTTTTATTTTCCCTTTTGATTCCTCAATAGTAGGATCCATCTTCGATTTGAAAAAATCGCCATGTTCAAGGAACGACATTTTTTTCAAATCTTCGAGAGTTGCGTCTTTACTCAAAAAATGTTCGATGAATGAGCCATGTCGGTACCAATCATAAATAAGATGCTTTTCTAATCCTTTTTCTTTTGTAAGGATCTGATCATGGATAGATTTCGATTCGCCACTTTCAACTGCAGATTCTTTTGCGGATTTTAACTTCTCATGCGAAGCTTCAGGAATCCGGTTCATGAAATTCGATAGATTGAATGCCTTCGGCTTATAATCTATCTCACTTATTGCGCCGCCTCGCGCAGTGTCAATCTGAATTCGGAGTATTTCATTTTCTATAATAACAGCTTGCTCATTTTTGGTTACAAAAATGCTTTTCTTTTCAAGTTTGTTCAGCTGCGTTTCGGCAGTTAGTAAATTTGAATAGACTTCATGCCGCAAATTCGCAAGATAGATTCCGCCAAAAACCCCGTGCCAGTAGGGATCATTGCACTGCGCTGCAAGAAGATGGTTATAAGCGTTTACATATTCCGTCGTTTTCTTTAAGGATTCTTTTGCAGAAGCAAATCTTTTGCTCACGCCTAGCACACGTTTATGAAGATGATCCGATTCAGGATATTTAACGAAAAAATTCCGCCAGAATCCACCGCGCACGAATTGCTGGTTTTCTTTCCATGCTTCTTTATTCTCAGAAAGCGCATCAACGAATGCTTCATATTTGAGTATTATATTCGCCTTCGGAAGCGCCCATTCCATCATCTCTGCATAACTGCCGGTCGGTAAATAAATTTTTCCTTCTGCAGGCAATGACGTAATGGCATCGCGAAAATGAATTGTCTTGAGCCATGATGCATTCTCATCCAATTTCCGAAAAAACTCTTCCAGCCAGCCGTCTTTATAAACATGATCGAACGTCTTGGGCCAGACACCAAATTTTTCGCCGTCATCGGCAAAGGTGATGATATTTTCTCCGCTTTTCGTTGCCGCGTCTTTCAAAATTTTTAGGGTTTCATCGACAGGCGCAAATGGAATCGTATATCGAAGCGCCTTTGAGATCGGAAAAATTGCGACGGATTTTCCGAGATCTTCGGTATGGTAATAACCTGTCAGATCATCTTCTTCCAGTCCGGCAGCGCGGAAATGCGAGTCGTCTAAAATGGTGTAGCTAATGCCTGCTTCATGCAGAACAGACGGAAGCTGCGGCTCCCAGATGCGCTCGGCAAGCCATAAGCCATGCGGCTTTGCGCCGAACATTTTCTCGATTGATGCAGAATGTTTTACAATCTGCGCTAGCTGGTCTTGCTTTGGAAATACTGTAAGAATCGGTTCATAATATCCACCAGAAATAATTTCCAATCTTCCGCTATCAACTAACGCTTTCAGTGCTGAAATCTGCTCGGGATGATTTTTCTCCAACCACTCCAGCAAAATTCCTGAAAAGTGAGTCGCGAATTTGAATTGAAATTTCTTCGCAAGTTTGAAAAATGGGAGATACGATTTTTGATATGCTTCTTCGAAAATGTAATCGAAGTTACCGATCGGCTGGTGATTATGCGTGGCGATGCAAAAGTTTACGGTTTTCATGCAAGTATAACGCGGACGATCTTCTTTTCCTCTTTTGCAAATTCTTCATAGTCCTGAAGCGAAAGCGAAGCTTTCTCGATAGAGGCAACAAATTTAAGGTGTTTCGCTTTGGTTATTTCATCTTTTATATCTCCACCTTTCAAGGCAAGCAGCGCTCCGCCTTTTTTCAGAAGTGCATGCGACCATGTGGTCAGCTCATCAAGCGGCGCAACGGCTCGCGTAATGAAAACATCGTATTTATTCTTATACTCTTTTTTTTTCGCAATATTCTCTGCGCGGTCTGCAATAAAGTGCGCTTGCAGTTCAAGCACCTTCACTATTTCCGAAACGGCGGTGATTTTTTTTGCGATGGAATCACAAAGTGTGATTTCTATATCTGGTCTCGCTATTTTAATCGGAATTCCCGGCAAACCACCACCGGTCCCAAGATCGAAAACTTTTGCGCCATGTTCGATACCTGCAAGTTTGACGTGAAGAAAAATAAGCGTCAGCGAATGGAGAATATGTTTGGCGAGAATATTTTCTTCGTCTTTGCGAGAGATAAGATTGACGACTTGATTCTTTGCGCGAAGCAATTCTGCATACGTATCGAGCTTGGCAAGTTGCTCGCTCTGTAGAGGCAATCCATTCGCTTCGCAGATGGCGCCAAGCTCGGCTATAGTCATTAAAAGAGTCTCAAATGGCGCTTCAAAAAATCGAGCGTATGTTTATAGGCATCTTCTGCCGACGCAGAATCATGATTGGGATCACTCGGATTAGCGAAGGCATGACCGGCGTCGTAGGAACGGACGCTGAGCTGCTTCCCGGCTTTTTTCATCGCCGCCTGGAAATCTGTCACGACTTTTGGAGTGATCCATTTATCTTTATTTCCGAAGAATCCGAAAACAGGTGCATGAAGATCCTTCAATTTTGCTTCATCGGTTTCCGGCATTCCATAATAGATAATGCAGGCATCGGCTTGCTTGCCGGCGCGAAGAGCACCCTGCATGCTCCACGTTCCTCCCATGCACCAGCCGATCGTGCCGAAGTGGGCGTCCTTCCCGAAGTACGCAACCGCACCGTCAATCATAGCATTGGCTCTTGCCGGCGAAATGCCGCCGGCTAATTTCGATGCATCATCGCGTGTCGCCGGAACCTTGCCATCAAATAGATCGATGGCACAGACAGTAACTTCAAGGTCGGTGCTCAACTTATCTGCCGAAGCTTTATTATAATCGTTCAGCCCCCAAAAATCGTGAAACATGAGGATCACTTTATTCGGATGCTTTTTCGATGTTACGAGATACGCCGAAGCATTGCCGCCTGATTGGGTTGGAAATGAAATCATCGTGCCTGCAGCCGCTGCTCCGGTATAAGGAAGCGGAATGCCATGAGAGCGTATGAATTCATCCTCTGCGGTAAAAGAGGCGAACTTTGCATTTGCAGCGCAACAAGACTGTGCATGTGAAACTATCGGGATAAATGCAAAAACAACTGAGCAGAAAAATATATATTTCATGATTGATTTTCCTTTCAAAAAAAATTACCCATTTTTTCTCCATTCATATATCTGTGCCGAATATTCTTCGGCGAGAACTTCTGCCGTTTCTTTCGAATTGGCATCGGTTAGGATTTCGCAGTACGGTCGTTCTTTTTCCGGAATGATCAGCACCCATGCCGAATCTTTTCCTATCGGAGAAAAACGAATGCCATCGACGAGCGTGCGCTGCATGGCTTTTGTATGCTCCATCGCCCGGCGCATGACAGTGCCAAGCTGATCCTGCGGGCAAAACGCCTGCCTGTGCGCCTGCTCACGGTGCGGAAGCGATTGTGCAATGTCGCCGATCTTCATTTTCGTCCGCGCCATCATTTCGAGTAATTTAGTTGCCGTGTACATTCCGTCAACTGCGAAAAAATAATCAGGGAAAATAAATCCGCCGCGCGTACCACCGACAAATCCGACATTCGTTTTATTCGATGCAATCATCATTGCCGCATGAGAATTTTTTGTGTACACAACTTCTACACCATAACTCCGGGCAACGGATTCGACTTCGCTCGAAGCAGAGATCGGCACGGCAATTTTCTTCACAGGGCTGCCCTCTAGCATGCGGCTTTCGAGGAAAAATTTCGTCATGAGGGTAAGAAGATCCTGATTATGATGGAACATCCCGTTTTCATCAATAACCGAGATTCTCTCACCGCCAGCATCTAAAATAAATCCGACGTCATAGCCGAGAGAAGTTACAATATTTTTTAGCTGTTCGGTCGAACGTTTGAATTCCTCTTTTGCGCGCGTCAGTTTTGTGGGTTCCAAATATCCGTTCAATGAAACGACTTCAACGCCAAGTGTTCCGAGGATATTCGGAAAGATCGTCGAGGTAATGCCGAAGGCATAGTCAATGGCGATCCTGAGCTTTGCTTTACTGATCAGCTCAGTATCGATTGATCGCAGGAAAGCTTTGCGATAAGCTTCGCCGGTGCGGATGGGAAATTCTATCGTTCCGACTTTATCATACGGGGCGCGCGGAAAGTCTTCGCCGAAAAAATACCGCTCGATGGTTTTGCCTTTTGTTGTCGTCAGGTCTTTTCCATCGGAATCGAAAAAGATAATATCGGAGTGGCGTTTTTCATACGGATTTTTTCTGATATGGACGCCCCCGGCTTGCCTGCCGTTTAAGAGATCATGACGGGTCAGCGGAATCGGCGTCTGCTCCAAGTCGCGTACATTTACTCCGGCGCTCATGAGTCCGCTGGTGAGTGCGCGGGAAATAACGCGTGAGCCGGGATCCGAATCGCGCGAGATGACGACGAACTGTCCCATGCCTACCAGCGCTCCGAGCGATGCGCCGACTTTCGCTGTGAACTCCGGAGTGATTTCGATATTTGATGCGCCGGAAATTCGCGAATTCGTGAATAACGCTTTCGACCATTTATCTTCAAGGACAAGACTCGTATGGAGTACCGCTCCGCTTTCAACTTGCTTTTGGGGCCAGAGCTTAACGTTGGGCATGATCTCGGCTTTTTCGCCGATCTGGCAGCGCTCGCCCATAAAAACATGCTCGTGAATTTTTACTTCTGCTCCAATATCCGATTGTGAACAGATCACAGAATGATTGATATAAGCTTGATCACCAATCTTCACTTCGTTCCAAAGAACAGCGTCTTCAAGCATTGCGCCGGAAGCCACGACCGTATCGTTACCGATGACGCAATTAAGCAGCGTCGTGCCAGGACCTATTTTAACATTCTTGCCGATAATATTTTTTCCATAGAATATCGCACCTTCGGTTTTCGCTCCTTCTTCGACGATGGCATTTTCTTTCGTTTCGCCTTTTATCTTCAATTCAACTTTCCCGGCAAGCACATCGAGATGCGCTTCATGATACTCGATGAGATTTCCGATATCGCGCCAATAGCCTTCGGCGACATAGCCGTATAGCCCCGCATTTTCTTCGAGCAATAGAGGGAAAAGATCTTTGCTAAAATCAAACTCCCTGCGGTAGGGAATGCGCTCGAATGCTTCCGGTTCTAAAATATAAATGCCAGTATTAATGGTATCGCTGAATACTTCGCCCCAACTTGGCTTTTCCAGAAAGCGAGCGATCCGCCCATCTTCTTCGGTAATGACGACTCCGAATTGCAACGGATTTTTTACGCGAGTCAAAACGATCGTTGCTTTCGCTTTTTTCTCGGCATGAAATTTCAGCGCTGCGCTAAGATCGAAATCCGTCAGAATATCTCCGCTGATAATAAGAATTCTCTCTTTGATCTCATGCTGCTCGGTCGCATTGCGGACGCTTCCAGCCGTGCCGTAATCCGCTTCGGCGCGAGTATATTTCATATTTGTCCCAAACGCCGAGCCATCGCCAAAATAAGAAGTGATCGCTTCGGGATGAAAAAAAAGCAAGGAAGTGAGATTATTAAAACCATGCACCGTAAGCAAATTCACGATATGCTCCATGATCGGCTTATTGACCAGAGGTACCATCGGCTTCGGAAGGTTGATCGTCAGCGGACGCAGCCTCGTTCCGAATCCTCCTGCCATGATGATTGCTTTCATTGAGTCGTATTGGAAGCGTAAATGTAGTCTGAAAGAATAAAATTACATGCGGTGCGGAAAATATATAAGGGATTAATTTAACACAAGGGAGTTCAGCAAAATTCACATTTCTATTTAATATGATTCATCCTTATTCGGGAAATTCCCACTGCGCACATCATCGCCATACATTTTAAATGCTTCGCGCACTTCCTCTGCGAGTTTTAAATACTTTCTGACAAAACGCGGATGAAATTCCTCGTTCAGTCCGAGCATATCGTGCAGCACAAGCACTTGCCCATCGCAGCCATTGCCGGCTCCGATGCCGATCGTTGCGACTTTGAGCATCTTTGTTACTTCCGCTGCAAGCGCTGCGGGGATTTTTTCCAAAACGATTGCAAAGACTCCTGCATCCTGCAAGGCAAGTGCATCCTGTTTTATTTTATTGGCTTCTTCTGGTGTAGTGCCTCGCGTCCGATACGTGCCGAATTGATTGATTGATTGAGGTGTAAGTCCTAAATGTCCGCAAACAGGAATGCCATTATCGGTCATGAGCTTTACTGTAGCACATACCCGTTCGCCGCCTTCGAGCTTTACTGCGCCTGCGCCAGTTTCTTTCATCACACGACCGGCATTACGAAATCCATCCTTATCGCTGGTCTGGTAGCTCATGAACGGAAGATCGCAAACTACCATCGAATATTCTTTCGTGCCTTTGACTACCGCTTTCGTATGATAGATCATCTCATCCAATGTTACCGGCAATGTCGTATCATTTCCCTGGATGACATTCGAAAGCGAATCGCCGACGAGGAGCATATCGATCTCCGCTTCATCAAGAAGCCGGGCGAAAGTAAAGTCATACGCCGTCAGCATAGTGATTTTTTCACCCTGCTGTTTTTTTTCTGCGATGGTTCGTGTTGTAACTCTCAAACGGGTTGCGGAATATTTAAGTAGTTTTGCAACAAATCATTCGTTAATAAACTCTCAAAAATATGAATTTATGTGTTTTATTCGGCGGAACGAGCGCTGAGCGCGAGATTTCGCTGCTTTCGGGCTATGCAATGGCTAAGGCTTATGAATCGCTTGGGCATACAGTAACCTTGCTTGATCCGGCGACAGGAAATGCGATGAGCGTTAAAGAGTATCATGTTTCTCCTGCCCATGAAAATGCCCCAAGTATTGAGGAGCTTAGTAATTTTAAGCAAGGCATTATCGTCGATAGTCTTGTCTCGGATCACGCCCGCAAAGCAGATGTTGTTATTCTTGGTCTCCACGGTGTGCCGGGTGAAGACGGTACTATTCAGGCAGTGCTCGAACTTCTCGGAAAAAAATTCACCGGATCGGGAAGCCGAGCCTCGGCTATTGCGATTGATAAAGCTTATACAAAAATTTTAATGGAAGCGGCGGGAGTCCCAACTCCGAAATGGAGTTTTATATCAAGATCATCTCCTGAAATGCTTGAAAGCACTATAAAGCAATCTCTCGAAAAAATGCCCGGCGGAATTGTGGTCAAGCCGAATGATCAAGGCTCAACCGTCGGACTGTCAATTTCGACACAGGCTGATTTCGATTTCGAAGAAGGGATTCATCTTGCATGGAAATATTCCAAAGGCGCACTCATCGAAGAATTTATTGAGGGAAGAGAATTAACTGTTACCGTATTGGATGGCAAGTCACTACCGATAGTCGAGATCGCTCCGCAAGGCGGTTTCTATGATTATCACCATAAATATACTAAAGGCATGACGCAGTATTACGCGCCTGCTGATCTGCCGGATGATCTTGCAAAAAAAATACAGGAATCTGCAATGACAGTCTATAGCTGCTGTGATTGCAGTGGCTATGCAAGGGTTGATTACCGGTTGAAACCTGACGGCACATTTTATTGCCTGGAGATCAATACACTTCCCGGTATGACGGAAACAAGCCTCGTACCCAAAGCTGCACAGGCTGCGGGAATGAGTTTCGAAGAGTTATGCAAAAAGATTTTGGATGCGGCGCTATAGTTAATTTTTTGAAGTCGCTCTACGACTTTTCAGCCATCCAACTACCGGCAGCATAAGTGAAATAACGACAACTCCGATAACAGCGATCTGCAAATATTTGATAATATCGGGAAATGTTTTCCCAAGAAAATATCCTAAAGCAGTGACTCCTCCGATCCACAGAATTGCGCCGACAATATTATAGACGGTAAATCTACGTTTGCTCATATCCACCGTGCCTGCCACAACAGGGGCAAACGTGCGGACAATAGGAATAAAACGCGCAGCAACCATCGTGATCGGACCATATTTCTCATAAAAATTATGCGTCTTGATAAGATGCTCTTTTTTGAAGAGATGAGAATCAGGGCGCTCGAAGAGTTTTTTCCCAGCTTTTGCGCCGATAAAATAGCCGATGGAATTTCCGATGATAGCCGATACGACTAGGAGAATAATAAGAATAAAAATACTCATTTGAATTTCCCCTGTTGCCGAAAGCGAACCTGCTAAAAAAAGCAATGTATCACCAGGAAGGAAGAAACCGATAAGCAGACCGGTTTCCGCAAAAATGATCAGACACATCAGCGGCACGCCGCCACTGGTGATAATCTGGCGCAAGCCTTCAGATGAAAAAAGGGAATGAAAAAAATCGCCCATGAATTGGTTTGATATAAAGAAGGTTATACTACCGATATTTTTGTAAGGCAGTTCATTTTTTCTCAATTTTCAATTCTCAATTCTCAACTAATTTTTATGGAGCGCTTTCTTGATTCCTGGCACAGCAATAATCTTGGCAAAGAAATGCCTATCGTTTCCTACGGTTTCGAAGGTCCGGCATTTCTGATGTTTCCATCGGCGGCGGCTGATTATCTGGAATACGAACGGTTTTATCTCATCGATTCGATCAAGCATCATCTGGAATCCGGGCGCATCCGATGCTTTTCTATCAATTCGATCAACTCTGAAAGCTGGCTGAACGATACGATCGAGCCGCGCCAGAAAGCTATTCGGCATCAACAGTATAATAAATATATCACCGATGAAGTATATCCTTACATCAAAGAAAAATTGGACGGCGGGAATCCTCTGCTCTATACCTTCGGCGTTTCATTCGGCGCATTGCATGCGATGAATACCTTGCTTCGCCGCCCCGATCTTTTTAGCGGCGCGATCGGCATGAGCGGTGTCTATGACCTGAAAGAATATGCAAAAGGATATTTCGATCAGGACGTCTATTTCAATTCGCCGATGGATTATCTTCCTAACCTGACCGATGAAAAAGTTTTAGACGAACTCCGAAGAAATAAAAAGATCTATCTTTATACCGGCAGCGGCGAGTATGAAGATCCTTCGGGAAGCTGGAAGATGGCTGATGAACTTGGGAAGAAAAATATTCCGAATTGGGTCGAGAACTGGGATAAAACCTGGCGGCACGATTGGCCTACCTGGCGGGAAATGCTGCCGCAAGCGATAGAGAAATATTTTTAAGGATTCAGATATTTGTTCTTTAGCCATATCAAGGATGCAATTGAGTCCGCTCGAAACAATGTCTTCTTCAACATTTTCTTAACATAGGTCAATGTTTTTGCCATAGCCTATCCGGTATTTTTGTACCGTATTTAACAAATCAATTTATTTATAACTATGGCAAGATTAATCGTCAAACACAAAGTCGCCGATTTCGGCGCATGGAAGAAAGTATTCGATTCAATGATCCGGTTTTCGTATGGCTGGATAGGGCATGAACTCTATCGCGACCCCGCCGATCCGAATTTCGTGATGGTCGTGAATAAAGTCAAAACGCTCGAAGGAGCAAAGGCTTACGGTACATCTCCGGAACTCAAAGAAGGGATGCAACGGGCAGGCGTTACAAGCGTGCCGGAAATCATGTTCCTCAATGATGAGGAAGTACTAAATTATTAAGCAAATCCGAAGTCCGGGGTCCGATGTCCGAAGTCAATGAAGAGACTTTGGACTTTCGTACCCCTATTTTTTTTTCAATTTTAAAACCGATCGCCAAATTCTTCCTTATATTGTAGGTACTTAAAGGAGCACCTATCTATGAGAGGAACCATATTAGAGATCACTAACCGATTTGAAACCGTAAGTTACAATCCATTCGATGACGGATGGGAGACAATCGGCGAGGAATTGCCTGTCATTCAGACGCAATTTTTCAACGATCATGCGAAGTCCATTCTTTTTAAGAATGATAGCCCCGACGTCGGCATGGCATATTCGATCAATATGTATCGCGGCTGCGAGCATGGCTGCTCGTATTGCCGTGCACGACCGTATCATGAATATCTCGGCTTCAATGCCGGAATTGATTTCGAATCGAAGATCATGGTCAAGCATGATGCGCCCGAGCTTTTGCGAAAAGTATTCGATAGCAAAAAATGGATTCCGCAGTCAATCATGATGAGCGGCAACACCGATTGCTATCAACCGGCAGAAAGAAAATATAAGATCACGCGGCAAATACTTGAAGTCTTTCTCGAATACCGGAATCCTGTTAGCATTCTGACAAAGAATGCGCTGATCTTGCGTGATCTCGATCTTTTGAAAGAATTGGCAAGTATGAATTTGGTAAGTACGCTGCTTTCCATTACATCGCTTGACCCGATGCTTCGGCAAAAACTCGAACCGCGCACCTCTACTTCAAAAATGAAATTGAAAGCAATGGAAGAGCTGAGTAAAGCCGGAATTCCGACCGGCGTGATGGTCGGTCCCATCATTCCGGGACTGAATGATAATGAAGTGCCGAATATCCTGAAACGCTCAAGCGAAGCCGGAGCGACGCGCGTGGCGCATACGATTCTTCGTTTGCCTTATGCAATCCTGCCCATCTTTACGGATTGGATCGAAAAGAATTACCCGGAAAAAGCCAAGCGTGTGCTTGCCCGGGTGATGATGATCCGCGGCGGAAAGATGAACGATTCAAATTTCGGAACGCGCATGACCGGCACCGGGGCTTATGCCGATTATATGCATCAGCTTGTCTATGCTCTCTCGGAAAAATATAATATGAACCAGCCGCGTACGCCGCTTGCAACCCACTTGTTCCGGCGACCAGGGGAGTTGGATTTAATATGATAAACTAATTTCCACCGCTTTTTTGTTACAAAGCCCCGTACCCGGATGGATCATTTATTAATTATACACCTAAATAAAAAAAACAATTATGACAAAAAATGAAAATTCATTGAACTGGTTCGAGATTCCCGCGACTGATATTTCACGTGCACAAGTATTTTACGAGACCATTTTCGCTACCAAACTCGATCCTCTTCCCGAAATGATGGGAATGAAGATGGTGGGCTTTCCATCCGAAATGGGAAGCGGAAAAGCGAATGGCGGTCTCGCCCAAAGCGATATGCATAAGCCTTCACAGGAAGGTGCGGTGATCTATCTTAATGCTAATCCAAGTATTGAGAATGTCACCGAACGCATTGAAGCTGCAGGCGGCAAACTTTTGATGCCAAAGACTCAGATCAGCCCTGAGATCGGATATATGGCTTTCTTTATTGACTCCGAAGGCAATAAAGTCGGCTTGCATGCGCAGGCATAAAAGAATATAAACTAAAAAAAGAAGTCCGCCTCGGCGGACTTCTTTATTCTGCAAAAGGGCACACCAACGGCTTTCCGTGTGTTATATTTGCACTTCAAAATATTCTATAGGAGAAAACCATTGTCACACAATTCGGGCAAATCCAGTCTTGAGCAGCATTTGGAAACGATGAAAGTGGGCAAACTTGCCCGCTGGTTCTTCGGAGAGACCGGAGGCACCGTTTCGCCTAGATATAGAGAACCATTGGTTCACGTCGAAGATCATGAGCATGAGGTCAGCGAAGCGTACGCTTCTTTTTTCAAGGACAATCCCGAAAAAACCGATGAGGAATATCAGAAGATTCGCCGGGACAGGACGGTCAATGCCGATATAAAAGATATTCCTATTCCCGAAGGTTACGCTCCGGTAACGTTTGTTGAGGATGATGTTATCATCGTCGCACCGATCGGAAAAAATCTGCGCAAGTTGGCTCTGGAAAATAATATCGAATTATATGGCGATGTCATGAAGCTCTTAAATTGCAGAGGTCTTGGTCTTTGCACTTCCTGCCGCGTCTCCGCCGATCCGAATGATGCTCTGACACCACCCACAGCGATGGAAAAAGTTCATCTTATCCGTGATAATCCGAAGTATAGATTGAGCTGCCAATGCGAAGTTATGGGACCTGTGAAAGTAAGCACAAAGCCTGCAAAAGATTATGGCAAGCTGATGAATAATTTTGTCCGCAATGCTTCGCTTTTCGGGTTTTTCTCGCTTATTATGCTGCTGCTTTTGCTGGTTATCGGCTTTGATGTCGTCGGCAAGTGGTTTTAGCGATTAAGTTTAGGTTTTGGAGAAAAAGGCGGCATTGTCCGCCTTTTTAACTTTAGGTCAATTCTGAATGTTTAGAGAAATTAGGTTTCGGGTACCTAAAACCCAAAACCAAAAACCCAAATGGGTCTCGTAGTTCAGATGGATAGAACATCAGTTTCCTAAACTGAGTGTCACAGGTTCGAGTCCTGTCGAGACCACGAATGAAAAAAATCTCACATCTCGGCATTGCCGTAAAAGATTTAGCTGCTTCGGAGGCGCTTTTTTCAAAGCTGCTGGGCGATGAGCATGTTCACCATGAAATTGTCGAAGATCAGGGCGTGAGCATCGCTTCGTTCAAGATCGGCGAAAGTATTATCGAGTTGACGGCTCCAACTCGTGATGATTCGGCAATTGCAAAATTTATCGCCAAACGCGGCGAGGGAATTCATCATCTTGCGCTCGAAGTCGATGATGTGAAAAGCGAACTTGAGAGATTAAAAAAAGAAGGGATTGGGCTTATAGACGAATCCCCGAAAGAAGGAGCGCATGATATGCTGATCGCATTCCTGCATCCGAAATCGACGAATGGAGTCCTCATAGAACTTTGCCAAAAAAAGTAGTCAGTAGCCAGTAGCCAGCAGTCAGTTTGACTTCCCCTGGCTACTGACTACTGGCTACTGACTACTATGTCAGATACCTTTCCACTTCCTATATACGATGGCGATGACTATCCGCCGCAGTTCGACGATGAAGCCGAACAGGAGGAAGACGCTTTAACTATTGCCGCAGAGGGCGAGCAATTCCGCTTATCTGTAACCATCGATGATTTCACACTCGAAGAGCGATTGGAGACTCTTCCGAAAAATCCCGGAGTCTATCAATTCAAGAATGGAGTGGGGAAAGTTATTTATGTCGGCAAAGCAAAAAATCTGAAGAATAGAGTCCGCTCGTATTTTCAAAATTACCGGCGCGGGGAAGGCGATGCAAAGTTCAGAGCGCTGGTCGAGCGGATCAGCGATGTCGAATTGCTCTTGACCGATAGCGACGTCGAAGCCCTGATCTTAGAAAATACCCTCATAAAAAAATTGAAGCCGCGCTATAATGTCATGCTCAAAGATGATAAAACCTATCCCTGGGTTTGTGTGACGAATGAGCCATATCCCCGCGTCTTTATCACTCGTCGCAAGCGGCATGACGGTTCAAAATATTATGGGCCGTATACCGAAGCATTATATCTGCGCTATCTGATGCGAACGCTTCGTGAAATTTTTCCAATCAGAACATGTGATTATGATATTGACGACGATTTCATTGCCCGCAAGAAAATTCGTGTCTGCCTGGAATATCATATCAAGCGCTGCGAAGGTCCGTGCGAAGGGTTTGTATCGCAAACGGATTATCAGGCAATGATAAAAAAAGTGAAGCAGATATTATCCGGGCGCACGAAAGACGTGGAAAAAGAGCTTCTCGAAGAGATGCTGTGGTTTTCTGAAAACATGGAGTTCGAATTTGCAGCGCAGAAGCGCGACCAGCTTGCAATCCTCGCCGAGTATGTCAACAAGCAAAAAGTCGTTACCGATGAATTGGTTGACCGGGATATTTTTGCCGTTGCCTCCGAAGAGGATGATGCCTGTGGAATTATCTTTAAGGTGCGGGATGGAAAGATAGTCGGCAAGCAGCAATTCTTTTTCGCGAATGTCGAGGGCAAGGAACAGACGGAAGTTCTGGAAGCATTGCTGGAACGCTACTATTCTGCAGCAGATTATATCCCCGAAGAAATTTTTCTTCCCTTCGAACTCCCCGATCCTGATACATTCGAGGCATGGCTTTCGCGCAGAACGCGTGAGCTATCGAACGATGAAACTGCCGATGCGATGAAGCCGCCAAAACTCACTGTCCCGAAAATAGGTGAGAAGGTAAAGCTCATCAGCATGGTACAATCGAATGCAAAATTTTTATTAGGTGAAATAAAGATACAAAAATTAAAGCAGGATGATTTTGTGCCGCATGTCCTGAAAGCCTTGCAGCGCGATCTGCATCTGAAGAAACCACCGCGTCATATCGAATGCTTTGATAACTCACATTTCCAAGGGTCGGAGACGGTCAGCTCCATGGTCTATTTCGAAAATGCAAAGGCAAAAAAATCGGAATACCGGAAATATAAAATCCTGACGGTGCAGGGAGTCGATGATTTTGCATCGATGAAAGAAGTGGTATACCGACGTTATGCAAAACTTATTCAGGATAATGCCGAGCTTCCCGATCTTATTGTTATCGATGGCGGCAAAGGTCAGCTCTCCAGTGCGTATGAAGTTTTGAAAGAGTTGAAGATCGATCATATCCCGATCATCGGATTAGCAAAAAGATTGGAAGAAGTTTTTGAAGTCGGAAAATCGGATTCACTTCTGCTTCCGAAATCATCAAGCAGTTTACGACTCTTGCAGCAGATTCGCGATGAAGCACACCGCTTTGCGATCACGTTTCATCGATCACTTCGCGATAAACGTACTCTGCAAACGGAGCTGACTCAGATTCCGGGCGTTGGAAAAAAGAAAGCAATGAAATTATTGGAAGAATGCGGATCGGTCGAAGGTGTGCGGCATACGTCGGAGCCGGAGCTTGTTCGCCTCGTCGGACTTGCGGCGATGAAAAAGATCGTCGAATATTTTAAGGAACAAGAAGCAATTGGAGCACAGGAAAATATCATTGCCGAATGACGGCATTATTTTAGGAATCGAAAGCTCCTGCGATGAAACCAGCGCAGCGATCCTGAGCGGCTCGGAATTAGCTTCGGTCATAATTTCTTCGCAGCATTTTCATAATAGATTTGGGGGCGTCGTGCCGGAGCTTGCCTCGCGCGCGCATATTAAAGCGATCATTCCGATCGTCGAAGAAGCATTTACTAAAGCCGGAGTTGGCACAAAAGACCTGACGGCAATCGCCGTTACGTTTGCACCGGGCTTGATGGGTGCATTGCTTGTCGGATTAAATTTTGCAAAAGGTTTGGCGCTTTCACTTAATATTCCGATCATTGGAGTGCATCATATAGAAGCGCATATATTCAGTCCGTTACTTGAAGAAGAAAAGCCAGATCTTCCTTTTCTCGCGCTTGTCGTATCTGGCGGACATACATTACTGGTTATCGTTAGGGATATTGGAAAATATGAAGTCATCGGCAAAACTCTGGATGATGCTGCCGGCGAGGCAT
>Ga0207100_1036_pt1 | contig 18878 bp, 18 predicted proteins | sample Alteio_BWMinHeat_82_FD_153520 | JGI IMG/M metagenome (GOLD analysis project Ga0207100, IMG submission 153520) | Enriched cells from forest soil in Barre Woods Harvard Forest LTER site, Petersham, Massachusetts, United States -... | ecosystem: Environmental > Terrestrial > Soil > Temperate forest >...
CGTTGTCGTTCCAGGACCCGCGGCTCGAAGTCCACACCGGACAGCATGATGTCCTGGAGCTGAATTTCTTCTTTCCGCCTCCTGCGACGGGTGCGAAGAAGGACGAAGCGCCCCCTACCACGGGTGCAAAGAATGTGGTTGCTGCTCCTTCTTCCGCTGCTGTGAACAACGTAAGCGCGACTTCTTCTTCCGCTCGTCTGAAGAATGTAAGCACGATTTCGACCGCGAACAGCGTAGGCACGGCTTCTTCCGGAGGGAAGAAGCCGTATATACGCTACAACGTGAACAGTCCCGAAGGCCAGGTGATGCTCGCGAAATACGCGCAGGCGGTCGAGATCATGAAGACCTTGCCGGACTCCGATGAGCATTCATGGACGTGGTGGTGGTACACCCACTGGGTCAAGGGCTACCCGGCGGCACTCTGGGATCTCTCCATGAAAAAGAAAGCCGAGGTCATCGCCACTCTCCCGAAGGAGGTTCAAGCCGATGCCGAGGCCGTATGGGACGGCTGCCAAGCGCACGCTACCAATCCTTCCGACCCAGAGCAGTTTCAACAGTGGTTCTTCCTGCCCTGGCATCGACTGATGCTTATTCAGTTCGAGGGGGTCATTCGCGAGGTTCTGCACGATGAGGATTTTACGCTTCCCTACTGGAACCCGGTCACCAGCAACGAAGCTGATTTGGTCGTGCCAGCCGTGTTCCGTGTCCCAGGCAGCCCGCTGTATGACGGTACGCGCTGGTTCTGGGTCAATGGCGGCGGACGCATCGATACACCGTTCAAGGACTGGATCAACCTAGACGCCCTCAACGAGAAGTTTTACATCGATGGGCCCAACGGCAACCTCGGGTTCAATCCCAGAGTGGACATAAATCCTCACTTCTTCACTCATATTGGCCTCGGGGGCGACATGGCCGATTTCTCTACCGTCGGCGCTGACCCGATGTTCTATCTGCATCACTCCAACATCGACCGCCTCTGGGAAAGCTGGAACCGGCTCGGGAATAAGAATCCTACTGATCCCCGATACCTCAATCGCAAGTTCTCGTACGGAGACAGAAGCGGCAAGCGCGCCGATCTGCCGGTCAGCATGGCCGATCGCACTGCGCCGCTCGGGTACGAATATGACAGCTATGAAAAGCCGCCCCAGCCGCTGCACCTGACCACCGAGGAGGCCGCCGCCAGAGAGCGCACATACCAGACTCTCCACGACAAGGCCATGGGAGGTCCATATGGTGCCCACCATGCGCACAGCATGGAAGCCTCGAATAAGCAGGACACACCCTGAAGCGGCGGTGGCGACCGAGCCGCCTGACACTTGGGAATGACCACTGACGTTCGCAAATTGATCGATCTGCATAAATAAAAGGAGAAAACAATGAAGTACATCTTTGTCATCGCCAGGGTGTTGCTGGGCCTCGTTTTCACGGTCTTTGGCCTCAACGGGTTTCTACACTTCTTCCAGAATCCGCCAGTGCCTGGTCTCGCCGGACAGTTCATGGGAGCTCTATTAGGCTCGCATTACTACGTGATCGCGTTCGGAACGGAACTCATCGGCGGCGCGCTGCTGCTAAGTAACCGCTACGTGCCGCTCGCACTGACGCTTCTGGGGCCGGTGATCGTGAACATCCTTAGCTTTCACATGTTTCTGGACTCAGAAAACGTGGCGCCCGCCATCGTCGTCACGGTGCTATGGTTCGTCGTTTTCTCGCAGGCGCGCAGTTCCTTCGCGGGGCTGTTCGTGGCGAAAAAAGCCGGATTGAAGTCCAGCAGCAGTGCCGAAGCGCTAGGCGCGGCATAGTTCGGGAAAAACGACGTTCGACCAACTAAACCAGGTCTGATCGAACAGCGGAGGAGGATGTTCCTCGGGTAGAAGCTCGGGGCGCGGGCGGAGGTACCTTTAAAAAACCGGCGGACGAGGTCGTCCCCGAAAGGACTAAATCGACATGATTATCACTTTTCTGATCGCAAAGTTCATCTTAGGCGGCTACTGGCTGATGTTAGCTCCAGTTCTGTTCTTGCCATTGGGAACTGTCCTTCTCAGCCCGCAAGTACTCCGCGGAGTCTTTGGATATGTGGTGCTTCCGTTCGCAGTTGTATTTGCGGGCTTAGGGGCGATTTTTCTATTCACTCTGACCGTGCCTGACGCAGTCACAGTAGTTGCTGGAGTTCAGGCAATTTGGCTGCTCGCGGCTGCGATTACGCTTCTTAGTCGGAACGGAAATCAACGTGGCAGCCAGTTTCACGAACTTCGTACGGCAAAATCATCGATCACGCGATAAAGGAGGAACACATGTCGGTGTATGTCATTGCAAGTCTTACGATCAAAGATGCGGTTCGGTTCGAGGATTACAGACGGATGCTGCTGCCAACAATGGCGAAGTATGGCGCCCGATTGGTTGCGCGCGGCGGCCCCATTGTTCTCGAGGGAGAGTGGCCGCGCGAACGGCTAATCATCGCCGAGTTTCCCAGCATGGAGCAGGCGCGAGAGTGGTGGGCTTCGCCAGAATACGCCGAGCCAAGAGCGCTGCGCCAAGCCACGGCGGACTCGGAATTAGTAATTGTCCAAGGCGTGTAGTCGAAGGCGAAAGCAAAAAGGCAAAGCGCAAGAGGGCCCATCGATCATCGGTTCAATCACGGAAATGAGGGGAATCATGACGGTATGCGTTGTTCAACTCGCCCGGTTCATCATAAGGACCATTCTCGCTTTGGCACTCACCTTCGTCTGTCTGAACTCAGGTATCGCGCAAGCACAGGAATTGACCGCTCACGAGCCGCCGGCGGCTGAGAACGACTCCACCGCCGAGGCCAGCAAGCAAGCGGCTAATCCACTAGCCAATGCCTGGCTGATGCAGGTTCAGCAGAATACTAACTGGATAGGGATGCCCGCGAACAATGGAAACCGAGTCCAGAGCAATCTTCAGTTTCAGCCCCTAATGTCGGTGAAACTGAGTGATGACTGGAACCTGATCACGCGCCCGATAATACAGATGTTCAGCACGACGCCATTCCTCGACCAAACCGGACAAGACAACCGTGTGACAGCGTTCGGCGATACAGTGCTCGCGCTTGCCCTATCGCCTGGCCCCAAGCTGGTAGGTAACTGGCTGCTTGCTGCCGGCCCGTCGTTTATCTTTCCGACTGCAACGAATTCTCTGATCGGCGAGAACAAATGGCAAGTCGGACCCGCCGCTGCGGTTGGGTATCAAGGCAAAAACTTTATAACTTACGTGTTTCCGCAACAGTGGTTCTCGGTCGGCGGTGACGGTCGAAAGACGAGCCATATGTTGTTGTACTACGCCTTTGTCCACGTGTACTCAAATGGATGGAGCGTGGGAACAAATCCCAGTATGTCTGTGGACTGGGAAGCGCCGAGAGGTAACAAACTGGCATTTCCGGTGGGCTTGCAAGTCGGAAAGCTGCGCAAACTCGGGCCCTTGCCGGTGAAGTTCGACGTGCAGGCCCAATATTACGCCGTGCGTCCACAAGTCAATGGTCCGAAATGGAATCTTCAGCTCCAGATAACTCCGATTTTTCCGGCATTGATCGGACGCAAGTGATGCCGCGGAATACCGCCATGCTGAGCGCACGACATCAACTTCTAATTTCTGAGGATGTGAACAGAACGGAGCCAAATATGAAACGAGAAATGTCGGGGAATCGTCCGTGGCGAGTGATCATAGTCGGTGGCGGGTTTGGCGGGCTTCGTGCCGCCCAGACGCTGAAGTCAGACTTGTTTGACGTGACCTTAATCGATCGTCGTAATCACCATCTTTATCAGCCCCTTCTTGGTCAAGTTGCGACCGGCTCACTGTCACCCGGACAGATTTCAGCCCCACTGCGAAGCGTGCTAAGCAAGCAAAAGAATACCCGTGTCCTTCTGGGTTCGGTGGAGGACATTGACGCTGATTCGAAGCAGGTAGTCCTAGCTGATGGCGCAGTTCTCCCCTACGACTCGCTAATTGTCGCAACCGGCTCGCAAACTTCGTACTTCGGGAATGACGAGTGGCAGGTATGGGCCCCTGGTTTGAAGAACGTCGAAGAAGCCACACTCGTCCGCCATAAGATTCTGTACGCATTCGAGGTCGCAGAGCGAATCCAGAATCCAGTTCAGCGCCGAGCGTGGCTAACGTTTGTGATTGTTGGGGCGGGGCCCACTGGTGTCGAGCTCGCTGGAGCGATTGCCGAGATCGCACGACAGATGCTCAAGAATGATTTTCGCTCCATTCGTCCGGAAGAAAGCCAGATCATCTTGCTTGACGGAGCACCCAGAGTGCTCATGTCGTTTCCAGAAGACCTCGCGGAGAAGGCGGCCCGGTCTCTTACCAGGCTCGGCGTGACTCTAAGGTGCGGCGCATTGGTCAGGGACATAAATAAGGAAGGAGTAACGATCGAAAGCGGAGAAAACCTGGATCATCTAACAGCCAGAACAGTGATCTGGGCAGGTGGCATTTCGGCCTCTTCGCTTGGACAAATTCTCGCTCGTCGCACGAATGTTGACACTGACAAAGGAGGAAGAGTCAAAGTAAAACCTGACCTGACGATTCCGAACTATTCTGATATCTACGTCATCGGGGATCTTGCCTGCTCTGTCGATGCCCAGGGAAAACCCTTGCCCGGATTGACGCAGGTCGCCATGCAGGAAGGGCAGTATGCGGCCAAGGCAATCTCGCGAAAAGTGAAAAGTCAGCCGGAACTCGCTCGCTTTCAGTACTCCGACAAGGGCTCACTAGCTGTGATCGGACGCTGGGCGGCAGTAGCTAATGCCTCCGGGGTTCACCTCTCAGGCCTGCTTGCCTGGATCCTGTGGGCCTGTATCCACGTGATGAATCTCGTCACCTTTCAGAATCGGCTCTTGGTTTTCATCCAATGGGCATTCCAGGACTTGACATTCAGTCGTGGAACGCGGCTTATCACCGGTACCGCCCCGACGGATTTTAAATTCAATAAAGACGTTCGTAACGATGACGTTGCACTGAAAATCGAACCCGAGACAATTGTCGGGCCGCGCTGAGCGGCATGCGAGAATTCTGTTTGTGCAGATGCAAAAAAATGCAAGCGCTCCTCTTGCTGATCCCGTTCGCGATTCCGTCACTTGCTCTTGCTCAACGAGGACGCGCCGAAGTACAACCCAACTAACGGGAGGCATGGTTTTTGAGCCAGCGATATGCGCAGCGTTCCCTAGGGTTACTTAGACGCGATATTGGGCGATCCGCGGCGTTGTTTTTCAATGTGATTACCTCTGGAACATGGGTTGTCACGGCAGAAACCCGTTAATCAATGCAGCGCCCATTAATAATATTGATGACGGAAGTTCGAGACAGCGCACGCCCGCCTGTCCATTAGCTGTCCAATATCGATCGTTGACTTGAGCACTGGTGTTCGGGGTTGGCATCACGATCGTGGAATCACCCGATTAGTGGTGCGCCTCCAAAAGTCCTTTGCGCTTAGAGCGTATCTTGTCCTTCACATACACAGGACTGATTTCCTTTCGCTGGACAAGAGTCTCTTGGGCACAGTTGCTTTGAAAAGTCGGCCATTACAAGAAGTCCTTTCCATGGGTCTGAAAGACAGCCTGCGTTGACCTCTCAGTGATCCGTATGGGGCCATGCTATTACGCATTGGTGCCGTGGCGAGAGTGCTTGATGAACAGAAGCCGGTCTTCATCCCCGACCTGGCGCAAGAAATGTTGAAGCATCCTGATCTGGCCACGTTTGCACCCGAGGTTGTAGGGCGGAGCACATATCTTTTTCCCGTCTCTACATTTCAGAAACAGTTCGGCATTCTGTCGACACCAAAGTTGCCGGGCCAGCAATTCGCTCAGGAGGATGTCGAACTTCTTGGTTCTCTGGCGTCACACGTAGCGGTTGCGCTCGAATGTGCCTTTGCGAAAGATCGCGCAGAGCAGTACCAGCGTGAACTCGCGAGCGAGCGCGACCGCCTTCGCCTGGTGCTCGAAATCAACAACCATGTTGCCAAGCTAGACATTAATGACGTGCTTCGCTCCGCGAGTGCATCGATCCGTTCGTATTTCGTGAGTGACTTCACCGCCTTCTGGATCCTCGATAAAGACTCGAGCGAGCTCCGCGGAGTCGGTCTGGAGTTTCCCATCAGCGAAGGCGCCATATCGGAAACTGCATCGGCCGACTTAACCGCAGAGGATTTTGAAAAGCTCCGTGCACGGCGTACTGACATCTTGACGACAGTTGATTTCGGGAGCTTGCCGGCATCGTTCGCAAGCTCTTTGAGAGCAGAGTCGATCTCATCGTTGGCTCTGGTTGCGCTCACCACAGGAGGCGGTCCGATCGGTTTACTAGCGGTGGGCAGCCGCAAGGCCGATGCGTTCGGACAAAAAGACCTGGATCTCCTGTCGCAGATTGCTATCCAGATATCGCTCGCGCTGGATAATGCGCTTGCCTATGGGCGCCTGAACGCATCCGCAGCCCGTTTGGAAGAAGAGCGGCTCTATCTCGAAGCAGAAATAGAATCTGAGTACAACTTTGAGGATATCGTTGGCAAGAGTGCCGCCATTCGCAAGGTGCTGGATCAAGTAGCCATCGTTGCGCCAACTAGGTCCACTGTGCTCCTACACGGCGAAACTGGTACGGGCAAGGAACTGGTCGCCCGGGCGATCCATAATCTCAGCCCGCGCCGTGCGCGAACGTTCGTCCGCCTGAACTGTGCGGCGATTCCTTCGGGACTGGTGGAGAGCGAATTGTTCGGGCATGAAAAGGGTGCCTTCACCGGAGCGCTGATCCAGAAGCGCGGCCGCTTCGAATTGGCGGATCACGGCACTCTGTTCCTCGACGAAATCGGCGATATTACGATGGACTTGCAGCCCAAGCTCTTGCACGCTTTGCAGGAGCGGGAGTTCGAACGCCTTGGAAGCACAAAGACGCTTCAGGTGGATGTTCGCTTAATCGCGGCCACGCATCGCAATCTGGAAGGCATGATCCGCAACAATCAGTTTCGCGAAGACCTTTTTTACAGGCTGAATGTGTTTCCAATCGAAATCCCGCCGCTTCGTGAGAGACGCGAGGACATTCCGCTCCTGGTGCATTTCTTTGTGTCACGGTTGTCCCGCACAATGCAGAGACGTATTCGGTCAATCCCGAAACGAGCCATGGAGGCATTAATCGCTTCCGACTGGCCGGGTAATATTCGCGAGCTCGAGAACTTCATTGAGCGCTGCGTGATTCTCACGCAGGGGGACGAATTGAACGTGCCTCAGACCGAGCTGAGGAGATCTGCTGAACGTTCAGTGGTTTCCGCTGTTTCCACATTCGAGCAAGTCGAGCGGCAGGCCATTCTCGATGCGTTGAAAAATGCAGCCGGAAAGATTGCAGGCAAAGGAGGCGCAGCAGAGCGCCTCGGCTTAAAGAGAACCACACTTCAGAACAAGATGAACCGGCTAAGCATCACTCGCGCCGATTACCGGGCCTGACCGCATGCGGGCTATTGCCGCACATCTTTTTCTGCTCATTCTGGAACGCCCTCTATTCTCAATCAGTTAGAAAGAGAACTCCCGGCATAGTAACTGCAACTCCCACTGGCCCGCCTCTCGAGGCCGGGACCAAATCCATCCGGAGCTCACAAATGCTACGCGTCATAACGAGCCACACAGTCGACATTCTGACCTTCAAACTCGAAGGTCGACTAACCGGCGAGCGAGCTGAACAAGTCCGTACGCTCGTCACCCGAAGCAACGCCGAAATGAGACTTATAGTTGATATCACGGAGTTGATGTTTGTCGACGCCCTCGGGGAAGAAGTGCTGGCATTTCTGAAGCGGCTTGGAGCAACTTTTCTCGCCCAAACGGCATACTCGCTGGATGTGTGCGAGCGCCTCCGCCTGCCGCTGGTGCCCAAGCAGGGCTCGGGCACCCTTTCGGCTGGACCTAACGGTAATAGCCGTCCGCTCAGACACTAATAGCATTGGTGTCTCTGCATTAACCAACACGCATGTGCTCTCGATGTACGACCTGGAGAAGAGGAGTATTCGCTCTCCAAGGTCGATCTGCCCGTATCTGGGCAGTGTCTGGGTGACATGACCGCCCTGGGGCTATTCACCTGAAGGCAAATGGCAGTTCACATCGGGATGACAAACGATTTCGTTTCGGTTTCCTTCAGACATTACATAATGATGACGAGACAAGATACAAAGAGTCCATCTGTAAGCCCGCGATTGGCATGTGATCTGCACTACTGCGGACGGAGGTCGCTTGAAGACACTTCTCGAATTTATCGGCATCATGGCAAGCTTCGCGGCCCGAGTGATTACGAGCGCCTGGCGTTCCCCCTACGAGTTCGAACAGACCTGGATGCAAGTAGGTGAAATCGGAGCTCGTTCCTTACCTCTTGTTGCGGCATCGGGGTTGGCCCTGGGAGTGGTCATGACACTGCACACGCACAGCACGCTGGTTACGTTTGGCGCGGCAGCCATGATCCCAAAGGTACAATCACTCTCTTTCTTTATTGAAATTGGTCCTCTCGTGGCTGCCCTTCTTGTGGCCGGCCGAGTTGGTGCTGGCATTGGGGCCGTACTCGCCAACTTGCGGGCGTCCGAACAAATCGACGCCATCGAGGTACTCTCCGTCGATTCTTTCAAGTTTCTCGTAGTGCCACGAGTGGTCGCGTGCGTGTTAGTTCTGCCATTGCTAACCACTTTCATGGATCTGACCGCACTTCTGGGTGGATTCCTGGCAGAGCATGCCTTGTCTCATTTGTCGGCGCAACTTTTTATTGAGCGCGCATTCAACGGCATCGCGTGGTCTAACTTCGCCCCCCCTACTCTGAAAACGACCGTCTTTGGGTTCTTGATAGGAACAGTCTCCTGCTACTACGGCTACACGACTGATGAAGGAGCTGAAGGGGTGGGACGAGCAGCAACGAACAGTGTCGTTCTGTCCTCGCTGTTGGTCATCGTGGCAGATGTGGTTCTCGTCAAGATCATCTTCCTCTTTTTTCCCGGGAGTGCACTATGACCGAGTCCCAGCCAGCGGCCATCGTATTCGACAAGGTCTCGAAGTCCTTTGGAAGCAAACAAGTTTTGCAAGAGGTTTCTTTCTCGGTGAGGCAAGGCGAAACGGTTTGTCTTCTGGGCCGCAGCGGAACCGGAAAAAGCGTAACCCTAAAACTGCTCATTGGATTGCTGAGGGCGGATATTGGCAAAGTGCTAATTGGTCAGGACAATATTTCGTCGCTTGAAGGTGATGACCTTTCGCAGTTACGGCGGAAGATGGGTTTTCTCTTTCAAAGCGCTGCCCTGTTCGATTCAGCGACCTTAGAAGAAAATCTCGCTTTGCCGCTTCGTCGACTTACGGACAAGTCTAAATTAGAAATCGAATATGCCGTGCATCGCGCTCTCGCCGAGGTTGGCTTGGCAGGAGACAAGTACAAGATGCCGGGAGAACTATCGGGGGGAATGAAGAAGCGCGCTGGGCTGGCGCGTGCTCTCGTCCTCGAGCCGGAGATTCTGCTCGTTGATGAACCGAGCAGCGGCCTTGACCGTATTACTGCATCGGAAATCGACGACCTGTTACTCGAACAGAAAACAAAGCGACGAACAACTATTGTGATCGTGACGCATGACGTTCATGGTGCCAGACGGGTTGGCGATCGGTTTGCAGTTCTGGACAAAGCAAGGCTAGTTGCATTCGATACCCTTCAATGTCTGGAGAACCACGAAAGCAAAACAGTTCGCACACTGGTAGGGGGACAATAATGCGGAATCGAAACATTATTACCGGAGCATTCGTCTTGGCGGGCATCGCCCTCTTCACACTCGTCATCTTTTTGGTTGGAAATCAACGCAAGACGTTTGCCAAGCACGTCGAGTTTTATACCGAGTTCGCGAATATCGATGGCATCATGAAGGGCTCCAAGGTACGAGTTGGGGGCTTCGACGCCGGTGAAGTTACGGATATTAAGCTCCCCGATTCTCCGGCGGCCCACTTTCGTCTCACATTGAGTGTTGTCGAGCGGGTTCACGGTTTAATCAGGCCGGACTCGCTAGTCAGCGTGGCATCCGAGGGCATTGTAGGCGATAAACTTCTCCAGATTCATCCGGGCAGCGCGAACCTCCCCCAGGCAGTTCCCAACTCCACTCTTCGCAGTAAGGAAGCACTGGAAATGAGCGAATTACTGGAGAGAAGCGCCGGTCTCCTCAACGATGTCAGCGGAACCATGAAAGTGGTTTCCACGAAATTGACCGAAACTCTCGATGCAGCCACGACGACAGTCAATAACGCGAACGATTTGGTCGTCGGTATCAAGCAAGGAAAAGGGGCGATTGGAGTATTACTCCGAGACGAGAACACCGCGCGAAGCGTGCGGCAGACGCTCGCGAATGTGCAACAAGCCACGGCCTCAGTTTCCGACGCCTCCATGCGAGCTGATCGTCTAGTCAGCGACTTTGAGTCGCGACGTCTCGGAGAAAAAGTCGATCAGACAATAGCGAGCGCGCAGAGTGCTGCCCATAATGTCGACGCGAGCGCACTGCGACTTCGTGAAAGTCTGACTAGCGCTCTGGGTCCCGATTCTCACGGCGTCGACGCCGCAGATAATGTCAGGCAGTCGCTCTCAAATGCAAATCTGGCCACCAGCAACATGGCGGAAGACACCGAGGCCTTGAAGCATGGGTTTCTGTTTAGAGGCTTCTTTAGGCGTCGTGGATATTACTCGTTGGCAAATCTCAAGGCAGATGAGTACCGAAGCAACAGGGGTTTTGCTGCTGTGACTAATCCTCGTGCTTGGCTCGACAAGCCAGAGCTTTTCGAAAACCAGCCAAATGGAAGCGAAGAATTATCCCCAGCGGGAAAAGCGAAGATTGACGAAGCCATAGCTGAGTTTGGGGATGGGGCCCTTGGACGCGCCATGATTGTCGAGGGCTATTCTTCAACCGGCGATACGGGAGCCCAATTCGCGACTTCTCGCGTGCGCGCGACTCTTGTCCGTCACTACCTGCAGACGCGCTTTGGGCTCGATTCTCGCGACGTCGGAATCGTTCCGCTCCGCGGAGTACCTCCCCCAAGTACGAACAAGAAAAACTGGGACGGTGTCTGCCTCGTATTGCTCAAGCCAAGGGCCTCTGCACGTTAGCTTTTCTGTGTACTTCTTTCTGTGCCGCAGCTAAGCCAGCCTTGTTTGTCAGTGTGGTGGTTAAGAGAGTCAGCATCGGGCTCGCAGACATAATACCGAGGGATAGAGGTGAGGAAAATGGCAAATAGTACGCCGAATCAGAAAAGCTCTCCGGCTGAGTCAGTCCGCAGCAACAAATCCGGTCTGTCTGACATGTCGGACAGAAAGGAAACCCGCGATGCATTGTACTTGTTTGCTTGCCATGTGGAGTGGTGCACCAAACAGAGCCTGGTCGAATATAACGAACTGCTTACGGCGATGGACGATCATGACTGCGACATTCGTGTCCTTGCAGAAGAACTGGCTACCCGGAGCTTATCCAGGCCTACGTACTGACACAGATATTGAGGCTTGGTGAAAAGCAGCGACCGGGTTGCCATTGGCGAATAGTTGTCGGGATGGTTGATCAATGGTCGAAATAAGGAGCGTCGAGAGAGAACAAAGGCTAATGGCAGTAATGTGCTCTTGAGATGCCAAGCCGGCGAAGTTTGTTTTGCAGAGTTGTGCGCCTAAGTCCCAGTCGTTCCGCGGCTCCCCCCTTGCCTGCGATACGTCCTGAGGTCGCTCTCAACGCGTCGATGATTACACCGCATTCCGCTTGCCGAAAACTCGATTGTGAAGTCAGGGTGTAACTTATCTCCAACGATCGGTGAAGCTCCGCAATCGGCACTTCTAACTCCTCCCCGCGTGTACAAATCACAGCTCGTTCGATGAAGTTTGCGAGTTCCCTGATGTTGCCTTTCCATGGATTGGTCGTCAACATCTCCATCGCGTTCCGGCATATCGATTTGATGCGTTTGCCCATGCGCGAAGAGAGCTTCGACACAAAATAGTTCACGAGCAGCGGAATGTCCTCACGTCGTTCCCTCAGCGGCGGGATTTCGATCGGGAAGACGTTCAATCGATAAAAAAGATCCTCGCGGAACTTCTCCTCCCGAATCATAGCCCCAAGGTCGCGATGCGTAGCAGCAATGAGTCGTAGGTTGACATGGATAGTGCGTGTGCTTCCCAGTCGTTCGAACTCCTGCTCTTGAATGGCGCGCAGCAACTTGGGTTGCAATTCCAGGCTGATGTCGCCGATCTCATCCAGAAAGAGCGAGCCGCCATCCGCGAGCTCGAATCGGCCCTTTCTTTGCATCAGAGCTCCGGTGAAAGCTCCCCTCTCATGTCCAAAGAGCTCGCTCTCGAGCAGTCCGGAAGGGATAGCGGCACAGTTCATGCGCACGAAACTGCGTTCGCGTCGGGAGCTAAGATTGTGAATGGCACGTGCCATTAGCTCCTTGCCTGTTCCTGTCTCTCCATGAAGCAGGACAGTGGAATCGGTCGGCGCGACGATCGCGACTTGTTCCAGCACCCTCTGGATGGCTGGGCTCTTGCCAATGATGCCTTCGAAGCAATGCTCGGAACTAATCTCGCTTTCGAGATTGAGCTGCTGGGCTGCCAGTTCGCTCACTGGGGGAAAGCCAGTTTTTGCAATTCTTTCGAGGTCGGTGAAAGCAACGGTCGCGCTCATAGTCTCCTCCCGAATCTTTACGCTTGCAGTGCTTTGCAAGCACTCATACGAACAAAAGTAACTAGCAGAGAGACATTCTCTCTTCGTTCCAGTCTTCCTTCCTGCCCCGAGGAATCGGTTCCAGACGTGGCGCGGAATGGCACGGCTCCAGACTGGGATAATTTGGGAAGATGGCTCGCAACAGTCTTTCGGAATCTTCGAGACGCATAAAGCCGGTTTGTGTGGGAATGAACGTCATATTTCCTCTCAATCCGCAAAAGGTTGATAGCAACTAAGCTGATCTCTTCGTCTGCGGGCAAAACTCGATGATTTTTCCGAGTTGCAGCTGAGCCGCCGTCCTCAACGGTTTCCGAAAGTTCTTCGGTATGTAAAACTCAATCACCTTTGCCATAACAATCTCCTGTAGCCTGTTGAATCTCGGTGCGTGGGGTTGTCGTTCGTTCGCTTTTGTCAGTCGCTATCAGGGCGGATGCAATATTCGTTGCAGCCATGATTAGGACTTCCTGTAGCATGAAACCGCGAGTCGTGATCTTCCACATAAGCCTGCCAACCTTCGCACTCGTGGTCGTGATGACGTAGCCATTGTCAGCCGAGCCCGGTTTGCGGTCAGCCCCACATCGGGGCAAATCGCAAACTCTTGGGGGACGAGTGTCACCCTCTTCTGAGGCAAGAAATTTGGTAGGTGGGGAATCTCTTAACGAGAGTTAGAGTTCGTCTTGCGCGGTGGAGTTTCGATGCGCTTCCATCCAAAAAGACGAGCGTCGATGGACCATAAACCCGGGCCTAACATTGCGAGCGCGGCGCCAGAGGTTCCTATCAAAAGCCAGACCCATTTATCTCCCGGTAGCATAATCATCTTCCAGACTTCAATCAGTGCTACGAAGATTCCCACCACGGGTGTCCATAACCCTGCAATGAGGAGGATGCCGGCTGCGATTGAGAGCATGGCAACAATCGTGACGTTCAAGGGAGGATCAATCCACAGCTTGGAAGCCGCCCGCACAATCAATGCGGAGCCAATCACCAAGCGCATGAAAAGCAAACCTGTGCCAGGCCAACCGCCAGCGAATGTGGAATATAGCCGTCGCACGTTATAGACACTAATCTTCTGACATTGCGACGGCCGGTCGAAACCCCCAAAAGGGTTGGAATTATCACTCTTTAGATTCCCACGGGCTTGGGCGAGAGAAGTCTGCGGATACGAAAATTACAGCTCGATAAGCCCTCTCTTCAATCCGATCATTGCGGCGTGCGTTCGATCGTTGGCGCCCAATTTAGAAAGGATGCATTTGACCCGACTTTTGACGGTTTCCTCCGTGATCGAAAGCTGATCTGCAATCTGCTTGTTGGCGTTCCCGGCTGCAATCAGTCGCAGCACAAGAATTTCTGCCGGGGTCAGGGCGTCATCGGTTGCATGGTCGGCAATTTCGTACGAGACCTCTGGCGATAGGCTCTTCTTTCCAGCATGGACAGCACGGATCGTGTCCAGCAATTCCTTATGTAACGTATTCTTCAGCAGATAGGCCTGAGCACCGGCTTTGAGCGCACGCAGAATTTGCACATCGCCTACATAGGTCGTCAATACAATAATCTTTGCATCGGGAAACTCATTTCGAATCGCAATGAGCGAGTCGATGCCGTTCATTTCCGGCATTCGCAAGTCCATCAGCGTTACGTCGGGACGGTGCGCCCGGAACTGTTGAATGGCCTCGCGACCGTTGGAGGCTTCGCCTACTACACTCATATCGGGCTGAACAGCAAGCAAGCCCGCGATGCCTTGCCTTACGACCGGATGGTCGTCGACCGCAAGAATCCGAATTTGAGAACTGCCGGCGTTCATGACTCTATGCCTTCGTCTTTCCGGCAAATTTTTGCAACAACCAAGAACGTTTGCGATCTGTCGTGTAGGCTGCGCCGCCAGGAACGCGCAGTTCCACTTCCGTTCCCTCATTGACTTCGCTCCACACCGCCAGCTTACCTTGGATAAGTGTGGCTCGTTCGCGCATCCCGCGCAAGCCATAGTGTCCCTCAAGACCATGGCTGTGCAGAACCGCCGCATCTATGCCCTTTCCGTCGTCGCGCACGCGCAATCGAAATTGGTCATGGTCATACCGGACTTCAACTTCTACCTGCTTCGCTTGGGCGTGATGGAAGGCGTTGCGGAGCGCTTCGGCAGCGATCTTGTAGATTTCGTCGCGGAGGATAGGATGGAGATCTCTCGCCTGGCCCTCAACCGCTACGCGGAAAGCCGCAGGTCGATGATTGCTTGAGTCATTTTCGAGTTCCTCTCCAAGGGCGCTAATAGCGAGCGCAAGATCATTGCGCTCAACTGTGGAAACGCGCAGTCCTTGCACCGCATCCCGCCCTTCCGTGATTGCACCGGCAGCTTGCTCGATCGCACTGTCAAGTTTCTCCTTTGCCTCGATCGGGCGCTCTGGCAACAGTACAGAAACCGTTTGGAACCGGAGCAGCAATCCGTGGAAGCTCTGCAGCAGAGTGTCGTGCAGGTCTCGGGCGATTCGTGTTCTCTCGCCGACCCGCGCCTCCAGCGTCATCTCGAACTCATGATGTAACCGCCGGACGCGATACTGGTAAGCCGCCCACAGCATAGCCAAGAAAACGGCCAGGCACAAGGCGCGAAACCAATTCGTTTCCCACCATGGAGGCGTTATGAGAATGGGCAGCGACACCCCTTGTTCGTTCCATACTCCATCGCTGTTTGATCCCTGCACACGAAAAACATATTTCCCGGGATCTAGATTGGTGTAAGTGGCAAGACGCTGCTTGCTGCCCACCTCGTTCCAGCCAGGATCAAAACCCTCGAGCTTATATCGATAACGATTTTTGTGGGAATTTGCGTAACTTAACGCAGCGAATTCAAAAGAGAAGACGTTGTCCCGATATGAGAGAGTCAAGGAATCGGCGTACGGGATGGCTTTCTTAAATACGGAGTTGGCCCGAATATTAGCCGGTTTGTTGAAGACCCTAAAGCTGGTGATCACTACCGGCGGCACATACGGATTATTTCGGATCGTTTCAGGGAAGAACGCGTTGAACCCATTGCTGCCGCCAAAGAACATCTCCCCATCCGAGCCCTGTGTATAGCAAGCTTGACTGAATTCATTAGCCTGCAAGCCGTCGGACACGTCGTAATTTCTAAATGTTTCCGTCTGGGGATCGAAGCGAGATATGCCGTTCTTCGTGCTAAGCCATAGCCTGCCGAGCTTATCTTCCAGAATGCCCTGAATAACGCTGCTGGGTAGGCCCTGACTTTCCGTATAGCGAGTGAAAGTCTCGTTTTGACGGTTGTATCGATATAGTCCATCCAGGGCCCCCAACCACAACGTTCCAGTGCGGTCCTCGTGAATTGTGCTGATGTCGCCTCCGTTGAGTTTATGAGGGTCACGCGAATCGGGCGCGTAGTTCGCAAAAGTGTTCGTCCTATAATCAAAGCGGCTTAGCACGCCCTCTCCCCTTCCCACCCACAGCATGCCAGAACGATCTTGATAGAAGGCCAATGCAGCATTCCCGAAGATGGTCGGATTTTTTCGATCGGGACGATAGTAAGTAAACTGCTCAGTTACCGGATCCAAACGAGCCACGCCGTAAATGTGTCCGACCCATAGCTGATCACTGCGATCGCCATAGACACGGAGAACGTGATTAGTTGGCAAGCTGTTGGGATCATCAGGATTGTGCCGGTAATATTTGAACTGCCCAGTCCGTTCATCGAAACGGTCAACACCGCCGCCCCAGCCCCCCAACCAGAGATAGCCGCGCGCATCTTTATAAATGCTATTAACGTCAGTACCTTTCTCAATGGCATTCCTGTCGTCCAGTCCGACAGCAGAATGGGTAACTTGTTCCGTCTTTCGGTCCAAGCGATCCAATGCGCGAGGGGAGAAGCCTACCCACAAAATACCTTTTGAATCTGGGTAAATTGCGGTGACCCGCCCAGGGGAGAGACTATTCGGGTCACCGGGGCGATGCATATATCGGCCGAACTGCTCTTGCTGAAAATTGAGAACATTGACACCTCCCTTCTCAGTTCCGACCCACAAAACGCCGCCCCTGTCCTGATAGACAGAGATAATTCCGTTATCGCTGAGGCTATCCGGGTCGCTCTCATCATGCTGGAAGAGGCGGGTTAGATGTTCTGTTCGTCGGTCAAAGTAATAGAGGCCCAAACTCGATGGCACCCAGAGTCCTTTTCCTCGATCATCGAAGAGCTTGCTACTAACCAGACCAACAGCACCGGCAGCAACTGGGTATTTGGCCAGTCGCTCTGTATGCGGATCATATTTGATGAGCCCGACAATCGGGGAATAGGCCAGTATCCAAAAACTGCCGACATCGTCTTGATACACGTAGTCCGCACCCAGAGCATTCCTAGTTGCGGGCGGGCGAATAATTTCTCCTGTCTTTGCGTTTAGATGAAATAACCCGCGCTCGCCAACAAACCAGATGTCGTGATGCCTATCCTCGATAACGTGTGTGATCCTGCCAACAAATAGGCCCTCGCTGTCATTCAGATAATGAGTAAATATTCCGGTGGTTGGATCAAACTTGTCGAGACCGCTTGCTTCGGTGCCAAACCACAGATAGCCGCGACTGTCTCGTGCGATGCTGTTGACCGAATCGCCGCCAATACTGTTTGGGTTGCTGGGATCGTGCCGATAACGGGTAAAGCGTTCGGTTCTAGGATCGAATTTGTTCACACCGCCAGTGTAGGTGGCAATCCACAAATAGCCCTGATCGTCCTCAATCAAATCCATAACAAGGTTGGCGCTTAGGCTGCCAGGGTCGTTGGGATTGTGCTTGTATACGACGAAGGCGTTACCGTCGTAGCGATCAAGACCGTCCTGGGTGGCAAGCCACATGAAGCCACGGCGATCCTGCAAGATTGCTTTAACATTGCTTTGAGACAGGCCATCGTTCGTAGTGAGGTGGGTGAATTTGAGATTCCTCGCCTGAACATGGGTGGTACTTGCGATTTGAGCTGGTCGAGCTTCAGTTGGTATAGCGTATGAATCGTGAACAACGCAGAGAAGCAAAATCCGGCTCGCAACACGAAGGGCCCGGGCGGTATTTTGGCGGATGGTGATCATGCAATTGCCGACCATCCATTGGCTGTGTGTTGGCAGTCTATCACTCTCCCCCTTGAGAATCAGTCAGTCAAGGCCATTCCGCCATCGCGCTCACGTGTTGGAAACTGCTCAATCACTATAGCTAGGTTTCAAGCTCTGCGAGCCTTAGGGGTGCCGGAAGGCGTTGCGTAGCGCTCGGAACCAATTTTCGTGGATTCCTCACGAAAAAGGATCGCAACCTTGAGGTGTTTTGCGGGGTACGTAGCTGCAGCACCCTTTACATGTTAATGATGCCCCGCTTCAGTCCGATCACGGCGGCCTGTGTCCGATCTTGAGCCCCCAATTTCGAAAGAATGTTCTTGACCCGGGACTTGACTGTCTCTTCCGTGATCGAAAGCTGGTCGGCGATCTGCTTGTTGGCGTTGCCGGCCGCAATTAATTTCAAAACGCTGACTTCTGCAGGAGTGAGGGCATCGTCGGTTGAGTGCGCGGCGATTTCGTAGGAGACCTCTGGTGAAAGGCTCTTCTTGCCGGCATGAACGGCGCGGATCGTGTCTATCAGGTCCTTGTGAAACGTATTTTTCAGAAGGTAACCCTGAGCTCCACTCTTAAGGGCGCGGAAAATCTGAACGTCTCCCGCATAGGTGGTCAGCACGATAATTCTTGCGTTGGGAAATTCGCCGCGAATCGCAATCAACGCGTCGAGGCCGTTCATTTCTGGCATCTGCAAATCCATGAGTGTGATGTCAGGACGATGTTCGCGAAACTGCTGAACGGCCTCGCGGCCATTCGAGGCTTCGGCGACCAAAGTCATATCTATTTGGGTCCCGACCAGTATCGCAATGCCTTGCCGGACGATTGGGTGATCGTCAACCACCAGAATCCGAATTAACGCTTGCTCAGAACTCATGCGTTGCTCTTTTGGTTCCGATCTGTGTCTTTCTTTGAAAGCTTCGGAAAGCGCCATAGACGACGAGGAGAGTCGATGTACGCCCTTGACGCAGGGATGCTGAGCTCAACCTCACTGCCGGCTTCTAATTCGCTCCAGACTACCAACTTCCCACCAACCAGCTCCGCGCGTTCCCGCATGCCGTGCAACCCAAAGTGGCCCTCGCGTCCGTCTGCGCTCAGAACCTCGCGAT
>Ga0207100_1040_pt2 | contig 18873 bp, 17 predicted proteins | sample Alteio_BWMinHeat_82_FD_153520 | JGI IMG/M metagenome (GOLD analysis project Ga0207100, IMG submission 153520) | Enriched cells from forest soil in Barre Woods Harvard Forest LTER site, Petersham, Massachusetts, United States -... | ecosystem: Environmental > Terrestrial > Soil > Temperate forest >...
GGCTAGTTCGCGATTGGCTGATCTGGGACAAAGCTTCCGGCGTCGGTTGTGGCGCTACTGTCGTACTGGATCTGTCGTTCCCTGGTTGAGCATTCGACTGTAGGGCCGGCGTGACCACGACTGATGGGAAGCCGGCGTTGGGTGCAATGGTTGCCTCAAATGCGCCAGGTTTTGTCGCAACACCACTGGGCTGGGGCGAACCCGGAGCCGTTGCAGTTCCACTTGATGCGGTCGAAGGCGATACTGTCGGAGTGGGTACATTCCCCTTTTCTGGTGATCCCAGTCCGGGGAAGACTGTGCCCTCCTGAAGGCTGGCACGATTTGGATGCGCCGCAGTCGGGCGCGAAGACGCGTTCGCACTGGTTGAGCTGGTCGCATTTCCCGCTTGCTCTTCAGGGAATGTAATGGGTGGCAAGTGGGGCGGTGGCGGTGGCAATCCCGTGGCGGAGTCATTGCCCCTCTCCCTCGGAGGCGGCGTCGGGCGGCGCCGGAATATTCCGACAAGGCCTCCCGATGCGCCGGCGGCTTGCGCGCCCTGGCCTGAACTCGCAACTGCGTTCGGAGCAAAGCCGATAGTGAGAGTGACCCGGTTTCCATCGGATTCCAGGCCGTACGGATGCGCCTCGTCCAGGTCCACCACCACACGGGTGATGGGTGGGGCTGCGCTGTTCAGGCCCAGCCTTACGCGGCGCACGCCTTTGTACATCACCGAAACTTGCTCCTGCTTTGCCTCCGACAAGATGTTGGGCAAATCAAGAACCAGCCGGTCGGGGTGTGTTGCCACCGTCACGCTTGGACTGCCACTGATGGCTGTGCTCAGCGTGATTTCCACGCGCAGATTGTTAGACGCATCGCGTACAACTTTCAGACGCCGTACAGACGCTGTGCCCTGCGCCGTGCCTTGCGCAGCAGCCCACGATGTCAGCAACAGCAGAATTCCGAATTGTTTTCTTGCCCACATTCTCAGGCTTCGCTTTACTGTCTGATTCAGTTTCCATTCGGCCTACCCGGCTCTTCCGTTGCGGTGGCACTGGTAGCAATTAGGGCTGCTATAGACGTAGCCATTTACGCCGCGATGGTTTGAATCAGTCTGGGTCTTCCCATGGCAATTGGTGCATGAAAAGACCGAATAGTCAGAGGCATTGGTATGGCAAGCAGAGCACACTCCTCCTGCATTGCCGTGGTTGGTTGGGAACCAGGTGTGGTTAAACGCGGCGCCCGTCCATGCTGTCGTGGTGTGGCAGGTCTGGCAGGTGGTCGGGAACCCGGCGGCCGTATGATTCGGATTCGTCGTGGTCTGGTATTCGGTCTTGTGACAGGAGAAACAGTCAGTCGGAACCGAAGTGTAGTTGTTGTTCACGTGACAGCTGGCGCAGGCCACGGTGGTGTGCTTGCCGGTTAACGGAAACGCAGTGGTGCTGTGATTGAATGACGACGGACTCCAGGCCGTCGTGTTGTGGCATACATCGCACTGCTGCGGGAATCCCGACTGCACGTGGTTCGGGTTGGTGGTGCCGTTGAAATCATTCAGGTGGCAAGTGGCGCAGGCAGTACTGTTCAGGCTGTAGTTGCCGTTCACGTGGCACTGCGAACACTGCAGGGGAACGTGCGCCCCGGTCAGCGTGAAGCCGGTGGTTGCGTGATTGAAGGTTGCATTCGCCCAGGACGCAGTCGAGTGGCACGAATCGCAAGTTTGTGGAAAGCCCGCTTGGGCATGGTTGGGGTCAGTGGTGCCCTGGTAGTCCTTCAAATGGCACGTCGAACACGTACCGCTGGTTAGATTGTAATTTCCGTTCACGTGGCACTGGGCGCATGGCAGCGGGACGTGTGCTCCGGTCAGGGCGAATCCCGTGGTCGCGTGGTTGAAGGCCGCACTTCCCCAGGACACGGTGCTGTGGCAACTCTGGCAAGTCTGTGGTAGCGCCGCCTGCACGTGGTTGGGATCAGTCGTGCCCTGATAGTCCTTCAAGTGGCACGAGACGCAAGTGGTATCCGTCAGGTTGTAGTTGCCGTTCACGTGGCACTGCGAGCATTGCAGCGGGACGTGAGCCCCAGCCAGCGGAAAGCCGGTGGTCGAGTGATTGAAAGTGGCGTTCGCCCAGGTCGCCGTGCTGTGGCAGGTTTCGCAAGTCTGCGGCATTCCGGCCTGCACGTGATTGGGATCGGTCGTCCCCTGGTAATCCTTCAAGTGGCACGAGACGCACGTAGTGTTGGTCAGGTTGTAATTTCCGTTGATGTGGCACTGCGAACACTGCAGCGGAACGTGCGCCCCACTCAGCGGGAAGCCGGTCTTGCTGTGATCGAAGGTGGCGTTAGTCCATGATGCAGTCGTGTGGCAACTCTCACAGGTTTGCGGCATTCCGGCCTGCACGTGATTGGGGTTGGTGGTTCCCTGATAGTCCTTGAGGTGGCAAGACGCGCACGTGGTGACAGTAAGGTTGAAGTTTCCATTGACGTGGCACTGAGTGCAAGGCGTGGTGACGTGCACTCCAGTCAATGGGAAACCGGTCTTGCTGTGATCGAACGTGGCGTTAGCCCATGAGGTCGTGCTGTGGCAAGTGGCGCAGGCGGTGGGTATCCCAGCCTGCGCGTGGTTGGGGTTGGTCGTGCCCTGAAAGTCCTTCATGTGGCAGGACACACAGTCCGTCGGAGTGCCGGCAAATTGGCCGTTCACGTGGCACTGGGTACAGGCGACAGTGGCGTGTGCGCCGGTCAGCGGAAACTTGGTGAACGTATTGTGATCGAAGGTTGCGGGCTGCCACGCAGAAGTAGTGTGGCAACTCTGGCAAGTCTGGGGGAATCCCGCCTGCACGTGGTTCGGATTAGTCGTCTTCTGGAAATCGGGAAGATGGCATCCCACGCAAGTTGCGGGCGTGCCTGCGAACTTTCCGCCAACGTGACAGGCGGTGCAATCCAGCGGAATGTGCGCTCCGGTCAACGCGAAGCCGGTGATTTTGAAGTGATCAAACTTGGCGCCGGACCAACTATTGAAGCCGTGACATTGTTCGCACGTTGTCGGAAAGCCGGCCGTTACATGACTTGGACCTGTGGTGGTTTGATACTCCTTGGAGTGGCAGGAGTAGCACTGGGTGGCTAAGCCCATAAATTGTCCAGTGGCGGCTCCCTTGTGACAGGAGCTGCAGTCCAGCGCGGCGTGAGCCCCCAGCAGAGGAAATCGGTTCTGGTGCTGGTTGATTTGTTGGGCGGAAACCTGCCAACCTTTCACGCTGTGACACTGCTCACAATTCGCGCCGAACTGGCGTTTATGAATGTCGGCGTGGCAATCGGCGCACTTGTTACCCACGTTGGTGAATACAGGTTTGACGTGGCATTGCGTGCAGGCCACTCCTTGATGCATACCTCGCAATGGATAGCGAGTCTGGTTATGGTCGAACTCAGGCACGTTGCGGATCGGCTTCCATCCGCTCAGGGTGTGGCAATTCTGGCAAGGAATGTTCAGGGGGCCGTGCGGGCTGCGAGTATTGCCATAGGACTGAGACTGCGCCCCCGCAGGCAGGACGGAGACCAGCAACAGGAACGCGACAAACAGCCTACCCCGGATCGGCGAAGGCAACGTAATACCGCCTGAATCGGATTTCGACCTCCCCACCACTAGAAATTAGAGAGAAAGACAGATGAGCGTGGCAACTCATTCACACGGATGCGAGTGCGTCTGCAATTAGTTGTCCACTAGGTTAAAGGGCTACGAGTGGTGACGAAAGTTACCTAAGTGTTTGTTCAGATGGCCAATTCGGGACGCGCCCGCTTTCTTCCCGGCGCTGCCCATGTACTTCTGAGTACAAGCAATTTTTCCAAAGAGGGCAGGTTTTACGCCTGGAATGCGCCTTTATTGCTTCTTCGCCGGAACATCCGAGCCGTGACAGGCCGCGCAGTCTTTTGGAGTAGGTTGGTAGAAAAGTACGGTCTTGTCTTCAACCGTGCGGGTCAGCTTGTGGCATCCTTCGCAGCGAACGTTCTGGTGCGCCCCCTGCAGTGGAAATGCCGTCCGCTTGTCATGGTCAAACAGCGAGGGCTTCCACTTTGCACTGTTATGGCATTCAGCGCACGGAGTAACACCACCCTGGACGAATTGCCCGCCGTGGATGTCCTGATGGCATTGCTCACATTTTGAAGGCGCCGCTTTGAAGTCCACATTGATCAGGCGCATTTCCTGGTTGGGTGGCTTATGGCAGTCCATGCAAGCGGCGGCGCGATGCGCGCCAAGCAGAGGGAAGGAAGTCTTCGAGTGATCGAAGCCTGACAGTTCTTTCCACGCCCTGGTCGAATGGCAGGCTTCGCAACCTGCCGCGGCGCCGTCGGTGCGCGTTTGCTGCATTCGTTCCTTGAACTGACCTTTGTGCGGATCCAGATGGCAACTAGCACATGACAGCTCATTCCAGTGGTATGCAACCGCCTTCGGTTTGAAGCTGTCGCTCTCTTTGTGGCAGTCGCCGCAAGGAACAGCCACGTGGCCACCGGTCAAAACGAACCGGGTTTTGTGACGCGCTAACGAGAAAGTAGACGGCTTGTAGCCCTGCAGGTTGTGGCATCGCTCACAGCCGTTGAAATACGGCGCGGCGGCAAACTGCCCCGCATGCCGGTCCATGTGGCAATCGGTACAGTTCTGAAACTTTATCTTGAAAAGCGTGTCTTTCCCTTTGGGAATGTGGCAACCCGAGCACTGCACCCTCCCATGCCCGCCCTCCAGGGGATAGGCCGTGGCAGAGTGATCCTTTACGGTAAATGTCGAGGGCTTGAATCCATCGACGGTATGGCAGGAGGCGCACTCGCTACCACTTGCGCGCCTGGCAAATTGTCCCTTGTGCGGGTCAGGTTGATGACAGTCCATGCACTTCTGAAAGGCCAGAGGCTTTTTGAAATCTCCACCCGCGTGGCATTGCGAACATTCCACGCTGGCATGCTTGCCCAGCAGCGGATACTTGGTGGTGAAATGATCGAAGCGTTGGCTGACCGCCTGCGTAGACACTCTCTTCCATCCACCGGTGTTGTGGCACGCCAGGCAACCCTGGGCAAAACTTCCATGATGCGGATCAGAGTGACAATCGGAGCATTTGCCGAATGCGATTCCCGTGTAGCGAGGCTTCTCGTCGGGACCGGGCGTATGACACTTCTGGCAGGCGACCTGGGCGTGCGAACCGGTTAGAGGGTATCGAGTCTTCGAGTGGTCAAACGTCCCAACGCTGACGGTTTTCCAATCGTTGTAGGTATGGCATTGGAGGCAGTTCTCGCCCAGCCGTCCCTGGTGCTGGTCCTGGTGGCAGGTGACGCACGCCGTGGAAATGCCAAGGAATGTCTTATTCAGATCCTTTACTTTGATGTTTGCGCGCTCAGACTGGGAGACATGTTCAGCCGTGTGACAACGATTGCAGGCCAGCCCTGAGTGCTTGCCCTCGAGTGCATATCCCGTTTGCTGGTGGTTGAAAATCCGCGTATCCCACTTGATCAGCGGAAAATCGTGGCCGTTGTGCTCCGAGTGACATTTCACGCATTCCTGACTGGAGTCCGCTCTAAGGCTGAAAGAGGCGTGCAACCCCTTTCGCGACGCGATGCGGGGCGCGATTTCGCTGTGGCAATCGACACACTTGAATGTGGCTTGGCCGCCACCCAACTTATGACACGCGGTGCAGTTGCTCGTGCCATTGAGAGATTGGTGGGGACGCGAGAGAGCACCGGGAGAGATCTGTGCTACCGCACGACCCGGAAACCACAGGAGCAGAACTATGACGAGGGCCGGGTACAATGACCGTGCCAAAGGGTGTCGGGAGTCAGGAGGGAACAGTGCGCAAAGGGCGGGTGGCCATCTCGAAAGGAGCAGATAAGCTTTCCTGTTCCAACAGGCACGCCTTTCATATAGAAGGAATCCGTCCCGCATTCCAGATGCCTGCACGAAGTAGACGCTTGGAGTCTAGCACGGGAAATCAAAGTCGACATTCACCAGAAGGGACAACGTTGTCTGTGACGTTGATGCGGAGACGCTTGTATCGACCGCCTGGAGCCATTCGGCGGAGCACATTGCGGAGCACAATAACTGCCGAATGAGAGGCTCTGAGTCCGACTCGGCAGCCACGCATCCGACTGTAAGTATTTGAAAACGAGTGAGGGCGGCGAGAACAATTCATTTGCTAAAACCGTTGTACGGGCTAACACCTGTACCGAGGGTTCGAATCCCTCCCTCTCCGCCACAAAGTCTGGGTTGCAGAGAAATTCGGCTGCATTCCTCTGAAAATCGCAAGAAATCGGCGCAATTCGGCGATTCTTGTTCTCAATATGGACTGGAGAGATTGTCCCGCTGAAAATTGTAGGCAAGCTTTGCGGCCTTTTTCTCTGAAGGGCACACACGCAGTCCGGTTTCAAGGCTCCTGGAGAGAATGGACTGCTCGGGATCGAATGGCGTCAATCTGCCGGACTTTCTCTGGAGGGCACGTCCGCAGTCATCCGATGACCGCCGCGGATTTGCGGGAAGGGCTGAAGAGTGTTTCTACTACGGGTTGGGAATGGAGTGAGACGAATGGATGGGTTTCTGCCAGCCAGCTGCGTCGGGCGCCGCCTCTCGGACACCTGTTCGCCTATCTTCTCGCCAGCAACTTTCTTGTCCCTATGCAAGTCCCCGCGGCCCTAAGAGCCGACGCTTGACCGCCACCCGCGAAAGACCCGCTCTTGGCACATTGCACACGCTGCCGGAGGGATTCCGTGCGAATCTCCCGACCTTTCTAGGTCTCAAGTAGCGCGCAACATCGAAGACCGCAAACAGGCCGAAGAAAGGATGCGGAACGAAAACCTAGCGTTGCAAGAGGAGATCGACTGTTCTTCGATGCCCGAGGAAATCGTTCGATGCTCCGAGCCACTCCGACGTGTGCTTGCGCAAGTCGCGAAAGTAGCCAGGAGGGGTTATAATCCGCGCCGGCCACTTGCGCTTCTCCTTGAATGTGGAAAGGGCTGTCTCCATGATCCGCCCACTGTTTCTTCTCCTCCTTTTTGGAACTGGTTTCTCGACTTTCGCGCAGGATGCAGTTCGCGTGCTGACGCTCGAAGACGCCGTGAGTCTAGCGCAGGCAAACAATCGCTTGGTCAAGAACGCGCAGTTATCTGTGTCAATGAGCGACGATCAGATCGCCGAAGCGCGCACGTATCGTTTTCCAGCTCTCAATCTCTATGCATTGGGTTCGCAGCTTTTGACGCCTGTGGATTTTTCTTTTCAGCGAGGGGCGTTCGGCTCTTTTCCCGGCATCGGACCGGTACCAGCAACCAACACCAGGATTCACACACCGCTGCGGCCGACCTTCTATGGGTTGACACAGTTTTCTCAGCCGCTATCCCAGCAGTACAAAATCGGATTAAACATTAAGCTAGCCAAGGTCGCCAAACTGGTAGACGAACAAAAGCTACGTGCGCAGAAGCAGTCGGTAACCAGCCAGGTGAAACAGGCGTACTACGCCATTCTGCGGACGCAAAGCGCACTTGCTTCCAGCGAAGAAAACCTCAAGTTCGATCGCGAACTGGATCGCACGACCGAACATTACGTGACCGAGAAGACTGCCCTCAAGTCAGACAGCTTGGACGTAAAGGCGAAAATTGCGCAAGAGGAATACAACAACCTGATGCTGCGCGACTCGTTCACGAGTCAGAAAGAGCAGTTGAACGATCTCCTGGGACGCGATATTCGAACCGACTTTTCAGTCGCCGAACTGCCCGAGGCCACCATTATCGAAGCCAGCCTGGATGCGGCCCAAGCTCAAGCACTGTCCGCGCGGCCAGAACTGGCCGAAGCTCACTTGACCGTGCAACAAGCGGAACTGAACCGCCGCATCACCAAAACGCAGTACATACCGGACGTGAGCCTCGCCGTGAACAACCTTTCACTCACAAATGTAAATCTCCTGCCATCGAACGTGGCTGCCGCTGGCGTGCTGGTCAGTTGGGATCCAATCGATTGGGGGCGCAGGAGGCACCAGCTGGCTTCTGCCAGCAAGACCATCGAACAGTCGAAGAACAGCGCGAACGAGACCGAGGCTCAGATCCTACTGGAAGTGGCCGCCAAATTCCGGAAGCTCGGCGAAACTCGAGCGCTGCTGCACGCGACCACACTCGAGCGGGACGCCGAACGTGAGAAGCTTCGTGTGGTTATGAACCAGTTCGAACAGAAGACGGCGCTATTAAAGGATGTTCTTCAGGAGAAGACGTCCTTGGAAAGCGTCACCGATCAGTATAACCAGGCTTCGCTCTCGTTCTGGACGGCGAAAGCCGATTTCGAGAAGTCTTTGGGTGAGGAATAGCACATGCCGAAGAGTCTGAAGCGAATCCAAGTACGCTGGGATGGCATTTTTGTCCTGGCTCTGTTGGCGGTTGCTGCGCTCTCCTCAAGTTGTAGCCATGAGACCACAACTACTCCACCGACACCAGTGCGCGTAACCTCCGTCGGTACATTCGAAGGAGGCGGGGGAATCCGCTATTCGGCGAACATTAATGCCTTCACACAGGTGACTCTCTCATTCAAATCCGCTGGATACGTGGACAACATCGCGCAACGCAGGGGAGCTGACGGCCGTATCCGCGTGCTGCAGCTGGGTGACCGCGTGACGCGGGACGAAGTGCTCGCACACATTCGCGAAGCGGATTACCTGGACAAAGTGAATTCTGCAAAGGCTCAAGTCGCGCAATCCCAAGCCGCTTACGACAAATCGCAGCTGGATTTCGAACGTGCCTCCAAACTCCTCTCCAGCGACAGCCTGACCAAGGCCCAATACGATTCCGCTAAGGCTCCGTTCGACTCTAACGCCGCAGAACTTGTGAATGCCAAAGCAAATTTGGAGCTGGCAAATAACGCGCTAAAGGATTGCTCACTACGGTCACCAATCAACGGGTGGGTCGTGGAGCGCGACGTCGAAATCGGTGCCTTGGCGGCAACGGGAACGCAGGCATTTATCGTTGCCGATACACATCTCGTGAAAGCAGTTTTCGGTGTTCCCGATACAACCGTCCAGTCCGCAAAGTTAGGAACGCCACAGACCGTTACCACGTCCTCTTTACCTGGTGAGTTCCACGGAAAGATTACTGCCGTCTCCGCCCTCAGCGGACCCCAAGAGCCGCGTATTCTCCGTCGAAGTCACCATTCCCAACGGGGATAACCGGTTGAAGCCCGGGATGGTCGCAACGTTATCCGTGGGCGCCGGCAAAATAGAGCAGCCCACAACTGTTGTTCCCTTAAGCGCGGTTGTCCGTTCGAGCAAACACGCCGACGGTTTTGCGGTATTTGTGATTGAGGACCAAGGTGGAAAAAGTTTCGCTCACGAGCGAGTTGTTGAAATTGGAGACACGCTCGGCAACATGATCGGCGTCACGCAGGGCTTGAAGGTTGGGGAACGCATCGTTGTCGTTGGCGGTACACAGATCAAAGACGGCGACGAGATTCAGGTAATTCCTTGAAACGCCCTACTTTTGGGAGAGCGGCATATGGCTCATAGAACCGATGCAGACATCATCGAGAAGACTCACAATACCGCTCGTTTCTTCGTTGAGCACCGGCACATCGCGTGGGTTCTCCTGATCGCTACAGTCTTGTGCGGATGGTACGGATACAATTCGATGCCGCAGCGGAAGGATCCCGACCTCCCCGTGCGCGTCGCGGTCGCACTCACTACCTGGCCCGGAGTCAAAGCACAGGAAGTAGAACAGTTGGTGACGCGGCCCATCGAAGAAAAAATTGCAGAGAACTCTTATATTCACCCCGCTACGGCAGCGGACTATGGCATCAGGTCCATCACTCTGCCGGGTCTTTCGATCATTTACGTGCAATTGGGGGAAAATGTCACCGACACCAAAAAACAGTTTAGCGACATCAACCTGAAACTCAATGCGTTGAATAATCAGCTTCCCCAGGGCGCGGGCCCCATCCAGTTCCAGAGTGATTTTGGAGACACAGCGGCGCTGATGCTTACAGTCGCCAGCCCTCGGCTGGACGACGTCGAAATCGCCATTCGCTCGCGCAGTGTTCAGAAAGCCATCGAAGAAGCGCGCCGATTAAAGCCAAGCAAATCAACCGATCCCCGCGTCGGTGCGGTGTATTGCTTCCCTCAGTCGATCTCTCCCGATGCGGTGCGCCGGGGCTTCGACTCCTTCGTCCAGCTTGCCCAGCAAGACGGAGTGTTTCGCGACGTTCGGTCATTTGCAGGCCCCGGCTACATTGGGCTCGACGGATCTTCACCGCGCAGCGACGCTCAAATTCAAAGCTATGTCGACTGGTACATCCGCGAGCGTCTGCGCGTTTCGGAGCTGCACCCCGATGCCTGGGGTCCTGTCTTGATTCGCGATCCGAATGAAACGCCGCGGAAAATGGCCGCGGTCGCAGGCGATAAGTACAGCTACCGGGAATTGGATGATTTCACGGACCTGATGGCCAGGACCATGATCGGCACACTACAGGCCTCCAAATATCAGCGCGCGGGCGTTCTGTCTGAGCAGGTTTACCTCGACTACTCGCAGGAGCGACTTGCGAACTATGGCGTTCAACCTTCCAGACTTCAGAGTCTCCTCCAAGCCCGGAACATAGCGCTTCCCGGCGGGTCCCTCGAAATTGGCCAGAAAAATGTCATCATCGACCCGTCCGGCGAGTTTAAGTCGGCGAAGGCCATCGGCGACGTGATTATTGGCACCTCCTCATCCGGCAGTCCCGTCTATCTGCGCGACCTGGTGGAGATCAGTCGAGGCTATCAGAGTCCCGCCAAGTTTCTGAACTACTACAACTGGCGCGACTCGGAAGGAAAGTGGAAGCGTAGCCGCGCAGTGACCGTCGCTGTTTTCATGCGGTCGGGTGAACAAATCAGTCAGTTCGGCAAGAACATTGATGAAAAGCTCGCCGCGGTTCGCCAAATCTTGCCCGCGGACCTGATGATCGTGCGAACCTCTGACCAGCCGCGCCAAGTGAAAGAAAACATTGATCTCTTTATGGACGCGCTGTACGAGGCCATCGCCCTCGTCGTCCTGGTTTCCCTACTGGGATTCTGGGAATGGCGCTCCGCGCTGCTCATGGCGATTTCGATTCCTATCACCTTGGCGATGACCTTCGGCTTTGCCTACGTCTTGGGCATCGATTTACAGCAGGTGTCCATCGCAACGCTGATTATTGCCCTAGGCTTGTTGGTTGATGATCCCGTCGTCGCGGGTGACGCCATAAAACGCAGCCTGGCTGAAGATCATCCGAGCATCGTATCTGCATGGCTAGGGCCCACGAAGCTGGCCACGGCCATTATGTTTGCCACCATCACCAATATCGCGGCGTATCTGCCCTTCCTCATGCTCGCGGGTAATACAGGAAGCTTCCTCTACAGCTTGCCGATCGTGATGGCGTGTGCGTTGGTCTCTTCTCGTCTTGTTTCCATGACGTTCATCCCGCTCCTTGGCTACTATTTACTGCGCCGCGGCGATAAACCAGAGCCCTCCGTTGAAGAGAGGCGGCAGCGCGGGTTCACGGGACTCTACGCGCGCGTCGCCACCTTCGCGATCGAACATCGATGGAAGGTCCTCATTGGATCGTTCGCTTTTCTTCTTCTCGGAGTTATTGTAGGAAAACAGCTGCGGAGTCAATTCTTCCCCGATGATGTCCAGTATTGGGCGACAGTGGACATTTGGCTGCCGAATGATGCGCCCCTTTCCGCCACGAACGAGGTCACCCAGCAAGCGGAATTAGCTATACGCCAATCCGCAGAGGCCTATGGGCGCCTGCATCCGGGCAAAGACGGAAAGCCCCGGCAAGTCTTGCACTCGCTGACATCGTTCGTGGGCGGTGGCGGGCCAAGGTTCTGGGTGTCTGTCTCGCCGGAAATCCAGCAGCTGAATTACGCCCAGATCATCCTTCAGGTGGACGACAAAGAGGATACGCCGACGTTAGTCGCGCCAATACAGGCCGCCGTCAGTTCAACGGTGCCCGGAGCCCGCATCGAAGTCAAGCAACTTCAGACCAACCCTGTCGAGCAACCCGTTCAGATTATGATTTCTAGCCAGGCGGATGTCGCTTCCGATCGAGAGCCGGAGGACATCCGAACACTCCGAGCCCTCGCGGCGAAAATCGAGGACATTTTTCATGCCGTTCACGAGCTGCTCGCGTACACAACGACTGGGACCAGGAGAGCACGACCGTCAGGCTGGTGATCGACTCGGATCGCGCGAATCTTGCGGGCGTAACCAACTCGGATGTGGCTTCTTCGACCACCGCTGCCCTAAGCGGCATCAACGTTGCCACCCTCCGCGAGGGACAAAAGCAGATTCCCGTTGTAGCACGTTTGCGCATTGAGGAAAGGGCGCAACTTTCCGATATCCAGAACCTTTACGTATATTCGGCACAGAGTACGCAGAAAGTTCCGCTCGTTCAAATTTCCTCGATTAAGAATGATCTGGAATCACAGAGGATTCGGCGGCAGGAGCATTTCCGAACCATCAGCGTGGAGTGTACTCCGGCTGCCGGCGCTCTCTCCTCGGACATCCTAAGCGCCGCAATGCCAAAGCTCTTAGCCTTCCAGGCGTCGCTTCCCCCAGGCTACAAAATGATTATCGGGGGCGAAAATGCCAAGCAGGTCGAAGGCTTCCGGAATCTTGCGGCTGTCATGGCAATTTCTATCGCTGCGATTTTTCTTGCACTGGTGTTGCAGTTCAATCACGCCGTCAAGCCGCTCCTGGTCTTTGCGGCTGTGCCCTACGGAATCATGGGCGCTTTGCTTGCTCTGTTTATCACCGGAACGCCCTTCGGTTTCATGGCATTCCTGGGAATTGCCAGCCTCATCGGCGTGATCGTCAGTCATGTAATCGTGCTCTTCGATTTCATCGAGGAAATGCACGAAAAGGGCGAGCCCCTGGAACGTGCGCTGGTCGACGCGGGGATCGTCCGCCTCAGGCCAGTGTTGATTACCGTCGGCGCTACCGTGCTAGCTCTCTTTCCGCTCGCGTTGCACGGTGGGCCTTTGTGGAAACCCCTTTGTTATTCGCAGATTGGCGGGCTTGGCGTGGCTACCTTCATCACCTTGTTGCTCGTGCCCGTTTTCTACAGCATTTTTGTTCTCGATTTGAAGCTCGTTAAGTGGGAAGGGCCAACCGAATAGGCACCGACAAACTGCAAGTTTCACATGTCCTGCTCGACCCTGCCTGAAGGCGACCAGGGTTTGAATGCGATCGTGAAAAGGACTGAACGTGAGGCAACGGGGTGACCGACTCAGTTTTCCTGGTTGTTGACAGCGACGCCGCCGACCTCGCGGCATTCGCCAGCGCGTTAACCTCTCGTTACGCAAGCGAATACGAGGTCCGCACGGCCGTTACTGCGAGTGAGGCACACGCGACCCTGACGGCACTCTCCGTCCCAGGCATTACCGTCGCCCTGCTCATCGTCTCGCGGGACTTGGGGGACGCAGACCTCCTCTTGCTCCTGCAGCGTGCTCGTGAGCTCTTTCCCAGCGCACGGAGGGTTCTGAGCGCGCGATACCTTGATCCTTCGGCATTCGACTTTATTACTGGAGCGATGCGGACGGCACGGATCGACTACTTCCTCTACAAGCCCTGTGAACCTGTGGTCACACGGCTCTACCCCGTTGTCGACGATCTTCTCGGAGGCTTGCGCCCGACCAGGCAGGAGCGCGGATTCGAGGCGATTCGGATCATCGGCGAGCAGAGGAGTCCGCGCTCCCACCAATTGCGCGACATCTTGGAACGTACCACGGTCCCCTTTGGGTTCTACGATAGCGAGTCGGAAGAAGGTAGGCGGATGCTTGCCCAGGCTGGCGTGGACGGATTACGTTTACCCGTGCTCTCCTTTTACTCCGGCGCTGTGCTCGTCGACCCAACCAACGAGCAGACAGCGGCGGCGCTAGGCGCCAGGACCACGCCGGAACCTGGGCTCTACGACGTGGCCATCGTGGGAGCTGGCCCAGCTGGGCTCGCGGCCTCGGTCTACGCCGCATCCGAAGGTCTGCGCACAGTCCTGCTCGACCCAGAGACCATTGGTGGCCAGGCTGGAACGACTTCCCGCATTGAGAATTACCTCGGCTTTCCACGGGGTATAAGTGGAGGGGAGCTTGCGCACAGAGCTTTTGAGCAGGCACAGCGGTTCGGTGTGTCCGTCGTCTTCACCAAGGCAGCCACCAGACTGCGCGCAGACGGGACGCGGATCATCGCGACCCTTTCTGACGGTGCGGAGATAGAAAGCCGGACAGTTGTCATCGCAACTGGTGTGGCCTACCGCCGCTTGGACGTACCTAGCCTCGAGCGTTTCGCGGGAGCTGGCGTTTTCTACGGCGCCGCCATGAGCGAAGCACCAACTTGCACAGGCGAAGAGGTTCTTATCGTGGGCGCTGGCAACTCAGCGGGACAGGCGGCTATACATCTGGCGCGGTTCGCTTCGCGTGTCACGATGGTCGTGCGCGGCCAGTCTCTTGCGGCAAGCATGTCCGATTACCTCATTCGGCAGATTGGCGCGCTCTCCAACATCGACGTGCAACTCGGGACTTGGGTGGTGGACGGCCATGGTGACAGACGCCTCGAGGCGGTCACTGTCGAACGCGCCGACGGTAAGCGCGAGAAATTGTGCGCCGCCGGTCTGTTCGTTCTCGTCGGGGGCACGCCCCATACTCAATGGCTCGCGGGCACCATCGAAATGGATGCCAAGGGATACATCCTGACCGGACGCGACTTGCTCCGCTCCGGCCATCCGCTCAGCGGGTGGAGGCTCGAGCGTGAGCCTTTTCTCTTGGAGACGAGCATGCCGGGAGTGTTCGCTGTCGGCGACGCGCGCTGCCGCTCCGTCAAGCGCGTCGCATCTGCAGTGGGAGAGGGCGCCACTGCGATCCAGCTTGTCCATGAGTACTTGCGCGCAACATGATCGCCGCAAAGTACAGACTCTTCAGCGCCGAACCGAAACTAGTAAGTTCCCGAGATAATTGGAAGTCGACTTTGGAGGCGATTCGAGCGGTGATCGCCCCCACCTACTCGGCTTCCCCGCGCTTCAGCCTAAACGATAGCGTATACGCTGAGTCCAAGATCGTTCTTGATTTGCAGGGAATAGTAATGCCTGATGTCCTCTGATAATTCCCTGATCGTTCCGAGCTCCTTTCGCATTAACTTCCAGGGAATGTGCTTGGTAGAGGCCACAGGTGCTGTCAAATTGCGACCAAGATCGACGAATTCCCTGTATTTTTCCCTGTTAACAGGGAATTTGACCGGAGAAGAGTTAACACGAGACTGCCATCCTCCGCCACACAGTCTGAGCTGCAGAGAAACTTGGCTGCACTTGCGAAGGGGTTAAGGTGAAAGAACGCAAACAGAGCAAGTGGAAGGGCCCACCCGTTGGCGGCTCGGATAACTTCCCGTTTGCCGATATCCGGGAGTTAAGATAACCCCCAACGTCAGGTGCGTCAGTCCGGAGATCACCATGGCCTGCTGGCTGGAACAACTTAAATTCTCGCCAGACGTGTAGTTTTCCCTCCTCTCCAGCTACTCATTGATAGACGGAAAGAGGATGGCAGAATGCATGCAGAGACGGAAACGTCGTTCCTGGTAGATCTGAATCAGAACATTGGAATTGTCCACCGCGTCTGCCACACCTATTTCCCCTACGATACCGCAGAGCGCGAAGACCTCTTCCAGGACATCATGTATCAACTCTGGAAGTCATATCTACAGTTCAAGGGGGAATCAAAATTCTCCACTTGGATGTACAAAGTTGCGCTGAACACGGCCATCACACACATTCGGCGGAGCACTCGGGCACCTCAAAATGCAGAGTTAACTGAGTCGGTTGGCGGCACGGCGCACACAGACGAGCACATGGGCCGGCTAGAAGAGGTCCGTCTGTTGCATGAGGCCATTGCTGCGCTGAGCCACATCGATAAGGCGATCATCCTGCTCCATCTAGAGGAGCAGAACTACGACGAAATTGCCTCCATCACCGGTCTCACGAAAACAAACGTGAGTGTTCGCTTGGTGCGAATCAAGCGGGCGCTGAAAGGCTACCTTCAAAAATATCGGTAATTCAGAGGAGGAACTATGGCATTCAGCAATGAAATAGTGAGTGTATGGAAGGAAGGTAAAGCCAGTGACGAGGGCTGCGCTCCACTCGGTGGAAAGGATCTTCATGCGATCATCTCATCGCGAGTCAGGAAACAGTTTAAGACAGTCAGCCAGTTCGTCTGGGCGGCGATTGTCTATCAGATCATTCTTTACTCGTTTCTCACGCACACGCTCTTCCGCCATTGGGGCGACATGTGGACCATGCTCCTCTGCCTCGGAGGAGTAGCCCTCTATGTCCCACTGACCATCGCTTTCATACGCAGGGTAAGAAAACTGTTCGGCCCTCCGGGAGCGCCCGGGTCTATGGTCCCTGATCTCTTCCACAAAGTGGAGAGTGAACACACGCGGCTTGCCGATTTCTTCCGGTTCAAGAAGCGCATGGACTGGATCGGTGTCCCCGTCAGCTGTGGGATCATTGCCCTGGTTACTTTCACTCTCTTTGTCAAGGGAGGTGTTCCAGCGAATCCGCTGGCTGCCCTTGCCTTCTTTGCTATCTGGGTCGCGATGTCCCTCGTCGCCATCCATGCTGAAAATAGGAAGCGGTTCATTTCCCCGCTCCGGCATCTCCAGCAGGTCCTCGATGATCTCAAAAATTCCTGAGCGGCCGAAAATTCGCCCGTGGTTCGATCCATGGTTAGCAGAGAGGCGTCGGCCGCCATATTTGTTCCTTCGGAATCAGGGTGGGCAGCTTAGGCTTGTAAACCTGAACAAGCGAGTAAACGACCTGCTCCAGATGACAAGATTGTCCTCCGTGTTTGATGTTGAGAGGGACGAGGCTAGCGCAATCAAGTCTTTGGGAGGCGACGCTCCTTCGCGTGCTGTAGCCTGAGCCGAATATTATTCGAACGCCCAGAGCCGACTTGCGATACTGGCGAGGATTGCGGAAAGCACGATTCCGTCATCCAGCCTCGGCTCAAGAACCTGCGTCCGCAGCGACATGTTGATCCCTGTTAGATTGGCGTCGCTATCTTCTTCAGTTTTGACCCCTTCTGACGTCCACTCAGACGCACAGTTCCAAGACTTGATCCACAAGGCACAAGGATCTTACGCTTCCGAAGGTCGTGCCTCTTGACGTTGTTCGACAAACGCTGAGTGCCATCGAAGACGGTCGCGACGAGGTGCTTGCTAACGATATGACGCGACAGGTCAAGGCTGGATTGTCGGATGAAGTGGGAATTTACCTCGACTACGATCCGGAGCATGCTGTTGCAGGGACCGGCACCTGACTCGAGAATGCCTCTGGTCATGGACAGTGAGGCGGTCGATCTCTCGCGGATCCTAAACTTATAGCCAAATAGACGAAACGAAGTGTGGAATCGGCGCACACGGCGATGACTTTCCAGTTCTGTCCGGTTGGTCGGTAATGCGGAAACTGTCCCCAAACGGGCTTGGGGGAGATCAATGCGGTTTCCTCGAAGCCGACTTATCGTTACTGATCGTGACTCAGAGAGTACATTGGCGATCATGCACTCACCAAGATCCGCCGATTCAGATTGCCGAGACGAAACAGCGCGATCGGTCAGGGCCGAGGGCTCGCGGCCGTCTCGGAGGCTTGCGCCAGTGCTTGCGTGTCGACGTACTCACGGATGTTCGTCACTTTGCCATTTCGAATGGTAATGGCGAAGACCCAATGGTCCTCGAACGTCCTATTCGTGGCTTTGATTCTCCCCCTAGCGAAACCGACGACCAGAACCCGGTCTCCCTGCGCTATGAACTCGGGGGTTTCCGGGTACGAAGTTTCCACCGTTTCGTTAGCCTTCTGAACTAAGTCATTCAGTCCAGCGTGCCCGCGGTGCGTGCCGGCCAGCGGCCAGTCCTCGCCTGGAATGATCCACTCAACATCTTCGGCAGACAACGCCAGCAGATCTTGCTTGTCGGCGGCGGCCGAGTGCCGCAAGAAAATTCTTCACAATCTGGACATTCTTTTCGGTGCTCATCCAAATCTCTCCTTTTCCCTTACATCGAATGTGTCCGGTCTAATCCGACGTTTCGGATCCATCCTTCTCGAGTCAAATCGCGCGGTCATAGATTGATTACTGCTGCTTCTTGAACAAATCCTGGAAGACGAGCTGACCCCAAGTGCGGCCGCGTGCGTGTACCAGCGCGCCGCCCTCGTTGAACTTTCCCAGCTTGACGGGTGCAAACCCGAGTTGTTTGGCCAAATCCGCCACGGGAGCGGTCGCGTCCTCGTCATCGCTCGACAGAAAGACGACCCGATGGCCCCCTTCGACGACTGGGTCGGTAGCCAAAATGGCTGCAACCAGGTGATTGAAACCTTTCACGAGCTTAGCGCCGGTGAACGCCTTCGCGACGTAGGCGGATGACGGGAGGCCGTCCAGCTCTTCGGGGGGAACTCCAAACGCGTTCGTCGCGTCGATGACTGTCTTGCCTTTCCAACTCGGCAGGGCCTTCGCAACCTCGCGATGCTCGCCGAATGGGACCGCCAAGATGATTGTGTCGGCCTCGATTGCATCCCGCAGCGACTTGGCGACGACCGTGGGTCCAATCGCCCGAGCCCGCGGCGCCAACGCCTCAGGCGGCCGGCGACTCGCGACAGTCACGTTGATGTTTTTACGGGCGAACGCGTGAGCGAGGGCCTGGCCTATCTTGCCGAATCCGACAACTGCATAGCTCATAGTGCTTCTCCGATCCATGTTGATATTGATCCCAACCGCCGACTTCAGATGGCCGAGAAGCCGCCGTCGACATTCAACTCCACCCCGTTCACGAAGCTCGAATCGTCGGAAGCAAGAAACAGCGCGACCGTCGCGATTTCCTCAGGTTGACCCATCTTTCCCCGCGGTACCA
>Ga0207100_1116_pt1 | contig 18785 bp, 13 predicted proteins | sample Alteio_BWMinHeat_82_FD_153520 | JGI IMG/M metagenome (GOLD analysis project Ga0207100, IMG submission 153520) | Enriched cells from forest soil in Barre Woods Harvard Forest LTER site, Petersham, Massachusetts, United States -... | ecosystem: Environmental > Terrestrial > Soil > Temperate forest >...
GATCGAATCGGGCTTGAAGTTGAAAAGAACATTGCCATCATTATCGACTATAAGCAAATAGGTCGTCGCATTTGTGCCATGGAGTTGATAGCTCGAGAGAAAAATCTGGCCCGGAGCAGGATTATCTTTTTTGACAACTGTGAGCTTTGGCAACTCGTCTTGTATAGGCTGTGATTGGTCAAGGAATACGGGAGACTGGGCTTTGGCAGTTGTAATAAACATACCGCTTACAAGCGGTACAAGAAGAAAAAAAGCGATACGATGCGGCCACTTCATGATTCTTTAGGTAATATTTACGGCTGGATAGAAAGACGGTTATGTGACCTCCGACACGGCAACTTAACAACCTGCCTTGCACTATGGTTGCCACAGCGATCTACAGGTAGCAGGTCAGTCTGATTTTTTTTCATTTTTTTCTGAATTACCATAAAACTTCCGCTTAAAGTCATCCGCTTGCTTGGTCCCTTTTTTTAACTCGTGATCGAGCGTTACGCGATCATCGAAGACAAAGCATTCTCCCTCAAAAAGGCTTTCTTCTTTCGGAATTTCTTCGAGATATTTTAATATTCCGCCATGAAGATGATACACTTCCGCAAATCCTTTTTCCAACAAATAACTCGAAGCCTTTTCGCACCGAATCCCACCAGTGCAGAACATGGCGATCTTCTTATTTTTTTCAGGATCGAGATTTTCTTCGACAAACTTCGGGAATTCGCGAAAAGCTTTTGTATGAGGATCTATTGCGCCTTTGAATGTCCCAAGCTCAACTTCGAAATAATTTCGGGTATCGATCAGGGTAATTTCAGGATCGTTAATAATTTCATTCCATTTTTCCGGAGAAATATATGTTCCGACTTTCCTCAGCGGATCAACTTGCGGGACTCCAAGTCCGACAATTTCCCGCTTCAAACGCACTTTCATTTTTTCGAATGGAATTTCTTCGTGATAGGATTCTTTCCATTCGATATTTGCGAACCGCGGATCAACTTGAAGGTATGCAATAAATTCATCTACTGTCGCCCTAGAGCCTGCAAGCATTCCATTGATCCCTTCGCTTGCCAAAAGGATCGTGCCCAGGATACCATGCTCTTTGCAATAGGTGCGCAGAACCGGCTTCAACTCCATATAATCGGGAAGCGGGACGAATTTATAGAAAGCGATAACGGTTACCGGCATAATAGTGAGGCGGACTCTTAGTCCGCCCGATTCCGTTTAACACCAGCTTCGGGGAAAAACACTCCGCACGAAATATGATTACGTCACTTGAACTTGCCATCAGTCCTGCACTGATCAAAAATTCTGCCGCACAGAAACAAATAGCGGCGGAAATTCTTGCTATCGCTCCCGAAAGAATTTCCTTCTTTAAAATAAAAAAACGCTCCATCGACGCCAGGTCGAAGGAAGCAAGATTCCGGCTGCAAACGGAAATTTATTATGACGAGCCTGCGCCCATAGAAGATCCCATTAAGCAGGAATATCAAGAACTTTTGCCGAATGCAAAGAAAATAATAATTATTGGCGCAGGTCCGGCTGGCATGTTTGCTGCTCTGAGGCTTATCGAACTAGGAATAAAACCAATTATTGTAGAGCGAGGCAAAGATGTTCGCGCAAGGCGATACGATCTTGCAGCAATTCAAAAACGAGGAATCGTCAATCCCGATAGTAATTATTGTTTCGGCGAAGGCGGCGCGGGGACATACTCTGATGGTAAGCTTTACACCCGCGCTACTAAACGAGGCGACGTACATTCTATTCTTAGAACTCTCGTCGCTCATGGCGCAAGTCCGGATATTCTTATCGATGCGCATCCGCATATCGGTTCGAATATGTTACCTAAGGTCGTTTCGGCGATGCGCGAAAGCATAATTGGTGCCGGCGGAGAAATTCATTTTGAAACGCGCATCGTAGATTTTATTATTACAGATACTACTATTCACAGCGTTATCTCGCAATCAGGAGAAGAATTCTTTGGTGAAGCAGTCATTCTTGCCACGGGGCACTCCGCCCGGGATATTTTCCATTTGCTTGGATATAAAAAAATACTCATTGAAGCAAAGCCATTTGCCATGGGCGTTCGCATCGAGCATCCGCAAAGTTTTATCGATAACGTTCAGTATCACTCACCCATTCGAGATGAGCATTTACCGGCTGCCAGTTATAAGCTCGCGGCGCAATGCGAGGGGCGAGGCGTATTTTCATTCTGCATGTGTCCGGGCGGATTTATTGTACCAGCAGCAACTGCGCCTGGCGAACTTGTCCTCAATGGTATGAGTCTTTCGCGGCGCGACTCGCCGTTTGCTAATTCCGGAGTTGTCGTTGCCATTGAAGATGAAGATTTGCACCCATATAAAAAACATGGCGCACTTCGAGGAATGATCTATCAATCGGAATTAGAACAAGCAGCATTTATCGCCGGAGGAAATTCACAATCAGCCCCGGCGCAGCGAATTACAGATTTCCTTGATAGAAAAATTTCTTCTTCGCTACCGGATTCAAGTTATAAACCGGGAATGAAACCTGCCGATCTAAACGCATTGCTTCCAAAAGCTCTTGGACGAAGACTTCGCGAAGGGATTGCCCAATTCGGAAAATCCATGCACGGATATATTTCCGAAGAAGCTGTCATGCTCGGAGTAGAGACGCGGACAAGCTCTCCGGTTCGCATCCCGCGCAACTCGGAAACATTACAGCATCCGCAAATTCAAAATCTGTATCCCTGCGGCGAAGGAGCAGGTTATGCCGGAGGCATTGTCAGCGCAGCGATGGATGGGATACGGCTGGCGGATAGTTTACAAATTTTTAGTAGTGAGGGAGTTGTGCTTCGAAATTAATTATTTTATTAAAATACCACCGCTTCCTGATACTCGCCGAACGGCACTTTCAGGACATTGATCATCTCACCAAGCGTAACATATTCTTTTGCAGCTCGGATAAGAATGGGCATTAAATTCGTATGTCCGAAAGCAGCGGCTTCGATTTCCTTAATGCACTCCTCTGCCTGAGCCTGAGAACGATTGGCTTTCAATTCTTTTAGTTCTTTAATCTGCTGTCTCTCGACTTCAGGAGAAATTTGCAGGATCGGAATCGTGATCTTCTCATTTTCTTCGACATACTCGTTAACACCGACTATATATTTTTCTTTCTTATCGAGTTCAAGCTGATAACGATACGCTGCATCGGCAATTTCGCGCTGGAAAAATCCGGCTTCGATTGCAGCGATGACTCCGCCTAGGGCATCGATCTTATCGAAGTAATCGTACGCTTCGGCTTCGAGCCGATCGGTTTCCGCTTCGATAAAATACGAGCCTCCGAGCGGATCGACCGTATTAATAACTCCTGTTTCGTAGGCAAGAATCTGCTGGGTGCGAAGTGCGATCTTTACTGCTTTTTCCGATGGAAGAGCTAGCGTTTCATCCATCGAGTTCGTATGCAAAGATTGCGTTCCGCCAAGCGCTGCAGCCATCGCTTCGAATGCTGTGCGGACGATATTATTTTCCGGCTGCTGAGCAGTGAGTGAGCATCCGGCAGTCTGCGTATGGAAGCGCAGCATCCATGACTTCGGATTTTTCGCGCCGTATTTTTCTTTCATTCGCTTAGCATAAATTCTTCGTGCCGCGCGGAGTTTGGCTATCTCTTCGAAGAAGTCAATATGCGAATTAAAGAAATGAGAAATACGCGGAGCAAAATCATCGACATCCATTCCGCGCGCAATGCAATGCTCGACATACGCGAAACCATCGGCAAGCGTGAAAGCAAGCTCCTGCGCCGCAGTCGAACCCGCTTCGCGAATATGATAACCCGAAACGGAAACCGGATTCCATTGCGGCACTTCCTTCGTGCAGAACTCGATCATATCGACGATGATGCGCATCGATGGCTCCGGCGGATAAATAAATTCTTTCTGCGCGATGTATTCTTTCAGAATATCATTCTGCAACGTTCCGCGCAATTGTGAATAAGGAACGCCTTGTTTATCGGCAACTGATAGATAATAGGCGAAGATCATCGCCGCCGGAGAATTGATCGTCATCGAAGTCGAAACCTCGCCAAGTGGAATGCCATCGAACAACTTTTCCATATCGCGAAGCGAGCTGATCGCCACGCCGCAAATCCCAACTTCCCCTTCGCTCCACGGATCATCTGCATCGCGCCCCATAAGTGTCGGAAGATCGAACGCCGTCGAAAGCCCGGTCTGTCCATGAGCCAGCAGATATTTGAATCGTTCATTCGTATCCTCCGGCGAACCGAAACCTGCAAATTGGCGCATCGTCCAAACCTTGCCGCGATAGCCATTAGGATGAATGCCGCGAGTATAAGGATATTCGCCAGGAAAACCGATCTTTTCCAGATACTCTTTCGGACTTACATCTTTGGGAGAATACAAAGTTTCGAGCGGTTTGCCAGAAAGCGTGGTATGCTTCCAGCCAGTCGTCTTGCCTTTGGCATTACGATCTTCCCACTGTTTTTTAGCTGCAAGATATTCCGGAGAACTCTCGAATGTCGCTTTTCCATTGGTATGAATACCATTTGCCGATATGCCGTTTTTCATAATGTTCTTTAAACGAGAGGACGGGGGGGAAGGTTGCGGGGTGTAATAATGGGTAGAGGTATAGTTTGAAATTCCTATTTATACTTTACGCTTTTTTTTCTTTTAAAATTCCCACGACCAGAGCAATGGCGCAACTTAGAATATAAAACATTAGGACAGAGAACATAGTAACAGAATTGTTTATTTGGTGTATGCCTAACATGTAAAATATCAAAAGAATAAATGACGTCACAAAAAAACAAACTGAGAGAAAAACCGTTATCGTCTTAAACACAGAATTCTTAGCGAAGAAATAAAAAAAATATAGACAAATTAATCCAGGTATGACACAGAATAAAAACTCAATAAACGTAATTATGCGGAAGGATAGTGGGAAGAAATCGCAGGTAAGCCACATATATCCTTTGCATTACACGCAGCCCCAATACGTCTGTTATTACTATAAAGCCAAAAACATATATTGGGATGCGAGTATTTTGCGAATCAAAAATCATTCAACAAAAATACGAACTATTTTACCCAATAATCAAGAAAGTCCAATTGGTGGTTGAATAATATTCGTATTTTTGTAATTCTAAGTAAGAAACATAATGAAAATTCACGAACATCAGGGAAAAGAGATCTTAAAGAAATTCGGCGTTACGGTGCCGGAGGGGTATGTTGCATATTCGGTTGATGAGGCAGTCGAAGCGGCAAAGAAATTGCCGACTTCTATTGCCGTCGTTAAGGCGCAGATCCATGCCGGAGGGCGCGGAAAAGGCGGCGGCGTGAAGGTTGCGAAGAATCTTGACGAGGTCCGGCAATATGCTTCGCAAATTTTGGGAATGACGCTTGTTACGCATCAGACTGGTCCCGAAGGAAGACTCGTCAAGCGCCTGCTTATCGAACAAGGCGTGAATATCGAAAAAGAATTTTATGCCGGTATCGTGCTCGATCGGTCTTCCGGTAGAAATTGCATCATGGTCTCGACCGAAGGCGGAATGGAGATCGAAAAAGTCGCTGAGGAAACTCCGGAAAAGATCATCAAAGTCTTTATTCATCCGACCGAAGGCTTCCGTGAATTCCAGGCAAGGGAATTAGCTTTTGCTTTGGGTTTATCCGGCGATGCCTTCAAGCAATGCGTGAAATTTTTGAAGGCACTGTATAAAGCTTACGAAGAAACCGATGCCTCGCTTTTCGAGATCAATCCGTTGGTTCTGACAAAAGAGCAAACCATTATTGCGCTCGATGCAAAAGTAAATTTCGATGACAATGCGCTCTACCGCCATCCCGAATATGCTGCACTTCGCGATCTGGATGAAGAAGATCCGCTCGAAGTCGAGGCTTCGAAATCGAATCTGAATTATATCAAGCTCGATGGCAATGTCGGCTGTATGGTTAATGGCGCTGGACTTGCGATGGCGACGATGGATATTATCAAGCTTGCCGGCGGCGATCCGGCGAATTTCCTCGATGTCGGAGGCGGAGCAAATGCCGAGACTGTTGCTGCAGGCTTCCGCATCATCTTAGGTGATCCGCACGTCAAAGCGATTCTCATTAATATTTTCGGCGGCATAGTCCGTTGCGATAGAGTTGCAACCGGAGTTGTCGAAGCATCGCGGGTTGTCAAGCCGCATGTGCCGATCGTCGTACGATTAGAAGGCACGAATGCCATCGAAGCAGGCGTGATCTTAGAGAAAAGCGGAATGAATTTTCTCGTTGCGCATGGATTGAAGGATGCAGCGAAGAAAGTTACGGAGGCGCTTGGGTAGCGGAGCTCATTTGAAATTGTCATTCCCGCGAAAGCGGGAATCCACAGGAGCTATTACAATTTCTGGATTTCCGCTTTCGCGGGAATGACAAACTATTAACGGCTAACAATTAAAGACTGTCTGCCGGTATAAATGTTTTCTCCTGTCTGCGGATCGGTTATCGTAATTATGCAATAATAACTTCCCGAATTTTTCAACTCGGCACCATCGATTCTTAATTCATGCGAGCCCGCGGAAAGCAATGAATTATTATAGGGTGTCGTAATCAATCTTCCAAGAATGTCGCAAATGCGGATCGTTACCATTGCATCGGATGAAAGAGTAACCGGAATGATCGTCTTATCGGAAAATGGATTCGGAGAATTTTGACCGACTGAAAAATTTCCCGACGATACATCAGAAACTTCAACGGTTTTCGGCTCATGATTAGTCCGCTCTCCATCGAGCGAATAATCAACCAATCGGTATTCATAAATGCCCGATTTTCCAGGCTGATCGATGTATGAATAGACCCGAGTCGAATACGAAAACCCGGATCCGCGAAGACTGCTCGTCGTCAAATAACTGCCGACGACTTCGAATGAATTCTGGTAAATTGAATTACTGATCAAGCGGCGTTCGATCTCGAAACCGGCATTATCTTTTTCGCTTGCGGTTTGCCAATTTAAAAGAACTGCTCCGGAATGTGCGCTTACCGAAAAATTCTCCAGTTCAACCGGCAGCGAGCCATCGCGGAAAATAAGCTGGGCATAGATATCCGTATTGGAAGCGCCATTCCGGTTATCGCGCCAGACCGCTATTCCTCCATTAGTACGAGCGACAAGCTGCACTTCATCTGCATTGGAATTAACACGGTTGCTGACGGGGACGCCCCAGGTCGAACCTGCCGTACCTAAAAATCTTTTCGGCGTTCGATCGCAGCGCTGCGCATATATCGAAGAGTAGCTTCCCGAGCGCATATCGTTCCAAACAATAAGCACTTCACCCGAACCGGTTTTGACCGCTTTGGGAAGAGTCTGGTCATTCGGTTGAGAGCAAACAGAGTAGAGTTGATTAGGATAGGAAGGTCTGAGCGCATTACCATCCGGCATCAAGCGCGTAATGACAATATCATGCGTGGAAAAATAATTTTCGTACACCACTAATAAGCCGCCGGTATTAGAAGCATCGGTCGAATCATCCGGAAAAACGACAGGATTGATTTGATCTCCTATCCAATCGGTGGATATTTCAGGCGCAGTGGTACTGGTGCCCCAGATAAGTGAGCCGTCGGATGCAACGCGGTTTGCAAGGATATTCCATCCCTTGGAAGCATCTGTGGAATTAACCTGCTCAAAGGCAAGGCAAAGCTGGCTGCCGTCATGGGTGATTTTCGGATTGCGTGATGCATCGGATGAACCGGTCGTGACGCCAAAGATTTGTTCACCGGACGATCCCCATGAAAGCCCTCCGCCTGCATTAACCCTGTTTCCGCAGATAGATGCAGCAGGAACGCCATGGTGCACCCATACTAAATAACATCCTCCGGTACCATCTGCCGTAACCTGCGGATTGGTTTGCATCAGTGTTTCAGAAATAATGGACGATCCGCCGCCGCCCCATGCCGCGCCGCCACCCGTTAATCTATTCATATAAATATCCGGTCGTGATGATGAAGGGGTGATCGAAGTGCGGCTATCTTGCCAAGCGACATACGCGCTGCCAAAATTATCCGAGCAGATAGAAAGATTATCGGGCGAGACAACATTTGGCGCAGAGCCTATGGCTGTTCCCGAAGCGCCATACGCCAGGCTGCCATCGGAATTTATATGCTGTGCGTAGATATCGGTGCGAGTGTTTCTGGTATCCTTCCATGCAACATACGCTCCGCCGTTACCATCGCTCACTATTACCGGAGAAGTTTGATTTGCTACAGATGTACAAATGTTGATGCCATTCTTTGCCCATTGGGCTACGCCGCTGCCGTTCAGCTTCTGCGCATAGATATCCCAATCGTGACCGCTGCGGAAATCTTCCCAGACAATAATAATACCGTTCGATTCGTCGGAGCAAGCCTGAGGATTTTGCTGGCTGCCGGTCGCAGTGCATACGGCGGTATTGACAGTGGTATCGGAAGTCCATTGCGCGCCTGCAGAGGCGGCAAATAGTATCGCGCTTGCGAAATAAAGAAAAGCTATAGCTTTCATCATGGTAATAGAACAACAAGTCTCAACCTATTAGTAAGCAAAAGAAGTATGGAAATGTTCCAAATTGTGCTTTAGTTGATCTTAATGAAATTCCCGCTCGCAGAACCGATTCGTACCAAATACACACCTCCAGGAAGATTCTTCGTATCGATACGGGTTGTATGAGTCCCATAGGACATAGAAGACGTTTTGGAATAGACTTCATTTCCCAAAGCATCGAAAATTGAAACCGTAGGGGCGACCGGCTGGTCGCCCTTGCCGGCAATAGCTATATCTATAATAATTTCATCCTGCGCCGGATTCGGACGGATGGAGATAATTCGTAGAGGAAGAATGCCATTCAAATAATTCTGGATCGTATGCTCGCCGCAGCTGAAGGCAAAATCGAAAAACGCCGAGCCGGAGCCTTCTACCGATAATATCCCGCACGGAGATCGCATCGTATCGGATAGATAATTCATCGTGATCGGAGTCGTCGAATCTTTTGTCAGATAAACTCGGAATGCGACCTGCGCAAGAACTCCGTTCCCATCGGCTGAGACAGGGCTAATTATAAAATTCTTTCCGTCAAAAGAAATATTTTTTGAATTTGCCGCGTCAAAATCCAGAAGATCGGTATTATAGTTGAGAGTAAATTTCAGAGAATTTATATTCGATCCGGTGAAAGAAGACGCTTCTTTGAAATTATATAATACCGTATTCTGGTCCCCACCCGGTTTGGCTGCGCCATCTAAAATAAATGAAATATTTTTTCTCGTCGATGAAGAATATGTCCGCATAAGACTTATAGGTCTTATAGGGCTGATAAGACTATCGCAGTCGCTCGTAAAAGAAATTATCGCTGATGACGATATTTTTCCTCCGGCAGTATCGAGCACAGTATAAATATCTATCGTAGTATCATGTCCTGGCAAGATCATGATCGGAAATTTCCCATTTGTCCCAAACCCCAATCCCTGAAACCCAGAACCCAAAACCCAAACCGTATCGCAGCCGGAATTCGTCAAAGTTATAGTCGTATCCTTCTCATCGCACACCGACACCGTTCCGAAATCAACGGCATTCACCGATGAGGATAAAATCTTCGTCCCATCATGCACAGTGCAAGTAAAGGGAATCGAATCTATTTCCGAACTCGCGCCATGCGAAGTGAGCACCAGCATTCCCTGACGAAGTCCCTTCGCCGCAGGATTTAAATATACTGTATAATTCTCCGTATCCCTCGGAGCCAATACTCTCAGCTGTAAGCTGTTAGCTGTCAGCTTAAAATCCGCACTTCCAAAAATCTGCGCCGGATCCAACCGCAGCGAATCGCAGCCCACATTCGCCACGAACCCGCTTGCCGAATCATGCTGGCAGATGGAAAGAGATTGGAAAGCGAATTGCTTCGGCTCGTAAGAAAGTTTTCCGCCGTCGGATTCGCCGAAGCCGGAGAGAACGAGCGTCTGAACTTGCTTTGTGCCGGTTTTCGTTGCGCCTAAAAATTCTATGGAATCCAGAATTTGTCCGGCTTGCTTTGGAGAGTAGGTTATCGTAATAAGCAAACTATCGCCTGCTCCAAGTTCGAAAGGAAGCGGAGGACTTATTTTGATGAATCCCGCCTGGGAAAGAGCCTGATACTGCGTTACTAAGATCGAATCGCAGTTATCGTTGATAAGATAGGCGGTGAGCGTTCGCGAGGCGCAAGTGGAAACGGAATCGAATGCGAGGAGGGAATCCGAAAGCTCGCAGACTGCCGATGAACTTGCCGTGCCCGTTATAAGCAGCGTCGTATCGATCGACTTGCCGTCGGACTCGATCTGAATATGCAGCTTCGCAGCCACATTGCCGAGGGCAAGTGGTGCGTAGGTAATGCTCAGCGTTTCGCTTTCTCCGGCTTTCAGCGTGAGAGGTGTGGCAGGGGGGTTGAGTAAAGTAAAACCCGGATTGGCAAGTTTCCAGTCTATTGCAGAAACCTGTACATCATAGCATTTCGAATTCGTGAATGTTACGATTTTCGTTTTCGGTTTGCAGATATTGATCGTTCCGAATGCCAGAGGGTTCGGAGATAGTTTCAGCAATGCATTACCTTTCGTTGCTGTGATCGAAATTGGAATCGTATCGGAAAATGAAACCCCGCCGAAGGTGAACTTCATGATGATGTCGTTCGTATAAACTCCGGCGGAGTCGGTTTTCATAGTAATCTGCGGACGTATCGTTGCGCCTGATGTCAGCGTAATCGGAGTATTCGGAAGTCCGAATAAAATCTTCGATGAATCGGAAAATGAAAATGAATTGATCGTTATTGTGCCGCAGAATGGATTGGTAATGGTAAAGATCGTATCTTTGGCAATGCAGAAATCTTTTATCGTAAAGGACTCCGGCAATAAATTTGACAGGTCGAGCGTTGCGCCGTCTATTATTACCGGAACGTCCATTTCATACGTCGATAAATCGTAAGTCTTATAAATTATTTTCAGTATTGTTTTATAAGGTTTATTAAGGGGCGTCTTCGCTGTGAAATGCAGATGAAGTGTGCCCGGAGATTTATCGCTTGTGATAAACGGCAATGTATCGGCACTGAAACTTAATATGCTCGTATCGCTAAGCGAAGCCGAAATGATATTTATATCTTTGCATAAGGAACTTATGGGAACATCTTTTGTAAAAGTTACACATGCCGTATCGAAGCCGAGTTTCAGCGTATCGAAACTAACGGCAATTTTTTGCTGAATGGTAATTGGAAAACCGCCGCTGTTATCTGTTCGCCAGACATTGCCGAGAGAGTCGATGGCAATAAGAAGGGAGTCATTGATGGCAGTCAACATTCTAGAATAAGAATTTCCACAATATGGACCGCCGATATTTTTCCATATAACACCGTTATTAGTAGATCGGAGAACGCCACCTTTTACACTTTGACAATAAATAGCATTATCTGTTGATACAAAACCCCCTGATAAATCATGCAAGCTGTCGGAATACTTTGTACTCCAGGTATTACCACTATCAGAAGACACAAAGATATGAGAGTAAACACCGCCGCTTAGGGGAAAGGAAAGTTGGTTCGCGAGGAAAATTTTGTTATAATCGCAAGGATCTATATCGAAGCTCCAAGATCTCACCTCCGTTGGATTTTTCTGCTGATTCCAAGTAATGCCCCGATCTAACGTAAGTAGCATATACCCATTTACAAAAATATAACCTAGGCCATTACCCAGATATTTTGCGCAAGTAGGACTTGAATTGTTGCTATTATCAATCGTAGTATTAATCCAAGATATTCCACCATCATTACTTTGGAATAACACAGTAAAAACCGGATTGTTGTTGGAGCCAAGAAAAGCAATTTCATTAGGAGTGTCCCAAAAAAAACAAGCAGTAGATGTTGCTATACTTGAGTTGGATAAATGTGTCCAATTTTTTCCACCATCGTGCGTTATGTAATCACTGCCACCATTTTTAGCGACAATTCCGTTGTTCCGATCAAAGAACGCAATATCGTCGACATATAAGTTAAGCACTGGATCATTCAATGATCTTTTTAACCACGTTAAGCCACTATCGGCTGATACCCAAATGTCTGAAATTCCTGCCCATAAAAATCCGTCTTTAAACGTAATTTTCCCTCCAGCAGAAGAAGACTGAATAGTGCCAAAAACTCCTGCTTGTGTCATTTTCCACTGAGGATAACAGTTAGTGGCTATGGCAACCAGTAAAAGAATTAAAACTATTTTATGGATTGATAACATTAATGAAAATGCTTAAAAAATTTAGGTAATACCCCTTTCGGAGTATTACCTAAAAAACTCTCTCTCTTTTTGTTAATTATGGTCTGCCAATAACCATAAACATAAAGTCTTTATCAACTCCAGCACAGTTAACATCGGCAATGTAAATACTAAATTTACTAACACCCCCGACAGTACCTATTGAACTAGCTGAAGTTGAAACGCATATCGGTACGTTATTCGCACTAATAGGCGTAACAACAGCAGCAGCATTGTGCCCATTTGTTCCGCTAAAAAATGAGCTCTGGATATTAAGCGTAGCTGTATAGTTACCTGCAGCGTTCCAGGCAACACTAGTAACTCCATAGTCCGCAACAACAGTAACAGCTCCTCCCGCAACTGTACAATATGCCCATGCGGCGATAGTATTGTCGACGCACCTTCCGCCTGTGGGTGCAGAAGTAGTTGCCCCGGTTCCATTGGTATGGGTTACAACGGATGTTCCGTTATCAATGACTACGAATGCATTTGATCTGGCATTCGTAGCAGTCCCATTACCGATGATCAGCAATGGAGAGCCATTGTTTGCAGCTGATGTTTCATTGCCAAGGGCTGTGTTATATCTTCCCATAACTGTCTGGAACCAGCTTTGAGCAGTAAGGTATGTGCCTGGCAAAATAGTGGCATAATCCATAGTACTATTAATGGTATTATTATCTCCGCCAAGAATTGCATTGCCAAAACCGCCCTTCCCAATGGTGTGTCCCTCGCCACAGAGGATAGAGCTTTGGAGCGTTGCTGTATCGATGACATTTGCTTTGCCGCCTCCGATGAAATCAAAAGCCCCGCGAATATCATTGATTGAAGCGTCCGTTCCGCCGCCGGTGATAACTGATCCATCGGTGAAAGCAGTAGAGGCTATCCTATTTTCATGATGTCCTCCGATAATAACCGGACTGACAGAGGGTCCAGGATTAGCGGTATATTGCCATCTCATAACACGGCCTGTGCCATGAGTTGGATGTGCCGGTTGATCACTATCGAAGATATGGACTTCAACTGTAGAGTCATCTGTGGTTCCAATCCAGGTATCCGATGCGAGCGAATTGCCATTGAGCAGCCATGCGCCTGCAGTACTGTTTGTTCCGCCCTTTGCGATTGGAAGAATACCAGATACGTCGGCAGTTAGGATAACGGCTCCGTAGGTTGGCGAACCGCCTGCATTTCCGTGCAGCACTGTCGTAGTCGTCCCTTGCGTTCCGGCTCCGAACGTTGTACCGCCGGCGTCGCTTAATGCAACCCTATCGGGCACACCTTGTGGAGTCGGATTACGCCGCCCTGCACCCAGTATCACATCCGGCGCAAGTTTCGCCATTGTGATAGATTGATCGGGTACATTAAGGGCATATGGAGCAGCAGCGAGCTGAGTAAGCGGCTGCATCTCTTCGCCATTATCAATGTTGATGCCGACCCAAAGCGGGCGGCTGAGGATGGATGGTTCCGGCAGTTTATGGAAACCGGAGCCGAGCGCGATAGTGAACGTGCCGCTCGTAATATCGGCATCATAACTTCCTTGCCACACGGAATTTTTTCCTTGCGGATCGGAGTATAGCGTTGCCGTAATATGGTGGCTGCCGTTCAAAGCTGCTCCTGTCTGTGTCGTCACTTGTCCCTGGTAGCTTATCCAGCGCGGAACGTCGAGAAGCGTCTGCGCTGAAAGCTTACCAAAGAACAGGGCTGTAATCATAAAGATTACAGCTACTTTTCTATGTAGATGTTTCATTGTTTTTTGTATTAATGCTTAATTAAATACCGATGCAAACTAATGGTGGGGGCATGCGCATACATCGCAGGTGCAAGATACACAGAGAAAGGAAAATTCCGTTACGCGGAAATACTCAGGAATACTCGAGAATACCGTGTTACAGCAAAATTTTATTTAAAGTATTTTTAGGAGATAGGATCGTAATCTTTGTCCTTTTTTCAGATGTGCTTTTATACAGACATTACTTTTGTGCGCTTCGACCGAACGCTCGGACATTTTGAGAATTCTGGAGATTTTCGCAGCGGTAAGTTTCATATACACGCCTGCGCATACGTCCATTTCCTCGGAGGTGATTCCGAGAACTTTCAAAAAAAGCTTATCAAAGAAATCAGGACATTCAAGATGAACAGCGTTAAGTAGCTCATCGCGCGTCATTTCCTTCTCTCCGCCATTATTTTTGTGAGGGTCATCCATAATTACTCCGGTACCTCTTGTTGATAATTTTTAAAAATAAAACGGGCTTTCAGAATAGCCTCTTGGCTATTCTAATTACCCGTGTAAATGTATGACAAAAATACTATGGGGATGGTTCAGAGAATTCAGTACATAGGCGAGGGAGATTTTTTTCGTATATTGTTACCGAGATTACAGGCACCTATTTCTTTCAAGATTTTAGATTGCTGGAGCCTGTCCTGAGGAACGAAGGAACCGGCTGAAGCTGGTCTCGCAATGACACGTTTTAACTGTCGGCTGTTAGCTGTGAACTGTCAACTGTATACTTTCAAGGACGGGCACCTATTTTAAACAATGATATACATGAATTATAAGGAGTTGCAGACCGATCTTTTTTGAAAATACACGCATTCTGGATTCCCGTTTTCACGGGAATGACAAATTGAATATCTTCTGCAACATTGTTGGCGCGCCAGGTGTTTTGGACAAATAAAGCCGGAGTGGCGAAATTGGCAGACGCGCCAGACTTAGGATCTGGTATGGCGACATGTGCAGGTTCAAGTCCTGTCTCCGGCACTTTCTGGGTAGTGCTGAGTGCTGAGTTAATTGAATAATACATTGGAAACAAAACTTACTAATAAATCGGAAGTACTTCGGGAGCTGGAAATTTTTGTCGGCGAGGATGAAGTGAGTAAAGCTTTCGACGAGGCATTTAAAAATATTCGTCCGCGCATTACGCTTCCCGGATTTCGTCCGGGCAAAGCGCCGATGTCCGTCATTAAGAAAATGCACGGCGATGCTATCGAAGGCGAGACGCTCGAAAAAATTGCGCAGGAGAAATTCAAGGAATATGCCGAGACGGAAAAGCTTCAGCCCATCGGATCTCCGATCATGACCGATCTTCATCGCCATCATGGCGAAGGCGCGCATTTCAAAATTGCGTATGAAGTCAAACCGGAGTTCGATCTCAAAGATTATTCCGGCATCGAAGTCGAGCAGCCCGTCATTTCTGTGAATGATAAAGATGTTGACGAGCGTCTGCATTATCTTCGCTTCAATTTTTCGACGCGCGAAGAAATATCGGAGATCACCGATAACGAAACGATCGCCAATATCACATTCGCCGAAACCGAAGTGGGTGAAGATGGGCATGTCCCTCCTCCGCAGACTAATGATCTGTACTTAGCCGATCCTCTGGTCGTCCCGGAACTTCGCGATGCTTTGATCGGCAAAAAAACCGGCGATGTATTTTCCGTTACGCTTCCGAAAACTTCCAACGATCCGAATATTCCGAAAAAAGATGTAGTGGTCGAAGTAACTATTAATAAAATAGAGAAAGTAATTCTTCCGGCAATGACGGAAGAATTCTCGAAAAAGATCACGCGCGATAAAGCGGCGACCGAACTGGAAGTCCGCCTGCTTATCAGAGAAGAATTGGAAGAGAACGCCAAGCGCCGCTCCGCCGAAGCACTCGAATCGAATATGGTGAATGCGCTTTTGAAGCTGCATGAGTTTCAGGTTCCGCGGACGATCACGCATACGCTGCTCGATTCGATGATACAAGAACTCAAAGACGAAAATAAGCGCCGCGGATATCCGGAGGATTACGGTATCAACGAAGAAGAATACCGCAAGCTCGGCTGGAATAATGCCGAGACGCGGGGCAAGTGGCTGCTCCTGCGTGATAAACTCGTCGCAGCCGAAGGCATCGAAGTGACGGAAGACGAGCTAAAAAAGCTTGCCGAAAAAGACGCCGGCGAATATGGCATCGCTCCGGAAAATCTCCTGAAATACTACCAGACCAGCGATGAGATCAAAGAGCGCATCCGATCCGAAAAATTAGTTGCACTGCTGAAAGAGAAGATGAAGGTAGTGGAGAAGGTTATTACTACGTAACTGGTTCGGTTGCTTTCCGTAGAACTGAATAACTTCTTCGGTAGGCGCGGGGCTTTAGCCCGCGTCTCTCTGAGGAACGCGCTCGCGGGCTAAAGCCCTGCGCCTACCATTATATAAATTTACTTTATGTCAACTCAAAAAGCTACATTCGGCGCAGGATGTTTTTGGCAGATCGAGGAAATGTACCGGACAGTTCCGGGAGTGATCTCTGCGACTTCGGGATACGAAGGGGGAAATCTCAATAATCCTACATACCAGGATGTCTGCACCGATGAAACTGGTCATGCGGAAGTTGTCGAGATAGAATATGATCCTGCCATTGTCAGCTATGATACACTGCTCGATATTTTTTGGAATAATCATAATCCAACAACCATCAATCGTCAGGGACCAGATATCGGTACGCAGTATCGCTCGGCAATATTTTTTCATTCGCCGGAACAAGAGAAAATTGCGCAGGAGTCAAAAGCGAAATTAGAGGCAAGCGGAAAATTCAGGAAGCCGATCGTTACAGAGATCACTCCGGCAACGACTTTCTGGAAAGCTGAAGAATATCATCAGAAGTATTTATTTAAACGAGGAATGACGCATTGTCATGTTTGAGGGATTACTTCGAAAGTATCATCATCCGCGAAAGAGACACTGCAGGTGTTGTTAATTTAAAGATGTATGTTCCGCTCGGCAAATTTTCCGAATCGAATTTTGCCGAATACTCTCCGACACTGACACTGCCGTTAAATAATGTTTTTACTTCTCTTCCCAATGCATCATATACGGTAAGAGATAGCGGACCGTATTCGTTCGTTGAAAAATTAATAATTGTCCAGGATGAAAATGGATTCGGATAATTTTGTTCGAGGATTAAATCATTATTTCCAGTTGGTAAGACATTCTTAACGGCTGGCAAAAATTTATATACCCGATAGCTGAAATGATTTTCCGGCAGTGTTATTTCTAACGCTACAGTACCATCGGGCTTTACTTCGGTCAACGCCGTGCTATCCAGACCGACCGTACGATTAATTAATCCCCAGCCGATAAGCGTGTTTCCATTAGGCAAACGCTGTACGCTTCCCATTGCATCGGTAACAATATCGGGAGTATGGCGGAATTCCCAGACTTTATGAAGCGTCTTTGCCGATTGGTCTATTCCATACTCGACTCCACGCGAATAAAGCCCGGTTGTGCGGTGATTGCCATTATCGAACATGGTGATATTTCCATCGGCAAGCAGGCGCACATCATGCTGATAATCGAAGGTATCTTTATCGGTAAACGTGAACTCGTTATGGACCCCGCCCAATCGCCAGATGAATGCTCCGGTCTTGCCATCGATCTTGCTGATCTCATCGAGACTTCGAACCGAAACGATAAAATTTCCATCGGTATCGGTATCGACAGAATTAATATGCACGGCGTCAATTGTTCGCGCCTGGAGATTTTCATGAATGGCGTCGGTAATCTGATAATGATCGAGTGAATGCCACTCAAAAATTATTTTCTTATCGGCACCAAATTCATAAATAATATATTCGGTCACAAGCGCTTTGGGTTTTCCGCCTGATACGATTTTGCTCATATCGACGGTATCGATTTCAGTCGCGAGCAAAATATAATTTCCATTCTTGAAAACTCGGAGTTCATGATAATCAGTATTCGTTACGCTGAAACTATCGACTTTAACGAAATTTTGATCAAGCTCATAATATTTATTTGTATGGGTATCAAAATAGGTATAGTCTCCGTTCGGCTGAAGAGTGAAATCGTATGCTCCGAGTTGCGTGCGTCGTTCGAAAAGCACATGTCCGGCATTATCGAGTTTCATCAAGAATGTTCCGAACTGATCATTGAGATATTTGAAATCTGTCAAATAGATTTCTCCCGGAGCAGGATCGCTCGATATGGTTATTTGAGAAACATTGAATGGAAAGTCAACTGGTATCGTGTCTCCGGACATTGGAGAAAGAAAATTATATGAGGGAGCGGGGAAAAAATTCGATTGGGAAAATGCACGATATGATCCCGCTAAAAAAAATAAAGCAAAGCAGAAGAAATTAAAAATATACTTCATTGTATCGTTCATAGAAGCAGCTTCGCCTCCTTTGAGTAATAATCGAACGAAGAAGACACGCGCGGCGTGCCCTACCGACTTACTTCCATCATTCTCGTTGCAATTCCGGCCGGCGTAATCAGTCTGTAAAAATATGAGCCGCTCGGCAAATTGCCTGCCTCTAGATGCTCCGCATAACTGCCCGCTTCAACCACTCCGCTGAATAAGGCTTTGATTTGTCTTCCCAAGGCGTCATAGAGGATAAGTTCTGCAGGAGTATGTTCGCCAATGGTAAAATGAATTGTCGAAGAAGAAGAAACCGGATTAGGATAATTTTGATCTAATCCGAAATTGAGCGATTGGCGTGGTGTAACTGCGTCTTGGCGGCGCATCATCAGGCTAACCTCTTCTTTCGAGAATTTAAA
>Ga0207100_1118_pt1 | contig 18035 bp, 16 predicted proteins | sample Alteio_BWMinHeat_82_FD_153520 | JGI IMG/M metagenome (GOLD analysis project Ga0207100, IMG submission 153520) | Enriched cells from forest soil in Barre Woods Harvard Forest LTER site, Petersham, Massachusetts, United States -... | ecosystem: Environmental > Terrestrial > Soil > Temperate forest >...
GGCAGATTATTGCAACAGTGCTCAATACAACGATTGATCGAATACGCGAGACGCTGGCTGATACGGATCGGACTGGTTACGATACCGGACCATTCGGCAGCGCGGGGACGGTGGTCGCAGGCAAGGCGGTCGAGCTGGCGGCCAAAGCCCTGCGTGATCGCATTCTTGATCTTGCTGCTCGATGCTATCAACTACCGAGCGAAGCTTGTCGCCTCGAGGCCGAAGCAATCAGTTGTAATGGTCGGAAGATTTCGCTGTGCGATCTGGTCGCGCAGGTGCAGCTCAGCGGCCAGCAGCTTGACGTCGTTCGCAAATGCCATGGAACGCCGCGAAGCATCGCCTTCAATGTTCATGGATTTCGCATAGCGCTGAATCGCGTGACAGGCGAGGTCGCCATTCTGCAAAGCGTGCAGGCGGCTGACGCCGGGGTCGTCGTGAATCCTATGCAACTTCGCGGACAGATCGAAGGTGCCATCGCGCAGGGCCTCGGATGGGCTCTCTCCGAACGCATGGTGTTCGACGATACCGGCCGCGTCGTGAATGCAAATTTCCGCAACTACCGAATTCCGAATTTTGGGGATATACCGCACAGTGAGGTCTATTTCGCTCAGACCTATGATTCCTTTGGTCCGCTTGGCGCCAAGAGCATGAGCGAAGCCCCTATCAACCCCGTCGCGCCCGCGCTCGCCAATGCCTTGACCGATGCGTGCGGCCTGCGCTTCTACGAACTCCCGTTCAGGCCGGACGCCATTTACCGCCGCATGCTGGAGGAGAGTGCAGTCAAAACGACGATCCCGCCGCAGGCTCGAACGGACGAATAGACGGACCGCCGCAACCTCGCCCGCGACGATGCAGGTGAATCCGGTTAGTCAGATACCGGGTACTTCCTATGTCCCTGGCTACGAGCGAGCCATTCAGAAGGAGACATTCCTACACGTTGCGTAAAGACTCGCGTTAGAGCTGTCGCATTCGCATATCCCACGGCGGATGCGATCAGCTTCAGCGAGTTGCCCTTACGCAACATTGTTTGGGCAACCCCCAGCCGCCAATTCGTGAGGTAATCAAACGGGGTCATGCCGACAACCTGGTGAAAATAAGCAGCGAAGCGCGCCCGGGACATACCGGCGCGTTGCGCAAGTTGTTCCAGCGACCAGGAAGTTTCGGGATGTTGATGCATGCTCTCGATTGCCTTGCCCAGACGCATGTCACTGAGCCCTATCAATACTCCACTCTCGACCAGGTGGGCATTCATTGCTGATCGGATGAGTAGAACAAAGAGATATTCGAATAATCTATCGAGGGCAGTCTGGCGGCCTGGTAATTCTGAGAAAGCCTCCGAAAACAAGAGCTGCAGGGTCGGTCCAAGTTCGGGAAGGGCGTCGAGCGGAAGCACAAGTGGTTCCGGAAACGACGCGATGAGAGGATTCAACATTCCGGCGCCAAATTCGATCGTCGCGCACACGAGCTCGGCACCCTCTAGCTCTGGTCCGTGAAGACGATGGTGGCGAGGATGTGGAAGGAACACGATGCTCGGGGTATCAATGACTATCTGACGAGCATGGTGCCGGGTGATCTTCAGTCTGCCCTTCCTGAGCACATGAAGATGTCCGGCATGTTCACTTTCTTGATCCAGGGTGCTTCCGCACAAGAGTCCCGAATAAAACATCCGAGCCGTCAGGGAAAACCTTTCGAAGAAGGGTGCGAGTCGATCCATTTGAGACCATAAGATATCTCAACGATACTCTTTGTGACAATGCGTCCCATCTCATGTTTAGAATTGCTTCCTGCGCAGTGCAGAAGCGCTGCCCGAGATTGGAGAAGAGTATGTCCCGTATCGCTCCAAACATCGACAACCACGTTGGCGCCACGCTTTCTCAGGGTTCTTCGGCTAGGCCTTCCAAATCAGCTAAGAATAGCCTGACCAGATTGGCCGCGTGGTTAAACGACCATAATGTCGCCTTCCTTGTAACCAGCATTGGCATGGTTGTTATGCTTCTTTGGGCCGGGTCTTATAAGATGACTGCTCCCGGCGCCGAAGGTATCATTCCACTGGTTTCCAACAGTCCGCTGATCAGTTGGCACTTCAAGTTGTTTGGTCCCTATGTCGGCTCAGACCTCATCGGACTCACCGAGATCGCCGCAGCCCTATTGATTGTCACAGGCTATGTCAGGCCTAAAGCCGGCGTTATAGGTGGCCTCATTACCACAGCGATGTTCTTCATCACCAGCACGATGATTATCACTACGCCCGGCGCGACCATTTCTGTTCACGGCATAAGGTATATGAGTTTTTTGGGCCTGTTTCTCTTCAAGGATGTCATCTCAGTCGGGGCATCGCTCTACCTGGTCAGCTATTTCGGCAACAAGGCTATCCTCTTGGAAAACAGAAGCGAGTGACTGAAGGGAAGGACAAATACGTCGGAAGCGATTTACACAAAACCGAAAAGGAGTCACACACATGTTTGATATGAAGAATCTGACTCGGCTCAAGAAGCTCGATGAGAATGCACCTGATGCGATGAAAGCCTTCTGGGCTTTTGATAAAGAGGCGTTCAAAGCCGGTGCCATCGATGTCCTGCACAAGCAGTTGATGGCGGTGGCTGTTGCACTGACAACGCAATGCCCCTACTGCATTGAGTTGCATGTGAAAGCAGCGCGTCAGGCCGGAGCAAATGACACGATGCTGACGGAAGCGGCCATCGTCGCCGCGGCAATGCAGGCAGGCGCGGCGGTCACCCACGCGTCGCACATCTTCAAAGAGTAACGAGAGCAAATGTCTTGAAGCAACGATGTAGGTGCCCCATGTTTTAACGAGACATGGGGCTGAAACCCGAAGATTTCGAGTGACGGTTTGGACTTGCCCGGCTGGTGGAATCAGAAGGTGAGAGCGCGGGAAAGTCCTGGCTTGCTGTTTACCTGCGCAGCACCGCCCACAATCGTCTCCTTAACGGCCGAGGGTCGGTGCCGTCAGCGGAACCGATTTTCGGCAATGGCTGAAAAGCCCGGCTTTTCTGACTGGGGGACCGGCAAGTTCATTGGACAGATATCCGGGCTCCGGATACGGGGCCGGATAAGCGATCAACATCCCTACCAGCAGCAATAAGTGCACCCAGGCGTAAGTACAGGGCCGATAGTCGGGCATGTTATACAAAAATGTCGAAAGCAGTCTGTTGTCCCTGCCAATTGCAAAAGCCTCAGGGGCTAGTAGGGAACTCGATCGGACTTGGCTTTGTACTTCTTCCAAACCTCGACCGCCTCCTCCTGCATGATTTGTTCGGCAGGGATCGAACGCACACCCACGGGCTTCTTTAGTTCACCATAGATCATTGAATCGTCAAAGTCGCCATATTCCAGAGCATCCTCGCAGGTCGCAGCGTAAAAGATCCGTTCAATGCCCGCCCAATAGGCGGCGGCCGCACACATGGGACACGGTTCCGCGCTGGTATACAAGACCGAGCCGGTCAGCTTGAATGAGCCGACCTTCGCGCAGGCGTTGCGGATGGCCTGAATTTCGCCGTGCCAGGTCGGGTCATTCTCCGCCACAACCCGGTTCGCGCCCTCACCGATAATTTCGCCATTCCGGACGATGACGGTACCAAATACGCCGCCGGCGCTGTCGATCAACGACGTTTTCTCAGATAACTCGATTGCCCTCGCCATAAAGTGCCTGTCTTGTTCGGTCATAGATGTCCTTTTGTGTTCAAGTTGGTAATTAGAAGCGCTAAGTTAGTCAAGCTCGCCGGTCGCCCAAGAAACCATCTGTCTGTGGGATGCAGGCTGAGAAGGGGGCGAGCCGCATCAGTTGTCGTTGAAGCCGGTTCATCACCGCTATCTGATTCGCAGGTGTACTCATCCGACGAGGATCCGCCGCAACACGGCAATCTCGATGACGTACAGTGCGATGAGAAGACCGAAGCCAAGCGGCCCTCGCGATTTGGAAGACTTCTTGTCGGTAAACAGCCACCAACCAAACCAGCGAACGAAGAGCGGCATGGTGATGAAACTCGTCACGGCAACGCTGCCGATGTTGCCAAAGAACGTTGCGAGCGAGGGATTGAGGAAGGATAGGTGGGGGTTCAGGAAACGCAGTTCCAGCAATACGGTTGGATAGAGCCCTAAGAGGACCAGCATCGCCGTTTTCCAGTCAGGCGGAAACTCTCCTGTTACAGAGCTAACCGGAACCCAGCCAGGGAACGATGTGGCCAGTCGCATCAGTTCTTCGTTCTCGATAAAAGTCTTCGATTCCCGCAGCAACTCGGCGCGCTCTGGGGCGGCCAGCCAGGCCTCGAGATGCTCCGAGGTGTCATACCTCAACATCGTTGTCCAATGACTGCCCTGGCCGGCGCTCGGAGGCTGAAGATACGTACCGCGATAGCCTGGATATCTCGCCTGAGCCTGTTGAATTCTGACAGACCACTCTCGATAGGCATCTTCCATGCCTGGCTTGACCTTGGAGAGAACGACCTGGGTGACATTTGTGCCCGGTTGTTCCGCGGAGTTGTCTTCCGGCATAATCTCGCCAAGGTTGCCGCCTTCGAGTAATGGCAGCACATCGCCGATCAGAGTGGCGCGTTCCCCGGACTTCTGCCACTTGAGGAGCAGGTCATTGGTCTGGAAATTCAGGATGGTTGTCCATTCGTTATCTCCCGATTTGATCGGGGGCACGATGTCGCTGCTAATGTAGCCGGCGAATTTGGCTACCGCTTTGTTATGTCGCACCTGCCAAGCAGCAAAAGCCTCTTCCTGTCCAAGGCGAAGCTTGGATGTGGCAATCAGAACGGCGGGCAGGCTCACGGGCGGCGACGGAGCTTCAATTGGCAGCTCTCGTCTCTGCAACCAACTGCGACTTAAAGGCCGAGGCCAGAAATGAGGAACAAATGCTGTGCGGTGCGATAGTGATTCCTCTCGGACGACGGCTGCTCGCACCTAGCCTGACATGGAGACCTGAGAAGTACCTATCGTTTATTGCGCGACTTGAGTACGTCTTTCGTGGGATATACGGTGGAAACGCGAAGTACGCATGTTGCCCGCTTCAATCGAGTGCTCCAGGCGGGTGGGCGGGTCCAGGATGGCGCGTATCAGGTGCAGTCCCGCAGTTCTGACATTGAAGGGGCGGACAGCGGGGCGGTCGACATCCCCAGAGCTGGCGTCCGGCGACAACGACATCCTGGAAGCCGCCTTAATGGAAATGCTGGCGACTCTACCGGGATGGGGGGCGGAAGGTCGCTGGAATGAGGAGAGTATCTGCGACGTATCGCTCGCGATGTACCTGGTTGAGATTCACAATTTGTCACAAAAGAAATAACAAAAGGAAGACATGGTTTTGACAGCGATATGACACGCACAACTCTATACAGGAAGAGGCTGGGTGCACGGTGAAGGGCTACTGACCTGAGTCACCGAAATCAGTCCTGACATGGAGTGTGCAACGTGGCAAAAGAAACCCTCCCCTCTACGGATCCGCTTGATCCAAGCAAATTGTCAATACAAGAAGGAGGCGACGTCTATTCGCGACGCGCGGTAAAACGCCGGTCGTTTCTCAAGAGCATCGGCGTGGCCGGGGCAGCCCTCTCCACCGGGGCGGTGCTGGCAACGCGTCTTCAGGCCGAGGAACAAGGCGGTTCCCTGACCAAAGGTGATGCCGCAATCCTGCGATTCCTGGCGGCCGCCGAAATCATAGAGACCGATCTATGGCAGCAGTACAACGAACTTGGCGGAGTTCAGGACAAAGAGGTTCCTGGAGGCAGCGGCAGTGCTCTCTATACGCTCGCCCTTACGCAGCTTGACTCGGATATGCCGCAATATATTCACGACAATACCGAAGATGAGCTGACGCACGAAGTCTTCATCAATGCCTATCTCCAGTCGAAGGGTGCGGATGTGGCTGACCTGGATGGGTTTCGCACCTTACCCAGCAGCAGGGCCACCGGCGCGCAACAGATCGGGCGGCTGACGAACCTGATGCAACTTTCTGTGGATACTACATGGTGGACGAGATATCGCAGCCGCACCAAGAATCCTGACTTAGGAGACACATTTCCGCAAGCCATTCCTACCTTGGTGAAGGGCCAGCATCCGGCCATACCCAGAACCGACGATGACGTAGCTCCCGACCCAACCAAGCCGAATAACATCTCCGATCTAACCCAGGCAATCGCCAATACCGCCGGCTTTCACTTTGCATTTATCGAGCAAGGCGGAACGAGTCTTTACCCAATGTTGGCGCAGAGAGTGACTGATGTTGAAGTACTGCGCATTCTACTGAGCATTGGCGGAACCGAAATCGCGCACTTCCAGACCTGGCACGATAAGGCAGGAAATGCGCCGCCGCTGATGAATGTGGTTGATCCCAAGACGGGCGTTACGGTTACCTTCCCAGACCTCAACTCACCTCCATTTGGGGGCGAGGACTTTCAAACCAACCTGATCATGCCCGAGCCTACCGCATTTCTGAACCGGCAATTTCCAGCATGCTCCATCATCCGTCCGACCCAAACAACAGGCGCCGCCATGGGCGCGGTCAAGGCGTTGACAGCTGACGGGCTGTTCATCGGACAGTCGAAGCAATTTTTCGCCTACCTGGTTGACTTGGCCGAAGATGCAGATTCGGCAAGGCGCGAGAGTTGATCGTTTTGGGGATGGTTGGTTCTTCAATCATCCCAAGTGCATGATCCAGAGCAGGCTCTTACTCTTTTGATTGGGGAGGGAGAGGCTGCTTCTGGATCGGGCCAATTCGAAGTGCAGAGCAGGGAAGGGAAGGGTCGATCTTCAGCGTACTCGATGATATTCTGCGACAGCGCCTGCCCGATCGCCTTGTTGCGCCAATTCGTCTGCCATCGCCTGGTGCATCTGGGCAGAGTCTGGCGCAACCATGCCAAGACTCACCGACGTCTACCTAACATCTGAGAACCTGATCGATCCGAGAATTGGTTACATCCTCAGTTTGCCAGGGGACTGATTTGAACCGAAGTCCTCACGAGTTGGGAGGCCTCTTGAAGAGTCTCGCGGTGTCGAGGGCGAGGCGGAGTGCGCCGATAAGCTGAGCCTCCGTCCCGAAAGCACTGCGTACGAGTCGCGGTTGCCTTCGCATGTTGAGCAGCTGCACGGCAGTTTGTGTCGCGTCGTAAAGTACCTGATGCACGCCGACGCTCCCGCCGAGCACAAACAGAGGGCAGTTCAACACCAGCGCGATGTTATAGATCGCATGCGACAGAGCGACGGAAGTTTGTTGGAGCAGATTCTGCGCCGAGATATCGCCGGCGCATGCACGATCGAATATCTCTGTTGCACTCAAGTCCTCTGGCGATTCGCTATTCAAAGGATGGCGATTGTTCCGCCACTGTGCTCGGATTCCTTCTCCCCCGATTACGCTCTCCAGTGCACCGGGCTCACCGCGGTCTGCCGCGAAGATTGGCGCACCGGGTACGAGCATATAGCCGATCTCGCCCGCAGCCCAGTTTGATCCGCGAAACGGCTGGCCATTCAAGACGATGCCCGCACCGATACCCGTGCCGATGGCCAAGAATACAAAATCGCTCACCCCTTTTGCAACACCGGCCCAGCCTTCGCCGAGTGCCGCAAGGTTGACATCATTGTCGATTGCGACTGGCGCATTGAAGGCATCTTCCAGCATTGAACGGAGGGGAACATTGCGCCATCCCATGAGATAGGACGTCGCAATGACAACGCCAGCATCAACGTCAGTTATGCCGGGCGCACCTGCCGCAACGGCCCTGAGGGAGTGATGGGTGGCGGATACTTGCCCCAAAAGGTGTTGTACGCCGTTTTTGATCAACTCGAGGACAGCTTCTGGATTGCGGATGCCCGCTGTCGAGCAAGCCCACTTCGCCTCGACCACACCGTTCATGTCAGAGAGTGCGAGACGCAAGCTTGTGCCGCCAATGTCCACGCCGGCAACATAGCCGGCATCGTCTATGACGACTGGGCCGCGTTGCGCCTCGTCAGGAATACGGATTTGGCGATGTGTGGCTTCTGCGCGTGATTCTGGGTGCAAATGTTTTTGCATGTTTATCGTTCTTTCGGCTGGTTCACTCATGATGCAGCCACGGAATGTCCAGAGCTGATGCTCTCCAATGCGCGTCCCTTTGTTTCTGGGACAATGAAGCGTACAAACACGAGGGTAACGATACAGAAAAATCCATAGATGATGAATGTACCCGCATTGCCCGTTACTTTGATAAGAGAAAGGAAGGTGAGCGAGACAATGAAGTTCGACGCTCCTGAGCCCAGCGTTGCGGCGGCGACGCCACGGCCGCGCAAGCGAAGTGGGAAGACCTCCGAAACCAAGATCCATGCGATTGGCCCCATGCTGAAGGCGAAGCATGTGATGTAAACCATCAGGCAGATGGTGGCGATCGTTCCCGGCGACGCCCCAAATGCCGCCGGACTATGGAACGAATAGGCGAGCAGGAAGAGGGAAGCCGTCATGCCGCTCACACCCGCGTACAGGAGTGGCTTACGTCCGATTCTATCGACGAGTACTAACGCGATGATCGTTGCGAGGACATTAATGATGGCGACCAGCAGGGTCGCGAAAATTGCATTTTTGTTTGAAGCAATACCGGCCAAAGAGAATATCCGCGGACCGTAATAAATAATTGTGTTGATTCCAGTGATCTGTTGAAGAACAGTGAACCCAACGGCAATCAGGAGAGATTTGCGGACGGCGGGACTCCAGAGAGCGCTCCAGCGTCTTTCAAGCTTTATTTCCAGGCCCGAGCGGATATCCTTAACTAACAACTCGACGCCAGCCTCATCTGTGAAAGACACGAGGACAGATTGCGCCTCGGAGAGCCTGTTTTGAGCGAAGAGCCAGCGAGGGCTCTCAGGCAGAGTAAGCAGCAGGACCACAAACAGCAGTGCAGGCACGGCTCCCATGCCGAACATGAGCCGCCAGGCATGGTGTGCAGCCAGCAAGTAGCCGGCCAAATCGGCGAACGCGATTCCGAGAGTGAGCGCAAATTGGTATAGTCCGATGAGCATTCCGCGAGATCGCGGCGGCGCGAGTTCCGAGACATAAACAGGAGCGGTGACGGAGGTGAACCCGATCGCCAGACCCAGCAGGGCGCGGGCGACGATCAGCGTAGCCGGATTCTGCGACGCGGGAGCAAGAAGCGAACCAGCTATAAAGATTGCTCCGCCCCAAACCAGCGTGGAGCGCCTACCGATGCGATCCGCGATGCTGCCACCGGCGAGCGCTCCAACCATAGCTCCCACAAGCACAGAGCTCACTACCCACTCTTCCATGCGCGTAGAAAGCGAGAAGGTTTCCCGTACAAAAATCAACGCCGCCGCGATGATTCCCATGTCGAATCCGTAGAGAATGCCGCCTAATCCGGCGATCAAGGACACCTTCCAGAAGAAGCTTCGACGGATCTGGGCTCGTGCCATGGTTCCGATCTCGGACAAGGTGTTCCCCTTACTTGGCGAAAGTGGCCTCTACTGTTCCATCACACCATATTGAAAACGGGGTGGCAGGCGGCATCCATTTCTTTCCACCATGCCGAGAGTGAGCGACTGCGATACCAGAAGTGAGGTGATGCCCTCCCACGGCTCGGGAACCGCGTCCACTCGGACTGGAAATAAGCTTTCCGTCCGGTCGCGATCCTCAGCCGTCACGAGGACCACCTTTCCTTTGCGCCGGTTGCACTCCTCCGCAAGCTTTATGCCGAGCGTAGCGGCTCTCCCGAGAGCAAAAATGATCGCCACGTGCGATCCATCCACATCCAGGTTGGGACCATGCTTAAAGCCAGCGCCCGTATGAGCGGCGGCTCTATGCCCGGTCATCTCGCGTATGCAGAGCGCACTCATAATGGCAGCGCCATAAGCCGCACCTCGACCGATGATTTCCGTATTGATTGCGGGCCGGCAGAAGGCTTCGAGTTCACCACGGACAGCAAAGATGGGATCCAGACTTGCAGCGAAAACATCCGCTGCCTGCTCAGCTTCCTCTTCCCAGGGACGGCCAAGGATTTCGCACGCGAGAATGATCGAAGCGGCGGTGGCATTGGTGTAGGTTTTGGTTGCATTGCCGTATTCCGGCCCCGCCAGAATCGGCAGTCTCTTATCGGCGAGATTCCAACAAGTGCTTGCGGAATTGTTGCAGAGGAGGCCGAGGCCTCCGCTGCCGGCCAATTTGAAAAGCTCTACCAATTCAGCGCTCTCACCAGAGGTGGTGAGGAGCACGGACAACGCCGCGTCGCTCCATACCGATCGCCCATAGTGGAGCCACTCGCCGGCGTCGATTGAGAAGGAAAGTCGTCCGTGTGTCTCAAGAAGCACGGATCCTCCAAACGAGGAGCAAAAGGAGGCGCCCATGCCGATGAAAAAAATCGGCCCTTCTTTAGACGCGAGACTGCGGAACTTCTCCAATTCGGCGCGAAGGATTGCATTGCCGCGATATGAATGAATTAGATTGCGAAGCCGATCTGGCTGCTCTCGACACTCGATTTCGAATATCTGTGTACCACTGGCTCTGAGGAGTTCGCTGGGAGGTTGGACACCGCCTATCCAGCGTGGGGCCTGTCGATTCACTTCATTCATTCCATTCCTCAAGGCGAAGATCCATTAGCCTACAGGCGGTCTCTTTCAAATAAACCTAAAGAACCAGCTCGCCGGGCCGGGCAGGGCAAAGCGTTCGGCCTGTCGGGTGACCAGGGCACTGACATACTTCCTAATGATTCCTTAGTATCTATAGTCGCGATGCAGAAAGCAAGGATTTCTTTACGGTGATCTTTCCGGATGACTGTACGGTACCGGTGGCATATAGTAGCCTCTAAGACTTGTATTTTGCGTAGATAGAGTGAAGAAAAGATCGATTCCAATCGGTAGGCCCTCCGTTCTGCGCCACACGAATGCGCATGGCATTCTGAACCTTTTGCGCGAGTGCGGATCGTGTTCCAGGGCGGATCTGGTCCGGGCTTCCGGGCTCAGCGCTCCAACTGTCACGAATGTGGTGAAGGACCTGCTGTCTGAGGACCTGGTCGAGCCGGTGGGCGAGGGAGAGTCCAGCGGCGGACGTCCACCGGATATGATCCGGTTCAAAGCGGAGCGCGGATGTTTGCTCGCGGTGGAGATCGTGGCAGAGAATATCTCCTTTCTCTTTACTGACCTGAACGGTAGTGAACTCGATGTGAAGAAGATTTCACTCGCCAAACGCAAGACGACTCCTGAAGCGATCTGCGGATACATCGGAGAGGAGCTGAAAGCGCTTCTCCGAAAACACAAGAAGACCCGCGAGCAGTTACTTGCCGTGGTCGTTGGTGTACCTGCAATTACCAACGTGGATGAGGGGACCGTCCTTTCCATCAGCACATTGGAAGGCTGGCGCTCTGTCCCCTTGCGCGCGATGCTGGGCAAGGTTGTGAATTGCCTCGTCATAATCGAAAACGATATGAATCTGGCTGCCCAGGGAGAGCGATTTTGCGGCGCCGCGCAAGCCGAGAAGGACTTCGTTCTCATTAACATCGGAACCAATGTGGGCGCCGGCATCTTCCTCGGAGGCAAAATCCATCATGGCTCGCAGTGGTCAGCTGGAGAAATTGCTTATCTTCGTTTGCCCTCCGTTTCGCGCCGGCAGCCTACCATCCACGAGTTCGGCGAACTTGAAACAGTGCTCACCAGTTCCGGGATTCTGAAGAGTTGGAACGACAAAAGCAAGCCGGAGCCTAGGGAACTTGGTGTCGGGCGAACGAAGCGGGAGATGGATGCGATCGGAATCCTAAACCTGGCGCAAGCCGGAGACGCACGCGCAGAAAAGATCGTCCGGCAAAGAGCCGAAATCGTCGCTGACATCATTGTCAATCTTTCCCTGATTCTAAATCCCGGTCTGATCCTCTTAAGCGGGCAGGTTGGGGGCCATCCAGTGCTGATTGATTTTGTGCGGAAGGAACTAGAGGGAAGTGAATTTGCCCTAACCAGAGTAGTGTCCAGCATTCCGGGGAATCGAGCTGTGCTGTGGGGCGCGATCGCCCTGGCACTGGAGGCGGTCCCCGGGGTCCTGCTCCCCCAGCCCAGTCTTTAGATGGTTCGAGGGTATCTCGTCGCAATACGGGCGTGACAACTTTGTAAAAGACAGTTATAAAGGAGGACATGCAGATACCATCCGGCTTCCGAAATCACCTCCGAGTTCAGACGAGAAGTTGGAATAGAGGCTGGTTTTCGGGAAAGGCTAACCAGGCACCCACGAGGTTGCCGCAGGGAGAGATGCGATGCGGAGGTTATTGAGTTTTGCGCTGATCCTGGCGATGACGCCCGTCCTTAACGGACAATCATCGCATCCGGTCCTTCCTCTAGGCTCGCCCGCGCCGGATTTTGCTCTGCCAGGCGTTGACGGCAAGATCCACAAGTTAAGCGACTACGCGAGCAGCCCCATTCTGGTGGTGATCTTTACCTGCGACCACTGCCCCATTGCACAGATGTACGAGCGCCGCATCGAGCAGCTCTATGAAGACTATGGGAGGCGTGGAGTGACGATTGTCGCCATCCAGGGCAATGATCCGAAGGCGACCACGATTGAAGAACTCGATTCTTCCGATTCCGGCGACACTTTGGAAGACATGAAGACTCGAGTGAAGTACAAGCATCTCCGCTACCCCTACCTTTACGATGGCGCGACCCAGGTTGTGACACGCGCATACGGTCCTCAAGCTACTCCGCATGTGTTCCTCTTCGATAAGGAAAGGCATCTGCGTTATGAAGGCCGCTTCGACAACAGCTATCGAATCGAGAAGGTAACAACTCCTGACGCACGAAATGCAATTGATGCTCTGCTCGTCGGTAAGCCGGTTCCGGTGAGCCACACAGCGGTCTTCGGTTGCTCCACCAAGTGGCAGGAAAAGGAAGCGCTTCGCGTGGCTTACGAACAAAAGTTGGATTCTCAGCCTGTGAGTGTGGATCTAGTGGACGCGGTGGGCCTGAAGAAACTGCGCGCCAATGCCGGCGACCACTACACGCTGGTCAGCTTCTGGGCCACTTGGTGCGGTTCTTGCGTGGCGGAGTTTTCCGACCTACAGGATACGTTCCGTATGTATAGCGATCGCGGCTTCGATTTGGTCACAGTCTCTGCGAATACGCCGGATCAGAAGCAGAGCGTTCTAAGATTTCTGACGGGAAAACACGCGACCAGCCGGAACCTGCTCTTCGCTTCAGACGACACTGCCGCTCTGCAGGCAGCGTTCGATTCGAATTGGCAATCCGCTGTGCCCTACACAGTGCTGATCGGGCCGAACGGCACAGTGCTCTACAGCTCATTAGGTTCGGTGGATATGCTGCAACTGCGGCGAAAAATCTTGGCGGCTATGCCCTCCGACTACATCGGCTTCAATCAATATTGGGCCACTCCGTGAAAGCGGAAGAGATTTCTTTTGACACTTCTGGTATTCACCAGCACGGGGCTGGCTCTGAACATGAGCCGGCCTTTCTTTCATTGACGATCTGAACTCCTTATTCAGGTTGAAGGCCCTCACTATGCGACGTAAGAAAAAGGGTATTTGGATAGCAGTCTGTCTACTTGCCGTGCTGCATAGCAGGGCGGCGGAGCTTAGCTTGATGCCCTGGCCCTCGCGTGTCGTTCAGCAGGAGGGCTTTCTCGTACTGGAGCATATGCCGAGCATCGAGATTGCCGGCGGAGACGAGAGAGTTCGACACGCCTTGTCGCGCTTTATACGGAATTTCTCTGTCCAAACCGGTATTCCTTTTGATCGCCACTTCCCTGGAACCCCCGAGGGGCCGACATTTGTGATTCGTTGCGCTGGGACTGCTCGTCGCATTCAGGCAGTCGCAGAGGATGAAAGCTATCATCTGATCGTCAGCCGGGCCGGAATCGTGTTGACCGCTCCGAATCCACTTGGACTCATGCATGGCCTCGAAACTCTGCTCCAACTCGTTGAGGCAGGGCCGCTGGGCTGGAGTGTCCCGTATGTTCATATCGTTGATACGCCCCGGTTCGCGTGGCGCGGGCTGATGATCGATGTGTCGCGGCATTTTATCCCGATCGAGGCGATCGAACGAAATGTAGATGGGATGGCCTCGGTCAAGCTTAACGTTCTGCACCTGCACCTTTCCGATGATGAGGGTTTTCGCGTAGAGAGCAAGCGCCGCCCGAGACTCAATTCACTTGCCTCCGACGGTCTTTACTATACGCAGAGCCAGGTGAGGGATCTGATTGCCTATGCCCGCGACCGAGGCATACGAGTAGTTCCGGAATTTGATGTTCCGGGCCACGCAGTGAGCTGGCTGGTCGCCTATCCTAGCCTCGCTTCGGGCTCTCCACCCAAAGGACTGGTGCGGTCCCAGCATGACGAGTTGCGCCCTCCGCTCGACCCCACGCAGGACTCTACCTACAAATTGCTCGACGTCGTATTTGGCGAAATGGCGAAGCTTTTTCCTGACCAGTATTTTCATATTGGCGGCGATGAGGTGGACGGGAAGTATTGGGACAATGATCCAAAGATTCGGACATGGATGCAGAATCACGCCGTCAAGGACGATCATGCACTGCAGACTTACTTCACCGAGCGGGTTCAGAAGATCGTTCACAAGCATGGGAAGGAGATGGAGGGATGGGATGAGATTCTGGACGGCGATCTACCAAAGGGTTCTCTGATTCAATCCTGGCGCGGCCCGGCATCACTGGCTGCCGCAGCGAGGATGGGTTACAAGACGGTGCTTTCGGCCGGCTACTATCTCGATCTCATGTATCCGGCGTCGCAGCATTATGCCATCGATCCTCTTGCTGGTGAAAGCGCGGCACTATCTCCGGGAGAGAAATTGAACATTCTTGGCGGGGAAGCCGCGCAATGGACGGAGTATGTTACGCCAGAGAACATTGACAACAGGATCTGGCCGCGGCTGGGAGCGATTGCGGAGCGGCTCTGGTCGCCGGAATCAGTGACAGATATTGACTCAATGTATCGTCGACTCACGGTGTTAAGCCGCAACCTCGAATGGCTTGGCCTGGAACATGAAGCCGGCCGTCGCAGAATGTTAGGACGCATCGAGGGCAACGACATGCCTCCGGAGCTGCTCGCGCCGCTCGCGATGGCGGTAGAACCGGTGAAAGAATACGACCGCGAGAAGTCGCAGGTTTATGACGGAAAGGCGCCACTCAATCACCTGGTTGATGCGGTATCGCCTGAAAGCGAGTGGGCGCGGCACGTAAATGCGCTGGGCGTGCTTGCGGTTCACGATCCTTCAGCACGAGAGGAATTGCGAAGGCAGTTTATCAAGTGGCGTGACAATGATGGGTTCATTCAGCCTTACCTGGCCGCATCGACGCTTCGCGAGCCGCTTATCCCATTGTCGCGGGATCTAGCAACCCTGGGCGCACTCGGGCTGGCTGCGCTCGACGATATTGAAGCGGGAAAGCCCATCTCTCCGGACAGCCGCAAGGAGCAGCTTGCCCAGGTGCTTGCGACCGCCGCTCATCATGCAGAGCTGTTCCTCGCCGTGACGCCCGCCGTTCGCGTGCTTGTAGAGGCTGAGCCCGGACCGCCGTAGCGATTGGGGCCGGGGCGCCACCGGGCTATTGGCCCGCAGCCCAAAAGATGGAGTTTGTGAAAATCCGCGTAAACGCAGAATTCTGGAACAGGTCAGGATGGTGGCCCATGAAGATGTATATGTTTCTTGCCTTGTAACTCTCGTTCGTCCAGATGACAGGGTGATCGCCCATTTTAGTCTTCGTGTCAGGCCTATAACTCCCTTCGTCAACACTGGCCAGCACATGAACGTTCGGTCGAGGGGACTTATCCCAGGTGTACCATTCTTCCTGCTCAATGAGGAATGGGCTTGAAATCCCCTTCATTGCGGGGTGCGAGGCGTCTTCGACTCTTACCGTTCCATCGGCGAAGGTGGGTATGTAAGCGGTGAAGCGAATGCCACCCATAAATGTCGAGAACCAAGGCCACATCTGGAATCCGTCAAACTCGCCAAGCAGTGTGGCATGATGAAACCCGATCCAGCCACCTTCTCCTTGCTCGATGTATTTGATAAAGGCAGCCTGCGCGGTTGGCGTCCAGTTATAAGGCGGGAAATTGAGCTGAATGAACAATTGATACCTGGCAAGAAAGGCATTGTCGATCGGATCGGTGTTCTGAATGTAGTCGACGGCGAAATGATCCTTTGAAGCCAAGTCGTTGAGCCATATCTTTGCCGCATCGACAAAGGGTTGATGAATTCCGCCTTTCTCGGCGAGCACGATGACCCGGAAGTTTGGAACTGCATTTTCTGAAGAAGCAACTTGGCCGGCCCCTACGCAGGCAAACAGGAATGCGCACAGCCGCAGCGCTCGCGTTAGTGGTAAATGACTATATGGTCTGCGCAGCATTTTCGTCTCGACCTCGATTTTGAGAATGTGCTCATGGACGACGCTGATCAGCGCGACATAGGCTGATCGCTACTTTTGCGGTGACGGGGTCATCTCCAGAGCCCAGACAGCCATCGGGCGCATATACATTCCCGCTCGGAAGTTTCCGGTGAGATCCCAGGCCTCAGGGGTCCGGAACCAGTAGCCCTTTTCTTCATAGATCACATGATAGAGGCCCCAGGCGGCCTGCCATGCCTGGTCTTTCATCCCCTCGCTCATCAGCAATCCTGCATAGCCGAGCGTGGTTCCTACCCACACCTCCTTCGCCTCTACATTTGTGACGACGGAGCCATCTGAACTCATGCCGTTAACCGCACCCATTTGACCATGACCAAACTTCATAACGTTGAAGTCGAAGATCTTGTTGGCAGCTTTGACCTGCATATCATGGGGGAGAATCTCGCCGAGACCCGTGAGGTTGGCGTACCACTGCCCGGCGAGTTGATCGGTCTGAATGTCGTCCCTTGATTCGCTGCTGGTATCGTAGCGAAAATATTCGCCGTTCCAAAGCTGCGATATGTAGGTTTTTTGACCTTTGAGGAAGAGCGCATGATACTCGGCTGCTTTTTGTGTATCGGCGAGAACGCGCGCCGTTTCTTCCGCAGCGCGCAGAGCAGCCAGCCAAAGGCCGCCCGAGTAGGCGCTGACCCCACGCACCACCCAGTCGTCATATGTCTGGTCAGGATAGCCGCTGTTTTCTGGAACTCCGCCGCCATGGTCAAACTGGCGAAGATACTCGATTGCGCCTTTCATGGCGGGCCACGTTTCGCGGAGAAACGCAGTGTCCTTACGGTCCGTGAGGACGTAGTCCCGATAGATCATCAGAACGAATTTAGAGTTAAGGTCTTTCCAATCGTTGGTGTCCTGCCAACCGGGTTCGTTGATGGCAAAAAAAGGATCGCCTTCGGGTACGCCGAGGTCATGGGGGACGGCTCCAATCTTCTTGCGTTTGTGAGTGACAGGCTCTCCCGTCAGTTGTGTCTTCCATACCCAGAGTCCTTGTTCCGGCCATTCCTTCGGTACTGTTTCGGCAAATTCTCGCAATACTTGTTTGTCAATGTCGGGCCAGAACTTCAATAGCGGAAGCGACGCATAAAAGCGGACATCCAGCGTGCCGTAGTATGCGTAGTCGAAACACTCGAGGAGGGCAAATTTGGGGGTGGTGTTTTCTCCTGCACCAGCCTCGCGGCCCCAGAAAGTTCCGCCGTCAGTCAACGCGTAGAGTTCGTTAAAAAGCATGCCTCGATACCAAAGAGGTTTGCTCTCGTCGTTGATGTAAGGAGCCTGCCACTCGTCGATCGCATCGCTCCATTCGGACGCATGAACCAATCCGTCGCGCGCAATGTGCCAAGCGTTGCGGCCCGAGGTCCCGTAAAAGTCTGTGTACCGCCGGTTCCATTTCCGTCCTTGCCCAAACTGGACCAATGGAAAGTCCCACGCCACCACCATGGGAACGTCCTTCTTCTCGCCCGGACGCAAGGTGAAGCGCAGCGCGATCGCGCCTGCCAGCTTCTCTTTCTCGCTCACCCATGACTTCTCGTCGTTGACGAGTTTCCCGTCTTTTGAGAACGGCATCCAGACTGCTCTTCCGTCTCCTGAGGCCTCGTAGGTGGTCTGGTAAGTGACTTCGGCGCCCGGCGAGTCGATGGTT
>Ga0207100_1119_pt1 | contig 17994 bp, 13 predicted proteins | sample Alteio_BWMinHeat_82_FD_153520 | JGI IMG/M metagenome (GOLD analysis project Ga0207100, IMG submission 153520) | Enriched cells from forest soil in Barre Woods Harvard Forest LTER site, Petersham, Massachusetts, United States -... | ecosystem: Environmental > Terrestrial > Soil > Temperate forest >...
TTGCAGTATAGCGAGTTCAAGGTTTCCTATGCTATCAGCGTCGGCGGCGTGCGGCATATCGCCATTATCGGTCATACAAATTGCGGAATGGTGAATCTGGTTGCGCGCAAGGAACAATTCATTCAAGGCTTGGTGGATGCCGCTGGCTGGGAAAGAACCCATGCCGAAGCGCACTTTATGAAGTTCGCGCCGATGTTCGAGATAGGCAATGAAATTGATTTTGTGTTAAGCGAAGCGAAACGCCTGCGCCTGCATTATCCGGCTATCGTCGTTGCGCCGATGATCTATAAAGTAGAGGATAACAGGATCTATATCGTCGAAGAAGAATAATTCTCTATCTCCTGTACGGCGACTGCATAAATCTTTCGGCGTCGGCATGCGTGCCGTACGTATCTTTGATCTGCATGACGCGGTTATAAAAATAGAGCGCATTCTTGCGGTCGCCGGCAGCGTCATAGGCTTCGCCCAAGAGGAGTTCGGATTTCGCGCCGAAATAGGTCACTTCATTCGGAGATATCTTGTAATTCAGCACATTGGATTGATACAGGTAATAGAGCGCCGAATCGATATTTCCTGCATGATTGAATAAAAATGCCTCTCCGATAAAAAAATACGCTTCCCGAGCTTGCTTGATCGTATATCCTTCCTTCCGTGCCTGAGCGCGGGCAAGCATCACGCGGTAGGTCGAATCGTATCCCTGAACATTCCCCAGCGAGACCTGGCAAAAACCGAGGTAATGCAGGAAGGTGGAATTATTCGGATATTTATTTGCCAGAATTTTTGCGAAGTCATAGGAATGATTAAAATTCTTTTCGTAAATATAATTGATCTTCATGAGTTCGTACATCGCCTCATTCCGGGAATAGGTCGCATATTTCGCCGCATACTCGAGCATTTCCAAGCCGACTCGTTTATTGCCCGTTGCAAAAACACTGATCACCGGCGAGAGAGCCGGATTATCTTCTTTCACTGCCTCGACATAAAAATTATATAGTCCCCTTCCGAACACAATATCGCCATTACCGGGAAGTTTATCTTCGAGCTTGTTCAGATATTTTACGCCTTCCTTCGCATCGCCTAAAAGCAAACCGACAGCATCCTGCCAGTTCGGACGTATCGCAAAGATCCTCGCATGCATTCCGAGCGCGGCGCCTTTATAAAAAAGCCCGGCAAGATCGAATTCATTCGAGTCCAGAAGTTTATTCGCCCGTTCGATACAATCGTCAAGTTCTTGTTTATACGCTACATCGTAGCCGGTATTATCCGTATTGGTGATGGCGCGCCAAAAATTGACCATCGCTTTATAAAAATATCCCGATGGATGCGCAGGATCCAGGGCAATAACGGAATCGAACGTGCGGTCGGCGTCGGCATAATCCATATTATACGTCAGGTCCATGCCGCGCAGGATCTTGGCATCTATTTCGCCGCCCTGCAATATCCATTGCGCCGAAATTTTTCCGGCGCATAGCACTATGATTATGATGAGCGCACTTATCTTCATTTTTTGGGATAGGGTAACTTCTTTCTACGGTCGAGGCGTTCCAATGTTATGGGATAGCGTCTCTGTGATAGTCGGATGGAAACCCGAATGAAAAAGCCAAAGCCCTTACGTGAGTGAGGGCTTTTTTTATTTATTCGTCTCTCAAAAAAGAAACCATTCAGCCTTAAAAAAGTATTCTATGACAAAATTATAATATTCTGATGCTTAAGTTCACCGCCCTAATAAAAATAATCGGCGTCAATCCATACGTCCTTGTCAGCGCAGCTCGCGCCAAGACATTGAAACCAGGATGGCGAAAGCCGCTGCCGGTGCTTGTGCGAGTTAACGGGCATCCAAAAAAAGCATGGCGGATCAATATGATGCCGAAGGGTAACGGGTCTTTTTATCTCTATTTGCATGGCGCAATCCGCAAAGCATCGAAGACAAAAGTCGGCGATAGAGTATGCGTCGAGATTGCATTCGATGAGAAATATAAGAACGGACCAATGCATCCGATGCCGGCAAGGTTTCGATCGGCATTAAATAAAAATTCGAAAGCGAAGAAAGCGTGGATTAAACTTATCCCCAGCCGAAAGAAAGAAGTTCTCCGGTATTTTGCTAATTTGAAATCTACTGAGGCAAGAGATCGAAATTTTCATCGAGCAATAAAGGCTCTCTCCGGAAGTACGGAGAGATTTATGGGGAGAACGTGGAGCGAAAGATGAAGGATATTTTTTTTTCATCTTCCTTCCACCTATTTAAAATGATTATGCTTTCGGTTTCCTGAGCACCGTCCAGACCCATCCGAGGGTTGCTAAGGTCAGGAGCGCATACCCTGCGGAAGGAAACGGGGATGAATATCCTACCATTTCTCCGGAAAATATTTTCCCTGCAACAATAAGAAATGCAATCCCAGAGAGAGCTGCGGCTCCGCGTATCCACATTGCAAAAAATGACGACATTGCTATTAGGATAAGTGCCGGTCCGTATAGCCCCGTTCCTGCTCCGAAGGTAGCTTGGGATGCTTCGCCCACGAGAGTACCGCTCGACATGATGGCTTCAGCGATTGCAAGAATGACAAATCCCGACGACGCAAAAATATCTCCGCTCATGATAGGCGTCCTTGCATAAAGGATGGCTGCCATGATAAGCCCAAGGCTAGAGATCTCCCACATGCATTTTTGCATGGTGCTTCCGGCTTCTACCATCGATCCGCCGAAACCAAGTACTGCTCCGAGCAAAAAACCGATCGCAATAAAATATTTAGCTGGTGATTGTGAGTTCATAGTAGTAAGTAAATAAGAGTGAAAAAGTAAATAAGATGTGTTCACGGGCAGGCAAATATACAAAAAATATAGGGAATTTCCAAATATGTAAAAGTCGTATAAAATTAAGGGGCGACCAGGCGGTCGCCCCTACGAATGAATATATTATTTCTTGATCTCAAAGACACGATTGAATGGCGTATCGGTGGCGCGGCGAAATTTCGTGAAGCCTGCTAAATGCGCGACTTCGCCGAGTACATCGTCCGAGGCAACAGTGCCGACTGCATAGCCTCCGGTTGCAACCGCATTCGGCGTGCAGACAAAAACTGAGGCTCCGGAATAGATACGTCCGACGGGATTGAAATTCTCCTTCGTCGTTCTGCCGCCCATCGGCTCGATCGGCATAATGATGCCATCTTCCGAAAGATGCTCCCGGCAATGTTTGAGCGCTCCTATCGGATCGCCCATATCGTGAAGGCAATCGAAGAACGTAATAAAATCATACGTTCCTGTGAAATCCTGCGCACTTGCGACTTGGAATTTCAGCCGCTTATCCAATCCTTTTTCTTTTGCGATTTGATTCGCGCGATCGATCGAAGGCTGATGATTATCGAAGCCGACGAATGTCGAGTTTGGAAAAGCTTCGGCAAGAATGATCGTCGAAGCGCCGTGCCCGCAGCCGATATCGGCAACGCGAATTCCTTTTTTCAGACGTTCGACGATTCCATCGACTGCCGGCAGCCAGTTTGCAAGCAAGTTGCCTATATACGAAGGACGGAAAAATCGCTCCGTGCCTTCAAAAAGATGATGATGATGCTCGCCCCATGTCATGCCCCCTCCGGTCAGGAAATTATCCTTGACGCGGTCATCGGCTTTCAGAAGCGCATTGATCAGTTCGAATCCACCCGATACATTGAACGGGCTGGTATCATCGGTGAGCGCGACTGCCTGCTCATTCGGCAGCGTATATTTTCCGGTTGCTTCGTCGTATTCGACATAGCCTCCGGCGGCTTGATTAATAAGCCATTCGCGCACATAGCGTTCGCTGGTGCCTGTGCGTATTGCTATTTCATCCGAACTGAGCGGTCCGGCGAATGCCATGGCTTTATAGAGTCCTAAACGGTCTCCGAGATATCCGAGCGCAACGCCGAACGCTGCGCCGAAATCCGTAACGACACGACCCAAAAAAGCTTCTACCTTCTTCGGATCTACTGTTGGTACTGTTGTTGTATTCATATTTGTATAATAAAATAGTTAATTAAATTGTGGAGTACAAAAATACCCGGAAGGCATAGGCGAATCCTTGTAGAAAATTCGGAATAGTATGTATGGGAGGAAAAAAGAAGGATTAAAGTGTTTTCCTTAACTCTTGCGGCGAGAACCCCGTCCTGCTTTTTATAAAATGGGAGAAATGGGACTGATCGTTGAATTGCAATTCATGCGCGATCTCGGATCCGGTAAGCGATGTGGAACGCAGTAGCACTTTTGCTTCTAAGAGCAGCATATCCTGAATGAGTTTGATCGGCGATCTTCCGAGCGTTTCGCTGACGACATCGGAAAGATGACTTGTCGAGACATTCATCATATCGGCATATTCTTTCACCGTGCGTTTCTCGATAAAATTCTTTTCAACTAAATGCTTGAACCTTTGTGCAAGCTGAACCGGTCGTGTAGCTTCTTCGCGATGAACCAGAGAATGCGTTCTATAGATTTCGCGTATCCTTAGAAGCAGAATATGCATATAGTTGCGAAGAACGATATTTTTTTCTGCAGAAAACCGTTTGAATTCGGTAATGATATCCCGAAACGCTTGCTGGATGATCTCGCTTTGTTCGGGCGTGAGGTTGATAATGTGTTCCGCTTCAAGACTCATATACGGAAAATCTTCGCTGAGGCTGCCTTGAAGAAGCGGCTGGACGAACTCCGTAGTAAAATGCGTGCAAAACCCCATGCAATTACGAATATGAGGCGATGCGAAGACCATATTCTCCGGCACGATCACGAGATCGTTCGGCTTCAGCCACCGATACTCTGCGCCGAGCTGCACGTCATGCTCTCCGCCGGTAAATATATAGATCAGATTGAAATGCCGACGAAGAACAGGAATGCCTTTGACCGGATCGACATTCTTATGCTTCTCTTCAAGTGTTCCGGGCATGATCATCAAATTCAGATCGCAGGGCGCAGGTTCGCGATTGATCTCGTGCTCGAACTTGCATATATTCTCGATAGTCAGGATTTCTTTGCGCTGCTTCATAGAATTGTAAACAACAGAGACGTCAATCGTCGTTCGAGTTATACATAGTGGGGCGGACTCTCAGTCCCCCCGGGCGGACTAAGAGTCCACCACACTATATTCCCGTATTTTTGCATAAATGAATATACTCGTTACCAATGATGACGGCATAAATTCGCAGGGTATTTATGCTCTTGTTACTGCTTTGAAGGAGATCGGCAATGTGATAGTCATGGCTCCGCTCGGCGAGCAATCGGCAGTGGGGCATGCGCTGACAGTAAGCTTGCCACTTCGCGTTACCGATTTTCACAAGGAAGGAGATTTCTTCGGATTTGCTGTCAGTGGCACACCCGCTGATTGCGTTAAGCTCGCGCTTCGTACATTCTTGAAAGAACGCGAATTGCCGATGCCCGATATTGTCGTCAGCGGAATTAATCACGGTAGAAATACTGCCGTCAATATTATTTATTCCGGCACTGTCAGCGCGGCGACAGAAGCAACAGTACTCGATGTGCCAGCTTTTGCTATATCCCTGACAAGCTACCATCCGAAATTGGATTTCTCAGTAGCTGCAAATTTTGCCAAAAAATTTGCGCCGTATGTCGTGAAGTCCGGATTACCGAAAGGCACATTGCTTAATGTTAATGTTCCTGCTTGCGCAGAAAATGAACTCGAAGGTATCAGCTACACGCGTCAGGGGAAATCCTATTGGGATGATATGTTCGAGCGCAGGCTCGATCCGCAGGAGCGCCCGTATTACTGGCTGAAAGGACATTATATATTGGAAGATGTCGATGAAGATATCGATGATATCGCTATTCGCGAAAACAGGATCAGCATCACGCCGCTGCATTACGATCTGACGAATTATCTTTTTTTAGAAGAGATGAGAAGGGATTGGAAGAATGAATTTTAATATGTCATTTCGAAGGAGTTTATGAATTTTTAACATTGTCATTTTCTAACGGAGTTTTTTCTCGGAGCGAAGCGGAGAGAAAAAACGGAGAGAGAAATCTTTAAAAAAATAATACCTTATTTCTTCCTCGAGAATATAAGGATTTATTTTTATTGAAAGATTTCTCTCTCCGTTTCGTTCTCCCTTCGGTCGAACGAAACTCCGTTCGAAATGACATGCCAAACGAATGACCTTAGTAATAAAAGAAGCCGCTGCCGCGCTCCGCCGCACGCCGATCATGTCGGTGATGACGGCTATCGTCATTGCAGTGAGTCTTGCGCTTTGCGGAATTCTGGCAATGCTTGCGGAGCGGGCGAACGATTCGGTCGAAGAATTCCGCGCGAAGCTTATGATCGAAGCGTTCTTCGATCCTTCGGTTTCGAGCGAAGAAGCACAGGCAAAAGTCGATGAAAAAGTAAAGCCGATTTCTTCCATTACTTCGCTCTCTTTTATTTCGAAAGAAGATGCTCTGAGCGATTATGAGAAGAATTCTGGCGAAGATGTTACCGGGATCTTAGGATATAACCCACTTCCTGCCAGTGCTCGAATTACATTCGGCGGCTTAACCTCTACTAATGCAAAACGTATTCGTAAGCAACTTTTATCTATCGAAGGAATAAAAGATGTTCTCTACGATGAGAAATCTCTTGTTAGCTTGGAGCAGCGATCGCAATCATTATATCTTCTCGCCCTCGTGCTCGGAGGAATATTTCTCATCGTCTCGTTAACGATTGTTATCAGTACGATCCGCCTTGCATTAGAATCGAGACACGATACGATTCATGCCATGCAGCTTTTAGGTGCAGGAAGAATGACGATCATTGTCCCATATATAATAGAAGGCACGATCGCAGGATTAATTGGAGGATTATTTGCCGGAGGGTTGATTTTATTATTCCATTTTTTTGTTCTACCAGCAATTGCTGCTGATCTTGCGACAAATATTTCCGGCACAAGAGATTATATTCTAATTTTTGGAGCGACTGCACTGGCTGGAATAATAATCGGAATGAAAGGAAGTTTGATAGCAAGTTGGAGGAGTACAGGAATTGTCTGAACAATGGTAGGCGCGGGGCTTTAGCCCGGGTGAATCTAGATTGCGAACCGCGCTCGCGGGCTAAAGCCCTGCGCCTACCGGAGAAAAAGATTCTTCGCTGACGCTTCTATGGGCGCGTCAGAATGCTCAGAATGACAGAGTTATATTCGTAAATTTGTAGAAATAGTTTTAGTAAAACATGGCATATATACCAAATCGCGAACCCGTCGGAGCATGGACTCGGATAACTCTTGCTTATAAGAAGTACTCAGGTTCGTGGGCTTATCTCCTGCACCGTATTACCGGAATCGGTCTTACCGTCTATCTTTTCGTTCATATCTGGGCGCTGAGTTCGCTGACAAAAGGGCATGCGGCTTTTACTGAAGAGATGAAAACTTTTACGACCATGCCGTTCAAAATAGCGGAATGGCTTTTAGGATTACTGGTAATGTTCCATGCCTTTAACGGCATTCGCATAGCCGTCGTCGATCTTGGTAACGGCGCCCGGTACCAGAAAAAATTACTCGGAGCAGTGTATGCAGTCGGTATTGCACTGGTGCTGCTCATGTTCTTTCTCATTTTTCAAAACGATCTTTTTGCTTCGAAATAACATTCATACACGGTAGGCGCAGGGCTTTAGCCCGCGAGCGCGTTAAAAAATTAAACAGTCTCGCGGGCTAAAGCCCTGCGCCTACCAAATGGAAAAATACTTATGGAAAATAGAACTGCCGATCATCTTCGCTCGTATGCGAAAGGGAAAAAATCAGGCGCGCCGGCATGGATGCTGCAGCGTGTTACGGGATTATTGCTCGTCATCTTAACCGTCGGGCATTATATTATGATGCACTACACTCCGGCAAGCGGGCATGATTATGATTGGACTGCCGGACGTCTGGCATCGCCGATGTTCAAGGGATTGTACCTTGGTTTCATCACGATCGGCATGTATCATGGCTTGCAGGGCTGCTGGAATATCGTTCGCGATTTCAAATTCAGCAAATGGCTTACCTATACGATCTTCGGCGCAATCCTTATCGCCGGAGTTGTCTTCGTCGGTATCGGTTGGAATACGATGCTGACCTTCGATCCTAATAAACCCTAAGGGTATTGCTAAGTTCTGAGTGCTGAGTTGGGTGGGGTGAGTTTTTTTGTGATTATTTTTACGATTGCTTCCAGCCCTTCCTTTTCCTCTTCGCCAAATCTTGCAAGTTCCGCGCTATCTATATCGAGGACTCCGAATAATTTTCCGTCCGGTAGAATAATTGGGAGCACAATTTCCGATTTCGAATCCGTATCGCATACAATATGTCCCGGGAATTTATCGACATCTCGGGCGATAATAATTTCTCTTTTCAAAGCCGCCAGACCGCAAACCCCTTTGCCCATTTCGATATTGGTGCAGGCGGGCTTTCCGGCGAAGGGACCGAGATACAGTTTTTTGCCGTCATAAAGATAAAACCCGAGCCAGTTGATTCGCTCTATATTTTGAAAAAGAAACGCCGCGGCATTGGCGAGCGTCGTGATGGGATGATCGGTGTTTTCGAGAAGCGAATCGAGTTCGGTTGTAAGTTTTTTCCACATGGATGTAAGGGTTGACAGTTAACAGTTGACAGTTAACAGTGAAAATACGAAAACTGTCAACTGTAAACTGTCGACTGTTAACTCCTCACCCCCCGTGAACTCTTATTCCCCGAATTTCGTATTTTATACAGGAGTTGTCGCGTTTGCCAAGGTAGAAAAATATGATAGAGGAGCCAGAGGATTGTAACTTTGGCTTATCCGAGGTGTTTTACTACCGGAGTTTGCATTTACTTTTTGGAGGGAATATACTATGGATCGCAGATCGTTTCTCACCGCTTGGATGAAAAGTCCGAGTTCCACTTTTAACCACCCGCAATCTTTTAATTCCCATAGCCGTCCGCTATCGTCGGGCTTGGAGGCATGGGTTCCGACGACAACCGACCCCTGGGATAACGTTCGAGCCGGGCATCTATTGCGGCGCACGATGATGATGCCGAAATGGAAAGAGATCACGAAGATCGCCGCTATGACGCCGTCGGATGCCGTTGATTTGCTGCTCAATACTCCGAGCAATCCGGCTGAGCCTTCAATGGCAAATCATGGGACCACTTCGCTCAAAGGGCTTGATACTGTGCTTACCGAACAAATGAAGGGAATATGGAAAGGCGACGATGCTATCTTAAAAACATGGTTCGCTAATGTTCTTCTTAATCCGCTTAATTTACCGCTTTCGATCATCGAAAAGATGACATTCTTTTGGAGCGGACATTTTACGAGCCAATTCGACGCCAGCGATACGTTTGTCATTGCGCCGCTTCTTTACAGGCAAAACGAGCTGTTCCGGAATATGGGCAATAGCGCCATTTGGGATTTCAAAGCTCTTGCATTTAATATAACGCTCGATGGGGCAATGCTTGTCTATCTTGGCGGAGACGTAAATATGTATAAGCCGCCGGTTCCTCCTTCTACGACACCTCCGCCTCCGAATGAAAATTACTCGCGCGAACTGATGGAGCTCTTTACTCTCGGTTTCGGAAGCGGATATCAGGAAGGCGATATTAAAGAAGGCGCGCGCATCCTTACCGGATGGCACTCGGCGCAATATACCGATGAAGCTACTCCGAACGGTCTTTTCAATACTTACTTTACTCCTTTCGATCACGATACGGGCAATAAGAATTATCTGAATACTCAGTTCAGCGCTATTACAGCAAATGACAATACGCAGGATCTCGTGAAGAAGAACGAGATCCAAAAAATGATCGACGCCGTCTTTGCATTCAACCCGCAGGCACTGGCAACTTTCATTTGCAGGAAAATTTATAAATTCTTTATCTATAGTGATACGGCTGCTGTCGATGAAACAGTGGTAAGCGCGATGGCGGCTTTATTCATCCAAAATAATTTCGATATTAAGCCCGTGATGCGGACGCTGCTCAAGAGCGCGCATTTTTTCGATAATATGAATATCGGCTGCCAGATCAAAACTCCGGCAGAATATATTATCGGCATTGCCCGCCAGCTTGGGTACACGGTAAGTATGGCGGATAACATGACGACCATATTACAAGAAATGTTCAATCCGCCGAATGTCAGCGGCTGGACAGGCTGGCATGATTGGATCACGACTAATACGTATCCGGTGCGTTCTACCATTGTCGCAAAGGCAATCGCCGGAATGAGCGATCAGAATGTGCTGGATTTCATCAATCAATTTTCGAAACCGACAGATGCCAATCAGCTTATTACCGATTTAGGCGCATTGATGCTGCCACGCAAGCTGGCGCAGGCTCGGCATGACGATCTTGTTACGCAGCTTGTCGGAGGACCGGCTATGGATTACGAATGGCCCGGCATTCTCTCTTCAAGTCCGGCAACTGCAGCACTTAAAATGCGCCTTGTGTTGACGACGATTTGTAATTTACCGGATTATCAGTTGTGTTAAAAAAAATTTAATTGGTAGGCGCAGGCTTTAGCCTGCGAGCGCGTTTAACGATTAAAATTTCACGCAGGCTAAAGCCTGCGCCTACCAATAATAAAAGAAAGACTACTATGAAAAGACGTACATTCTTAAAATCCGCAGCCGCCGGAATCGCCGCGGCTCCGTTCTTTCTCGAAGGCATGCCGGTTCGCGCATCGAGCCCGCTGAAATATTTGGCGAACTTGCCGCTGGCTGATCTTAACGACCGGATACTGATTATCTGCCAGCTTTTTGGCGGCAATGACGGACTGAATACGATTATTCCGGCAGATCCGGGCGATCCGAATTCATCGATCTATTATAATATTCGCCCGAACATCGGAATCCCAGCAAATAAATGTGTGCGATACGGCGGTCTTTATTTTGCGCCGAATCTCGGCGGCACTTTTAACGGAACTACCTATAGCGATAAAGGCGGTCTCGTTGGATTACTCTCTCAAGGCTCGCTTGCCGTCGTGGAAGGGATCGGATATTCGCATCCGAACTTGAGTCATTTCCGTTCGACCGATATTTGGCTTTCAGGAATTAATAACGACGATCCGAATTATCTTTTGGATACCGGATGGGTCGGCAGGTATTTGGAAAAGCAGTATCCGAATTTTCCGGCGCAGCTTCCGGATGATCCGCTTGCAATTCAGTTTGGCGGATTTTCGCTTGCACTGGCGAGTTCGAAAGGGAGAATGGGTATTGAGGTAAACGATCCTTCCAAGCAAGCTGGTGTCGGCTCATCGGCAGATGCTCTTGACGATGAAAGCGCGGGAACGTCTTATCTTAATGAATATAATTTTGTCGCCGATATTGCCTCTCGCTCGAATAAATATGCGCAGAGAGTTCAGACTGCTTACGCTGCAGGCAAAACAAAATTAACCGGTCATTACGGAAGCGATGGTTTTGCTACGCAGATGGCTAACTGCGCCGCGCTGATTGCCGGAGGGTTGGGTACAAAAGTCTATGTCGTATCGCTCGGCGGTTTCGATAACCATGTTTCGGAGTTGACGCCCGGCGGGAACTACGATCAAGGTGCGCATCCGGGACTCTTGACACAATTCTCCGACGCCGTTTCGCAGTTTATGTATGATATCGTCAAACTCAACCTGGGCGACCGCGTCATCGGACTGACGGTGAGCGAATTCGGAAGGCGCCAATATGAGAACGGTAGTTTCGGAACCGATCACGGAACAACAAACGTGCAATTTGTTTTCGGCACGCAAGTCAATAGCGGCGTTTTTGGCGACCCGCCGAATCTCGCAACCAATCTCGAAGATGGCGACGGCGATCTTGTTTCCAGCGTCGATTATCATCAGGTCTATTTAGAAGTGCTGACGAAATGGTTCGATATGACTTATGATGATGCTCTTGCATTATTTCCCGATCCGCGGCAATACTATACGGGCGCAAATAAACCGGTACCGCTGCCGGTTATTCAGACGCAGAAGAATTATGCGAATTACAAACCGGCAGGCATGACGTTAGCGATCAGAGGAAATTATCCGAATCCGTTTACGAATAAGATGGTGGTGCAGATAGATATTCCGCAATCAGGAATCGTATCGCTCGAGGCAACTTCTATTGACGGCAGATTCTCTCAGCGGATTTTCCAGGGGCAGATGAGCGCCGGTTCGCAAAGCATTCCGCTTAATCTCGATCTTAGTTCGGGAAATTATTTGCTCGTAGCGAAGTCAGGCGGTATGTCCGCTTCGAAGATGGTGCAGTGTGTGAAATAAGGATGAAGAATGAAATAAAGATTATAAAACCCGTAGGGGCGACCGGCCGGTCGCCCTTAAGGTTTACACTGCCCTTTTGGGCGACCTGCCGGTCGCCCCTACAATACGCTATTCTCTTTTTTTTTCTTCTCATCCTTCATCCTTCATCCTTTATCCTTGCCCAAACCTGCGATAGCACCCGCGAGTGCATCGGCAAGGCGCTTTCTATTTCCGTGACGAGCGGCAAAGGAGCGCAGTATGTCGATGATACGACCTCTTCTCCAAGTACGCGATATATTGATACTGCCATCACGTTTGAAGCATGGCTCAAGCCGCAGCAGCAGCCGGGTAAGCGCGCTTTCGTCGGAGGTATCTGGGGTCCGAATAAAGACGCGAACGATGTTTGGGTTTGCTATATCGCCGATACGAAAATTTATTTTGCGCTCAGTTCGCCAAATTCATTTTTAGGCGACGCCGATAATACCGTTGCCTCTGCCGATATTCCCGATCTTTATACCCGCGGCTGGGTGCATATTGCCTGCGTCTGGGACGGCGTTTCCCAGGAAGCGCGAATTATGGTCGATGGTTTCGAAGTTGCCCGCGCGCGTAACGCACAGTATCCGATCTCTAAACTCGCCCATCAGCAAGATCTCAAACTTCCGCTCGAATTCGGAAGCTGCAACGGACTCTTGGACGATCCGAATGTTAACCGTTCATTTTTAGGCGAGATGGATGAAATACGGCTCTGGAGCCGCGCTCTCTCGGCGAATGAGATCCGGTGCCATCGCAATCAGTCCCTCGAAGGAAATGAAAGCCATCTCGAATTATATTATCGCTGCAATGATTCGCTCATTCGTACTAATCGTCAATTGATAGATGCAACGTGCCATGGGCACAATGGATTATGCCGGAGTAATATCACATTAGTTGAAAGTGACCGCACTGTCCCTGCAACCTTCACGCTCACGCCGAATAATATTACTGCATCTCTGATTTGTCAGGACGATACGGATTTTACGTTTATACTTACCGATACTTCCTTCTGCGGGAATTCGCTGACGGCAGTTTGTTTCGGAGATGACGCGGCGCTATTTACGGTGAGTCAGGCGACATTCAATACTCAGCAAAATGTGCCGATCACGTTTACTGTGCATTTTCATGCCAATCTCACCGGTGTAATGAAGACCGATCTCTATATTCAAAACGCGAATCGGTGTGGAGATTTTTTAAAAATTCCGCTTGTTGTTGACCGCGAAACGGAATTGCATTATAGTTCTCCTGCCTTGCTTTTCGATACACTTCTTGTCGGCTGCCCTGAAAAAACATTTACGGAAGATACACTGAAGATCTGTAATCAAAGCAACCGTCCGCTCAAAATTTATTCGATTACCAATAATAATATAAAATTTACCTGGAAGGTAGCTCCTCCTGGACTAAATCTTCCGGTTACTTTGCAGCCGGGCGATTGCTGGTCTATTATAGTTCGCATGGATGTGGACGATACGACGCGGACGCTTTATGATACGCTGCATGTAACGAGCGACGATAAATGCCCGGGCAGCGGATTCATTCCTTTGCAGGGACGCTCGCAGGATGTTTTCGTGCTCCTCTATCCGAGCGCAAAATCGCAGATCCATAAAATGGCATTCGAAGCTGTCTGTCCGGGGCAATTATCTGCCGTGCAGGATTACCAGTTCCGAAGTCTGATGATGGATAATGTCTATATCGATACGATGATCTTTACGACTCCGGAATTTTTCGGAAAAAAATTCTCGTTTCCGGTCTTACTGAAACCAAAGACGGCATATCAGCCCGAGTTCATCCGTTTCCGTCCTTCCGCCCCGGGTCCTTTTGCAGGAGAATTGCAGGTGATCAGCCACTACCGGGGCTGCACGATTATGAAGACCATTGATTTTACCGGATCAGGAATTTCCGTCGATGTTGCCTTCACCACGCCGAATGTTCTGTTCGGAAATGTGACGATCGGCAAAACATCGAGCATGGTTGCGACGGCAAAAAATACCGGAGCGGATACGCGAACAATGTCCGCGTATTTAAAAGTCGGCGATGTATTCTCGATTACCGCGGGCAAGGACTTCGCCCTTTTCCCGGGCGGGAGTTCGAATATCACCGTCCAATTCCGTCCGCGCGAACCCAAAACATATTACGATACGCTGTGCATTTTCGATCTGCAATGTTATGGGACGATCTGCATTCCGATCGAGGGCACTGGAAAATTCGACCAGTTACGATTTGATTCTTCTTTTTTGGATATTGAAAATGTGCTTGGCTGCAATTGCCGCTCCGGCAGCATCAAAGTAACGAATATTTCAGGCGTACCGATAACCATTACCGGCGATCAGCTCATCCCTCCGGTCGGACCTTTTAGTTTGCTCAATCATATTACAACAGGAAATTTTTCGGATAAGCAGTTTTTTATTTATAATGTGCAATACTGCCCGAATGATGTTATAGAAGATCGCGCGGACCAGGCATATATTCAGGTCAACCTTTCTGACGGGACAAATTACCAGATTCTTCTGCAAGGTTCGAGCATGACTCCGAAACTTGCTGTTACGACGCTGACGACGTATGGTGCAGTAGAGGTCGGCTGGCATAAACAAGATAGTTTGACAGTAGAAAATATTTCGACAATACCGGTTCATGTTACGACGGTAACGCCGCCACCTGGATATATTGTAGATTCTACGATCCCGAAACTTCCGGTCTGGCTGAATCCACGCGATACGATTACGGTCTATCTCAGCTTTAAGCCAACTGCTGCGCAGGAATATGACGGGAATGTAACGGTTGCCCTCGATACGCCATGCGGCAAATTAACGACTGGCGGAGTTATCGGCTCAGGCGCAATTGTTCGGCTCGATGTTCCGATTCAGCTTATTAATTACGGGCTGGTAAAACCCTGCGATTGCGTGGAGCGCGAAATACCGCTCACCAATATCAGCGATTTTATTCCGATCAATATAGATTCCATCTGGATCGATGATGCCGGTTTGCCGAATCCGAATAAATCGGTGTATAAATGGCGCTCGAAACGGACCGGCGATACATCGGGATCGTTTCAGGTTCCACCGAATACCGAAGATACACTTGTCGTAATGTTCTGCCCCAATGTTCCTGCTATTCCGCAAAACCTGCTGATGAATGCCATCATTCATATAAAGGCAAGTACACCGGCGTGGAAGCAGCAATTCAATACGTATCTCTCCGGCAGACGCGAGATGAATTTCCAGCCGAATTCGGCGTTAGTCCCATTCCCGATCACGCATGTCGATACGACGGCACAGCCGATAACGGTTAGTGTCAATGTGCCCGACGCATTCACGAATCCGAGCGGCGATAGTATTATTTTCATACGGACACAGTTCGTCCCCGATCAGCGCGTCTTTACCGTTAGCTCGCCGCTTGGCGCGCTTCCCTGGATCGTCCGACGCGGACAGAAGCTTATTCTGAACTTTACCTTCTTCCCTCGCGCTCCGAAAAAATATACGGCACGGCTTTATCTTTATACAAGTTTCCCCTGTGATGGAGTTGACACATCCATTCTTGTGACTGGACAAGGCTTTGCGCCTGCTTATGGACTCACCACGGCATTCGATACGGCAGCGATCGGAAAAGATACGCTGCATATTACGACCTGCGACACGCTTGTTGTGCCTATCATGATCTCGCGCGATATGCCGCAGAATATTATCGATATGCTATTCCATTTAGGCTACGATACGACGAAACTGAAATTCCTCGATATTCTGACTCCCTACACAAACGAAATATCCGCGAACGACAGCGACGGCGTCTGGGGAGATCTGAAGAATGCGCGGAATGTGAAAGCGGGAGTTGTATGCTATGTCCGATTCTTACCCAAAGGGGACACGGCAAATTTCGATATGTTCCTGAATAATGTAGATTTCTCGAGCGATTCGATCGTCTTCTACCAGATCGAAGCAACGCTCGACCATGCAAGAATCATTATCGATAATCCGGAGATAAGCATCCAGAAGCTGACCAATTTTGATACAGTTCGGGTCTCGAGATCAAAATGGGACACGACCGGATGTAAAGATCTGAATGTGGTAGTCCGAAATCCGGGGCTTATTCCGATGCGCTTCGACTCACTTTCAACATTGCCTGCATTCCATACTATTATCGGATCGGATAAGCCTTATCCGCTAATGCTTGCGCCGGGCGATTCGATTGTTCTGACAGTGCGGTTTTGCCCCCTGCTCGATACGCTCATCGATGATTCTGTTTTTGCGTACACGAATAAACCCTGTCCGAAAGAGGATACTGGAGTTATTCATAGTTACGGCTATGCGCCGCCGTATCACTTGATTCTTTCATTCGATCCGCGCATCGGAATTATTGATACTATCACTGGAATAATCGGCGATACAGTTCTTGTACCCGTGCTGATGAATCTGGATCCGGCATACACACCGGTGAGCACGACCATTCCGGTAACGCCTATTGACATTCGTTATACTATCCGCTATGATAAATACGCGCTGCAATATCTTGGCGCAACCTCAAAATATACCAAGCCGGTTGTTACGTATGTGCCTGGCAGCTTGCTCGTCGATCTTTTGAAATGCGATAGTGTCGCACAAGGCGAGATCACGGAATTAAAATTTCTGCTTAATGTACCGGATTCGGTTATCTCGAAAATTACACTAAACGCGGATTCCACCGGTCCGAGAAAATTTACCAGTGATTCGATCATGTTCATTAAGCCTGTTCCGGCAGGCGATACGAGCGCCATAAAGATCGGACCGCGCTGTAATATCAGCTATCTCGTATTTACCGGCGGCGGACAATCGTTTGCCGATCCGAGACCGAATCCGACAACCGGCAGAGTCGAAACCGAGATGCAATTTTTTGAAGATATTTCGCCGAAGCTCACTGTGTATAGTACGACGGGAGCGAAAGCAATGGATATTCTCGATGGCTCTCAGTTAATGAAAGGCGGCAGATACAAGATCGATTTCGATGTTTCGCGCCTCGCCGAAGGCTCGTACACACTCGTTTTCGAAGCGGGAGAGTTTAGATCGGTGAAGAGGATTGTTGTGAGAAAATAATGTGAATACCCGTAGGGGCGACCGGCAGGTCGCCCTAAGGCTTTCATGTTGCCTCTTGGGCGACCTGCCGGTCGCCCCTACAAAGTTAATAGTTTTCTTGTGAAGCAAATACTTACATTTATATTCGTCATTGTCTTTTCAATATCTCTCCATGCCCAAGGGCTGCAGGAGATCGCAAGACAAAATACGGAACGCGCAGTCGCATTCCGGCTCGGCGCGTTTGGTTTTTTTTCTGAAAATTTTCAAAAAACGACGGCAAATGTCTATTGCTGCGATTTTGGCTGCGGCGTTTTTAGTAATGGAACGGGGAGAGGGTTTTCCGGAGGGCTGCTTGGCGAACTGCCCATTTCAAGAAAATTCGATATCTATCTTTCCGGAGGATATGCACAGAGAGGAGGGAATTTCGGCGACGCGCTGACCAGCAATAAGCCTGTTCTCGATCCGAATACTAACCAATATACATTTCTCCATGTTACGAACACCTATGCCGCAACGATCCCTGAAATTATCGCCGGGTTAGGTGTAAGATTTACACCGATAGAAAAATTTCCTATCTACCTTCGCGCGGGCTTAACCGGTAATCTCCCGCTTTCTTCTTCATCGACTTACACACAAACCGAGCATATCACTTCTCCGCAAGGAATTACGTATCCCTCCACCAATACAACGACGAAAGTTGATGGCTCGGGTCCGATTGCGGGTCTTGCAAAAACATTCG